>Ga0210110_1000024_pt1 | contig 61236 bp, 50 predicted proteins | sample China_Galinas_PW_2_FD_184865 | JGI IMG/M metagenome (GOLD analysis project Ga0210110, IMG submission 184865) | Wetland microbial communities from San Francisco Bay, California, USA, that impact long-term carbon sequestration - China_Galinas_PWB_D1... | ecosystem: Environmental > Aquatic > Marine... | reverse complement strand
CGAGAAGGGCTATGAGCTGCCCGAGCCGATGGAGCAGAACCTCTACCACCTCTCTCCGGAGGAGCGCGCCCAGCGGGGCATCGAGGAGCTGCCCGAGACGCTTGGCGAGGCAATCGAGGTTGCCTCCGACTCCGAGTTGGTGCTGCGAACGCTGGGCGAGCACACGTTCCGCCGCTTTATCGAGATCAAGCGGCAGGAATGGGCCGACTACCGCGTCCAGGTCACGCCGTACGAGATCGAGAACTTCCTGCCGGTCCTCTGAGCCCGACCGGCAGTCAGAGCAGGTCGGCCAGGGCCTGGGGGGAGGTGACCGGAGCGCGGCAGCTGAAGTGCTCGCATACGTAGGCCGTGGGCCTGCCCTCGACGGCGGTGCGGTCCCTCATCAGCGGCGGGATCGCCGTTCCCTCCGGGCCGCCCGCCAGCACCAGGTGGGGGCGGAACTTCGAGCGAACGATCGCCGCGAGCTCGGACAGCGGTTCGGCGGAACCATCCGGCGCCGTTACCAGGGCCACCTCACTGGTCGGCGAGGTGTGGAAATCGAGAGCGCGCAGCAGGTGGGCAAAGGCCCCGGGCTGGCGTGGGGCGGCCTCGCTGAAGAGCCGCAGGACCCCGACGGCCCAGTCCTCGTAGACATGGTCGCCGGTGAGCGCCGCCAGGCGCAGCAGACCCAGCGCCGCTGAGGAGTTGCCTGACGGGATCGGGTGGTCCGCGGCCTCCTTGCGGCGGGCGATCAGCGCCTCATGGTCGCTCGAGGTCGAATAGAAGCCGCCCCGCTCGGCGTCTCCGAAACGGGCGATCGTCGCGTCGGCCAGCGCCCGGGCCTCCTCGAACCAGCGTGAATCGAAGCTTGACTCATAGAGCGTCAGCAGCGCCTCGAGCAGAAAGGCGTTGTCCTCCAGATAGGCATTCAGCCGCCCCTCGCCGTCCTTGTAGGTGCGCAGCAGGTGTCCCTGGGAGTCGCGCAGGGCACCGAGGATGAAGTCCGCGCAGCCGCGTGCCGCATCGAGATAATCGCTTCGCTCCAGCGCCGCGCCGGCCTCGGCCAGGGCGGTGATCATCAGCGCGTTCCACGAGGTCAGCCGCTTGTCGTCGAGGCCCGGCCTGACGCGGCCGGCGCGTGCTTCGAGCAGCGCGCTTCGCGCTGCGGCGAGGCCCTCGGGCTCGTCAGCGGCTGCCCCGCCGGATCGATGCAGGACGTTCTTGCCCTCGAAGTTGCCGGTCTCGGTGATGCCGTAGAAGTCGATCGCGGCCTCGGCGCCCTCGCCAAGGACCTCGCGGACCTCCGCCAGCGACCAGACGTAGAAGCGTCCCTCCTCTCCCTCGGAGTCGGCGTCGAGCGCCGAGAAAAAGCCGCCCTCGGGGCCCCTCATCTCGGCCAGCGCCCAGTCGAGCGTCTCCTCGCACACCCGCCGGTAGCGCTCGTGGCCGAGCACCTGCCAGCCGTGCAGGTAGGCGCGTGCGAGCAGCGCGTTGTCGTAGAGCATCTTCTCGAAGTGGGGGACGAGCCAGGCGCGGTCGACCGAGTAGCGGGCGAATCCGCCGCCAAGCTGGTCATAGATCCCGCCCGCCAACATCGCGTCGAGGGTCCGTTCGACGACGTCGGTGACGCCGTGGGAGAGCAGTAGCTCGAGAGCGAGCGCCGGCGGGAACTTCGGCGCCCCTCCAAAGCCGCCCCGCTCCATGTCCGCCGCTCCGCGCAGGGCCTCGACAGCCTCCTCTACGAGCCGGGCACCGGGCACCTCTTGCACCGGCTCGATCATCGTGGTTACGCCGAGCCGCTCTCGCGTTTGCGGCGCCCGCTCCTGGAGCTCGCCGCGGCGGCTCTCGAATGCGTCGAGCACCGCCTCCATCACCGCCCGGAAGCTCGGCATCCCGCGACCCTCGTCGGGCGGAAAGTAGGTGCCGCCGTAAAAGGGGACGCCGTCGGGGTCGCAGAAGACCGTCAAGGGCCAGCCGCCCTGCCCGGTCATGCCCTGAACGGCCTCCATGTAGAGAGCGTCGACGTCAGGGCGCTCCTCGCGGTCGACCTTGATGCTGACGAAGTGCTCGTTCATGTAGGCGGCAGTCGCGATGTCCTCGAAGGACTCCCGCTCCATCACGTGACACCAGTGGCAGGCGGAGTAGCCGACCGACAGTAGGATCGGGCGATCGAGCTCGCGCGCCCGCGAGAGTGCCTCCTCGCCCCACGGATACCAGTCCACCGGATTGTCCCGATGCTGCAACAGGTAGGGGCTTGTCTCCCGGGCCAAACGATTTGCCACGTACCCAGACTACCCAGGCAAATTGCAGGCCAACTATTGGATGGCGCACGTCGTTGAAAGTTGGTGAAGTTGCTGGATAGGCGGCGCTTTTTGCCAATCCTTGAATGGCGTGGGTCTACCTTCGATAGGTGACCAGCAAACGTTCCATTGCGCAGAGCGATCCGGTGATCGAGGCGGCACTGAAGAAGCTCGCTGCCGAGGACCGGGATGCCGTGCTGGCGGCACTTGCCCGGGCCGAGCGAACCGAGGCCGAACTCCGGTATCTCGCCGATCACGATTCGCTCACCGGCCTGCTCGACCGTCGGCGTTTCCGTGCGGAGCTGGACCAGTACGTGTCCTTTAGCGCTCGCTACGGCGGCCAGGGCGCGGTGATGATCATCGACATCGACGGCCTCAAGGTGATCAACGATTCCCTGGGCCATCACGCCGGCGACCACCTGCTCCGGCTGGTTGCGGAGATCTTGCGCGAACGGGTCCGCGCCACGGACATCGTGGCCCGTCTGTCGGGCGACGAGTTCGCTGTGCTGATGCCCCAAACCGACACCGCAGGCGCCCTGCAGCTCGGCGAGGATTTGCGGGTGCAGATCGCGGAGAGCGCCCGGCCGGCTCCGGACGCCGACTGCGCCACGATCAGCGTTGGCATCACGATGTTCGGCGGCCAGTTGGAGTCCGGTTCGGAAGCGGTGCTGGTTGCTGCCGACCAGGCGATGTACCGGGCCAAGGACGAGGGGCGCAACCAGGTTGCGCTATTCGACGATGCCTCCAAGGCAACGAACGCGCCGCAGCGCAACCAGACGACGGTGGCAAGGATCCGAGACGCCCTCACCCACGATCGTCTAAGCCTCCATACGCAGCCAATCCACAGCCTCACGTCGGGTCAGGTCGAGCGGTACGAGCTGCTGCTGAGGATGACCAGCGACGACGGCGAGCTGATGCCGGCCGCGACCTTCATTCACGCAGCGGAGCGCTCCGGCATGGTCCAGGAGCTGGATCGCTGGGTCATCGCTCGCGCGCTGGCGCTGCTCTCCGATCGCGAACGCTCCGGCGAGTCCCTGTCGCTTCACGTCAATCTCTCGGGCGCTTCGCTTGGAGACCTGTCCGTGATCGAGTTCATCGAGCGACGGCTCGACGAAGGCGGGGCCGATCCGTCGCGATGCACGTTTGAGATCACCGAGACTGTCAACGTCTACGACTACGAGGCGGCTGCCGGGTTTGCCGATCGGCTGACGGACGTTGGCTGCCAGGTCGCAATCGACGACTACGGCGCCGGCTTTGGCCCGTTCCACTACCTGAAGCGGATTCCGTTCGATCTGATCAAGATCGACGGCGCATTCGTCCGCGACATGCCGCGCAGCGACGCCGACCAGCTCACCGTGAAAGCGATTGTTGAAATTGCCCGCGGGCTCGGCAAGGCGACGATTGCGGAGTTCGTTCAGGACGACGCCACCACGCAGATGCTGCGCGAGTACGGGGTCGACATGGCGCAGGGTTTCCACCTCGGACGCCCGGTAGACATCGACGAGGCACTGCCTCGATAGTCACCGCTCCGGTTCGGTGCTGCCGATCAGGCTGGCCGTGCGTCCCGCAGCTCGACCCGTTTCACCTTGCCGCTGGTCGTCTTCGGCAGCTCCGCGACGAACTCGACGATGCGGGGGAACTTGTAGGGGGCCGTCTCCCGCTTGCAGTGCTCCTGCAGCTCGCGGGCGAGGTCCTCTCCCGGCTCGCGGTCCCGGAGAACCACGATCGCCCGCACCACGGCGCCTCGCTCGGGGTCGGGGGCGGCGACGGCTGCAGCCTCGGCAACCGCGGGATGGGAGAGCAGTGCCGACTCGACCTCGCCGGGCCCAATCCGGTACCCGGAGGAGATGATGATGTCGTCGTCGCGGCCCTCGAAAAAGAGATGGCCGTCGTCGGCTGCATGGACGAGGTCGCCGGTCTGCCACCACTCGCCATCGAACCGCTCGCCGGTTAGGTAGGACGAGAAGAAGGTCGGTGAGGACGCAGCTCGGAGCTGCAGCTCCCCGTCCACGATTCGCACCTCGATGCCGGGCAGTGGCTTGCCCATCGATCCGGGGCTGACCGGCTCTCCGGCCAGGTTGCCCGTTATGTGGCCGGTCTCGGTCTGTCCGTAGCCGTCGGCCGGCTCCAGGCCCATCGCCTCGCGAAAGGCGGCTACCGTCTCCGCCCCGAGCTGCTCGCCGGCGGAGACCATTCGGCGCAGTGAGGGGAGGGGGCGCAGGGCGGTGCGCTTGGCGAGCATCCGGTACTCGGTCGGCGCCTGGCAGAGGACGTTGATCCCAAGCGCCTCGCCCATGTCGAGCCGCTGCGCAGGGTCGAAGCGGCCCTCGTGGATGACTGCGGCCGCACCGGTCAGCCACGGAGCGAGGAACACGTTGCGTGCCGACTTCGACCACCCCGGTGCCGTAGTGCACCAGACCAGCTCACCCGGGCGAGAGCCAAGCCAGTGCTGGGCCTGGATGCGCTGCCCTGTCAGGTAACGGTAGGCATGGACGACGCCGCGCGGCTCGCCGGTCGTGCCGGAGGTGAAGACGATCAGCGCCGGGTCCTCCGGGCCCATCTCCGCGGGCTGGACGGGCGCCTCCTGCGGGCGGTCCTCGTCGAGCGCGGCCGCGACCTCGGAGAGGGTCATGGCAGGGACTCCGTCGGGCAGCGAGTCGAGCAGCTCCTCGTCGGCGACGCACAGGGCCGGCCCAGCGGCACTTGCCCGTAGCTCCAGGTCGTGGCGGCGAAGCTGCGGGCTGCAGGGGAGCGCGACGGCGCCCATCCGCCAGCAGGCCAGCAGGGCGAGGGCCCACTCGATCCGGTTGCCGATCAGCGTCATCACCACATCCCCACGCCTCACGCCGCGCGCGGCGAAGGCCCCCGAGAGCCCGGCGGACCGAGCGATCAGCTCGCCGAAATGCCAGTCGCGCCGGTCGCCTCCGGCGTCGATGGCGACGATCCCCAGCCGCGAGGCCGGCGAGCGCTCCATCACGTCCTCGATGAAGTTCACGGGCAGCAGTCTGCCGTAGCACCGCCATCGCCTGCCGGCCGCCGGCCGGCAGGCGTCGCTACCGCAGTTCGGCGGAGCTCTTGCCCAGCAGCTGGCGCGCGACGATCAGCAGCTGGATCTGCTGGGTGCCCTCGAAGATGTCGAGGATCTTCGCGTCCCGCGCCCACTTCTCGAGCAGCTCGTTCTCGGCGTAGCCAACGGTTCCGCAGAGCTCGATGCAGCCGAGGGACACGTCGACGCACGTGCGGCCGGCCTTCGCCTTCGCCATCGAGGCCTGCAGCGAGTTGGGCTTTCCGTTATCTGCCATCCAGGCTGCCTGCAGGGTCTGTAGCCGGGCAGCCTCGTACTCGGCCTCCAGCTCCAGGAAGCGGGCGATCGCGGCCGGCTGGGAAAGCGCCGGCACCGCGTAGTCGATCTCAACGCCGGCCTCCGCGAAGCGCTCGCGCGTCTCCTCCAAGGAAGCGCGCGCCACACCGACCGCCATTGCGGCGACCAGCGGGCGTGTGTTGTCGAACGTCTGCATCGCGCCGCCGAAGCCCTGTTTCGTGTCGATCTCGGGGCTGCCCAGCAGCGCGTCCTTGGGCACGCGGCAGTCCTGCAGCGTGAAGTTGGCCGTGTCGGAGGCGCGGATCCCGAGCTTGTGCTCGAGACGGTCGAGCTTCAGCCCGGGGTTGTCGCGCTCGACGATGAACGACTTGATCGCCGCTCGCCCCTTGGAGCGGTCGAGGGAGGCCCAGACCACGATCAGATCGGCCCGGTCGCCGGAGGTGACGAAGATCTTCTCTCCGTTCAGCACGTACTCCTCGCCGTCCAGCTCGGCGGTCGCCCGGATGGCGGCGGAGTCCGAGCCGGCCTCCGGCTCGGTGATCGCCATCGCGGCCCACTTGCCGCCGTAGTGCTCGAGCTGCTCCTCGGTTGCCACGGAGGCGATTGCCGAGTTTCCAAGGCCCTGACGGGGCATCGAGAGCAGCAGGCCCACGTCGCCCCAGCAGAGCTCGATGATGCTCAGCACCGTGGAGAGATTCGAGCCGTTGCGGTTGCCGCCCTCGCCGTTGTCCTTTGATGTGCGGCGCACGCCAGCGGCGCCGGCGCCGCTTTCCGAGCCCTCATTCATCCCGTCGATCAGCGAAGCGAGCATGTCGAGCTCTTTGGGGTAGGTGTGCTCGGCAAGGTCGTACTTGCGCGAGATCGGTCGGAAGACCTCCTTCGCGACCTGGTTGGCCTGGCCCACCAGCGGCTTGAACTTCTTGGGTGTCTCAAGGTTGATCATCGGTCTTCTTCGCTCGCGATCAGACGAGCAGGGCGCCCTCCATCACGCCCGCCGCACGGAGATCCCTGTACCAGCGCTCGACGGGATGCTCCTTGACATATCCGTGGCCGCCGAGCAGCTGCACGCCTTCGGACCCGATCTGCATTGCCTTGGCCGCACACAGGCGGCGCGCCAGCGCCGCCTCGCGGGCGAAGTCCTTGCCCTGATCCGCGCGGCTCGCCGCGCGATAGGTCGCGAGCCGCATCCCGTCGGACTCGATTGCGATGTCGGAGACGGCGAAGGCGACTGCCTGCCTATTCGAGATCGGTTCGCCGAACGCGGTGCGCTCGTTGACGTAGGGGATGACGTAGTCGAGCACCGCCTGCGCCGCGCCCACCGCGACCGCCGACCAGGCGATCCGAGCTCGCTGAATGCACTCAAGGTATGGATCGCACTCCCCCTCGCCCAGCAGGGCGCCGGCGGGCAGCCGGACGCTCTCCAGCACCAGCCTGCCGGTGGCGGCAGGCCGCAGGCCCATTGCCGGCTCGGGCTCGACCGCGAGGCCCGAGGTACCGGACTCGGCCACGAACAGCGCCGGGCCCTCGCCATCGACGTCCGCCGCAACGACGAAGAGCTCGCAGTCCGCCGCGCGGGCAACCAGCGACTTGACGCCGTCGAGCACCCAGTCCCCGCCGTCGCGGCGAGCTCGCGTTTCGAGCTTGAGGGGGTCGAACAGCGGCTTCGGCTCGAGGATCGCGAGCGCCGCTGCGGGAATGTCCTCGCCGGCGAAGGAGGGCAGGTAGGTCGCCTCCTGATCGGCGCTTCCCCAGTGCCCGATCGCGGTTGCGACGGCACCCGGGGCGAGGGCTGCATAGGCGATTCCCATGTCCCCATGCGCGAGCGCCTCTCCGATCAGCACGCTGGTCACCGCCGCCTGCTCGTGGACGACGCCGCCAAGCTCCTCGGGGACGCCGAGCATGTTGATGCCGAGCTCGTTGGCCTGGGCGAGCAGCTCGTCGGGCGTGGAGCAGCCGGCGTCGGCCTCCTGGGCTGCCGGCCGCACCTTCTGCTGGGCGAAGTCGCGGACCGCCTCCTGGAACATCTCCTGCTCGTCGTCGGGGGTGATGTCAAAGAGACTGCGGGTTTTCCCGGTCGTCTGGCGCGCGGGTTTTCCCAGCTGCTGCGCGGCCTTGAAGGTACGACCGGCCGCCGTGGCCGAGCGGAAGCCGTTCTTGGTGGTCCGGAAGAGCGCTCGCTCGACGTGCTTGCGGATGCGAATCCGGTCGAGCAGGTCCGAGCCTGCCAGGCGGTTGAGAGCCCTCAGGCCAAAGCCCATGCTGCGCTCGGCCATCCCCTTGTCGGTGGCGTTCACCTTGCCTTCCTCCTCGCGTTTCTCTGCTTGGCCTCGACCGGTCGCAGGCGGCCGTCGAGATGTTGTGTGTGTCGCTTCGCGCCGCGCACCGCGAAAGCGATCTCCTCACCGAGCTCTTCGGCGCCGAACTCGACGCGCGTCGGCAGCAGGATGGGCTTGCGGAAGCGGACGGTGACGGCGAAGGCATCGGGTAGGCGGTTCTCCAGCGCGGCCAGGCAGCGGGCCTTGGTCCACATTCCGTGGGCGATGGCACCCGGGAACCCGAGGGGCTTCGCGGCCAGTGAGTGCATGTGGATCGGGTTGCGGTCGCCGGAGACGGCGGCGTAGCGGCGCCCAAGATCTCCGCCGAGGCGCCACTCGGAACTGCGGGCGAAGCCGGCCTCCTCGACCGAGGGGTCCTTCTCCTTCCGGCCCGAACGTTGCCTATCGGCGCCGCTCTGCCGCTCGCCGCCCTTGCCGCGGCGCAGCATCGTGCTGACCTCCTCCCAAGCCTTCTGGCGTCCGGTCCAAGCCTCGGTCAGGATCGTGAACGTGACGCCGCGCGGGTGGGGCTCGAGCTTGGTGGGGCGGACCCGCAGCTGCAACTCCTCGTCGAACCCGATTCGCCGGTGCTGGACGATGCGGTTCTCGATGTGGACGAGGCCCACCGCTCCGAAGGGGAAGCTGCCATCCGCCATGACCGCCATGTGCAACGGGAAGGCGAGCACGTGCGGATAGGTGGGGGGGAGGTGGTCGCGCAGCGAGAAACCGCAGACCCTGGCGTATGCGGCCACCTCATCGGGGTCCGGACGAGAGCCGGGAAGCTTCAGCTCAATATCGGGGACCTCCTTGCCACGGCCCGGAACGAACGGCAGTAGGGATGCGCCGGGGATGAGGGGCGCCGCCGCCCTGGCATACAGGGGGAGGATCCTCGGCGGGCTCTCGAGCGTTCTCGTCCTCATCATGCTCCCAGCAAACTCTGTCCGCAGACCCGCACGACGTTGCCGTTGACACCCGTCGAGGCCGGGCTCGCGAACCACGCGATTGTCTCGGCGACGTCAACCGGCAGGCCGCCCTGCGACATGCTGTTCATGCGCCGCCCGGCTTCGCGTATCGCGATCGGCATTTTCGCCGTCATCTGCGTCTCTATAAAGCCGGGCGCCACCGCGTTGATGGTCGCGCCCCGCTGCGCGAGCTCGGGCGCAAGAGCTTCGACCATGCCGATCACGCCAGCCTTCGAGGTCGCGTAGTTGGTCTGGCCCGAGTTCCCGGCGATCCCGCTCATCGAGGACACGCAGACAATGCGCCCGTTCTCGTTCAGAAGGCTGCGCGAGAAGAGCTCGTCGTTGATCCACTCCTCACTGGAGAGGTTGACCTCCATCAGCGACGTCCACCGTTCCTCGGGCATCTTTGCGATCGTGCGGTCGCGGGTGACACCTGCGTTATGGACCACCACGTCGATTCCGTCGACGAGCTCATCGGCAATCTTCGCCGGCGCCTCGTCATCGGTGATATCAACCTCGATCATGCCGGCGCCGAGGCGCTTCGATACCTCATTCAGCTCGTCGGAGAGAGCGGGAACGTCGAGCAGGATCAGGTTCGCGCCATCCCGGTGGAGGGTGGTGGCGATCGCCTCGCCGATCCCCCGGGAGGCACCGGTGACGAGCGCCGTCCTACCGCTGAGCGGTCGCACCCAGTCGAGCGTTGGGCTCTTGGCGACCACCGGGCGGATGTGGACGACCTGGCCCGAGACGTACGCCGAGCGGGGGGAGAGCAGGAAGCGAAGCGTCGAGTCGATCTCCGCCTCGGCGCCGTCGGCCACGTAGACCAGCTGAACGGTGATGCCCCGGCCGGCCTCCTTGGCAAGCGAACGGGTGAAGCCCTCCAGCGCGCGCTGGGCCGTCGCCTCGCGAACCGGCCTCCCAGCGGGGGGCGAGCCGAGTACGACGACTCTCCCGGAGCGCTCAACGCGCTTCACGTTCGGGTGGAAGAAGCGCTGCAGCTCGACGAGTTGCGTGGAGTCCGAGATTCCCGTGGCGTCGAAGAGGAGCGCCCCAACGCGCTCATCGGAGTCGCTTGCGTGGTCGGCCTCGATGTCGTCAAGCACACGCTCGAGTTGCTCGCTGAGCCGGCCGCCGGGGGCGCCCCCAAGCAGGGCCGGTCCGGAGAGCACCGGGGAGCCAGGCGTCTGACGCCGCAGCTTGGTTGGCTGTGGCAGCCCCACCCGGCCGGCGACGAGGCTGACCGGAAAGGAGTTGACCACCTGTGAGTAGCGGTCGGTCATCGATTTCCTCCTGAGCTTTCGAGCGCGGCGACGACCCCCTGGCCATCAGCCGCGCAGATGCTGATCATTCCCCGGCCCTCGCCGCGTTCGTGCAGGGCCTTCGCCAGTCCGGCGACGATACGACCGCCGGTCGCCGCGAAGGGATGCCCCGCCGCCAGTGAGCCGCCGTTGACGTTGAGGCGCTCGCGGTCGATTGCGCCGAGCGGCTCCGAGCGGCCGAGCCGCTCGTGGCAGAACGTCTCGTCCTCCCAGGCCCGCAGCGTGCACAGCACCTGGGCGGCGAAGGCCTCGTGGATCTCGTAGAGATCGAAGTCCTCGAGGCTCACACCGATTCGGTCCAGGAGCTTCGGCATCGCGTAGGCCGGCGCCATCAGCAGTCCCTCGCGCTTGTGGACGTGGTCGATCGCCGCGGTCTGCCCGTCGACGAAGACGGCGAGGACCGGCAGGCCGCGCTCCTTCGCCCACTCCTCGGTTGCCAGCAGGACCGCTGAGGCCCCGTCGCTGAGCGGCGTCGAGTTGCCGGCCGTCATCGTTCCCTCGGGGCCGCCGAAGACCGGCTTCAGCTTCGCGAGCTTCTCTGGCGAGGACTCGGCCCGCATGTTCTGGTCTCGCTCGAGGCCGAGGTAGGGGGTGATCAGGTCCTCGAGGAAGCCTCGCTCGTATGCGGCTGCGAGGTTGTGGTGGCTGCGCAGCGCCAGCTCGTCCTGATCGGCGCGGTCGATGCCCCACTCAGCGGCCATGATCGCGCAGTGCTCGCCCATCGAGAGGCCGGTGCGCGGCTCCTCGTTGCGGGGGATCGCCGGGACGATATGCCCCGGGCGAACCCTGGCCAGGTGCTTCAGCCGGCCGAGTGTCGAGCGCTCTCGGTTGGCGTCCAGCAGCACCTCTCGAAGTCCCTCGTTGAGCGCGATTGGCGCATCGGACGTGGTGTCCACACCACAGGCGATTCCGGCCTCGATCTGACCGAGTGCGATCTTGTTGGCGACAAGGATCGTCGTCTCCAACCCGGTGCCGCAGGCCTGCTGCACGTCATAGGCGGGTGTCTCCGGGGCGAGCCGCGTGCTCAGCACGCTCTCGCGGGTCAGGTCGCGGTCGCGCGAATGCTTGAGGACGGCGCCCCCTGCGACCTCACCCAGCGTCTCTCCGTCAAGGGAGAAGCGCTCGATGAGACCGTCGAGAGCCGCCGTGAGCATGTCCTGATTCGAGGCGTGGGAGTAGGCGGCGTTCGATCTCGCAAACGGAATCCGATTGCCGCCGACGACGGCGACGCGGCGGGGCATGTTGTTCACTGGCGCCTTGTCTCCTTGCAATGGTGGCGGGTCGACGAGGGGCCCCTGCGATCCTGCGCCTGCCTCCCGGCCGGTGAGGGTCCGAGGGCCCGAAACACGGCCGCGAGTATTACATATATTGGTGTAAGCATCGACGCAAAATGCGAGCAGCGATCACCGGTGTGATCAATCGCACACGGACGGACGCGGGTGCTCAGGCCTCGGAGAAGCCGAAGCGCACCTGCAGGCGGCGAAGGGGAGCCGGTGCCCACCAGTTCCACTCGCCAAAGAGGCGCATCAGCGAGGGGACGAGCAGGGCGCGAACGATCGTCGCGTCGATCATCACTCCGAAGGCCATCCCGATTGCCGACTGCTTGACGAAGAAGACCGAGCTGACGCCGAAGGCGAGGAAAACGAGCGCGATCGCCACCGCGGCTGCGGTGATCACCCGGCCGGTGCGGGCGATCCCGGTCGCCACCGCCTCCTCGTTGGAGTCGCCGAGGTCGTAGCGTTCTTTGATCCGGGCCATGACCAGCACCGCGTAGTCGGTCGCGAGGCCGAAGAGGATCGCGAAGAGGAAGACGATGGTGGTCACCTCGATCGCCGACGGTCCGGTGTAGTCGAGCGGCGCCTTCAGCAGGCCTGCCTGGAAGGCGAGGACGAGGATGCCGAGCGTCGCGCCGAGGGTGAGCGTGTTCATCACCAGCGTCTTGACCGGCAGCAGCACCGAGCCGGTGAGCAGGAAGAGCAGCACCACCGTCGTCAGTGCGACGATCGCCACGACGAGCGGCGCGTGTTCGAGCAGGCTCTGCTTCTGATCGATGAAGCGAGCCGTGTTGCCGGAGACGAGGACGGTGGTGCCTGCCGGTGGCTTCAGGTCGCGGATCGCGTGCACGGAGTCCTGAGCGGTGCCGCTAAGCGCAGCGTCTGCCAGGGCGAGGTTGGCGTATGCGACCGCACCGGGGGCGCGGACGAACGGGGCGGCACGGGTGACTCCGTCGATCGCTTCGATTCGCCCCTGGTAGGCGGCCAGCTGACGGTCGCCCGCACGACCGTCGACGGCAACGGTGACTGCCTCCGTCACGTCGCGGGGGTAGTGGGCGTCGAGGTACTTGTAGGCGTCGTAGGAGGGTTGCCCGGGTGGCACAGCTTCGGCGCTCGGGCCGGTCAACGTCGTCCACAGGAGTGGCGCAGCGGCGGCAAGCATCAGCGCCGAGCTGCCGAGGGCTACGGCGACCGGGCGGCGCATCACGCCGCGCGCCAGCCGGTACCAGCCGCCGGAGGTGTCGGAGACCGCCGGACCGCGTCGGATCGATAGCGCGTTGATGCGGTCGCCGAGCAGGCTGAGCAGCGAGGGCACGACGAGGATCGCGATCACCAGCGAGAGGATCGCCACCGAGGTGCCGGCAACCGCCATCGAGTAGAGGAAACGCTGCGGCATGACGATCAGCGCCGCGAGCGCACTGGCGACGGTGAGCCCGGAGAAGACGACGGTGCGGCCCGCCGTCTGCACGGTGCGGCGATGTGCCTCGCGGGTGGGGCCGTCGCTCGCCAACTCCTCGCGGTAGCGGGAGACCATCAGGAGCGCGTAGTCGACCGCCAGGCCGAGGCTCGTTCCAGTGGCGATGTTGAGGGCGAAGAGAGAGGTGTCGACGAACTCCGACATGACGCGGAGAACGAGCAGCGTGCCGATGATCGAGACGAAGCCAATCAGCAGCGGCACGGCGGCCGCGACCACGCCACGGAAGACGAAGAGCAGGAAGATGGCGAGCAATGGGAAGGCGATCAGCTCGGCCTTCGTCAGATCCTTGCGTGTCTGGTCGTTGGTCTCGTTGAAGCCCTGGGCGAAGCCGCCCTCGGCAACACTCAGAGAGCTGCCCTCGATCACCTTCGCGACACCTTCCGCCGCAACGCCGCCGGCGTCCTCGATTTCCTCGGTGGAGAGATAGGCGGCGATCGACAGCGACTCTCCGTCGCGGGCGATCAGGGCGGCACCGGCCCGCCGGTCCCGCAGCGGGTTGACGACGCGGCCGATGTAGTCGACCTTTTCGGCGCCCGCGGCGATACGAGCCACCTCGCTGCGCACAGCCGGGGAGGAGAGGTCAAGCCTGCCGCCGCCCGGGTTGCGGACGACGAGGACGATCGCGGGGTTGGGGTCGTAGCCGAGCGAGTCCCGCAGCATCCTGGTGGCCTGCTCGCTCTCCGACGCTGAGTCGGTGAAGCCGGCCGCCTTCAGGTGGTGCTCGACGTTGTGGCCGAACGCGGCGGCGAGGACGACGAACGCGGCAACCGCGGCGAGCACCCGCTTCGGGTGGTTCCAGGTGATATCGGCAATGCGGTTCACTGCGGGACTAACGCTTGGGTGCGGATGGGCGTGAGGTGGGCGGCACGATGCGGCACTCTACCAAAACTCAAAGTAGAAGCTTGGAAAAACAAACTTAGTTGGTACCATCCGGCTGTGTCACGCGAATACAGCCAATCGTGCAGCCTTGCCTGTGCTCTCGATCGAGCTGGTGAGCGCTGGTCGCTGCTGATCGTTCGCGAGCTGTCCCTGGGGCCGCTGCGCTTCTCAGAGCTGGCGCGGTCCGTGGGAGGCGCTCCGACGGATGTCCTCACGAAGCGCCTCCGCGAGATGGAGGAGCACGGCATCGTCCGCCGCCGCGAGCTCGGACCGCCGGCCTCGGTGGTTGCCTACGAACTCACTGAGATCGGCCGTGGCCTGGAACGGCCAATGATCGAGCTGGGGCGCTGGGGGTTGAACTTCGAAGAGGCGGGCAACGCCGAGGACGTCACGCCGGAAGCGCTGGCAACTGCCCTGCGGCTCATCCTGCAGCCTCCCAGCGGCATAGAGCTGACGCTGGGCCTGCGCAGCGGCGGCCTGTCCTACCGGCTGCAGATAGAGGACGGTTGGATTGAGGCCTCCCGTGGCGAGGCCACCGATGCCGACCTGACACTGGCCGGGGACCCGCCGAACGTGCTGGCGGCGATTGTCAACGGCGGCCCTGCCGAGTCCGAGATTGAGATCCAGGGTGAGCGGGCGCTGCTCGAGGACCTGCGGGCGATGGTCGTCCTTCCCGACCGGCTCCGCGAGGCTGCGCTCGCCGAAGTTGGTGCGGCGGCCGCCGGCGGCTGACGCCTTCTCAGGAGACCTCGGAGAAGCCGAAGCGCTGCTGGAAGCGGCGCAGCGGCGCCGGCGCCCACCAGTTCCAGTCGCCGAAGAGGCGCATCAGAGCGGGAACCAGCAGTGCCCTGACGATCGTCACGTCGATCAGCACCGCGGCCGTGTAGCCGAGACCGGCCTCCTTCATGAAGAAGATCGAGCCGGTGGTGAAGGCGAGGAAGACCGCGGCGATGCAGAGTGCGGCGGCAGTGATCACGCGGGCGGTCCGCGCAATGCCGACCGCGACGGCTTCCTCGTTGGGCAGGCCCGTATCGTGGAGCTCCTTGATGCGCGCCAGGACCAACACGGCGTAGTCGGTCGACAGGCCGAAGATGACGGCGAACATCAGCACAAGGGTTGAGGTCTCCATCGCGGCGGGGCCCGAGTAGCCAAACACGCCGTCGAGAGCTCCCCATTGGAAGGCGGCGACGATCACCCCCAGCGTTGCCGCCAGGGTCAGCACGTTCATCACCAGCGTCTTCAGCGGCAGCACGACCGAGCCGGTCAGCAGGAAGAGGAGAAGCAGTGTGGTCAGGGCGATCAGGCCGATCACCGTCGGGAGGTTGCGGCCCAGGCTCGACTTCAGGTCTAGGAATTCTGCCGTGTATCCGGCGACCAGAAGCGGCGCCGGAGCATCCAGGGACCGGATTTCCCGCACGGCTCGCTGGGCGCGATCGTCAAGCACCCCGTCGGCCCCGCCCACGAGGCCGAAGTCCGCCGCCGCCAGGTTGGGGGCCACCCGCCGGAAGCTCGATGGCGCCGCGACGCCGTGGATCGTCGCGATGCGCCGCTCCAGGCTGCGCAGCTGAGCCCCGGTGGCCCGCCCGTCGACGACGACCGAGACGGGAAGCTCGAGCCCTGAGGGGTAGCTGTCCTCGACCGTTGCGGTGACCTGGCGCGAGGGCTTCTCGGGCGGCACCGAGTCGGCGCCGGCGACCGTCAGGTTGACGCCGAGCACCGGCAGGGCGAGCAGAAGCATCAGCGTGGCGCTTCCCGCGGCGACTGGCACGGGGCGTCGCATCACCGCCGCGGCAAGGCGGCGCCAACCACCCGATTCCTCCGACACGCTTCGCCCGCGACGCAGCGAAAGGGCGTTGACGCGCTCGCCGAGCAGGGCTAGCAGCGACGGGACGAGCAGCAGCGCGGCAAGCGCAGCGAAGACAGCGACGAGGGCGCCGCCAGCGCCGGTTGAGTAGAGGAACCGCTGGGGAAGGATCGTCAACGCCACCATCGCCGCCGCCACGGTGAGTCCCGAGAAGACGACGGTTCGGCCAGCCGACTCCACCAAGCGCCGGTGCGCCTCTCGGGTTGGGCCGGTGCGTTCCAGCTCCTCGCGATAGCGGGTGACCAGAAGCAACCCGTAGTCGACCGCAAGCCCGAGCCCCATCGCGGTGGCGATATTGAGGGCGAAGACGGAGGTGTCGACGAATTCCGCCATCACCCGCAGGGCAAGGAACGTGCTGCCCACCGAAACCGCTCCGACCAGCAGCGGTATCGAGGCGGCGACAACGCCCCTGAAGACGAGCAGCAGCAGAATCGCAAGAACCGGGAAGGCGATCAGCTCCGCCTTGTTGAGGTCCTCGCGCACCGTGGCGTTTGCCTCGTTGAAAGCAGCGGCGCCGCCGCCGACTGTGACGTCGAGGTTCGGCGCCCACAGGCTCTGTGTCGCCTCTTCGGCAGCGCGGGCCGAGACGTCCACGTCGCTGCTGGAGAGAAATCCGCTGAGCAGGAGCGAGCGGCGGTCTCGTGCGACCAGCTGCGGCGAGCCGCCGCCGAGCGGGTTGTCGACGTGCCCGACGCCCTCGATGGATCGCAGCTTGGCCGCAAGCCGTGCCATTTCGCCGTGCAGGCGGGGGGAGTGGAGGGGGAGCGGCGCCCCGGAGGGGGTCCTCACAAGCACGACGATCCACGGTTCTGCGGCATAGCCGGCTCTCTCGATCAGCAGGTTCTGAGACTGTTTGCTCTCGCTGTTGGGGTCGCTGAAGCCCGCCGCCTTGAGGTGGGCGGCGACCCCGCCGCCGAGCGTGAACGCCGCGAGGGTGAACACGCCGATTGCGACCAGTACCGCCTTCGGGTGCTTCCAGGTCAGATCAGCGACGCGTGCGAACACTGCGGCGACCCTATGCATGGTCCCCACGCCGAAGCTGTGTTGATCGTCACAGTTACTTCATCCGCGGCAGGATTCCCAAATCCAAGGCCTGCTGAGCTCGAGGCTCAGGCGAGAAAACGACCCCCGCTCTACTGCTCGCTCTACTGCTCGTAGAGCTTGATGACGCGAACGGAGCCGTCGGGTGCGGCCTCGACGCAGAGGTTGCAGAGGACGCACTCGTCGAGGTTTGCGGCGACGATCTCCAGGCCGCCCTCGCCCGCTTTGAAGATGTCCACGGGGCAGACTTCCTCCAGCTTCTTTGCCAGGGCAGCGTCGGCGGCAACCGTCGAGTCGACCTCGACATCGATGAAGACCCGCTCCAGCGTCCTGGTCATCAGGCGGCGACCTCCAGCTTCTCCTTGACTGCGGCGGGAATCTCGTCGATTCGCTCGACCACGCGAATGCCGGCTGCCTCGAGACGAGCGATCTTCTCCGTCGCGGTGTCCTCCTTGCCCTCGACGATCGTGCCGGCGTGGCCGAAACTCATCCCCTTCATCTCCTCGTCGTCCATGAACTTGCCGGCCATGAAGGCGACGATTGGCAGGCGCGACTCGTTCTCGGCGGTCCACTCGGAGAGCTGGGCCTCCATGCGCCCGCCCGGCTCCGTGTAGATAACGATCGCCTGCGTCTGCTCGTCGGCCTCGAAGTAGGGCATCAGCTCGGCGTATGTTGAGCCGATGATCGCGTCGCCGCCGATCGAGACGGCGGTGGAGACGCCGAGCCCAGCCTGGGTCAGCGAGGAGGAGATCTCGGTGGTCATCCCACCGGAGCGGCTCATCACCCCGACGGGGCCGGGCGCGTAGGCCTTGGCGGCGTCTTTGGCCGGGCCGCCGATCCCGCCCATCTTGCAGATCTCGGGCGCGATCAGGCCGAGGCAGTTGGGGCCGATGATCCGCGCCCCGCGCAGGTCGGCCAGCTCGACCATCTGGGCAACGTCGCGGCGCGGCACCCGCTCGGTGACGACGACGATCAGCTTGATGCCGTTCTCGATCGCCTCCAGCACCGCGTCCTTGGTGAAGGCGGGGGGGACCGTGACAACCGAGCCGTCGACCGGGGCGCCGTGGTTCTCGACCGCCTGGGCGACCGTGTCGAATACCGGCACTCCGTGCACCTCGCGTCCCTTGCGGCCCGGCGTGACGCCGCCGACCACCTTGGATCCGTAGTCGAGACACTCCTTTGTGAGGTTCACGGCCTCTCGCCCGGTGATCCCCTGGACGATGAAGGTGAAGTCCTTGCTGAGCAGGATGCTCATCGGCACCCCTTGCGATCGCAGTTTTTCCCGCATGGCGAGAACAATTGCGACATCAAGGCCGCGTCCGGGCGCCCAACGACATTGGTGTCGCGGTTCTGTCCGCAGCGCGGCGAAAAGTGCGACCGCAACCTCATGCGGGCGCTCCCTGGATCTTCTCGACCGCGCGGCCGGCGGCCTCCCACATCGATACGGAGCGATCGCAGTACTCGACCCCGTAACGGTCGAGGATCTTGAATCCCTCCTCCTCCCAGGCGCCTGGAATGCGGAAGATCGCGATCGTCTCACCGGGATCCTTGCCCAGCTCCAGGCAGCCCTTGATCACCCCTCGGGCGACGATGTCCACCCGCGTGTTGGAGACGATCGACATCATCACCGCGATCTTCTCGACCCCGTCCTTTTCGAGCACCTGCTTGGCCAGCCCGCATGCCTTGGCGACCGACGGGTTGCCGCCGATCTCAGAGTAGTTCGCCGGCTTTCCCCCCTGGCTGCGCACCGCGTCGGTCAGCGTCAGGGAGCCGCCCCCGGCGCCGATCACCAGCCCCAAATTTCCCTCGAAGCCGTGGTCCCGGCCCTGGATGACGCCGCGATGGTCGGCCGCATCGATCGCCGCGACATTTCGCTCGAACGCCGATGGCTCGTATGGCTCGCGCGTGTCGTCCTCGGCGATCTCGAGCTCCTTGCGCAGCAATCCCTTCTGGCGGCCGACGGCCTCGTTCTCCATCTCCATGTGGGCGTCGAGGGCGACGAAGCTGCCGTCGGCAAGCTCGGCCAGCGGGTTGATCTCGGCGAGGGTCATGTCGTTGTCGCGGAAGAGGCGTGCGAGGCGCGCAAGGATCGGTGTTGCCCGCTGCAGTTGCTTGCCGGTGACCCCGGTTGCGGCGATCGCCTGCTTGGCCTCAAAGTCGGAGATCGGCAGGAGGTTGGAGAGGTGGCCGCGGCCGACGTGGTCCGGATGCTGCTCGGCCACCTCCTCGATGTCGATGCCGCCCATGTCGCTGAACAGCATCAACGGCTTCTTCGCGGTGCCGTCCCAGACGACCCCGGCGTAGTACTCCTGCTTGACCTCGGCTTTTGGATCGACCAGCACGCCGCGAGGCATGTGGCCGTTGATTTCCAGTTGCAGAATTGCCTCCGCGTGCTCGGCGGCCTCCTCGGGCGTATCGGCGAACTTGACGCCCCCTGCCTTCATCCGCCCGCCGCTCAGCACCTGCGACTTGATGACGACCGGGCCGCCGATCTCCTCGGCGGCGCTGCGGGCCTCGGCGGCGGTCTTGCAGAAGCCGTACTTGGTGACGGGGACCCCCGCCAGCTCGACGATTCTGCGTGCCTCGTACTCGTAGAAGCGCATCGGCGGCGGCGAACCCTATCCAACCGCGGGCAATTAACCCTGGAGGTACTTGGCGGGCATCGCGCCAAGGCCCAGCATCCCCGGGCCTCCGTGCGACCCGCCCACCGGTCCCACCTCGGACACGAACACCGGAGGGCAGCCCATGATCTCTTGTACAGCGTCGACCAGCTGTCGGGCTTCCTCGGGCGCCTGGATGTGCTGAACCAGCCACGCCTCGCAGCCGTCGGCCTTCCGCTGCCGCGCGTAGTGGATCAGCCGCTCCATCACTCGTGCGTGCGTGCGGACGCGCTCGACCGGGGTTATCTGCGCCTCGAGCGTGAGGATCGGTTTGACCTTGAGCGCCGAACCCAGCCAGGCCGAGGCGGCGCCGATTCGTCCCCCGCGGCGCAGGTACTCGAGCGTGTCGAGGGCGAACCACATCTTCATCTCATTTCGCGCATCCCGCGCGCGACCCGCCACCAGCTCGGCGTCGGCGCCGCCGGCCGCCGCGGATACGGCGCCCAGCACAACCAGGGCCAGGCCACCGCTGATGCTGGCCGAGTCGACGACCGTGATGCGACCGGGCCCCCATCGCTCCGCGACCTGCCCTGCCGCCTGTCGCGCGACCTCGAATGTCCCCGAGAGCTCGGCGGAGAGGTGGATCGAGACTATGTTCCGCCCCGCCTCCAGCAGTGGCTCATAGACGGCGAGGAAGTCGCCAATCGACGGCTGCGAGGTGGTCGGCAGCTGCCGGGCTCCGCGCAGCCGCTCGTAGAAGGCGTCCAGGTCCAGCGCGTCGGCCTCTCTTTCGGAGCTCTCGCCCCAGTTGACGTAGAGGCTGACCACTCCGAGGTCGCACTTGCGGACCAGCTCGCTCGGCAGGGAGGCGGTGGTGTCAGTCACCACTGCTACGCGTGGCTCATTCACAGCGGCATGAACGACGGTCGCCACATCTCGGACCTAGGTTCTCCTAATCGGCGAGGTGAGGCGCGCATACTGCCAGAGGCGTCGACTTCGACACCTGCCGGCGCCGGTCGCCCAGGCCCCAGCCGCTTCGGGAGCGCTTCGGTGGGTGCCCCTGGGATACTTGGTCTCGAGAACCGTCTGAAAGGTGGGAAATGACGTTTCGAAGTCGTCACGGTGCAGTAGTCCTCGCTCTCGCAATCGCCCTGGCCGCGACGGTCGCGCTGGCGGCGATCGGCTGCGGGGAAACGGTGATCGACGACAGCAAGACCGAGGCGGCGATCAAGGACAACCTGCAGGGCTCCCTCGAACGGGACGTCTCCTCGGTGGACTGCCCGTCGGGCGTCAAGGTCGAACCGGGGGGCACCTTCGACTGCCAGGTCGCTCTCGCCGATGGGAAGAAGGAAACGGCGACTTTGAAGATCCTCAACGAAGACGCCGACGTCGAAGTCACGGATCTCAGCCCACAGAAGTAGGACCCGTTAGGGAAGCCTTAGACGTCACGTCGGCGCGCTGGCGCCGGGAGTAGAGTGCCGCGCATGATGAGCGAGACGATCACGGCCGATGCGCCGACCACCCACGCAAGGCTCCTCGATTGGGTCACCGAGGTCGCGGACCTCACCAAGCCCGACGCCGTCCACTGGTGCGACGGTTCAGCGGAGGAGTACGACAAGCTTGCCCAGACGATGATCGAGGCGGGCACTTTCGAGCGTCTCTCCGACGCCAAGCGCCCGAACTCCTACCTGGCTCTCTCCGATCCCGGCGACGTCGCGCGGGTCGAGGACCGGACCTTCATCTGCTCCGAGCGGGAGGAGGACGCCGGCCCGACCAACAACTGGCGCGATCCGGGCGAGATGCGCGAGACGCTGAAAGCTCTCTTCGACGGCTGTATGCGAGGCCGCACGATGTATGTGGTGCCGTTCTCGATGGGCCCGCTCGGTTCGCCGATCGCCCACATCGGTATTCAGCTCACCGATTCGCCCTATGTCGCCGCGAGCATGCGGATCATGACTCGCATGGGGCAGGGGGCGCTGGAGGTGCTCGGCGAGGACCGCGATTTCGTGCCCTGCCTGCACTCGGTGGGGATGCCGCTCGCCGAGGGCCAGGAGGACGTTCCCTGGCCGTGCAACGCGGACAACAAGTGGATCGTCCACTTCCCCGATAGCCGGGAGATCTGGTCCTTTGGGTCCGGCTATGGCGGCAACGCCCTACTCGGCAAGAAGTGCTTTGCGCTGCGGATTGCCTCGGTCATGGCCCGTGACGAGGGCTGGCTGGCCGAGCACATGCTGATCCTCAAGCTCACCTCCCCGGAGGGCGAGACGAGGTACGTCGCCGCCGCGTTCCCGTCGGCCTGCGGCAAGACCAATCTCGCGATGCTGATCCCGACCCTGCCGGGCTGGAAGGTCGAGACGGTGGGCGACGACATCGCCTGGATGAAGTTCGGCGACGATGGCCGGCTTCACGCGATCAACCCCGAGGCAGGCTTCTTCGGCGTCGCGCCCGGGACAGGCGAGAAGACCAACCCGAACGCGATGGCAACCGTCGCCCGGGACTCGATCTTCACCAACTGCGCGAAAACCGACGACGGCGACGTCTGGTGGGAGGGGATGACCGGGGATCCTCCCTCGCACTTGATCGACTGGCACGGCAACGATTGGACACCCGATTCCGATGCGCCTTCCTCGCATCCGAATGCCCGTTTCACCACGCCCGCGGGGGCCTGCCCCTCAATCGCGCCCGAGTGGGAGGACCCGGCTGGCGTGCCGATCGACGCATTCCTGTTCGGTGGGCGCCGCTCGACCGTTGTGCCGCTGGTGCGCGAATCGTTCAGCTGGGAGCACGGCGTGTTCCTCGGGGCGATTATGTCCTCGGAGACCACCGCAGCGGCCGCCGGCGAGGTGGGCAAACTGCGGCACGACCCCTTTGCGATGCTGCCGTTCTGCGGCTACCACATGGGCGACTACTTCGGCCACTGGCTGAAGATCGCCGAGCGGGAGGGGGCCAAGCTGCCTCGCGTCTTCTACGTCAACTGGTTCCGCAAGGACACCGACGGCAACTTTCTTTGGCCCGGGTACGGCGAGAACAGCCGGGTGCTCGAGTGGATCTTCCGTCGCTGTGCGGACAACGCGGAGGCGGAGGAGACGCCGATCGGCATGGTGCCGACGCCCGGTGAGCTCAACACAGAGGGGCTCGATGTCTCCGAGGAGGACATGGCGGAGCTGCTCAGGGTCGAGCCGGAGGAGTGGAAGGTCGAGCTGCCGGCGATCCACCAGCACTTCGCACGCTTTGGCCAGCACCTCCCGGACGAGCTGCACGCGCAACTGAGCGATCTCGAGCAGCGCCTCGGCTAAGTCTGAATCCACCGATCTCACCGGCCCCTCCATCCCGCATCCCTTCGCCGGGAGTCAATTCCCTCCACCCGGGTAGCACCACTACCTGGGTGAGCGGGACTCGCCCTCCAACTCGGCCTGCGAAGCGGAGGGTCTCGCCGAGATTGGTGGATTCAGGCTAAGCCCTAAGGCCAGGTTGGCGGCGGGATCGGGCTTGTCTCAATCCCGCTGAATTCGTTGGGCCTGAAGACATCGCGCTGGATCCAATGGGCGAAGGAGCGTGTCGTCTTGCGTGAGCTCTCGATCGGCCAGTGCGTATTCCGGTCGCGGACGTCGAACCAGATCAGGCCGCGAATCTTGCGGTACTTGTTAGGGACGATCTTCAGCATGTGGCCGATCCAGGCCGGCTTTGAGCCGCCACGCTCGTTCGAGGCCACCTCGCCGATCACCAGCGGCTTGCGCGGTGCAATGCGCAGTACCCGCTTGTAGGTTTCGTGGAAGATCTTGTTGAAGTTCTGCCAGCCAGCCGAGTCTTGCCGCTTGCCCCAGTTGAAGCCATTGAGGCAGGTCCAATCGACGTAGCGGTGCCCAGGGTAGACCCTGTGCAGCGGAATCAGCTTGCGGGTGAAGTCGACATTCGGGCACCAGGCCCAGGTGACGTTGTCGGCGCCGACGGCGTTGAAAATGTCGTGCACATGGCGCCACGCGGCGACAAACTGCCCGGGCTTGTTGCCGTTCACCCCTTCGGACCAAGGGAACCAAAAGCCGTTCATCTCCCAGTTGAAGCGCAGGAAGAACGGGTGGCCCCAATCGCGGGCCTCTTCGGCGAAACGCCGGATGAACGGATCGAAGCTGCCATTGATGACCCTGGCCAGCCGGAAGGGTCGCTGGTTCGCGGTCGCGGGCGTCGCTGAGGAGCTCCAGCCGAAGAACGGAATCGCACCATGCTCGCGGGCGTTTTCCAGAGGTGTGTAGGGGAAGTTGATGAACTTGCAGCGCGAACCCGAGCATTCGGAGAAGGGTGAGGAGAAGGAGATCAGCGAAACCGGCTTGCGGGCGAGGCGTTCAAAGGCGTAGACCGCCTGCATATCCCAGGGAGCCTGTTCCCCGGTGAACTGGTCGCCAATCTGCGCGCCCCAGTAGAGGGGTGCCACCGGCCTGTTGGCCTTCCTTGCTGCCGCCGGTGTGGGAATCGAGCCCAAGGCGATGCCGGCCAGCGCCAGTACCAGCGCCACGCCCTTGAGGATCGGGATGGTTCGGTTGCGAACTCTCATGTGTCCTCGCCACGTGCCGGTTCCTCATACCTAAACCCCTCCCGCCAACCTTTGCTGCGGGTCGGCGGCGTCAACCCGGCGGTCCTATTGGGTTCACGACCGGCATCTGCCCTCCGGCCTGGAAGCTCGGACGGCGGATTCCCCTGGCGAAGGCCCGGAGGGTCCGCGCCGAGGTCTCCAGCGGCCAGCCGATGTCGCGATCGACCTGGTTGAACCAGATCAAAGCTCGGACCCGGCGGTACCTGTGCTTCAGGTCCCTGAACATCTTTCGGATCCAAATTGCCTTGGCCCGCCCTGGGCCGGTCGAAGCCACCTCGGCGATCACAATCGGCTTTTCGGGGGCAATCCGCCGGACCAACTGCCGGTAGGTGGTGGAGAAGATTGATGCGAAGCTCCGCCAGCGATGCGGGTTAGTCGGGTTGGCTCCCCAGTTGAAGCCATCGATGCAGGTCCAGTCGACATAGTCGCCCCCCGGGTACAGTGGCGCAAGCGGCGCAAGGTGGCGTTTGAACTGGGAATAGGGGCACCAGACCCAGGTGGCGTTCGCCGCACCGGCGGCGGCGAAGATGTCGTGCACATGGCGCCAGACGGCCACGTACTCGCCGGGCCGGTTCCCGTTGACCCTCTCCGCCCATGGGAACCAATCTCCGTTCATCTCCCAGTTGAAGCGCAGGAAGAACGGGTGCCCCCAATCGCGGGCGTCTTCGGCGAATTCGCGGATATATGAGTCGTAGCGGCCGGAGAGTACGTCGGAGAGCTGGTAGTTGGGCATCTGGGTCGTTAGCGAAGGCGTCGGCGACGCTTCCTGCGAGGACCAGTCGAAGAACGGGATAGCCCCGTAGGCGAGGGCGTTGTCCATCGCTGAGGCGGGGAAGTCAAAGAAGCGGCAGGGTGCGGGATCGCAGTCGGCAAAGGGAGAGCCGAGCGGCACCAGCGACGGCTTCTTGCCGAGCAGTTCGCCCAGCTGGGCAACGGGACGCATGTCCCACGGTGGCTTCTCGCCGTTGGCCTGAGTGCCGATCCATGCTCCCCAGTAGGCAGACCGCTTCGAGAGGTGCCCCTTCACAGCGTGCCCCCTGGAGAGGTTGGCACGCTGCTTGGCAGGTGCCGATGTGGGAGCGACTCCGGCCAGCACCAGCGCAATGAGGGCCGCAAGCACGGCTCCCCGGGCAGCCGCGCGGCGCCGTGATGTCCCATAGGTGAAATTCATTCCCAAGTGGAGCCGAACAAGTGTAGGGGCCCGGCTCGGCTGGCTTTGACTCAACTCGGTGGCGGGATCGGGCTTGCGCCGAGACCGCTGTAGCCATTGGTCCGGTAGGCGGGATCCTGGATGCCGGTCGCGAAGGCGCTGCTCGAGCTGGCCGATGTCTCGATCGGCCAGTCCATACCGCTGTCGAACTTGTCGAACCAGAGTACGCCCCGGACCTTTGGGTATTCGGCGGGTATTGCAGCCAGCGCTTCGGAGATCCACGTCGCCTTCGAGCCGCCCGCCTCGGTCGACCCCATCTCGCCGATCAGCATCGGCTTGCTCGGTGCAATCGAGTCAGTGATCTCGTGATAGGTGGAGCTGTACAGCTCGTTGAAGAGGTCCCAGCCGCCACTGCCTTGCCCCCAGTTGTAGCCGTCGAGGCCGGTCCAGTCGACGTACTCGTCGCCGGGGTAGAGGGAGGCCAGATCACCGAGCTTGCCGCGGGGGTCGACGTTTGGGCACCAGACCCAGGTGACGTTGTCGGCACCGACCGCCGCGAAGATGTCGTGCACGTGGCGCCAGGCCGCGACGGACTCTCCGGGCTGGTTGCCGTTGACGCCCTCCATCCACGGGAACCAGTTGGCATTCATCTCCCAGTTGAAGCGCAGGAAGAACGGGTGGCCCCAATCGCGGGCGTCTTCGGCGAAACTCCGGATGAAGTCGTCGTAGCGGCCGGCGATCGTGTCGGAAAGCTGAAAGTCGGGCTCCTCGTTCTGCGAGGGAATCGACTGTGACGCCCAGCTGAAGACCGGGATTGCACCATGCTGGCGGATGGCTTCCATCGGCCCCGTGGGGAACGAGTAGAACGTGCACGGTGACGTCGCGCAATTGGCGAAGGGGGCAAAGAAGTTGACCAGCGAGAGGGGCTTGCCGGCGATCTCCTCAAACCGGGAGACGGCGTTCATGTCCCAGGGGGGCTGCTCACCGGTTATCTGGTCGCCGATCGTTGCGCCCCAGTACAGGGGGAGGTGCGGGCGACTCGAGTCACTTGCCAGCTGTCCGAGGCAGTTTCTCCGTAGGCGTCGTGCGCGGCGTGTTATCCGACGGGCGCGGCGTGTTATCCGGCGGGCCCGAGTGCGGTGGATCGCATGGTGGGACTGTGCGCGGCGCGCCTTCCGCCTGGCCCGGCGAGCCATCAGCCTGGCGCGGACGCTTCCAAACTTCCCCGCGCAGCGGCTCGGTTGGCCGAGGCTACGGGCCGCGCCGAGGCCCACCTTTGCGGTCGTGCTGTGCTTTGCCCGCTGCGGCGCAGACGCGGCTGAGGTGGTGGGCGCGATCGCCAGCAGCGCCGCAAGGGCGAGGGCGAGGGCGGTGGCTGTGCGACGACCGGATGAGCTCACACCCAGCCATCGACGGCACCTCCCCCCGGCTCAGCAGCGAGTCGTCAAATTGGACGTTTGTCCAGAGACCTTGACAGTGTCGTTGCGGTCGCTCAGCCCGCGGGCTGGATCTTGCCGTCGACGCTGCCGAAGGTGTTTTCGACGTAGGCCGGATTCTGAATCCCAGCGGCGAAGGCTTCAATCGAGCTACTCGAGGTCTCCAGCGGCCAGTCCATACCGCTGTCGTACTTCTCAAACCAGACCAGGGCGCGGATCTTCGGGTAGGAGGAGGGGATTTTGGCGAGCGTGTCGCTCACCCAGTCGGCCTTCGAGCCGCCATACTCGGTCGAGCTGATCTCGCCGATCATCATCGGCTTGGAGGGCGCGATCGAGGTGACGATTTCTTTGTAGGTCGAGCTGTAGAGATTGTCGAAGCTGCGCCAGCGATCCGGCTTCGCCGGGTTGGTCCCGTGGTTGTAGCCATCGAGGCAGGTCCAGTCGACGTAGCTGTCGCCCGGGTACAGCGAGTTCAGGTCGGTGAAAATGTGGTCGGGGTCGATGTTGGGGCACCAGACCCAGCTCACCTTGTTGGCGCCGACTGAGCTGAAGATGTCGTGCACGTGGCGCCAAACGGCGACCGATTCGCCGGACTTGTTGCCGTTGATGCCCTCCATCCACGGGAACCAGCGGCCGTTCATCTCCCAGTTGAAGCGCATGAAGAAGGGGTGATTCCAGTTCTTCGCTGCGGTGGCGAAGCTGCGGATGTAGGAGTCGTAGCGACCGTCCAGCACGTCGGAGAGTTCGTAGTCGGGCTCAATCTTTTGCGAGGGAATCGACTGTGAGGCCCAGCTGAAGACCGGGATCGAGCCGTGGTCGCGGATCAGGTTCATCGGCCCGGTTGGGAAGTTGTAGTTGTAACAAGCGTTTGGATCGGCGCAGTTGGCGAAGGGCGAGGAGAAGTGGACCAGCGAGAGCTTCTTGTGCGCCATTTGCTCGAAGGTGGTGACCGCACTCATGTCCCACGGTGCCTGGTGGCCGGTGATCTGGTCGCCGATCCAGGCACCCCAGTAGATCGAGGCAGCGCTGGGGCTGGGGGTTGGTTCTGGCTCGGGTTCAGGGGCCGGTTCAGGTTCTGGCTCGGGTTCAGGGGCCGGTTCAGGTTCTGGCTCGGGTTCAGGGGCCGGTTCAGGCGTCGGCTTGGGATGCTTCTTGTCCTTTTCTCTCCCCCTACCGCGGCTGCTGCTCAGCTTTCGCGACCGTGAGACTGAGGCGCCGACGCAGGCAATGCGCCGTCGCTTGGCGCGCTTTGCAACCCACACGCAGTTTCCCCGCTTGAAGTGGCGCTTGCTCACGTGGGTTCGATGGTTGGCGCGCTTCGCGGCGGAAGCGACCGAGGTGCTGAGCAGGAACGCTCCCAGCACGGCGATGACGAGGGCGAGCAGGGCGCGGGAGGCATGGCTGCGGGGGTTCATGCACGGGGTGATCGACCCCGTGCGCCGGGTTCTTCACTCCTGCACGGACCGGAGTGGACGTTTGTCGTGACGCGATGCTCAGGTAAGCGTGCGGTATAGCGAGAGCAGATCTGCTGCGCACTCGTCCCAAGAGGGGAGTTGTGGGCGGATCGTCGGCGGCGGTTTCGCCAGCTCCTCAGCCAGCGCCGCCGCAACTCCCTCTGGGCTTTCGTTGAGGGGAATCGCTCGTGCGAAGCCGTCTTCGGCGAGCTCGGCGAGACCGCCGGCGTCGGCGACCAGCAGGCGGCGTCCGGCAGCTGCCGCCTCGAGCGCGACCAGCGGGTGGGTCTCGAAGTCGCTGAGCAGGGCGACCAGCGAGACCCTTTGCAAGAGCTCTGCCATCGCCTGTGGCCGGTCCGGCGGCGTACTGGTGAACTCGACGCTATCGCCAAGGGCGAGCTCTTCCGCCTGAGCGCGCAGCTCGGTCTCGTAGGGCCCGGTGCCAACGATCAACAGGCGTGCTCCGGGGTCGCGGGCGAGTACGTAGGGGAGGGCGGCGATCGCCCGGTGGTGGCCCTTGTAGCGCTCGAGGCGGCCGATCGAGGCGATCGTCGGCGGACCCTGGGGTTGCCCGTTGGAGCCGTTGGCTGCGCTGAAGGCGAGGTCGATGCCGTTGGGGATCAGGGCGAAACGGTCGGCCGGGATGCCCAGCTCGCCGCCGTACTGCTCGATCTCGAAGCGAGCGACGGCGACCAGCCTCGCCGCCCGCCGCAGCAGCGGCGCCAGCAACATGCGCTGGGGGCCTCGGGCGCGGTTACGCAGCTCCGAAGTGTGGCCGCCGCCGTGGAAGGTGACCACGTAGGGGATGCGCAGCCAGAACGCGCGCAGCATCGCCATCGGTGCGACAAGCGTGTGGTAGCTCTGCACGTGAACCACGTCCCAGCGCTGTCGCGAGATCTCGTGCCAGATCCGCGGCGCAAAGCACCAGTCGCTGTTCGCCGGCCAGGCGCGAACCGTGCGGATCGTCACCCCATCGCGCGCCTCCTCGCGAAGTCGCGCGCCTCCCGGCTCGGCGCAGAGCACCTCGACCGCGCAGCCAGCGGCGGCGAGGCGGCGGCTCACCTCCATCACGTGACGCTCGACGCCCCCCTGGGCTAGGGGGCTGCGCGGGGTGACCATCAGCACCCGGAGAGCGTCGTCGTTGGGGTCTCCTTCCCTGCGACGCAGCGCAACCCGTTTCGCCTGGCGGCGGGCGCCGAGGTAGCCGGCGGTTGTTGCCAGCAGGCCAAAGACGATCGCAGCGGCTCGCAACGGCCCGTCAAGGTCACCTCGGAAGCCCTCGCCGAGGCCGCGGAGGACGCCAAGGGGCAGAGTGTGTCGAGCGTAGGTCCGCTCTTCGGAGAGCCCCGATTCGCTGCCGACCAGGGCGGCGAGGATCGCCTTCGAACGACCCTCTCCGCGGCAGCGCGAGGAGAAGTATGAGAAGCGGCTGCGCTCAGCCGGAACGGAGTGCTCGACGGCCGCAGCTGGGTCGTAGAGGATCGTGCCGTGCGGGTGGCGCTGGCCGATCCGGATGCAGAGGTCGGTCTCCTCGCAGCCGGCCGGGATCTTGCCGACCCGGCCGAGCTCGTGGCGGAAGCCGCCGATCTCGACCAGCGCCTCGCGGCGGAAGGACATGTTGGCGCCGACCAGGTTGCGTACCGGTTCGCGCTCGCGCGGCATCCCCGAGTGGGTGCAGCCGACGACCCAGTCGAACTCGGCCGGGAACCAGCCCGGCTTGCCCTTCGCCCAGAGTGGCCGCACCGCACCGCCGGCGCCGAGCACCGAGGGCTCCTCGTAGGCGGCCGTGAGTCGCGTCAGCCAGTCGGGCGTGGCCAACGCATCGTCGTCGAGGAAGGCGACCACGTCGCCGGTGCAGGCGGCCGTGCCGCTGTTGCGCGCCCCCGAAAGCCCCTGTTCCTCTTGGTTCTCGGTCAGGCGCACATCCGGCCAGCGTCGCTTCGCCTCGGCCAGCAGTTCGGGTGAGTGGTCGACGCAGAGGACGATCTCGTGCGCGGGTGTGTCCTGTGCTTGGACCGACTCTATTGCCCTCTCCAGCAGATCGAGGCGGTCAACGGTATAGGCGCAGATCAGGACCGAGATCGTCACGCCATCTGCATCGGCTGCAGGGCCAGAACCAGTAGGCACGCGCCGATTCTGGCACGCCCAAGGGGCCGGTACGGTTGTCTCGATGCGGATCCTGATGCTGGCTCAGACCTATGCGCCGATCGTCGGCGGGGTGGAGCAGATGGTCGAGGGTCTGAGCGCCGAGCTCAGCGATCGCGGCCATCGAGTCGCGGTCGCCACCCTGCGCCAGCCCTCTGACGCTGCCGCCGCTCCGGACAACGGCGTCGCCGTGCACAGGCTGGGCAGCGTCGTCCACCGGTTGCCGGGAATCAAGCTCGACGCAGAGCGCCACCACGCGCCGCCGCTTCCAGACCCGGAGATCTCCGTCGAGCTGCGGCGCCTGGTGCGCAGCGAGCGCCCCGACATCGTCCACGCCCACAACTGGCTGGTCAACTCCTACCTGCCTCTCGACCGCGACGCGGGGCCGGCCCTGGTCCTCTCGATGCACGACTACGGCCTGGTCTGCGCGACCAAGCGCTTTCTCAACCGCGGAGCCGACTGCACCGGCCCGCACACTGGCAAGTGCGTTCGCTGCGCCGGTGACTACTACGGCCGCATTAAGGGCGCCGGCGTCGCGCTCGGCACTCGGCTCGCCGAGCCGCGCCTGCGCAACGCGATCGACGTCTTCCTACCGGTGAGCACGGCAGTTAGGAATCGCTGTGGGGTCGAGGGCGAGCTGCATCGGGTGGTGCCCAACTTCATCGGTGAGCTGCCGGCGCCGGTGCCTGATGACCCGCGACTGGAGGCGCTGCCGTCTGAGCCTTTCATCCTCTACTTCGGCGATGTCACGGTCGATAAGGGCGGGCGCCAGTTGGTCGAGGCCTACAAAGCGCTCGAGGACCCGCCGCCTCTTGTCCTAGTCGGGCGCTGCTACCTGCGCGGGCTGGACGAGACCCCCGGCGTGATCTCACTCGGCCGCCTGCCCCATCCGCTTGCAATCGAGGCCCTCCGCCACTCGCTCTTCACCGTCGTCCCATCTCTTTTGCCTGAGACCTTCGGCTTGGTGGCGCTGGAGACCGCAGCCGCCGGAAAGCCCATCGTCGCCTCGCGGATCGGCGGCTTGCTCGACGTCGTGGTCGACGGCAAGACCGGCATCCTGGTCGCGCCGGCCGCCCGTGAGGCGATGACCGCGGCGATGCGCCGCCTGCTCGACGACGCGGGCTTGCGAGAGCGTATGGGCGCGGCGGCGCGCGAGTGGGTGCAGCGCTTCAGCCCTGCTGCGGTGGTGCCTCAGTTCGAGGAGGCGTACGAGCTGGCGCTGCAGGCCCGGCGGGAGCGCGCCGGCGTGCTAGCAGGGTGAGGGCGACGCAGAGCCCGGCCAGTTTGCCGGCTGCCCAGCCGATGCCTGCGCCCTCGAGGCCGAGCGGCGGCAGCAGCACCCAGGTCGCCGAGATCGTCAGGGTCAGTGTCACCCAAGTCGCGATCGCCGCTTCGCGCAAGCGGCCGCGGATCCGCAGGTAAGCCATGCAGAGCTGGAAGCCGGAGTCGAAGAGGGCCGAGCCGATGAGGATCAGCAGCAGGGTCGAGCCCTCATCGGCGTAGGCCGTGCCGAAGGCGCTGAGGATCAGCGGTCCGGCGACGATCAGTACCAGCGCCGCCGGGCCGGCGATCATCGCGATATGGCGGACAGCGCGTCGCAGGTAACGGCCCACCTGTTGGGGGTGGTGCGTGCCCTCGGCGAAGAGCGAGTTGGCGATCGCCGGGGCGATGAAGAAGAGTCCCGCGGCGAGCATGAACGTCGTGTAGAAATAGGCGTTCTCGGTTGGCCCGAGCTGGGCGGAGACAAGCACGGGCAGCAGGTAGGCGGAGGCCTGCGAGCCGAGGTTGATCGACTGGTGGCCGGCAATCAGGCCGCGCATCTCACGCAGCTCCGCCTGCCAGCCACTCAGCGTGGGATGGAAGTTGTGGCCGAGGGCTGGCAGCACGCGGGTGAACGCGAAGACGTCAATCAGCAGGAAGGAACCGGCCCAGACGGCGAGGATCCAGGTCGTGCCGGGAACCGGCGCGATGGCGGCGAAGCCGACCAGGGCAAGACGCACGACGGCGGCGACGCCGTTGCGAACGAAGGCGTACTTGGCGTGGCGCTCGGCGATGCAGGCGTGATCGAGGACCAGTGAGCAGGCTGCGCCGCTGACGCCGAGCGGCAGCAGCATGAAGGTGGCCAGGCCGATGCCGCCCTTCAGCGCCGGGATCAGCAGTGGGATGAGGATGGCGGCAAGCGCGCCACCCAGCAGGCTGGCACCGGCGCTCGCAGCGACGGCTGTGGTCACGGTCAGCGACCAGGGCCGCCCGCCGGGTCGGGAGGCAAGGCGCGAGATCAGCACCTGGCCGAGGCCGAGGTTGGTGAAGATCGAGACGAAGAGCATGGCCGAGATCAGCGCCGCAGCGCGGCCGACTTCGGCGACGGGAAGGGTGCGTGCGGCGAGCACCCAGAAGACGAAGCCGAGGCCCATCGTCACCGCGTTCATCGCCATGATGTAGACGCCGTTGCGGAGCAGGGAATCCTCGGAGAGGCGGCCCAGCCAGGCGCGTGCCCGTATGGTGGTGCCCCTAAGCATTCGATCCGCATTCTCGCGTATCGCCCCGCGCCGACCACCAGGGGTGAGCGCACGGGCGCAGAATTTGAGTTCGATGAGCCCCGCGACGATGGAGTAGCCGATGGAGACAGAGACCGCGTTCTCGACGACCAAAAACCCGGCCGTCGAGACGATCCGCCTGCAGGCGACGCGCGGCTTCAGCCGCGTGCTCTCGCCGCGCGAGCTCTGGCGCTACCGCGACCTCGCCTACCAAATCGCCGCCCGCGACGTGACGGTGCGTTACCGCCAGACTGCGCTCGGCGCCGCCTGGGCAATCCTGCAGCCGGTTGGCTTCATGGTGGTCTTCACACTCTTTTTCGGGGGTGTCGCCGGAGTCTCCTCGGACGGCCTTCCCTACGCGCTCTTCAGCCTCGCCGCGCTCGTGCCCTGGACCTTCCTCGCAAACGCGCTGCTGCTCGGCTCCGAGAGCTTGGTCGGAAACGTCGATCTGGTCGCAAAAATCTACTTCCCGCGGATCTTCATGCCCGGCGGCGCGGTTGCCGCCGGCCTCGTTGATTTGGGTGTCTCGCTCGTCATCCTCTTCATCATCGTTTTGATCTATGGCATCGTGCCGCCGCTCGCCGTCCTCGCCCTACCCTCTCTGATCGCGATCATGCTCGCCACCGTACTCGGCGCGACCGCGGCGCTCTCGGCAATCAACGTGCGCTATCGCGACATCAAATACGTGATTCCCTTCGCGATCCAGATGTGGCTGTTCGCCACCCCGGTGGTCTACTCCAGCAGTCTCATAGCCGAGCCCTGGCGCACCCTGACCGCGATCAACCCGATGGTCGGGGTGGTCGAAGGATTCCGCTGGGCGGTGCTCGGCTCCGATGCGCCGTTCGCGCTGATCGGCGTCTCGGCTGCCTCCGCACTGGTCATCCTCTTTGCCGGCCTCGCATACTTCGACCGAGTCGAGCGCGGCTTTGCCGACTTCATCTGAGCAATGGCCAACGTCGCGATCTCAGCGAAAGGACTTGGAAAGAGCTACACGCTCGGCCTCAACTCGCGTGGCTACGGCACCCTGCGCGAGAGCATCGTCAGCGGCACCAAGCGCGTCACCGGGAGACTCACGGGGCGGAGCCAGCGGGTCGAGCCGGACGTGCTCTGGGCCCTGCGCGATCTCTCGGTGACGATTCGCAACGGCGACGTGGTTGGCCTGATCGGGCACAATGGAGCCGGCAAGAGCACGCTGCTGAAGATCATCTCGCGGATCACCGAGCCGACCGAGGGCTGGGTCGATGTCACTGGTCGGGCCGGCTCGCTGCTTGAGGCTGGCACCGGCTTCCATCCCGAGCTGACCGGCCGCGAGAACATCTTCCTCAACGGAGCTATTCTCGGCATGCGCCGATCCGACATCCGTGCCCGCTTCGACGAAATCGTCGAGTTCGCCGAAGTAGAGCGATTCCTTGACACACCCGTCAAGCGTTACTCGAGCGGCATGTCGGTGCGCCTAGCCTTCGCCGTCGCCGCCCACCTGGAGCCGGAGATCCTGCTCGTTGACGAGGTGCTCGCGGTCGGCGACGCTGCCTTCCAGCGCAAGTCCCTGACCAAGATGAGCGATGTTGCCGCCGAAGGTCGCACAGTGATCTTTGTCTCGCATAATCTTTCGATTATTCAAGCTCTCTGCAAGCGCGGGATTCTGCTCGAAGCCGGTGGAGTGGTCGCCGATGCCTCCGTTTCCGAGACGGTCGACGAGTACCTGCGCAGTCTTGAGCGCGCCGCCAGCACCGACCTGCTGGAGCGAACGGACCGCGACGGGCGCGGCTGGAAAGAGACGCTAATCAAGCGGGTCTCCGTTCGCGACGTCGCCGGCGGCCACGAAGACGTGATCGTTGGCGGCCGGCCTGCGACCATCTCTGTGGAGGTGACCGAGGTGCTGCCGAGGCTGGAGTGCCAGATCACAATCCTCAACAGCTTTGGGGTGGCGGTCACGAGCGTCAACAGCGAGCTCTCCGCACCCGCCGATGCTCGCGACCCCGAGCTGGGCACGATGATCGAGTGCGAGCTCAGCTCGCTGCCGCTAACCCCGGGGCGCTATCGCCTCGACGTCCTCATCAAGGGTCGGCGCATGATTCAGGATGCCCTGCACGCGGCTGGCTTCTTCGATGTCGAGCCCGGGGTAATTGACGAGCGCCCGATGCCTGCTGCCGGGGCCGATGGCGATATCGTGCTGCCGCACATCTGGCGGCTTCCGCGGTAGGACCACGATGGAGGAGGCCTTCGATGCGATCGTGGTCGGCTCCGGGGCGACCGGTGGCTGGGCCGCCAAGGAGCTGACCGGCAACGGCCTGAGGGTTGCACTGTTGGAGGCCGGGCCGATGCTCTCGGGCGATGGTCCTTCGGCCTCTCTCGCCAACGCCCGCCGCCAGCAGGTCCAGGCTCGCTGCTACGCCTTCGGCGAGCGTTCCGCCCACCTTTTCGTCGATGACGTCGAGAATCCCTACTCCTATCCCGAGGATGCTCCCTTCGACTGGATACGGTCGCGTCTGGTCGGCGGCCGTCTCCACACCTGGGGCCGGACCGCGGTTCGGATGTCGGAATTCGACTTCAAGGCCGCGGATCGCGATGGGGTTGGCGAGTCCTGGCCGATCTCCTATACGGCCCTCGCGCCCTACTACGACCGCGTCGAGGAGTTCATGCGCGTCTGCGGCACGGCCGAAGGCTACGAGCTCCTGCCCGACGGCAAGTTCATCCCACCGCTGCCGCTCAGCCCCGGCGAGCGCGCGTTCAAAGAGCGGATCGAACGGCTCTGGCCGACGCGCCGGGTGATGCCGACGCGCATCGCCACAGCCGCCCCGGAAGCGTTGCTCGATGCGGCCCGGCGGACGGGGCGGCTTGAGCTGCGCCCCAACTCCGTCGTCAGTCGGGTGACCGTCAATTGTAGGACCGGCAAGGTAGCGGGCGTCGCCTATGTCCACAGGCTCAGCGGCCGGGAAGAGCAGGTCGAGGCGCCAGTCGTGGTTCTCTGCGCCTCGGCGCTCGAGTCAACCCGGCTCTTGCTCAACTCGGCGACGACGGAGCACCCCGATGGCCTGGGCAACTCCTCCGGCGCGCTCGGTCACTACCTGATGGACCACACATACGGTGTCGGCGTCGACGCGGTTGTGCCCTGGCGCCGGCGACGCGGTGGCGGCACCAGATCCTACGGCTGCATGATCCCCGCCTACCGCAACGTCACCGAGCCGGCGAACGAGTTCGTCCGCAGTTACGGGATCGAGCTCCAGGTTGAGGCCAGGCCCGGCGGTCGACTTGCCGGATTTCGGCCCTGGAGCAGGGTCACCGGTTGCGTGCGGGCCTTCGGCGAGGTGCTGCCCGACTTCGACAACCACGTCGCGGTCGACCCCGAGAGCCCGGATGCCTGGGGAATACCCTCGCTGCGCATCGTTTGCCGCTACGGCGACAACGAGCGCAGGATGGCGGCCGACCAGTCGAGCTGCCTGATGGAGATGGCCGCGGCGGCGGGCTGGGAGATTCAGCGCGCCCAGTCGGAGCTCTCGCCGCCGGGACTCTCCGTGCACGAGATGGGAACCGCCCGCATGGGAGCCCGCGCCGAGGATTCTGTCCTCGACCCCAACAACCAGTGCTGGGACATCCCCAACCTGTTCGTCACCGATGGCTCCTGTTTCACCTCGGGGGGATGTCAGAACCCGACGCTGACGATGATGGCGATCACGGCCCGTGCCTGCGACTTCATCGTCGGGAGGCTGAAGCGAGGCGAGCTATGAGGTGCGGCGGGCGGCGGCTCCCAGCCTCCTGACCAGCGCCCTCGGTCCCCTGGCGCGACCCGCGACCTTCGCTGCGTTCGCTTGGATCCGCGCGCAGGCGCGGACGATGTCAAGCACGTCGTCGGGCTCTGCAAGCAGCATACGATGCGCCAACCAGAGTGTGCGCTCGGCGGCGTGCTCGGCGTGGGGCAGGCTCTGCGCGCCGTACTCGATCCGCGGCGCGCCCCCCCGCAGGCGCGGGCTGAAGTTGCCGGCGCGGAACATCTCGACCTGGTTGAGGCTGGGGTAGGAAGCGCTGAGCTCGATGCCCTCGGCCGCCAGCGCCCTTTCGAAGTCTCGCGGTCCGAGCCCAGCGAATCGCTCGGGGTCATAGCGGAGCAGGTACGCGTAACGCGCCCGGCTGTCCATCCGCGGATCGCCGGCCTGTGTGTCGAGCCCCTCCAGCGTTGCCAGCTCGGTGTCCAGCAGCTCGGCCCGCTCTTCGCGAATGCGCTGCTGCTCGGGGTAGCGGTGCAGCTGGGCCTGCAGCACGGCGCCCTGCCACTCGGTCATCCGCATGTTGCTGCCGTACCCGGGGTGGTGGTACCCGTGTCCTCCCTCGACCCTGCCGCAGTTGAGGTAGGAGAGGGCCTTGGCTCGCAGCCCATCGTCGCTCGTGATCAGCGCTCCACCCTCGCCTGCGGTCATCAGCTTGTGTGCCTCGAATGAGAAGCTGCCGAAGCTGCCGAAGCTGCCCGCGCCGCGCCCCCGCCACCTGGTGCCGTGGGCGTGGGCGCTGTCCTCGATCAGGGCCAGCTTGCGGCGTTCGCAGAGGGCGGGGAGGGCGTCCAGGTCGCAGGCGGCCCCGGCGGTGTGGACGATGGCAATCGCGGCGGTCCGTTCGGTGATTGCAGCCTCGGCGGCAGCTGGATCTATGCACAGTGTCTTCGGGTTGACATCGACAACGACCGGGGTTGCATTGACCGCGAGAGCGGCCGTCGCCGTGGCGACGAAGGTGAGGGCGGGAACGATCACCTCGTCCCCCTCGCCGACCCCACAGGCGGCAAGCGCCGCCTCCAGGGTGTGGGTGCCGTTGGTCAGCGCCAGACCGTGCGTGGCGTTCTGGAAGGCGGCGAACTCGCCGGCCCAGCGGTCGGCGACCTCACCGCGGCTGCGCGACCACCGGCCCGACTCGAGCACCTCGCCGAGCAGGGTTCGCTCGCTCTCATCCCACTGCGGCCAGCGCGGCCACGCTTTGCCCTTGCGCACCGGAGTCCCTCTGAGAATTGCCGGTCGGTCGGGCACTCGCCTCACACTACAAGTCGCAACCGCGGTTCAGCTGACGCGCCGGAGCTTGCGCAGGAAGGTCCAGATCGAGTCCGACCCCTTGACCTCGATCCGCGGGACCAGCAGAGGATCGTCGCCGATGCTGGCCTGCGCCGGCTCGGTCGTGCAGGCGCCGGTGAAGCCCGCCTCGGTGACGGCATCGACAGCGTGGCGGTCGTGGCGGCCGAACGGGTAGGCGAAGCTGTGCACCGGGACCCCGAGCTCGGCTTCGAGGTCTCGCCTGGAGCCGGCGATCTCCTCGCGCACCTCCGTGCCGCCGACATCCGGCAACGAGCAGTGGGTGCGGGTGTGCGCGCCGATCTCGTGGCCCCCCTCGCGCATCTGCGCCGCCTGGGCGACGCTCATCAGTGGTCGGTGGCTGGTCGGCCGCTCCACATCCCAGTCGTTAGTGGCGCCCAGTCGCTGGCTGACCAGGAAGAGGGTCGCCCGAAAGCCATGGCGGGCGAGGATCGGCGCCGCGACCTTGAGGTTGTCGAGGTAGCCGTCGTCGATTGTGATCACCATTGTGCGCGGCGGTGGCGGGCGGTTCTCGCGCAGCGCGGTGACCAACTCGGCGAAGGTGATCGTTCGGTAGCGCAGCAGGCGCAGGACCACCATCTGCCGCCGCAGGGCGCGGGGGTGGACCACATAGCGGCTGCGCTTCTCGCCGAAGCCGTGGTACATCAGGACCGGCGTCCCACGCCTGCGCCTGTCCGGGTGCTCTCGCGTCAACGTGTCTCCTCTGCGCGGATCAGCTCCTCTTCGATCAGGCTGAGGAACATACTTGAGCGCAGAGCACCCGGGGCTGGCCTGCCGGCCGCGGCCATCTCCAGGTGGTGGTAGTCGGAGCGGGAGTGGACAATCCAGCAGAGCAGGCGCAGGCGGGGCAGCTCGGTAGCGACGATGCCGGCACGCGCGCAATAGGCGGCCGTGCATCGCTCGAAGACTCTGCCGTGCTCGCTCGCGGGGTCCAGCAGGCGCGCGTAGGTGGGCCGCAGGTCGCCACTGTCCAGCGCTCCGTCGAGGACGAACGCGGCGTTAGCGAGGAAGTAGACGAGGTCCATCGCCGGCAGCCCGTCGGGCTCGGCGGACTCCCAGTCGAGCAGACTGAGGTCGCCCGCCTCGGCGACGATCAAGTTCCAGGGCGAGCAGTCGCGGTGCTCGCAGGCGGCTGGCAGGCCGCTGAGCCGGTCGAGCCGCGCGCGCACGGCCGCGACCGTCTCCGCACCTACTGCGGAACCGAAGTTGCGCTCGAAGGCGGCGAGCGGCTCTTCGACCAGCCGCTGACGCCACTCGGTTGCCTCGCCATCGCCCACGAGCCCCGTGAGCCACTCGCCGACGCGATCCGCGATCCCACCGAGCCGGACGGAGGAGAGGTCGCCAATCAGCGGCCGACCGTGAATCGCGCTCTCGGCAACCGCCCGCCGCCCGCTTCGCCTGCCGACGGCCAGCACCCGCGGCACGCCGCCGATCGCCGGGTGCTCGCGCTCGATCCGTCGCAGCACGGCCACCTCGTGGTCGAGCGCCGAGTCGGCCGCGCCGACGCGGGCAAACTTGACGACCGCCGCCGGCTTGCCCGCTTTGGTGAAGGGCAGGGCGACGACCTTGTTGATGCTGCGCGCGCCGCCGGTCAACAGCAGCGGCGCGGACCGGCCGGGGAGGACTCTGGAGATCTCGTCGTCGCCGTCGTCTGGCTCCGGCGTGGGCAGGCGCCCGATCGCGCACAGCGGCGCGAGCAGGCCGGCGCTTGCGACGGGGTGCCACAGGGCGCGCAGTAGCCGCTGCCAGGGTGAGCGCGCAGGCCGGTCGGCGAGCAGGTGCCCGATCGCCTCTGGCGAGTCGGGGGGCAGCCAGAACTGTGGCGGGCGACCGGGGGTCGGGCCAGGCCAAAGAACCCGGACGTCTTCGAGGCCGGCGCGGCGCAGGCGGCCGGCTGCCCGACTTACGCCAGCGGGGCGGGGCGCACGCCACAGGCAGACGATCTCGCCACCAAGCCTCAACGCGTCGCGAGCCGCGCTCAGCGCCAGCCGGGTCGGGAAGCCGATCACGGCGACGTCGGCGCCGCCCGGCACCGGCTCGCCGCGACCGATCAGGTCGAGTGCGCGCGAGTCGCGCCCGCTGGTCAGGTCGGCGATCAGGGGCTCCTCTACGTGAGCTGAGAGGAAGCGCCAGTCGACCCGCCGCAGCAGCTCGTTGAGCTCGGGCTCGGGCAGGACCTCAGCCGTGGGCATCGTCCAGCAATTCCTCGTAGGCGGCTTCGACGCCGCTGGCCAGCGCATGCGGTGAGAACATACGCTCGACCTTCTCGCGGCCGCGGGTGGCGATTGCCTCACGTAGCGAGTTGTCGCCGAGCAGGCGGCGCATCGCGGCGGCCAGCGCCTCGGCGTTGTCGGGCGGCACGAGCAGGCCATCGCGGCCGTCCTCGATCAGCTCGTCGGTGCCGCCGATCGCCGAGCTGAGCACCGGCCTCCGTGCCGCCATCGCCTCCAGCACGGCAAGCGAAGAGCCCTCGTAGAGCGAGGGCAGGACGAAGGCGTCGCAGGCGGCTAGCAGCTCGGCGATGTCGGTGCGGTGGCCGAGGAAGCGCACCCGGTCGGCCACCCCCAGCTCGCGGGCGAGCGCTTCCAGTTCGGCCCGTTCGGGGCCTTCCCCGGCGAGCGCGAAGATCGCCCCGGGAACCTCGGTCGCGGCGCGCAGCAACACCCGGTGGCCCTTCTGCTCGTCGAGCCGCGCCGGGGTCAGGATCAGTAGCTGCCCGTCGGCACCCAGTTCTTGGCGCAGGGCTGGGGAACCCTCGCCACCGTAGCGGTCGAGCTCGACCGCGTTGTAGACGACCGAGACCTTCCCGGCTGGCCAGCGGAAGCGCTCAATCAGCTCACCCGCCACCGCTCGCGAGACGGCGATGTAGCGGCCGACGCCGCGCGAGAGAAGCCGCAGCTGGAGGAAGGTCGAGCGACCGAGGTCGAGCTCGGGAATCAGCTGCACCGTCGCGACCGTGGGAACACCGCTCACGACCGCTGCGGCGAGCGGCCACTTGGCGGCGACCGGCCAGCTCAGGTGGGCGTGAAAGACATCCGGTCGCTCGCGGTGCAGGAGCTGAGCCAGGTGGCGCGCACTCCAGGCGCCGGCCACGCCCTGCGGAGCAGGGGGGAGGCGGCGAACCGGGAGCCCGGCCTCGGCGGCGAGCCTCGCGACCGGCTCGGCGCCAGGGTCGTCGTCGAGCAGCAGGCTCGTTCGCCATCGCTCCGGGTTGAGGTGCCGGGCCAGCATCAGCATCGAGAGCTCGGCGCCGCCGAGCGCCCGGCTATCCGTGTAGAAGTAAGTCGATAGGGCCACGATGCAGGTCGGCGCCCAGGTGGGCCAGGTCGCCCTCGTCGTCTTTTTCGCGCAGCTCCATGTCGGCACCTGCCCAGAAGCAGTAGTCGAGCACAGCGCGGTAGAAGAGGGGGGAGCGCCAGAGCCCGAGGCGCTCGAGCGTCGCGACGGCGCCGATCAGCGCCCGGCGGCTCCACGGCGCCCGCCGCGCCAGGGAGAGCAGCAGCGAGCGGGCAGCGAGCCACGGCCGCGTGCCGTCGCCCGGCGCGGCGAGGCGCAGGGACGGGAAGGCATCCGGATGCCGGCGGCTGAGCTCGACCGTGGTGCGGCCTTTGCCGACGGTGTCGGCGGCGAGGCCTCGCAGATCCTTGTCGTATTCTTGCCAGGCGAGCGCATCGGGGTCGTACTGGATCTCCGCTCCGGCCTTGGCCAGGCGCACCCCCAGCTCGACGTCCTCGTTGCCGTACGGCATGAAGCCGTCGTCGAAGGCGCCGACATCTCGCAGCAGCCCGGTTGGGATCGAGACGTTGCCCGAGTAGAAGTCGCGGGGGACGAAGCGGTGGTCGGGCTTTGACAGCTCCTCCAGGTGTGCGCTGAACCGGTCGCGGACGTGTCGGGCGGCGAGCGGGCTCGAGTCCTTGATCCGGACCGGCACCGCCCCGAGCAGGCAGACGCGCTCGCCGTCTCGGTGGCGGGCGAGGTGCCGGTCGACGAACTGGGGGGCTGGCTCCATGTCGTCGTCGAGCAGGATCGAGACCCCTCCCGCGGCGATCGCCAGGGCGGCGTTGCGTGCCGCCGCTCGCCCCCTCTTGGGCGGATCGACGAGACGCAGGGCGAATGGGGTCTCGAGCCCTTCGAGCATCTCCCGGGTGTCGTCGCGGCCGCCGTCCAAAGAAACCACGACCTCAAAGCTGCCGGGGTGGGCGGTCTGCTGTGCGAACCCGCGCAGGGCCCGGGAGAGCGCCTCGCGGCGTTCGAACGTGGGGATGATCACGCTGGCCTGCAGTCCGCTTCTCATGGGCTCCAACCCGTTGGGGGCAACCGAAGATAGCTGCGTCGGCGGCGCGAGCTGCGAGGGATTCTGCAGGCCGCGGCTGCTCGGGTCAGTACCCCGGGCGCCACGCTAGAGTGCCTGGCCATCGCAGCCTCCCTTGAGAGACCGGGGCATCCGAGTTGACCGCCGTCTCCCCAGTGCGGCGAGCGATCGACCTGGTCGCTCCCTATCTGCCGCAGCGACTGCGTACCTGGATCAGGATCCACGCGCGACGCACCTGGCCGCCGGTCGGGATGGTGCGTTTCGGCAGCCTGCGCCGCCTGCAGCCGATCGACAAGCTCTTTGGCTACTCGCGTGGTACCCCGATCGACCGTTACTACATCGAGCGCTATCTCGACGCCCATTCCGGTGTGCCCGGCTACGTTCTCGGCGACATTCGCGGCGATGTGCTCGAGGTCGGCGACGACAAATACACCAAGCGCTTCGGGACCCTCGCGCCAGAGGGAGAGACGCACGATTCGCAGTCGGGCTACGTCACCTCCAGCGACGTTCTGCACGGCGATGCCTCGAACCCTAAAGCGACGATAGTCGGCGATCTGGCGGACGGGAAAGGCCTTCCTTCGGAAGCCTTCGACTGCGTGATTTGTGCCCAGACCCTGCCGGTCATCTACGACGTGCACGGAGCAGTGCAGAATCTGTACCGGATCCTCAAGCCCGGCGGGGTCGTGCTGATCACAGTTAACGGCGTCTGCCGGATCTGCCGGCCTGATTACGAACTCTGGGGTGACTACTGGCGGTTATCGATGCGCAGGTTGCTGGAAGAGGCGTTCCCGCCGGGCGCAATCACTGTCGAGTCCCATGGCAATGTTCTGACGGCGATGGCCTTCCTGCACGGCCTCGCGGTTGAGGAGTTGAAACCGGCGGAGCTGGATCTCCACGATCCGGACTACGAGGTAAGCATCACCGCTCGCGCGGTCCGTGAGTCGTCCTGACGCCCGCCGCGTCAGTGTCGGGGCGAGGCGATCGTCTCCTTGTAGACCTTGGTCAATCGAGCCACCCAGGCTTGGGGTGCGTAATGCCGTTCGGCAAAGGAGCGGCCTCGATGCCCGAGCTCGATGCAGCGTGCCGGATTACTCAGCAGATCCGCGGTGACCTCCGCGAAGGACCCCGCCTGCTCGGCCACTACCAGCGGCGGGTCGTCACCAAGGCAGTCGAAACCCTCCAGCCCGCGACGGGTCGTCACCACCGCCTTGCCCGCGCCCAGCGCCTGCAGCACCTTCATCCGCATCCCGCCCCCGGTCCGCACGGGGGCGAGGACGACCGCCGCGGCCTCGAGGTGCGGCTCGACCGCAGGAACATCGGCGATTATCTCGATGTCATCTGCGGCGAGGGCGAGGATCTTCGCCGGGGGGCTCGCTCCGACGATCCGCAGGCGCGCCCCGGGCTGGCGTGCGCGTAGCGCCGGCATGATCTCGTCAGCGAGCCAAAGCGCCGCGTCGCGGTTGGGTTGGTGGGTGAAGTTGCCGACGAAGAGCACGGTGCCGGGATGAACGCGATCGGCGGGCGCCGTGGGCGGGAGCTCGAGGCCGAAGGGGCTGACTCGGACATAGGCAGCCACCTCCGGGGCAAGCTCGGCTATCGATGCCGCGTCGCGCCGGCCGAAAGCGAGGACGCGGTCGAAACGGCGCCAAGCGTGGCGCTGGAAGCGCGGCCGCTTGTGCCAGTCGCGTTCCTCGAACGCCCATCGGGGCCAACCCCGCGGGTCGACGGGCGGTCGCCGCAGCGGGTGGGGGCGCAGCACCTCGTGCTCGGTGAGAACGGTGGGGACACCGGTCGGTAGCCGGAAACCGGCCATCGCGCTGTCCTCGACCACGGCGATGTCGAATTCCCGTGTCGCGGCGAGTTGGTCGAGTATCTTCTGCACACCTGGGTCGGCGAACCAGATCGCGCGCCAGGGGGGGCGGCGGCAGGCCCAGGCACCGGCCATGCGTACCCGCCGCCGCCAGCGCCAGGCCGTCCGGTTGGGGGTGCGGCGATCGGCGAAGTGGGCATCAATCCTTCCGCTGAGCAGCTGCTCAGCGGCCTCGGCTTCGCCCGTCTCCTCACCGATCGAGCTGACCAGGGTGACCTCGTTCGCGGCGCACAGGCCCTCCAGCTGCGCGTGGAGGAGGACCGGGATCGCGCCGCCGCCGTTGCCCTGGGGCGGCACCGGCGTGACCAACAGGATTTTCATCCCGGGTCCGGCGCCCCGGCGGCGATCGTCGCTTCGTAGGCTTGCTCGAAGCGGGGCAGGATGCTTGAGGCGGCGAAGCTCTTTGCCCGCTCGGCGGCGGCCTTACCGAGTGCTTCGCGCAGGTCTGGGTCGCCGATCAGCTTTTCAATCGCGTCGACGAGCGCCGGCACGTCGCCCTGGGGGACCAGCATGCCCGTGCTCTCGTCGAGCATGTCGGTGTGGCCGCCCAGCTGGGTGCCGATCACCGGCTTGCCCCGGCTCATCCCCTCGGCGACCGTGGCGCCCAGGGGCTCGGGCCAGAGCGAGGGCATGACGCCGAACATCGCCCGCTCCCAGGAAGCCATCACGACCTCATGCGGGACGTCGGCGAGGATCACCGCCTGGGATGGGAAGTCGGGCGGCGAGTCGCGCTCGAAGGTACCCAGCATGACCAGCGGCGGCGGGTCGTCGAGCCGGCGGTATGCCGCGAAGAGGGTTTCCAGGCCCTTGACCTTGCGGAAGGCGCCAACGTAGAGGATGAACGGTTCAGCCGGCAGGCGCGCCAGCCAGGCGGCGACGCCCGGCTCCGTCTCGTGGTGCGCCGGCGACTCCGCTTGGAAGCTCGGGATCGTTACCTCAAGTAGCTGTGAGGGGCCGTCGGGCAGGTTGGCGGCGGTGACGTCGTGGACGTAGCTGCTGACGCTGTGTAGGCCGGCCATCCGCCGACGCAGGATCGGCTTGGAGAAGGCGACGCCGGCGGCTGCGAACCAACCCTTCGGCGCGCCGTAGTAATTGCCGGCGCAGGCTCCGCACTTGAGGGGCGCTGGCCCAGAGCATGGCAGCCCCTTGCGCAGCAAGGTGCGGGTTGCGCAGAAGTAGCCGTAGTCGCGTGCCGAAACCAGTAGCGGTATCCGGCGCCTGCCGATCGCCGGGGCGACGGAGAAGGCGAGCCAGCCGTAGGCGTGGACGACGTCGGGCTCGAAGTCGGCGATCAGGTTGCGTAGGGCGACCACGGAGACCGGGTCGGGGAAGGGCGGCTGGTGACGCTGGCGGTCGTCACGGACCATGAAGTCGAAGGCGGTGCGCACCTGGCGCACCCGGTGGACGACGAATCCCTCGTCGTGTTCGAGGTTGGGCAGGCCGCCGTGCCAGGGGGTGGCGACGGCGACGGCGTGGCCGCGTTCGACCATCGCCCGACCGAGCAACTGCGTCTGGCGGTGAGCGCCTCCGATGAAGGGCGGAAAGTGGTCTGTTGCGATCAGGATGCGCATCGGCGACGGAGCTATGCCTCGCCGTCAGCGCCCTGCATGCGTCCCAGGAGCCCGTTCAGTGCGCGTCGCCGCGAGGAAAACATAAATAGCACGGCGAGGTGGCTGGCCAAACGGCGCGGGACGAAGGTCATCGCCGCGAACCAGGCAACGAAGAAGCACTTCATCGCCACCGAGGCGTTGTCACGGCGCCGGCAGGCGCTGGCGGCATCGCGCAAGAGCCCCAGCCGCCGGTCGCTGGCGAGCGGATGGCTCCCGGGGTCGAGCCGCAGCGATGTCATCCGGTTGGCGAGGTCGGCGAGCGAGAGGATCCGGCTCGGGTGGGGGAGGCCGAGCTCGGCGGCCAGCGCCAGCAGCTCGGTTGAGGTCGCGTCGGCGAACTCGACCGCCTGGCGCAGATGGCGCAGGTCGATCTCCGCGCCGCTGAGCTCGTAGCTGTTGGCACCGTGTACGCGGTAGCTGGCGCCGATCCCCTCCAGCGAGGCGACGCGGCCGAGCAGGGCAGTCAAGTGAACCAGGTACCAGTCGGCCCCGGTCACCGGGTAGGCGTTCTCGGGGATCGGCAGGATTTGGCGCACGGCCGAGGCACGGAAGGCGTTGGCGCTGGTTGCCATCCAAACCAGGTCGTAGGGGTAGGCGAGCTCGGCCTCGCGCAGGTCGCCTGTGGGCATCGGCAGGTGTGGGTCTGGCTTGACCTCGCCCGTGGGCCTGCCCCCCTCGTCGATCGTCTCCATCCGGAACTGCACCTTGACCAGTTTCTCGTCGGCGGCGAAGGCCGCGACCGCCCGTGCCGCCGTCTCCGGTCGCAGTACGTCGTCGGCGTCGAGGAAGATCACCACGTCACCGGCGCTTTCGGCCATACCGGCGTTGAGCGCCGACGCCTGGCCGCCGTTCTCCTTGAGTACGACAGTGACGTCGTCTCCCTGCTCGGCGAGGATCCGGCGCGAGTCGTCGGTCGAGCCGTCATCGACTATGATCACACGCGCCCGGTCGTAGGTCTGGGCGCGGGCACTCTCGATCGCCGTCTCGAGGTAGGCACCGTAGTCGTGGTTGTTGATGACAATGTCGACCTCAAGGTCGGACGTCATCGGCGTGCCTCCCGCGGGGAGACCAGGTATCCCTTCACCCGACGGTAGATGTCGAACGGTTCCTCGTGGCGCAGCAGCGTCACTATCACCGGCACCCGCGTGCCTACCGCTGGCGGGCCGATCCGCACCACCTGTTCTTCGCCTGGGCGCAGGGGAAAGCTGCGGCGTATGACTCGGTCGCCGCCTATTCTGATCCGCAAGTCGAAGTCGGTCGCCTCCTGCTCCTGGCTCTTCACCCCGATCCGCGCTTCGCTGCGCTCCGAGCCCGTCACCGGCACGATCCACAACTCGGTATAGCCGAAAGCGTCCTTGGCTGGCAGCGTCGCCTGGGCGAGGACCAGTGCACCGGCCACCGTGACGAGGGCAGCGCCGAGTAGTGCCAGATCGACCCCGCTTAGCTGCGGCCGGGGCCATTCGCGCACGGTTGGATCGCCGCCGCGGCGCAGCGCCGCGACGCGCGCGGCGACGAGCACGATCGCCACGAGCAGTAGCGCCCAGGAGGAGCCGCGGATGCCGCCCGGGACGTAGTTGAGCGGCAGGGCGCCGAGTGCGAGGACTGCGAGGCTGAGAGCGAGGGCGAGGAGGGTGAAGCGTGGCCACTCGAGGCTACGGCCGGCGAAGGCGGCGGAGGCGATCGCGTAGCCGGGCATGAGTAGGGCCAGCGGTGCCGCGAAGAGCAGCGACGTGGCCTCCCAAGGCAGCAGTAGCGCGGCGACGGCGCAAACCGGTGCGCCCCAGGCGAGCAGGCGCAGGTCGCCGTAGCCCCTCACGGCCGCGAGTCCAGGTCGTAGGCGGAGATCAGGCCGCTGGAGTAGATCCGCGTCATCCCCGGGATCTCCCCAAACTTGACGATCGCCGACCTGGGCAGTAGCTGGTCGCCTTCTTCGGGAAAGGTGTAGCCCCGGTTGGCCTCGTTGGAGAGCTTGCGAGCGTCGGTGGCGACGTAGCGCACGTCGTTCTCGCGCAGCAGCGGCAGCTCCCAGCCAGAGAATGCTTCCTCAAACATGATGTCCTCGATATCCGGTGTCTTGGCCGTGAGTGTCACCCGTTCGCCTGGAGCGAGGAGCAGGCGTGCGTCGGCGGCATTTGCCGCGAGGCGCTGGTCGGCGGGGATGTTGCTGTGCGCCCATTCGGCCAGCGCGAGCGGGGGCGAAGAGATCGTCTGGCCTTCAGCCCTGGCTCGCAGTGGCGACGAGAGCTGCAGGTCCCACGGCCAGCCGGCGATCACGCCGCCGATGATGACGACGGCGATCGCTGCGCTGACCCCGACCCGGCCGAGCCAGGCGCGGCCACGCGGCACCCAGCTCTGCGCCCCGGCGATCGCGACGACGAAGGCGAGGCCGATGAAAAGGAACTCGCTCGCACGATTGGCGGTCTCCCAGGCGCCGGGGACGAGCCTCAGCATCAGGGTCGCGAAGAGAAATACCGCGGCGCCGCCGAAGATCAAGGCGAAGGGCTGGTGGCGATAACGGCGCCAGAGGCGAATCAAGCCGAAGGGCAGTGCCGCCGCCAGCAGCAGCACCGCGAGCAACGCCGTGGCGCGAGCTAGCAGCGGCGTGTCGGGGATGGTCGACCCCTTGCCTTCGAAGAGGCTGCGGGCGGGAGCCTCGCCCGCGGCGGTGTCCAAGATCGACCTGAAAGCGCCACCGAGTACTGGCGAGAGGTAGTCGATGGTTGAGTTGGCGACGACCAGCACCCAGGCGGCGGCGGCTGTGGCGGCGAAGATCGCGTAGCGCCACGGGTTGGGCCATCTCCAGTTGCGCCGCAGCAGCCAGTAGACGAGCGCCAGGATTGCGAGGAAGGCGGTCAGCGCGTAGGAGGTGAGGTGGTGGGTGACGACGATCGCGGCAATCCCGAGCACGATCGGAACCGCCCATTCGCGGGCCCACCCACGCGGCGCCGTGGCGCGCTCAGCGAGCGCCATCATGACGACGACGAAGAGCGGGAGCGAGAGCGACTCGTAGGAGTACTGCGCCCCCCAGTAGAGGAAGTTGAAGTTGCCGGCGTAGATCGCTGTGGCCAGTCCGGCGGTGCGAGCGGAGCCGCTGACCCGGCCGAAAAGCAGGAAGAGGCCGGCCATGAGGACAAGGCGGGAGGCGCCGACAATGACGATTCCCGCCCAGTAGGTCGAGATCCCGGTGATCGTCGTCAGCGCCGAGGTCGCGCCCTCCAGCCCCGGGTAGCTCGGGGTCACGCGCAGGATCGGGTTGAACCGGAACAGTTCGTGGTGCGTGGTGATCTGGTCTGCGTTGAAGACGTGGACGATCTCGTCGGAGAAGCTGAACAATGGTGCGTCGCGGACGAGCTTCACCGCGTACAGCGAGAAACCGAGCAGGCAAACGAGGATGAGTCTTTCGGTCGGGGAAGCGTCGCGTGACGTGAGCCGGTAGAGGGTCGGCAGCGTGATCAGCAGCACACCGACCCAAAGGAGAATCGAGTTTGGCTCGAGCTGCTGCCGCGAGAGCGCGTTTACATAGGCGCAGAGGAGGATTCCCAGGGCAGCGCAGAGCGCGATCGGCGCTACGGATCCGGTTTTCGACCTCAGGCGAGCCATAGCGGCTGCCGGTACTCAAGCAGCAGTGGCGGCTGCCTTGGCCTCTTGCTTCCGGTTTTCGAAAGGTGACCGCTCGTGGTTGATGCTGCGACGCCGCCGGGCCTCGCCGAGGATCGTGCCGAGGACGCGGAACCCATCGCGGAAAGTCTTCAGGTTGCTCTGACCCGAGAGTCGGTTGGCCTCGTAGCTCGGTACCTCTGTGATCTTCATGCCGGCACCCGCGATCCGCAGGTTGATCAGGGTCTCGACCTCGAAGCCCGGAGCGTCGAGCGAAATGAAGGGCAGGCAGCGCGCCCAGAACGCGTTGTAGCCGTAGCAGAGATCGGTGAAGTGGGTTCCGTGCAGGAGGTTTGCGGTGCCGCTTAGGAACGTGTTGCCGAAGCTGCGCAGCGTGGTGATGTCCGCGCTTCCACCGCCGGGCAAGAAGCGCGAGCCCTTGGCGAAGTCAGCACCTTCCTCAAGCGCCGCGACGAAGCGCGGGATCTCGGTCGGGTCGGCTGAGCCGTCGGCATCGAGCATCACGACCAGATTGCCGGTGACCGCGGCGAAACCCGTGCGGAACGCATCGCCCTTGCCTCGACCGCTTTGCACCAGGACCCGGATTCGGGGGTAGGCGTTGCGTGCTGCGTCAATCGTCCCATCGGTCGAGTTGCCGTCGACGAGAATCACCTCGTGGATGTTCTCGGGCAGCCGCTCCAGTACATGGCCAACGTTCCGCTCCTCGTTCAGGGCCGGGACGACGACGCTGACCAGAGTGCGGCGGGTGCGGCGGCGGTCCGGGCCGACGTAGGGGAGGGGCCCACGCGTCGCCAGCGCCTCTACATCGATCAGCGGTACTCCGCCGACCCGGCTGGGGTTGGCCGCCGGCGCCTCGAGCAGGTCGAGCGGTCGCGGTAGCAGGCTGACCGGCACCCCGATCGACTTGAACGCCCGCACGAGCTCCAGCAGGCTCTCGTCATCGGCGTGCTGGGATCCAATCACGACGCGATCGGCGTGGTAGCGGTCGACGATCTCCAGCGCAGCCACGCGGTCGGGGGCGTCGGACCGATCTGCGAATGGCGCAACGGTGGAGACGACGCTCGCGTGGCGTTTCAGCGGCGCGTAGGCTTTGAGCCGTGCGGCGGTCGCCTCGTCGCCGACTAGGACCCAGCGCTCCACCGGGTCGAGTCGGGCGAGAAGGGGACCGCTGAGCGCCCGTCCCGCTGTGTCCAGCACAGCGAAGCCCAACCAAAGCGCCAACTGGGCAGAACCGCTGATCGACGTCATCAGCGAGACCGACCACGCAAAGACGGCCGCCAGCAGCAGACGGATCACTGGCCAGGCGATCCCGTCCTCGTCGCCAAGCCAGCCCCGGGGCGAGCTGGCGCCGTAAACACCGAGCACACCGTTGACCGCAATCAGCAGAAGGGGTGCCAGCGGAAGGGCGGGGTACGGCGAAGCGTCCGCAGCCAGCAGGACGACGAGCAGCGCGAGCGAGGAAGAGAGGAGGTCGATTGCGGGCAGGAGCCACCAGCCGATGCCCCTTCGGGTGCGCGGCAGCGTTCCGAGCGTTGGCCGGTCTTGGACCAGGGCGCCGCGCCGTGGCTCACCGGCCGGGAACCGGCGATCTAGCGGGAGGTCAGTCGAGCTATGCATTGGGCGGGAGGGGATCGTCCATTTTTGGTAAATGAAATCTGTTTGCCAAAGCAGGCAGCCGGTTCCTCCCCTATCGGCCGCCGCTGCGATTCACGTTAGCGCTTTGCGAAAATCGCGTCGCAAAAAATTGGGTGGCGCAAGGAGCGGCTAGGCCGGTTCGCTCAGATGGACTGCGCCTTTGCCGACGGCGGTAGGCCAGCCTATAGGCCGTATGTCTCCGCCAGCTCGGGATCCTTCGCGGCAAGCATCTCGGCTAGCTCGACCATCACCTTGCACTGCTTCCAGGTCGCGTCGTCCTGCATCTTTCCGTCGATCATGTGGACGCCGCGGCCATCGGGAATCGCCTCGAGGACCTTCTTTGCGAATTTGACCTCGTCCGGGGGCGGGCTGAAGACCTTCTTGGCGATGCCGATCTGGACCGGGTGCAGCGACCAGGCGCCGACACAGCCGAGCAGGAAGGCGGCACGGAACTGGGTTTCGCAGCCGGCAGTGTCCTTGATATCTCCGAAGGGCCCGTAAAAGGGCAGGATCCCGGTTGAGGCGCAGGCGTCGACCATGCGCGCGATCGAGTAGTGCCAGGGGTCCTGCTGGGCAGTGACGCGGTCGGCCTCGGGGTTCTCCGGGTCGGCCGGGTCCTCCATCGAGCGGTAGCCAGGATGGCCGCCGCCGACGCGCGTCGTCTTCATCCGCCGCGAGGCGGCAAGGTCGGCCGGGCCAAAGCTCATTCCCTGCATTCGCGGACTGGCGGCGGCGATCTCCTCGACGTTGACCACACCCTGGGCCGTCTCGAGGATCGCGTGGACCATGATCGGCCGGTCGAGACCGGCCTTTGCCTCCAGCTGGGCAAGCAGCTGGTCCACATAATGGATGTCCCACGCGCCCTCGACCTTGGGCACCATCACAACCTCCAACTTGTCGCCGATCTCGGTGATCAGGGTGGTGAGGTCGTCAAGCACCCACGGGCTCTCCAGCGAGTTGACCCGAGTCCACAGCGACGTCTGCCCGAAGTCCGACTCCTTTGCCGCCTTGACCAAGCCGGCACGTGCCGCCTCCTTACGATCGACGGGGATCGCGTCCTCGAGGTTGCCCAGCAGGATGTCGGTCTTCTCGGCTATGTCGGCTGCCTTGGCGACCATCTTCTCGTTGGAGAAGTCGAGAAAGTGGATCATCCGTGACGGCTTGACGGGGATCTCGCGCAACGGCTCCGGGGCGCCGATCGCGAGCGGGCGCAGGAAGTCTCTGGGGTTTCTCAAGCTGCTCCTCAGGTCGATTCGCTCAGTCGCGGCGAAATCTAGTCGACTGCCCGGATTGGCGGTTCCTCACGTTTGCCGCCTATGCGGCCCCTACATTCCGCTGGGATGGAGGCTCCCAAACGGGACGACACGCAGGACTGGATCCTTCCCGAGCGCGCCCGCCCTCCGCTGCTGAGCGAGCTGGTGGTGCGGATCGATGAGGCGCTGGCGACGGCGCGTGCGTCCGAGGCGGCTGTGATGACGGTTGGCGCCGCCGCCTTGAATGCTGCGGAGCAGGCGCGCCGGGCGGCGGACCTCGCGGAAAAAGCCAGCGAGGCGATGCTGGACGGTCAGGCGGCTCTCGAGGATGACGATGGCCTTCGAGACTTCAGCGCTCGGGCGGATCGTGTTGCGGCACGGCTGCGAGAGCTGGAGCGCGTTGCGGTCACTCCGTCAGCGCCCAGCGATGTCGAAGTGCTCCAGCGAGCAGCCGTGTGAGCTCACCGCCCGGCTGAACCTCGATCCCGTCGACCCCGCCGACTGGCTCGATCCCCCGCACCGCGCCGGTCAGGAAGACCTCGTCGGCTGCGAGCAGCTCATCGCGGCCAAGACGCTCCTCGCGTAGCTCGACGCCCGCGTCCCCGGCGAGCTCGATCACAAGTGCTCTGGTGACCCCGGGGAGGATTCGCCCATCGGCAGGCGGCGTGGCCAGCGTGCCGCCGTGAACCGCGAAGACGTTTGCCCGAGAGGCCTCGAGCACCGATTCGTCGCTGTCGAGCAGCAGCGGAACCGACGCACTCTCCGTCTCGGCGCGCTCCAATGCCGAGCGGTCGACCCACTTGTGGGGGCCCAACCCGTCGGGTACGACGACGCTGTGCAGTGCGACGGCACACGCGGCGCCGGGCAGGACCAGTGAGGCGTCCACAGTGCTACCGGTGACCCCAAGCGCGATTTGCCCATCGTGCTGCGGTGCCGCGGTCAGCCGCACGCGGCCAAGCCGCAGGCTCTCAGCCTCCTCGAGAACCATGTCGCGTGCGCTGTGCGCTACCTCGGCGCCGAAGAGCGCCCGCAGGCTTGCGGCGAGCCTTGAAAGATGTGCATCCAGTTCGATCGGGCGCCCGCCGACCACCAGCAGCGTCTCAAAGACGCCCCTTCCCGGATCGGGATTCGAGTCCGCCTGCATGCCGGCGGCTATTTTGACGAGATGCCGGCGACTCACCAGGTGAGCACCTCACCGACTCCGACCGACCTCGAGTTGCACGTCCTGCGGCTCGATGCGCTTCACGATGCCGAGAGCGCCTTCGTACGCCTCTACGGATCCAGCCCCAATGCCTTCTGGCTGGACAGCGGTGTGGCCGGCCCGCCCGCGCGCTTCTCGTTCCTCGGCGATTGCGAGGGCCCGCTCGGTGCCCTCGTCTCCTACGACGTCGCGGCGGGCCGGGTTCTCGTTGAGCGGGGCGGGGAGGTCGAAACCTTCGACGAATCGATCTTCGACTACCTGAGCCGCGAGATGCGGCGCCTGCGTCATCCGTGCGAGGGGCTGCCGTTCGATTTCAACTGCGGTTTCGCCGGTTACTTCGGCTACGAGCTCAAGGCCGACTGCGACGGCAGCCACGCCCACGACTCCCGGTTGCCGGACGCCGCCTTTGTCTTTGCCGACCGCCTGATCGCCTTCGACCACCGCGAGCGGCGAACCTGGCTGCTCTCACTCGCTCCGGCCGACGACGCTACGGGTGCGGGGCGCTGGCTGGACGAGACCGCCCGGCGCCTTGCGTCGCTGGCTCCCGTGACGGAGCCGATCCAGGCCGAGGAGGGCCGGCCGGCTGCGTTCCACCTCCGACGCTCCCCCGAGCGGTACCTGGATGACATCGCGGTCTGCAAGGACCGGCTTGTGGCAGGCGAGACCTACGAGGTCTGCCTGACCAACAAGGTCGTCACAGGTCCAGCTCGGGACCCCCTGCGCCTGTACCGCGTGCTGCGACGCTTGAATCCTGCCCCGTTTGCTGCCTTCCTGCGTTTCGGCGAGACCGCGGTGCTCAGTTCCTCGCCGGAGCGCTTCCTCGGCATCGGCCGCGACCGCTGGGTGGAGGCCCGGCCGATCAAGGGCACCAGCCGCCGCGGCGATACGCCGGCGCAGGACGCCCGCCTCGCCGCGAAGCTCGGCGCCGACGGCAAGAGCCGCGCTGAGAACGTGACGATCGTCGACCTGGTGCGCAACGACCTCGGCATCGTCTGCGAGGTCGGCACCGTGCACGTGCCGGAGCTGATGCGGGTCGAGACATATGAGACCGTGCACCAGCTTGTCTCCACAGTTCGCGGCCGGCTGCGGGCCGACCTGCAGCCACCGGACTGCATCCGCGCCTGCTTTCCCCCTGGCTCGATGACCGGGGCGCCGAAGCGCCGCACGATGGAGATCATCGATTCGCTTGAGGGCGAAGCGCGGGGCGTCTACTCGGGCGCGATCGGATACCTCGGGTTGGGCGGAGGCTGCGATTTGAGCGTCGCGATTCGCGCGATCGTGGGCGACAGCCACGAAGCGACGATCGGGTGCGGGGGCGCCATCGTGCTCGACTCGGATCCCCGTGGGGAGTACCGGGAGATGCTGCTCAAGGCCGATGCGCCGATGCGGGCCATCGATTCGCGGGGGGTTGCCGCGGGGATGCCCCGGCCAAGCTCCTGACGGGCGCCCGGCGGAGGTTCGATGAACCGCCCGCGTCGCGCTGCTCAGCGTCGATATTCTTGCCCCGCGCCCCCGTCGATTCATTCGTCGCGGGCCTCTCGTCACCAACCCGAGCAGCTAGGAGCCATGGCCGTAGATACCGCCGCCTACAGCGAGCAGACAGAGATTCAGCGCGACATCACCCAGATGGTCCGCCAGTTTGCCGACGAGCAGATCATCCCCAACGCTGAGCACTTCGACCACGAGGACTCCTTCCCGGAGCCGATCGTCGAGCAGATGAAGGAGCTCGGCCTCTTTGGCGTGACGATCCCCGAGGAGTACGGCGGGATGGGCCTCGACCTGACGACCTACGCGATGATCGTCGAAGAGCTCTCGCGCGGCTGGATCTCGATCTCCGGTGTCGTCAACACCCACTTCATCGGCTCCTACCTGCTGATGAAGTTCGGTACCGACGAGCAGAAGGACTACTTCCTGCCGAAGATGGCGACCGGTGAGATCCGGGCGGCGTTCTCGCTTTCGGAGCCGGAGGTCGGCTCCGACGTGCAGGGCATCAAGGCGACCGGGAAGAAGGCGGCGGACGGCCGATGGGAGCTGAACGGCCAGAAGATGTGGGTCACGAACGGCCTCGGATCCGGGGTTGTCTTCGTGCTGGTCAAGACTGATCCCAAGGCTGAACCCCCCTACAAAGGGATGACGTGCTTCATCACCGAGAAGGAGCCCTGGGCCGAAGAGAACACGGGTGACTTCAAGGGCCTGGTGGTCCCGCCGAAGATCAAGAAGATGGGATACAAGGGCGTCGAGTCGACCGAGCTCGTCTACGACGGCTACATGTGCCCGGCCGAGCGGATTCTCGGCGGCGAGGAGGCCGGGGTCGGCCAGGGCTTCGTGCAGATGATGGACGCGCTCGAGGTGGGCCGCGTCAACGTCGCGGCACGCGGCGTCGGCATCGCCCAGCGGGCGCTGGAGCTGGCGCTCCGCTACAGCCAGGAGCGCAAGGCGTTCGGTAAGCCGATCGCCCAGCACCAGGCGATCCAGTTCAAGCTCGCCGACATGGCGACCAAGGTTGAGGCCGCCCGTCTCGTCACACGCAAAGCGGCCCGGATGAAGGATGCCGGCGAGCGCTCCGACCTGGAGGCGGGGATGGCGAAGCTGCTCGCCTCGGAGAGCGGTAAGGAGTGCGTCGAGGAGTGCTTCCGCATCCACGGCGGCTACGGCTACTCGAAGGAGTACGAGGTCGAGCGCCTCTACCGCGATGCGCCGCTGCTCCTGATCGGCGAGGGGACCTCGGAGATCCAGCGCATGGTGATTGGGAAGAAGCTCCTCCAGAGGCACAAGATTTGAGAAACGCATCGCAAACCGGCGCCGCGGAGCATGGCTTCCACGGCTGATCTGATCCGCACCGCGCTCGAGCGGTTTCAGGCCGAGGTCCCGGCCTTGCAGAAACTGAAACTCGTCTTTGGGCTGGAACTAAAGGGCAGGGGGGACATTCAGCTCTACCGGGTCGAGGTTCCGGGCCCGAAGATCAGCAAGGACCTTGCGCAGGACGAGCGGGTCCTCGTGCAGATAGACCGCCCCCAATTCAACGAGCTCGCCGAGCGCGGCACACTGCAGAGCTACCGCAAGGCGTTCGAGACGGGCCACATCAAGGCGACTGGCGACTCTAACGTCAAGAAGCTGATCGCCCAGGTGGTCGAAAAGCAAGAGCAGCGCTCCCGCCTCAAAAAGGTCCGCTGAAGGCCTCTAACCGGCGGACGCCGAGCACCGGCGCGCAGATAGCATCGCCTGCCGTCCAATACAGAGGAGCACGCAGACCGATGAGCGAAGAGAATTTCGAGTTGACCACCGACCAGGCCGAGCGCGAGGCATCCGGCGCCCACACCTACGGTCGCTACCTGGAGGAGTTCGAGGTCGGCGCCGTCTACAAGCACTGGCCAGCCAAGACGGTGACCGAGGCGGACGACCACCTCTTCTGCCTGATCACCATGAACCACCACCCACTGCACCTCAACGACGTCTACGCGAAGCAATCCCAGCAGGGTCGCAACGTTGTGGTCGGGCCGTTGGTCTACTCGCTCGCGCTGGGCATGTCGGTCTCCGACATCTCCGGCAAGGCGATCGCCAACCTGGCGACCGAAGAGCTCAGCCATCCGGCCCCGGTCTTCCACGGCGACACGCTCTTCTGCGAGACCGAGGTCCTCGAGGTGAAGCCGTCGAAGTCAAAGCCCGACCGTGGTGTCGTCAAGGTCCACACCCGGGTGCTCAACCAGGATGGCGTCCTCGTTGCCGAGTTCAAGCGGCTCGTGCTCGTCCCGCGCAAGAACCCGGGCGGCTGAGCGCTGCTCAGTGCGCCTCGTCGGAGGCGTGTGCCGGAGGGCGGGACTCCTCGGCGAGCGACGTGATCTCGAGCCGTCCATGGGCGGCCGATTCGAGGACGTCGGTCGCCTCCTCGGCTGAGCGAGCGTAAAGCTCGACAAGCATGTGGACGACGATCCGCTCCTCCTCGTGCTTGTGGAAGCGAACGTGGGTGAAGAACTCGCGGACGCCGGCCTCGCCGAAGGCCCCGTAGGTGAGGAGCTCGGCTGCTTCAGGCCCGGCGCAGCTCTCGACCCGGTCCTGGTCGACCGTGACCGTGCAGGAGGCAACCCACGGTGTGCCGGCGACCATCCGCTCCCAGCGGTCGTCAACGGGGACAACCTGGTCGCCCTGGAAGGTCAGGTGCGGTTGGTCGTGCATGCAGTTGAGGCACTGCACGACCGACTCCTGGAGCTCGTCGACTCCCTCGGCGGGGATGCCGGTATCGGGGTCGACCCTCCGGATCGCGTCGTAGTGGATCTGGATCTCGAGGTTCTGGGACCAGCAGCGGTAGCAGCGCAGCCAGGCCGAGCGGTCCCCGTTCAGCTCGCTCATCGGCCTATTGTGGCGCGTCCGCGGGGCGGAGGGGCGCTCAGGTTGCCGCGCCGGCCGCGGCACGCTGTCCGACCAGCTCGACGATCTCGCCCATGATTCGATTGATGTCGAAGTCCTTGGGCGTGTAGACGCCATCGACACCCGCCTCGCGCAGCCGCTTAGCGTCCGCTGCAGGGATGATCCCGCCGACGACGACCGGGACGTCTATGCCCTCATCGCGCAGCCTCCGCACGACATCGGGGATCAGCTGGAGGTGCGAGCCGGAGAGGATCGAGAGCCCCACCACGTCCACGTCCTCCTGCAGCGCCGACTCGGCGATCTCCTCGGGCGTGAGGCGGATTCCCTGGTAGATCACCTCCATACCTGCGTCGCGAGCCCGCAGCGCAACCTGCTCGGAGCCATTCGAGTGCCCGTCGAGCCCGGGCTTGCCGACCAGGATCTTCAACCGGTGGCCGATGCGATCGGAGACATCGTCGACCTGGCGGCGGACCTCGGCGAGCTGCTCCCGGTCGGCGGGGGGTGCGGCCCCCTCCACCCCGGTGGGGGCTCGGTAGGCGCCGAAGGCGTCGCGCAGCACCCCGGCCCACTCGCCCGTGGTGGCGCCGGCCTTGGCAGCGGCGATCGTTGCCGGCATCACGTTCTCGTTCTGCTCGCCGGCTACCCGCGCAAGTTCGTCCAGCGCCTGGCGCACCGCACCCTCGTCGCGCTCGGCCCGCCAGCGCTCGAGCTCCGCGATGCGCTCGCGCTCAACCTCGGGGTCGGGAGTGAGGATGCCCCCGTCGGCGCCGGCGGTGAGCGGCGAGTCCTCGGTCTCGGTGAAGCAGTTCTGGCCCACCACCTTCTGCTCGCCACTCTCGATGCGGGCCACCCGCTCGCGGTGCGACTCGACCAGTCGGGCCTTCATGTAGGGGACCGCCGCCACCGCGCCGCCATGCTCCTCGACCACCGCCATCTCGGTGCGGGCGCCCTCGGTGAGCTCCTCGACCAAGCCGTCCATCACCTTCGAGCCCTCGAAGATGTCGGGGTACTCGAGCAGGTCGGTCTCGTTGGCCAGGACCTGTTGGATTCGCAGGCTCCACTGCTGGTCCCAGGGGCGGGGGAGGCCCATCGCCTCGTTCCAGGCCGGCAGCTGTATCGCCCGGGCACGGGCGTCGCGGCTCAACGTCACAGCCAGGGCCTCGAGCACGATGCGCTGGATGTTGTTCTCCGGCTGCGCCTCGGTCAGGCCGAGCGAGTTGACCTGGACTCCATAGCGGAAGCGCAGCATTTTCTCGTCGGTCACTCCGTAGCGCTCGCGGCCGATCTCGTTCCAGAGGCGGCCCATCGCGCGCAGCTTGGCGACCTCCTCGATCAGGCGAATCCCGGCATTGACGAAGAACGAGATGCGACCGAAGACGCGGGGGAAGTCCGCCTCGGCGACCTGGCCACGCGCCTTCACTTCGTCGAGTACCGCGATCCCGGTCGAGAGTGCGTAGGCGATCTCCTGCACCGGCGTCGCCCCAGCCTCCTGCAGGTGGTAGCTGCAGATGTTGGTCGGGTTCCAGCGCGGCACCTCGTTGACGGTGAAGGCGACCATGTCGGCAATCAGTCGCATCGATGGCTCTGGCGGGAAGGCATAGGTGCCGCGCGAGAGGTACTCCTTGATGATGTCGTTCTGGGTCGTGCCGGTGAGCATCTCGCGGTCGATGCCGTTCTCCTCGGCGGCTGTGACGTAGAGGCCGAGCAGCCAGGCGGCGGTGGCGTTGATCGTCATCGATGTGTTCATCTCGTCGAGCGGGATGCTGTCGAGCAGCTGATGCATGTCGCCTTTGTGCGCGACCGAGACGCCGACCTTGCCTACCTCGCCACGAGCTAGGACGTTGTCGGGGTCATAGCCGGTTTGGGTGGGCAGGTCGAACGCGATCGAAAGGCCGGTCTGGCCCTTTTCCAGATTGCGCCTGTAGAGCTCGTTGGAGCGGCGGGCGTCGGAGTGGCCCGCGTAGGTGCGCATCACCCAGGGACGGTCGCGCTCGGGGAGGTGTGGATCGGGCATTGCCTCAGATGATATTTGGCCTGGCGCTAGGAAAGTCCACATTCATCACGCTTGGCGCGCACCTTTCGCCGGATGTCGTGTTTAGGCTCCGGGCGATGAGAATGCGTTTCGGAACCACTTTCGTGATCACAGCCGCAATTGCGCTGGTGCTGTGCAGCGCTGCGGGCGCGAGCCTGATCGGCATCTATCGCAGCGACATGGAGTCCGATACACAGCGTGCCCAGATTGCCAAGCTCTCGGGCGAACGCTGCCGGCGCGGAGGGTCCAGCCACGCCTTCAGGATCGTGGTCGGGAAGCGCACCAAGGAGTGCACCTACCAGACGCCCGTGGTCGGACGGGACCTGGAGATCGCCGCGGTGGAGCGACTGCTCAGTGGCACGCCGAAGCAGGTTCGGAACAAGGCGTTCCTCGCGGTGAACCTGCGAGTTGGGGGCGCCGGGGCGCGCTACCAGCTGCTGGTATTTCCCTTTCAGCGCAAGGCCCAGCTGCGCAAGGTCTTCAGCGACGGCCGCATCCAGTACCTGCACATTGAGAGGAACGTGACGGGCATCAGCGGGATCAACCGCCCCAACGTTCTGCGCCTTCGCGCCTTCAACGTCACCGCGGGGCCCGAAAAGGGCAAGTGTCGCGTGGTTGCCTTCGTTGGCCGCGAAAGAGTCGCCGATGTCACAGACGCCGCGGCAGGCGACCTGCAGGGGCGGGCTTCTGCGTTCTCGGTTGGATCGCTGGCAAACGGGAAGGGAATCGTCGCCAGCGTCGACAACGTGGTCGTTCGCGTCCCGAACCCGTTCGAATAGGCGCTGCACAGAGAGCCATGTGCGTGTCCTGCCGACCCCACCGCGCATGTCGCCGTGCGCACCGGTCCGCATAATGCGCGCGATGACGACCACGACAATCGAGAAGCCCCGTCAAGCGGATCCCGGCTCAGGCTTCGGTGGCAACTGGCGGGTGATCGTCCGCAATGACAACCACAATACGTTCGATCATGTGGCCAAGACCCTTGCGAGCGTCCTGCCGGGAGTTACCGTCAGCCAGGGGCACCAGATTGCAGAGCGAATTCACAGCACGGGCCAGGCGATAGTTTGGTCGGGTCCCCGCGAGCCCGCGGAGCACTACTGGGAACAGCTCAACAGTGCGGGCCTCACAATGGCCCCCCTCGAGCGGGCATGAGGCGAACCCTCCCGAGGTTGGTCGCGATCGCGACCGTGATCTGCTGTGCCTTGGTGCAACTGCCAACGTTGGCGGCAGCCGAGCCGGCGCTGCCTGAAGGCTTTCAGGACTCGATCGTGATCGATGGACTGCAGCAGCCCACCGCCTTTCGCTTCATGCCTGACGGCGGGATTTTCGTCGCCGAGAAAAGCGGCATCATCAAGGTCTACGACGGCATCGAAGACGCCGAACCCGACCTCTTCGCGGATCTGCGTACCGACGTCTACGATCACGGAGACCGCGGTCTGCTTGGCCTCGCGCTGGACCCGAAATTCGACGAAGAACGTCCCTACGTCTACGCGCTCTACACGTACGACCACATCCTCGGCGACCCCGAACCTGCACCAGCGTGGGGTACACCCGAAGCCTCTGGCGACGCTTGCCCCGAACCGAACGGTGGCGATGACTGCCTGGTCAGCGGCCGCCTGGTGAAGC
>Ga0210110_1000022_pt1 | contig 65776 bp, 56 predicted proteins | sample China_Galinas_PW_2_FD_184865 | JGI IMG/M metagenome (GOLD analysis project Ga0210110, IMG submission 184865) | Wetland microbial communities from San Francisco Bay, California, USA, that impact long-term carbon sequestration - China_Galinas_PWB_D1... | ecosystem: Environmental > Aquatic > Marine... | reverse complement strand
GATCACCTCGTCGAAGACGAGCAGTGCGCCGGCGTCGCGCGTCTCCTCGCGCAGGAACTCCAGAAACCCCTCCGAGGGAGGCACCACGCCCATATTCGCCGGCACCGGCTCGGCGATCAGCGCCGCCACCGGGTGGTCGGCGAGGGCCCGGGAAACGGCGTCGCGATCGTTCCAGGGCACGACCACGGTGCCGGCGGCCTGCGCAGCGGTGACGCCCGGCGAGGCCGGGATGGCAAGCGTCGCCAACCCCGAGCCCGCATCGGCGAGCAGTCCGTCGGAGTGGCCGTGGTAGGCGCCCGCAAACTTGACGACGACCTCGCGCCCGGTGACCGCCCGCGCCAGCCGCACCGCGCTCATTGCCGCCTCCGTGCCCGAGCTGGTCATGCGCAGCATCTCGACCGACGGGATGCGTGCCACCACCTCCTCGGCGAGCTCGACCTCGGCGGCGGTTGCGGCGCCGAAGCTGGTTCCCCGCGACGCGGCGTCGCCGACCGCGGCGATTACCGGCGGCGGAGCGTGCCCAAGGATCAGCGGGCCCCAGGACCCGATCCAGTCGACGTAGCGGTTGCCGTCGACGTCGATCAACTCACAGCCCTCCCCCCGCTCGATGAAGATCGGCTCGCGGCCGATCTGGCGCATCGCGCGGACGGGCGAGTTCACCCCGCCGGGCAGCACCTGAAGCGCCCGCTCGAGGAGCCGAGCGGAGCCCTTCGTGTCGCGAGAGGCGGGGTCCATCTCAGGTTTGGCAGCGGCGGGAAGCGGCCGGCTAGGTCGCGTGCTCGCGCTCCCAGCGCGAGTAGTCGTCGGTGAAGTACCGGAGTCGGATCTTCTTGTACTCGGTCGACGAGTAGAGGGTGGAGCGGTCCTCGGGGGCGATGCCGCACTCGGCGGCAATCGAGTCGAGGATGGTGTCGCACTCCTCCTTTGAGCGGCCGTGAGCCATCGTGAAGATGCTGTACGGCCAGTCCTCGTAGGTGGGGCGCTGGTAGCAGTGCGAGATGCCCCGGAACGCGGCCATGCGACGGCCCGTCTCGAGGATCTCCGACTCGGGCACCTTCCACACCCCCATCCCGTTAGCCGAGAAGCCGGCGCGGCGGTGGTGCAGCAGTGCCGCGACGCGACGCAGAAGCTTGCGGTCGACCATGCCCTGCAGGTGCTCCAGCAGGTCCTCGACGGACATGCCCAGCTCAGCCGCGGCGGTGTCGAACGGACGCTCAATCGCCTTCATCGGTCCCTGCGTCGCCACGACCACGGCGACGTCGGGCTCGTCGTAGGGCTGCGGGCCCATTTCGCGCGGCGGCGCCGCGTCGACGGCAGACGCCAGCGCATCGGTGCCCTTCTCCATCTCGAGGTTCATATTGATCTTGAACAGAGTCAGCGTGGGCAGCTGGCGCATCGACTCCGCACCGGTCTCGCGGACCAGCGCCTCCAGGGTCCCGTCGAGGCCGAGCTCCGAATCGGGCGGCACCGCGATCGTGAACCAAAGATTGAATTCGTGGGTGCGCAGATAGTTGTGAGACACGCCCGGGTGGGCGCTGACGATCGCCGCCGGGCGGTGCGGGTGCTCGGCATCGACCTTGGCGGCGACCAGCATCGATTGGTAGCCGAGCGTGCGCGTGTCGAAGATCGGCGTGATCTCGCGAATGATCCGTGCGTCGAGCAGCCGCTGGGTGCGGGCGAGCACGTCCTCCAGCTCGAGCTCGGCCTCAGCGGCGATCTTTGCGTAGGGCTCGGGGTCAAGCGGGAACTTCGATTGGAGCAGGTTCATGAGGCGCTTGTCGGCGTCATCCAGCGGCACGGCGGCACCGCCCTGCCGGCTGCGCGCCTTCGATTTAGGCTCCTTCACAGACACAGCTCGATCACGCTCCCCAGTCCTACTTCGCTTCGCGCAGCCATCCCGCTGCCTCCTTTGCGTGGTAGGTCACAATCGCGTCGGCGCCGGCACGGCGGATCGAGGTCAGAGTCTCCAGTACCGCCGCCTGCTCGTCGATCCATCCGTTTGCCGCGGCCGCCTTCAGCATGGAGTACTCGCCGGAGACGTGGTAGGCCGCTACGGGCGCACCGCTCGCCTCTTTGACGCGACGTACGACGTCGAGATAGGGAGTCGCCGGCTTGACCATCAGCATGTCGGCCCCCTCCTCGAGGTCGAGCATCGCCTCCCGCACGGCCTCGTCGCCATTGGCAGGATCGAGCTGGTAGCCACGGCGGTCGCCGAACTCCGGCGTCGACTCCGCCGCATCCCGGAAGGGGCCGTAGAAGGCTGATGCGTACTTGGCGCTGTAGGCGATGATCGGCACGCTCGAGTGGCCCTCCTCGTCGAGCTGGTAGCGGATCGCGCCGATTCGCCCGTCCATCATGTCGCTGGGGGCGACTGCATCCGCCCCCGCCTCTGCGTGAGAGATCGCAGTTTTTGCAAGCAACTCCACCGACAGGTCGTTGTCGACCTCACCGTCGCGGACGAACCCGCAGTGACCGTGCGACGTGTACTCGCAGAGGCAGACATCGGTGATCACGGTCAGCTCCGGATGGGCCCCCTTGAGCGCTCGAATGGCCATCTGCACAACGCCCTCGTCGTCATATGCCCCCGAGGCGGACTCGTCTTTTTCGGCAGGGATGCCGAAGAGGAGGAGCGCCCCGATCCCGGCAGCGGTGACATCGGCGGCCTCGGCGACGAGCTCGGAGATGGAGAACCGCTCGATGCCGGGCATCGAGCCCACCTCCTCGCGCACCCCCTCCCCGGCCACCACGAAGGCCGGCTGGATCAGATGGTCCGGCGAGAGGCTCGTCTCCCGGACGAGGCCGCGCAGGGCTTTCGTCCGCCGCAGGCGGCGCAGGCGTGTCGCGGGGAACGTCATCCGGGCGATTTTAGGGCAGCGCCTGGGAAGCAGCGCCAGGGTGTTTCCCGCCCGGGTGCGCGGGCTTCGCCCGCTCGTGGCATCCGTCCGTCCCTGGGGCGCCCTCAAGCCATGCCTAACAATCAGCCGCGGGCGCGCCAGTAGCGTTTCCGCGATGTCAGCAGCAGGGACGGCAGACGGCGCCGCGACACTGGGGGCGCGGGGGCTTGTGAAGCGATACGGCGACCGCGAAGCGTTGCGGGGAATCGATTTCGAGGCCGAGCGCGGGGAGTTGGTGGCCGTTATCGGGCCTAACGGCGCCGGCAAGACGACCCTGCTGTCGATCCTGGCAGGGATTGTGCGCCCCGACGAGGGGGAGGTCCACCTGCCCCGCGGAGAGGTCGGCTGGGTGCCGCAGCAGGCCGCCCTCTACCGGCGACTGACGGTCGAGGAGAATTTGCTGCTCTTCGCCCGCCTCGAGGGGAAGGAAGACCCGCAGGCGGCGGTCAAGGAGATGCTCGAGCTCACCGAGCTCCGCGACAGGCGCGCCGAGATCGTCGCCCGGCTCTCGGGTGGCAACCAGCAGCGGGTCAACATCGCGATCGGGCTACTGGCCGAGCCCGTGGCGCTGCTCCTCGACGAGCCGAGCGTCGGCCTCGACCCCCGCCAGCGCGCCCGCCTTTGGGAGTTCGTCTCCTCGCTGGCGCAGCGGGGAACGACCGTTGTCTTCTCGACCCACGACATCCAGGAGGCGGAGCGATTCGGGAGGCAGCTGCTGGTGCTCGCCGACGGCGAGAGCCTCTATCGCGGGACGCCCGCCGGCCTGCGCGACCTCGGCCGCCGCGAGGCCCCCGAGGCCGCTGCCGGCGACTTCGAGACCGCGTTCGTCGCCTTCCTCCACCACCGCGGACACTGACCGATGCGCTGGCTACTGCTCAAGGACCTCCAGATCCTGCGTCGCTCGCCGCTGCAGGCGTTTCTACTGGTCGCCTACCCGGTCCTGATTGCCCTCCTCGTCGGCTTCGCCATCTCGCGCGAACCGGAGAAGCCCCGGGTGGCCTTCCTCAATGAAGTCCCCCAGGGGTCCAGGATCAGTGTCGGCGGGGCGCGCCTACCGTCGGTGGATGTCGACAAGCGCATCTGCAGCCGGATCGACTGTGTGCATGTCGCGGACCGCGACGCGGCGGTGGACCGAGTGCGCTCAGGAGATGTGATCGCCGCGCTGATCCTGCCCGCCGACCTGGTCGACAACCTCAACTCGCTCTCGACGCTGGTTCCCGAAACACCGAGGGTCGAGGTGATCGTCAACGAGGAGGACCCGGTCAAGGCGCGCATCGTCGACGACCGCATCTCCTCGCTCCTGGCGCAGGCCAACCTGCTGGTTGCGAGGCGAATCGCAGCCGAAGGCGGGAAATACCTCAACCTCGTGGTCAACGGCGGTGTCTTCAAAGCCGTTGGCGTGGAGATCGAAGTCCTTGGCCTGCGAGCTGCCGCCAATATCCTGCGAGCGCTTCGCCCCACCGTCCCGCCCGGGGCGCTGCGCGACTCGCTCGACCGGGTGATTCGCTTCGCGACTCGGGCGCGCAACAACCTCGATATCGCGAAGCCGCTCATCGCCCGCCTTGCGCAGCCGATCGTCGTCGACAAGGAGGTCGTCAGCGAGGCGACGCCGCCACTTGAAATCTTTGCGATAGCCGTCGCTGCGACCTTCACGCTCACCTTCGTCACCGTGCTCCTGGTCGCGGGCTCGCTTGCCCTGGAGCGGGAGGAGAACGCCTTCCCCCGACTCACCCGGGGCCTGGTTTCGCGCTCGGCGCTGCTGACCGAGAAGGTCGGGCTCGGCATCGCGGTTGGGTTGACCGTGACCCTGCTGATGCTCGCCGGCATCCAGATCTTCGTCTCCCTCGACTGGAGTCGTTTCGGCCTCTGGCTGGTGGCAATCCTCGCCGGGGCGGCTGCACTCGCCGCCGTGGGGGCTGCGCTGGGAGCTGCGGCGCGCGAGGTCCGGGCCGTGTCGCTGCTCGCCTTCATGGCGGCGCTGCCCATAGCCCTCCTGTCGCTGATCCCATCCGGTGCCGTGGGCCCGACGCTGTATGACGCGATCCGGCTCGTCGCGGCACTCTTCCCCTTCAAGCCAACCCTGCAGGCGATCACCTCGGCCCTCGATTCCAGCGGGCCGGGGATCGGGGCGCCTCTCCTGCACCTCGCCGCCCTGGCGGCGGCCTACGGCCTGATTGCCCGATTCGCCCTGCGGCGCTTCGCCGCAGCCTGACTCACTCAGCTTCCGGCGGGCGGATCGAAGGCCCTGGCGTTTGCCCGCAACCGCTCGGTCCAGCGGCGGGCGGCGACCGGCTCGGCTGCTGCCAGGGCGACGAACTCCTCCACGGTTCGCTCGGGGCAGAGCTCGCCCCTGACCCGCTCGAGGATCTGCGGCTCGCTCAGCGCGGGAAAGCGCCTGCCCGCCGCCTCGATGCTCGAAAGGGCGATCTCGCCACCGCCGTCCACCAGGCAGCCATGCCTGCTCACGTAGGCAACGATCTCGCCCGGCGCCGCAGCGTCGGCGCAGCGGAGCCGGGCACCTGGGAGCTGTTTCAGCTCGTAGTTGGGCTCCGTCTCCGACACCCGGCGCAGCTGCTCGCCGGTGAGGTGGGCGACGAAGACGGACACCTCCGTCCCCGCGCTGCCTTGAATGGTCGCCGGGACCGCGCCGTAGGCGGCGATGTGCGCCGAGTAGACGACGTCGAAGTCGCAGAGCCGCGCCCTGATGACCGGCACCGGATCGTCGTCGTCGGCGATCTTGCGGGCCAGCACCTCGGGCGCGGCGTTCGATCCGTAGGCCAGCAGCGGCGTGCGCGTGGACAGATCGACGTCGACCGCTGCCAAATCGATCGCCGTGCCACCGGCAAGCGCGTACGACGTCGAGGGGCTCGCGTAGGGGTAGGCCAGCGCCCGACTCTGGTCGTCGCTCTGCTCGGCCATATCCTCATTCTGCCCGGCGGGACGGTGCCCACGGGGTAGGGTCAACAGAGCATGCGGGTGCTATTTATCGGGGATGTGGTCGGCGGGCCGGGCCGGCGCGGCCTGAAGGCTGCGATGCCGGAGCTGCGCGAGCGGCACAGCCCCGACCTCGTGATCGTCAACGGCGAGAACTCGGCGGGTGGCATCGGGATCACCGAGAAGACCGGCAGAGCGCTGTTCGACGCGGGCGTTGACGTGATCACGAGCGGCAACCACGTCTACCGCCACAGGGAGGCATACGACTACCTTGATCGCACCGAGCGGGTGATCCGGCCGGCCAACTATCCGCACGCAAACCCCGGCCGCGGACACGTGGTTGTCGAGGCGGGCGGGATGCGCGTCGGGGTAATCAACATCAGCGGCGCGGTGGGCCTGCAGGTGGCTCGCTCGCCCTTCCATGAGGTCGACAGCATCCTCGAGCGGATCGAGGCGGACTGCGTGGTCGTCGACTTTCACGCCGAGGTGACCAGCGAGAAGGTCGCCATGGGGTGGCACCTGGATGGCCGGGTCGCCGCCGTGTTCGGAACCCACACCCATGTGCCGACCGCCGACGCGCGTGTCCTGCCAAACGGGACCGCCTTCATCTCCGACGTCGGGATGACGGGATCGCGGACCAGTGTGCTCGGGGTGAAGCCCGAGCAGGCACTCCAGTCGCTGATCACACAGATGCCGGTCAGGTTCGAAACCGCGGAGGACGATGTGTGGGTGATGGCCGCGGTGGTGGAGGTGAACTCGAAGGGCCTCGCCGAGTCGATCGAACAGGTCCTGCTTCCGGCCCCTCTCGAGAGTTCCTAGGATCGTAGGTCAGTAGTCCGCTCCGAGTGCGCGGCCTATTCGGGAACTGTCACGGCGCAACCTGATCAGCCTGCTTCGCCGGGCGCTCCCCGCCGTCCCCCACGCAGCAGATCGCGACGAGGAGCAGCGGGTAGAACCAGACGATGTAGAGGTAGAACCAATGCTCGGCGGTGAGCTGCAGGGCGATGATCAGAGCCGCGCCGAGGGCGGCCACCTGGGCGAGGCTCTTCCTCCTCGGCCGGAAGGCGAGGGCAAGCGCCAGCAGCCCGGTCGCGATCAGAATCGCCCATCGCAGCGGCTCCAGGGCGGGCACCTGGCCCCAGATGCTGAACGGGGAGTCGCGGTCCGATTGGTATTCAATCGTCCGCTCGTAGAACGTGCCCAGCCCCGGGTCGATCGCCGCCCACAGCATCACCGCCACTGAGACGGCCGCGAAAGCGGCGAGAAACTTGGCCGGCGCCCTGACATGCCGGCCGCTTCCGTCCGGGGCGCCGGCGAGGCCATATGTGGCCAGCATCGGCGCCAGCACCGCGGGGGCGAACTTGGCAAACGTCGCGAGGGCCAGCATCGCCCCGCGCGCAATGGGGCGCGCAAGGACGAGCAATGTCGCCACCAGCAGCGCCGCGACCAGGGTGTCGTTGGAGTTCGACTCGAGCACGTAGGCCGTATATGGGTAGGCGGCCCAGCCGAAGGCGAGCGTCGCCGCGAGTTCGCGTCCGCGCGGGCCGGGACGGATCCGCAGGCCGAGGAGGATCAGCAGTGCCAGGGTCGCGAGGTCGAAGCAGACAGCGGCACCGTGAGCCGCCGGCAGGTCGTCCCAGGTGCCGTGCCACGGCCAGATCGCCTCGAAGGGAACGTATGCGTAGTAGTTGACCGGCCCGTAGGTGTCCCCCTGGGAGACGTCCTCGGGAAAGTTGTCGTAGAGGGCCTCGCCGTGGGCGATCCGGTCGGCGCCGACCACCCCGGCGTAGCCGACGTCGACCGCACCGGAATCGGCGATGTTGAGGCCGACCCTCAAGCCGACCAGGAAGAGAGCCGCGACCAGCAGCCAGGCAGCGGGCCAGACGGGGCGGATTCCCTCGCCGCGCCCGCGCACGCCAATCCACAGGGCCCTGCCCAGCAGGTAGAGCAGCACCGGGTACTGCAGAGGGACCGAGACGCCGATCTCGGCGCGGTTGAAAAACCAGTGAGAGGCTCCAAAGCCAAGCAGCACGAGCAGGTCCAGGCTCGCCACCCGCCAGGGCCGTCGCCAGTCGAGCAGGCCGGCGAGGAACAGGGCACAAAGCGGCAGGAAGACGTACGGCGCATTCAGCTTGTGGCCAAAGGCGCCGCTGTAGCCGCGCGCCATCTTCCAGGCGACCTGGTACCCCGTCCAGGACTCGCGAACCGACCCCGTCTCCGGGTCGACCACGACCAGCGCGACCTCCTCGTCGCCGGCGAAGTACCCAACCTCCCACTTCCCGTCGATCAGGTTGGCGCTGTGCGTCAGCTTCCCGTTCCGCTGCCGCTGCTCGACGACCTTTGCGGCGCGATTCGCGGCGCGGACGGCTTCGGGCTCCCCCACCTGCGCACCGAGCGCAGCGGCTGGAACGAGCGCGGCCAGCAGAGCGCACAGGAGCGCGGCGCCGAACAGCCGGCTCATTGCGTCAGGCCAAAGTGCTCGAGGACGATCGGCGCCACGTCCCGCAGCGCCCACTGCTCGCGCTCGCCGGCGTCCTCGGGGCCGCAGCCGACAAAGAGCAGCGGGCCGAGCGAGTCGCCGCGGTGCAGGGCGCCGTGACCGCCGCCGCCGACATGGGCGACACCGCCCCAGTCGACGGCCTCGAAGCCCGGCGTCAGGGAGACGATGAGGTCGCCGGCGTGGGGAGCGCAGAGGGCCGCGAAGACTCGAGCCAACGGATCCGGGTACTCCTCGCTACGCAGGCGGCCGCCCTCGACGACCGCGCCGAGTGCCTCCGGGTCGCCCTCCAGATCCCAGCGATCCCCCCGAAGGTCGGCGACTTTCCTCCCCGGCCGGAACCGCACCTGCCGCCCGTCGCGCTGGACCACCGCGGTGGCAGTGTTCCCGATATCCATGCCGTCTCTGGGCGCCGGCCGCCCTTCGCGCTCGAGCCAGCAGACGAGGTCGATCCCCTCCGTCTCGACCAGGCGCCGCCGCACGTCTGCGTGCTGAGCTCGCTCACCCTCGCCGGGCAGCAGGTACACCTGAGCGGCGCGACCGCTTGGGCTGACGGCAAGCTGCGCAAGCTCCGGCCGGTTCCCCGACGGCTGCAGGACCGTCCAATCGGCGGCGAGCAGCTCGGCCAGCGGCAGGCCCTGCTGAACCGGGGTCTGCGCGTGGTCGGCGAGCAGGATCACCGCGTGGCCGGCGAGGAACGGGTCCACGCCGCCGGCGGCCTCGATCAGCTTCGAGAAGCAGTGGTCCGCCTTGGCGATCGACTCAACGCTGGCCTCGGGGCCGTGGCGGTGGCAGTAGCTGTCGTTGTCGGGAAGCGAGAAGAGGAGGAAGTCGAAGTCACCGGACTTCACGAGCTCGGCCGCACAGCAGGATGAATAGCCGTCGCGTGCGCCTGGGATCGAGGTCGAGCGGCAGGGAACCTCGCGGCTCGCGTAGAGGTCGCCGTAGAAGAGCTCTGCGGGGCCCCAGGTGTGGTGGCGGAACTTGAGCCGCGTCGCATCGACCGCCCGGCGAACCAGTCCCTCGAGAGACACCTGGTGCCGGTGGCGGCCGCGATAGATCAGGAAGGGCGTGCAGGCGGTCCGCGCGTCCGCGTCGTCGAGCCGCTCGAAAAGCGTGTCGATGCCTGGGTTGAGGTGCGCCAGGTTCATGTTGTAGACGAGGTCATAGAGCGCCCGGAAGATCCCGACGGTCCGCGTGGCGTCCAGTGAGGACCCGTACTCGACGTAGCGCCGCTCCAGCCGGTGGTACCAGTTCATGCCGCTGATCCAGTGCCGGTCGGCGGCGACCCCGGTGGTCATCTCGGCGCAGGCAACCGGAGTCACAGAGGGAAAGCTGGACACGCAGTCGGGGACCAGCACGCCGCGGTCCAGCAGGGCACCGAAGCTGGGCGCCCTGTCCTCCGCGATCGCGCGTTCGAGCATGTCGGTCCGCAGCGAATCGACATAGGTGAGGATCAGCTTGCGAGCGGGCATCCTCCGCCAATCATGCCGCGATCGGCATCTCGATAAACCCGCGAGCGCGGCTGTGTAGTTGGAGTGCTGCTAGCGCAGGACCCGGAGGCCCGCATGTTTGCGCTGGGCGCGCCGATGGCGCGCCGCGCCGAGCCAGACGAGGCAGGCCAGCACGAGCAATGAAACCGGCTTGACCAGGACCGCCACGATGGCGACCACGAGGGCGGCAAGCGAGACGAGAAAGGCAAGCGCCCTGGAGCCTCCGCCGTCACGGCGGCTGGCCCCGCTGACCACGTCGCTGATCACGATGCAGCCGGTGACGGCACCGGCCAGGCAGAAGAATGCGCCGACAAAGATGCCCAGATCGGCCGGGCCGGAGAGCAGGATCCCGACCGCTAGACCGATGACGGCGGCGAGCAGCGTCATCCGGCCCCGGGCCGACCCGCGCGTCCCGGTGGTGCCAGCCAGCATCCCGATTGCGATGCCGATTCCGAGCTCGAGACCCATGCCGGACAGGAAGCTCACGAGCGAAAACCTACACTTCATGGATGCCTGAGCCGCCGCATCGCCGTCGAGCTCACACGCGCACCCGTGATATCGAGCGCTACGCCGGGCTGTTCGCGGCGCGAACGCGGGCAATGCGCTCGTCCGCGATGCGGGACCTGATGGCGGTCACCGCCCGCCCCGAGGTGATCTCGCTGGCCGGCGGCCTTCCCGACACCTCGACCTTCCCGCCGGGGACCTTCGCAGCCCAGATGACGCGCATCGCCCAGGAGTCGGCGGCGGAGGCCCTCCAGTACGGGCCCACCGAGGGCTTCGCGGAGACCGTCGACTGCATCCTGCAGGTGATGGGCGCAGAGGGAATGCTCCCGGACCCCGACGACGTGATCGTCACGACCGGCGGTCAGCAGGCAATCGACCTGATCTGCAAGACGCTCGTCGATCCCGGCGACGTCGTGGTCTGCGAGGCGCCAACCTATCCCGGGGCCATACCCGTCTTCTGCAGCTACGAGGCCGAGGTGGTCCAGATCGAGTGCGACGAAGACGGGATGCGCATCGAGGAGCTGGAAGCTGTCCTGTCGCGTCTGGAGGACGAGGGACGGCGCCCCAAATTCGTCTACTCGGTCCCCAGCTTCCAGAACCCGGCCGGGGTGACGCTCTCGCTTGAGCGGCGGCGGCGCCTGGTCGAGCTGGCCCGCCAGCGGGAGCTGCTCGTCGTCGAGGACAACCCCTATGGCCTGTTGCGTTTCAGCGGCGATCCGATGCCGCCGCTCTACCAGCTCGACGGCGGTGATTTCGTGATCTACGTGGGGACGTTCTCGAAGATCCTCTCCCCGGGAATCCGCCTCGGCTGGGCCGTGGCGCCCCCACCAGTGATGGAGAAGATCGTGCTCGGCAAGCAGGCGGCCGACCTCTGCACCTCAACGCTCACTCAGTACTTCGTGCGCGAGTACTTCGCTGAAGGACGGTGGCAGGAGTACGTCGCGAGCCTCGTCGAGATCTACCGGCGGCGGCGCGACACCATGCTCGACGCTTTGGAGGAGCACTTCCCGGCCCAGGCAACCTGGACCGAGCCGCAGGGCGGCCTTTTCATCTGGGCGACCCTTCCCGACTACATAGACACGGGTGACCTGCTGGCGAAGGCGCTGAGAGAGGATGTCGCGTTCGTCCCCGGTGAGTCCGCCTATGTCGACGAGCGCGGGCGCAGCTCGATGCGCTTGAACTTCTCGGGGGTCTCCGAGGACAGCATCCGCGAGGGCGTGCGGCGAATCGGCAGGGCAATCGCCGAGCAGGTGGAGCTCTACGGCGCGCTGACCGGCGAACATCCGCTGCCGCCCACGCCGAGGCGGGAGGAGAACAAACCGGGCGATGTGCTTCCGTTTCGCCGCAGCGGTGAGGGTGGCGCGTGAAGGTAGCCGTCCTCAAGGGCGGCCGGTCGCTGGAGCGGAGCGTGTCCCTGCGCTCGGGGGCGCGGGTCGAGGACGCGCTTGAGCGTCTCGGCCATGAGGTCGTGCCACTCGATGCCGGCAGCGACCTGATGACGCGTCTGGCAGCCGAGCGGCCCGACGTCGCCTTCGTGGCCATGCACGGCCCCGGGGGCGAGGACGGCACCGCGCAGGAGCTGCTCGCGATCCTCGACATCCCGTTCACCGGGCCGGGGGTTGCCGCCTGCGCGCGCTGCATGGACAAGGTCCTGGCAAAGCACGAGCTGCGGGAGGCCGGCGTCCCGACGCCCGACTGGTTCGCCTTCAACGAAACCGCCTTCCGCGAACTCGGCGCCGCCGACGCACTGGATGGGCTCGGCGAGCGTCTCGGCTTCCCGCTGGTGATCAAGCCGAGCCGCGGCGGTTCATCCCTGGGCGTCAAGTTCGCCGCTAGCCGGTCCGAGGTGCCAGAGGCGCTCGTCTCCGCCTTCAGCTATGACGACCGGGTCCTGCTGGAGCGCTTTGTCGACGGCCGCGAGCTGGCGGTCAGCGTGCTTGGCGATGAGCCGCTCCCGATAGTCGAGGCAATTCCCAGCGGCGGCGACCGCTACGACTTCGAAGCGCGCTACGAGATCGGCCGCACCGAGTTCGACTGCCCGGCCGATCTCGGCGACGAGGAGGCGGAGGCCGTCACCGCCGCGGCGCTCGGCGCCTATCGCACACTCGGCTGCTCGGGCTTCTCCCGGGTCGACCTCATCCTCGGCGAGGGCGGGCCCCAGGTGCTCGAGGTCAACGCGATCCCCGGCCTCACCGACACGAGCCTTCTCCCCCAGGCGGCCGAGGCGGCCGGCATGTCCTTCGAGGAACTGGTCGAGCGGATCCTTCAGCTGGCCCAGCCAGCTGTAACGCACTAATCGTCCTGAGCAAAATCCTCAGGGGAGACCTCGTCGAGGAACTCCTTGAACTTGTCGACGACCTCCTCGGTGTCTTCGACTTCATGCTCGAACTCGATCGCGGACTCCTCGATCACCTCCTCGGCGGCGAAGATCGGCGCCGAGACCCGCACCGCCAGCGCAAGCGCGTCCGAGGGGCGCGAGTCGATCTCGAGCTCGGAGCCGTTGATCGAGACGGTGATCGATGCGTAGAAGGTGTTGTCGCGGAGTTCGGTGACCGAGACGCGCTCGCATTTGGCATCCAGCTGGTCGAGCACGTCAGAGAGCAGATCGTGGGTCATCGGGCGCGGCGTTGCGGCGCCCTGCAGTTTCATCAAGATCGCAGCGGCCTCAGGGTGGCCAATCCAGATCGGAAGGAACCTGTTTCCCTCAACCGTCTTCAGCAAAACGATCGGCTGCTTGCCGACCATGTCGAAGCTGACGCCATAGATCTGCATTTGCTGCACAAGTTCGCTCCGCGCCGCAGGTGGACCACGCGGGTCTCATTATAGGTAGGCCCCCAGGGACGCCCGGGGATGCGGAGGATCGGTGCGGCAGTGGGCGATCCTGGATTCGAACCAGGGACCTCGTCCTTATCAGAGACGCGCTCTAACCAGCTGAGCTAATCGCCCGGAGGCAAGCGATGATAGCGGCCGAAGCGTGGCTCGACGGCGGCCCCTCAGCCGCCCGGCCGCCTGACTCTGCCGGCCAGGGCAAGTGCCTCGTCCAGGTCCTCGAAGCGGATCTCAACGGAGATCCCTCCCCCCTTCGCCCGAACCCTGACCTCGTGGCCTAGGGCCGACTCGAACCGGTCCGCCGCGTCCCGCATCGCCGCAGCCTCCTCGGGGCTTTCCCCTCGTTGTGATTTGGCCCTCTCTTTTGGCTGGCCAGCCAGCCGAGCCCTATTCTCGGTCTCCCGCACCGACCAACCCGCACGCGCAGCGTCCCGGGCGAGGCGCCGGCGCACGTCGTTGCCATCCGCAGTGAGCAGCGCCTTGCCGTGGCCCTCACTCAGCTCGCCGGACTCGAGCAGCTCCAGCGCCTCGTCGGGCAGGTCGAGCAGGCGGATCAGGTTCGAGACGGCCGGACGGCTGCGGCCAATCCGCTGCGCAAGCTCCTCTTTGGAGAGACCGAGGTCCTCGACCAGCGCCGCGCAGGCGCGGGCCTCATCGACCGGATTGAGGTCCTCGCGGACCACGTTCTCGATCAGCGCCAGCTGGAGACGCTCCGCCCGCTCGGAGTCGCGAATGATCGCGGGGACCTTGTCGAGGCCCGCCTGTTGGGCCGCGCGCCAGCGCCGCTCGCCGGCGATCAGCTCATAGCTGCCATCGGCCAGGGGGCGAACGAGCAGCGGCTGCACGACCCCGCTCGCCTCGATCGACGAGGCTAGCCCGGCCAGGGTCTCTGCATCGAACCGGGTGCGCGGCTGCGTCGGGTTGGGCTTGATCAGCTTGACGGGAAGCTGCCGCAGCTCACCGATGTCATCGGCAACGGTCTCGGGCAGGATCGCGGCGAGGCCGCGACCGATGCCGCGCTTGGTGCCGCTAGTGCCCTGGCTCATGATGGTGTGGGGTGCGATCGCGCGCGGCAAGCTCGGCGGCAAGGGCACGGTACGCGTTGGACCCGCGGGACGCCGGGGCGTGCTCGGTGACAGGCAAGCCGTAGCTCGGGGCCTCGGCGACCCTGACACTGCGGGGTATGACCGTCTCGAAAACCATTTCTGGAAAGTGATCGCGCAACTCGCGCTCGACGTCTCGCGCCAAGCGGGTTCGCTCATCGTGCATGGTGATCAACAGCCCCGACACATTCAGCGACGGGTTCATCTCGCGACGGATCATCCCCACGGTGTCAAGGAACTGGACCAGCCCCTCGAGGGCCAGGTACTCGGCCTGAACAGGCACGATCACGCGGTCCGCTGCGACCAGGGCGTTGACGCTCACCGGCCCCAGCGAGGGAGGGCAATCGAGCATTGTGAAGGCAAAGCGCTCGCGCACCGGGCCGAGTCGATCGCGCAGCCGTGTCTCGGATCCCTCCATCCTCGGCAGCTCCACCGCGGCGCCCGCGAGATCGCGGCTGGCCGGCACAAGCCAGAGATTGTCGGGGCCTGCTGGCCGGGCTGCCTCGGCGACGGAGACATCCCCGGTGAGGCAGTCATAGGCGGAGGGGTGTAGGTCTCGGTCGTGCCCGAACGCAACGGTCGCGTTGCATTGCGGATCTAGGTCGACCAGAAGCGTCTGAGGGCCGCCGGCAGCGACGCACGCCGCCAGGTTGACCGCCGTGGTCGTCTTTCCCACCCCGCCCTTCTGGTTAGCGACCGCGTAGACCAAGCCCATCGTGAGAGCAGATTAGTTGCCCGCGGCGGTTGGGCTCGGCTCAGCCACGCGGGCGCTTCTTGGCGATGCCGGGCCGGCGGGGGAGATCCGCCGGCGTTGGACCGGACTTGCGAATCACGTGCAGGTGCCGGTGTTCGCTGCCCGCGTATGGACCGACGGCGAGGATGCGCTCCGGGCTCATCGCGAGAGTGTCGGCGGCGCGCTCGAGCTGAGCCTCCTCCTCGGCGTTGCGCCGCCCCTTCCACGCAACGAGGACGCCGTCCTCCCGCAGCAGCGGGGAGGCCAGCTCCGCCAGCGTGGAGAGGCGCCCGACCGCGCGCGCCGTCGCGGCGTCGTAGGACTCGCGCTGCGGTCCGCTCGCGAGCTCCTCCGAGCGGGCATTCAGGACCGCGGCATTTGCGAGGCCGGCGGCGGCGATCGCGCGGCGGGTGAAGTCACACTTGCGCCCGATGGACTCGATCAGGTCGAGTTGGGCGGCGGGTAGAGCGACGGCGAGCGGAATGCCAGGAAACCCAGCTCCAGAGCCAATATCTGCGATCTTTGCGGCGTTGCGAAGATCGTCCACCACCAGCGCGCTGAGGCTGTCGGCCACGTGCACGCGCCAGGCAGCGTCAGGGTCGGTAACCGAGCTGACGGAGGCACGCTCTGTGGCGAGCAGGTCGAGCACCTTGCCCAATGCCTCGCGAGCCTCGGGCTCAAGCGAAGCAACTGGGTCGCGGGTCACTCCGAGACCAGCGGCGCGACGACCACGTGGCGATGCGGCTCGTCGCCTTCGCTGTAGGTCTCGACACCGGCCCGGTCTTTGAGGTGCTCGTGCACAACGCGCCGCTCCTGGGCCGTCATCTCATCCATCTTCACCGGGCGGTCGCCGCTGAGCGCACGCTTTGCCGCCCGGTCCGCCCGGGCTGTGAGCACCTCCCGGCGGCGGCGGCGATAGCCCGCCGCGTCGAGGATGACCCGCTTGCGCTCCCGCATGCCGCGGAAGGCCGCCTGGAAGCAGAGAAGCTGGAGCGCATCGATCGTCTGGCCCCGCTTGCCGATCAGCAGCCCGTAGTCGTCCTCGCCCGCCACGGTGACCTCGATCCGCTCCTCGTCCTCGCTGACCTCGACCTCACCCTCAAGGTCCAGCTCATCGAGCACACCTTCGACAAGCTCGCGGGCACGGTCCGCCGGCTCTGCCGGCCACTCCTCAGCCTGACTCATGCCCACCACCCTATTCCAGCTTGGCCTCCCGGTGGCGCCGACGGGCGGGCGCCGAAGCCTGAATCCACCGATATCGGTGGATTCAGGCGAAAGCTATCGTCGCTTCTTCTTCTTGCGCGGTGGGGGAGGCGGCGGTTTGGCGGCTCGCTCTTCCTCAGGCGTGGTGACGACCGGGGCCGGGATCAGTTTCGCGGCTGCGGACGCCTGCAGCACCGTCCAGAAGTTGGTCGTGATCCAGTAAAGGCTGAGACCGGCCGGAAAGGTGGGGACGAAGAAGACACCCATCAGGGCAAAGGCGCCCACCATCACGTACTGCTGGCTCCCACCCGCGCTTGGAGACGAGCGCATCGTGACGACGGTGGACAGCACCATCGAGCCGGCAAACAGCACCAGCAGGACGATCGTTTCCGCCCCGTGGGGCTTTTCGATCACCGAGTTGATGAACAGCCAGCTCGCGCCCCCGCTCGCTTCGACGTCCTGCTCGAAGTTGTTGCCCCGCAGAAGTCGGAAAAGCGCAAAGAAGATCGGTAGCTGCAGGAGCAATGGCAGGCACGATGCCAGGGGATTGACTTTGTTCTCTTTGTAGAACTGCATCATCTCCTGCTGCATGCGCTGTTTGTCGTTTTTGTACTTGGACTGGATTTCTTTGATCTTCGGCTGCAGCGCCTGCAGCGACCTCATGCCCTTGATCTGTTTGTAGGTGAGGGGAATTAGCAGCGCTCGGACGACCACGGTCAGGGCGATGATCGATGTGCCCCAGCTCAACCCCGCGTTGTCGTGAAAGAAATCGAGCACCGCCTCGGCGGCATCCTCGATCGGCTGCAGGATGTCGGCAAAGGGGATCACGGGCGTGCTCCGTGCCGGTGGTACTCGGCCGGGTCGATCGGGCCTACTCGCATTGTGAAGTGCTCGGGCACGGGATCGAAGCCGCCGTGGCTGAAGGGGTTGCAGCGCAGCACACGCCAGGAAGCGAGAAGAAAGCCGCGAATGGCGCCAAAGCGCGCGATCGCCTGCACCGCATAGGTCGAACAGCTCGGCTCATAGCGGCAGCGGCGGGGGATTGCCGGGGAGATCCAACGGCGGTAGGCAGAGATTGCGGTCAGCAGGACGCGTTTCACGTGGAACGCCCTCTGGCAAGCCCTGCCTGGCCAAGCGCCTCTTCGATGCTCGAGCGCACGCCCGCCACACCGTCCCGCTCCAGCAGGCCGGCGATCTCCGGACGGGCCACGAGCACAAAGTCGTGTCCCGGGCGCAGGGCCTCCGCCAGCTCCCAAAAAGCATCGCGCAACGCTCGTTTGACCCGGTTCCGCTCCACCGCGCCGCCAACCTTGCGACTCACCGAGACCCCCAACCTCGCGCTCTGCTCGCCGTCGCCGCCGCGCGGGAAGTTGTAAAGGACGAGGTAGCGAGTTGCGTGCGATGAGCCATCGCGGTAGACGCGGTCGAACTCACCGCTTCGCGAGAGGCGCCGTCGCTTCGAGGCCATCAGTCATCTAGGGAGTGAGACGTTTCCGGCCTTTGCGCCGGCGTCGCTTGAGAATTGCTCGTCCTCCGCGGGTCCGCATCCTCGCTCGGAAGCCGTGGGTCTTGGCCCGCTTTCGTCTCTTCGGCTGGTAGGTCCGCTTCATTGAGCGTCGCAGTATACGGGCGTGCGACAGGCCCGATAACAGCCGTTGCGATCCCCCTCCGCGACACCGGAGAGGACGGGCCGAATTCTTTCTTCGGGATTTGCGAATCCCCCGGGTCCTGGCAGGCAGGTCGCCGCTATGGTCGCCAGCGGTGCAAGGCGAGCCCCACCGACAGAGTCTTCAGGCCCTCTGGCAGGACATCCAGGTGCGGCTGCGCGAGTCGGTCCCCGACTCCACCTTCAAGCTTTGGCTCGAGCCGCTGGGGCCCGTTGGCGCCCGCGGCAAGACGCTTTATCTCTCGGCCCCGAGCGGTATTCGCTCATGGGTCGAGCGCCGCTACTCCTCGCTGATCCGCGACGCCCTGGCCGCCGCATCCGCGCCGTTCACCGACGTCAGCTTTGCTCCCGCCGATACGGCTGGAGGCGATGCTGAGGACGGAGGGCGTGCGGTCGAGCTCAACCCCAACTACACGTTTGAGCGCTTCGTCATCGGCGAGGGCAATCGCGTTGCGCACGCCGCTGCGCTGGCCGTGGCCGAGGCGCCATCGGAGGCCTATAACCCGCTCTTTCTCCACGGTCCGCCGGGGCTAGGCAAGACCCACCTGCTGGGTGCGATCGCCAACTACCTGCGCATCAACGCTCCCGAGCTGAGCGTCCGCTACACGACTGCCGAGTCCTTTACCAACGAGTTCGTGACCGCCCTCCGAGCAAGCGGCGCCGAGCACTTCAAGAGCCGCTACCGCGACCTCGACGTCCTTCTCGTTGACGACGTTCAGTTCCTCGAAGGCAAGCACCACACCGAGGAGGAGTTCTTCCACACCTTCAATGCGCTCTATGAGGGCGGCAGCCAACTGATCCTCTCTGCCGACCGGCTGCCAAGCGAGCTCTCGACCCTCGCCGCCCGCCTTCGCGACCGCTTCGAGTGGGGGCTGACGATCCCGGTTGACCCGCCCGACCATCCAACCCGTCTCACCGTTCTGCGCCGCCTCACCCAGGAGGCCGGCGTCGACGCGGCCGACCACGACGCCCTCTCCGAGCTTGCCCATCGGATCGACGCGAACGTCCGCCGTCTCCACGGAGCATTGACGAAGGTCCTCGCCCATACCTCCCTAACCGCCGAGCCGCTCACCTCCGAGCTGATCGCGCGGTTGATCCCCCACACCACGACCACGGCTGTGCCGACCACGGCCGAGCAGATCCAGCAACAGGTCGCTGCCCTGTTCGCAATCTCCGTCGAGGAACTCGTCAGCTCTTCGCGCGCCGCCACCCCTCTCCGCGCCCGACAGATCGCGATCCTTTTGACTCGTGAGCTGACGGAACTCTCGCTGCCTCAAATCGGTCGTCTCTTCGGCAACCGAGACCACTCCACCATCCTCAACTCCCTACGGCGGGCCGAGACGAGCCTTGCCCAAGACGAGGATCTCGCCGCCCGTGTCGACGCGCTTCGCTCGACAATCCACAGCGGACCCGGCATCGCCGCCTAACGGCCGACGTCATTGCAAGAATCAAGCCTCTTCCACACCTTCTTCCACAAGCCGAAAATCCCATGACCACGCCAAATTCACTCGCTCGACACAGATTTCCACAAGCACTAACTCAACTTAAGAGAAAGTTCATCACTTGAAGCTGACTACTCAACGAGACGAGCTTGTTTCAAAGCTTTCGATTGTCTCCCGCGCTGTTTCCACTCGGGCGGCGACTCAAGCGCTGTCGGGCATCCTTCTGACGGCGTCCGGGGGCCGCGTCCTGCTCTCCGCCAGCGACGGCGACCTGGGTCTTCGAACGGAGTTGGATGCTGAGATCGACGGCGACGGCGCGATGCTGCTCCCCGGCCGCCTCATTGCAGAGCTGGCCCGTTCGCTGGGGGATGCGAAGGTGGAGATCGAGTCGCGCGACGCCGAGCGGGATGTCGAGATCCGCAGCGGCGAGTCGAACTTCCATCTGCGAATCCTGCCGGCCGAGGACTTTCCAAAGCTCCCGGATGAGGCGGCCGAGCCGCTGAAGATCCCGGCCGCAGCGTTGAACGAAACGATGAACCTGGTGGTTCGGGCCGCGTCGCGGGACGACATGCGGCCGGTGCTGACGGGCGTGCTGGTGAATGCCGCCGGACGAGAGATGACGATGGTGGCAACGGATTCGTACCGGCTTGCGGTCAAGCGCACCGAGTTGGAGACGGAGATCGGCGGCGAGATCGAGGCGAACATCCCGGCCCGCGCCTTGCGAGAGCTGGGCCGGGTTCTCTCGACGGAGGAGCTCGAGGAGGTCTCCGTAAGCCTGCTTCCCAACCAGGCGGTGTTCAAGGCGGGATCTCTCACGCTCAACACGAGATTGATCGATGGCCAATTCCCCAACTTCAAGCAGCTTTTGCCGGAGTCCTTCGAGCATGACGTGCGCCTCGCCCGGGACGATTTTCTCGAGGTGACGCGCCGCGTCAGCCAGCTCGCGCAGCGCAACGCGCCGCTGCGGCTCTCTTTCGCGGAGGGTGAGCTGAAGGTGTCGGCGTCGACGCCGGATGTGGGTGACGCCGAGGAGACGATGCCGGTCGCATTCGACGGCGAGCCGCTGGAGATCGGCTTCAACCCCGAGTTCCTGCGCGACGGCATCGAAAGCATTGAGGGCAAGGAGACGATGCTGCGACTCATCTCGCCGCTGCGCCCCGGCCTCCTGCAGCCGGTCGACAACGAAGACTTCCGCTACCTGGTGATGCCGATTCGCCTCAACGTGTGAGGCGACGGTGCTCGTCACCGTCGTAGAAGCGAGCCCGCTGCGCAGTCTGAGTGGCGTGCGCGTCGAGCTCACCGACGGGCTGACGGCGGTGATCGGGCCGAACGGCGCCGGAAAGACAAACCTTCTGGAGGCGCTGTACTTCGGGCTTACGGGACGATCGTTTCGCACCGGCGATCGGCGCGACCTGATCCCGTTCGGCGCGCCCCTCGCGCGGGCCGAGGTGACCGTTCGCGACACGGCAACCAACGCGGAGCGGGTCCTGCTGGCCTCGGTCAGCCGCAGCGAAGGCCGGCGCCATCTTCTCGACGGAAGTCCCACCGACTCGCAGACGATTGCCCGCCACCGGCCACCTGTCGCGGTCTTCTCACCTGACCGCCTTGCCCTGGTCAAGGGCCCGCCGGCCGAGCGCAGGGCGCACATCGATAGCTACATCGCCGCTCGCTGGCCCTCGCGAGGAGAATTGAGGCAGCGCTACGGCCAGGTTCTGGCGCAACGCAACGCACTGGTCGCCCGAGCAGCCAACGGCGGTGACGTCAGTGGGTTGGACGTGTGGGACGCGACCCTCTCCGAGGCGGCCGCGGCGCTGGTTGCGGCCCGCAGCGAGGCGGTGGAGGAGCTAGCGGCGCCCTTTGCGGCCGCTGCGCACGAGCTCGGCCTCGAGCGGGAGGCGTCGATTGAGTACGTGCCGCGGGCGAGCGGTTCAGCCGAGGAGATCCGTGAGGGACTTGCGACGCGACGCGACGCGGATCTGAGACTTGGCCGCACCTCGTGGGGGCCGCATCTCGATGACCTCAAGATCGCCGCCGCCGGCAGGTCGCTCCGGCGCTACGGCTCGCAGGGCCAGCAGCGCACCGGCCTGCTCGCTTTGCTCTTCGCTCAGCGGGAGTCGCTCCTCAAGGCGCAGCGGGTCGCTCCGCTGCTGCTCCTCGACGATGTGATGAGTGAGCTCGACCCCGACCACCGGGGGCGCCTGGTCGAGCGGCTCGAGGGAGGCGGGCAGGCACTGATCACGGCAGCAGCCGAGGAGTCGGTTCCCCGGCGCGCGCTGGAGAGCCCGGTTTGGATGGCAGCAAGCTCTGTTCACCATGCCGCGGCGGCATGACGCGCCGCCGCGCGCCCCGGCCGGCGGCCCCGGCCTTTCGCACCGCGCTCGACCGCGCAGCGCCGAAGACGCTTCTCGCCAGGGTTCAGGGGGTGTGGGCGGAGGCGGTCGGCGAGCGGATCGCCGTGATCGCGCAGCCGGTCTCCGAGCGCGACAGGACGGTTGTCGTCAACTGCACGGACGCCGTTTGGGCGCAGGAGCTCGACCTCATGCAGGAACAGCTGTTGGCCGCTTTGCGAGAGCAATTGGGCGAGGAGGGCCCGCAGACTTTGCGCTTCCGTGTGAAAGACGCTCGCGATTAACGCGTTTTTACGTGATTTGCAGGGCTTTTGCGAAAGCCGGCCAGCCGTTCAGACGGGCCAAGATGGTATCCTTATGTCAACTTGGATTCTGCCCCGACCCGTTGCGGCAAGGCTGTCAAAGGTCGGGGTTTTCTATGAGTTTTGGAAGGAGCTAATTGCCTAAGACGAACAAGACCGGCGACGGAGGAAAGGGTGCCTCCGACTCCTACGGCGCCAAGGACATCACGGTGCTGGAGGGCCTTGAAGCGGTTCGCAAGCGTCCCGGGATGTACATCGGCTCCACTGGCCCTCGCGGCCTTCACCACCTCGTTTACGAGGTGGTTGACAATTCCGTAGACGAGGCGCTCGCCGGCCACTGCAACAGCGTGCGGCTCGTGCTTCACCCCGACGACAGCTGCACCGTGTCCGATGACGGGCGCGGGATCCCGGTCGAAGAACTGAAGAAGGAGAAACGGCCGGCCGCCGAGGTCGTCCTGACAACGCTGCATGCCGGCGGCAAGTTCGGCGAAGGCGGCGGGTACAAAGTCTCGGGGGGCCTGCACGGCGTCGGCGTATCGGTCGTCAACGCACTCTCCGAGAAGCTGCACCTCGAGGTGAGGCGGGATGGGCACGTATGGAGCCAGGACTACGAGCGCGGCAAGCCGCAGGGCTCGCTGGCAAGGGGAGCGGCCGAGAAAGCGACCGGTACGACGCTCACCTTCCAACCCGACCCGGAGGTCTTCGAGGAGGTCGAGTTCGACTTCCAGACTCTGGCCGAGCGTCTCCGCGAGACCGCGTTCCTCACCCGCGGCCTGAAGATCGAGCTCGTCGACGAGCGCGGCCAGACGAACAGCGTCACCTTCCAGTACGAGGGCGGGATCGAGGACTTCGTCCGCCACCTCAACGGGAACAAGGACACGCTGCACCGCAAGACGATCTTCTTCGAGGGCGAGGAGGGGGACGAGGGCCAGGTCGAGGTGGCGATGCAGTGGAACACCTCCTACCAGGAGTCGATCTTCAGCTTTGCGAACAACATCAACACCCACGAGGGCGGCTCCCACCTTTCGGGTTTCCGCGCTGCCTTGACGCGAACCCTGAACGCCTACGCCCGTACCAAAGGCCTGCTCAAGGAGAAGGACGGAAATCTCGCCGGCGAGGACGTCCGCGAGGGGCTCACCGCGGTGATCTCGGTCAAGCTGCACGATCCCCAGTTCGAGGGCCAGACAAAGACCAAACTGGGCAACCCGCCGGTTCGCGGTCTGGTCGAGGAGACCGTCAACCGCAAGCTGGCCGAGTTCCTGGAGGAGAATCCCGGCGACGCGCGCCGCATCATTACCAAGGCGATTGACGCCTCCCGAGCCCGTGACGCTGCGCGCAAGGCTCGCGACCTGACCCGCCGCAAGTCGGCGCTCGAGAACTCGACCCTGCCGGGCAAGCTCGCCGACTGCACGGTCAAGGACCCGCGCGACGCCGAGCTATTCGTGGTCGAGGGAGACTCGGCCGGCGGCTCGGCCAAGCAGGCCCGCGATCGCTCGACCCAGGCGGTGCTGCCGCTGCGCGGCAAGATCATCAACGTCGAGAAGAGCCGCATCGACAAGGTCCTGGCCAACAACGAGATCCAGGCCCTGATCACGGCGATCGGGACGGGTGTTCACGACGAGTTCAATCTCGAGGACGCCCGGTACCACAAAATCTGCCTTGCGACCGACGCTGACGTCGACGGGGCGCACATCAGGACACTGGTGCTGACCTTCCTCTACCGCCAGATGCCGGAGCTGATCGACGCCGGTTATGTCTACATCGCCAAACCGCCGCTCTACCGCGTCAAGCAGGGCAATCAGGAGACATACCTGGAGCGCGACTCCGAACTGGAGGAGCTGTTGCTTCGCGACAAGCTCGAGGATTTCGAGCTGAGCGACGCAAGCGGCAAATCGGCGAAGCTGACCAAGAGCCGCTGGCAGAGCTATACGCGGCGGGCCAAAGAGTACGAGGGGTGGGGCTCCTCGCTGCGCGCCGAGTTCGGCCACGAGGTCGTCCGCTTTCTCGAAGAGTCGAGCCTGCTCGACGAGGAAGTCGCGACACTGGCCGCTGCCCGCAAAGTGCTGTCCCGAGAGGCCGGCGAGAACGAGCCCTTCGAGACGGAGATCGTCGAGGACTCAGACGACGCACTGAGAGTGAAGGCCATTGAACGGAAGAGCGGGTTGGCGCAGACGCACCATCTGCCGCGGTCGATGTTCGAGCACCATGACTACCGCAAGTTCGCCGAGGTGCACGCCGCTCTTCTGAAGCAGCTGGGAAGGCCCCCGTTCGAGCTGCGGCTTGGCGATCACGCCGAGGAGGCCCTCTCGTTCGAGGCGGTTCGCGGGGCCGTGATGAAGCTCGCGAGCCGCGGCGCAACGCTGGACCGCTTCAAGGGGCTCGGTGAGATGAACCCGGACCAGCTGAGGGAGACGACGATGGACCCGGCCACCCGCACTCTTGCTCGGGTAACGCTCGAAGATGCAACCGCGGCGGACCAGATCTTCAGCATGCTGATGGGCGACCAGGTGAGCCCCCGCCGCGAGTTCATCGAGACGCACGCAAAGGAAGTGCGGTTCCTCGATGTCTAGGGCGGCGCCGAAGGCCAGGCGAGCGGCACGTCCTCGCGGGAGCCTGCGCTGATGGCTCTCGAGGCCCTGACGGGGCGCATAGAGGAGCGCGAGCTCGAGAAGGAAATGCGCTCGTCGTACCTCGATTACGCGATGAGCGTGATCGTGGGACGCGCCCTCCCGGACGTGCGCGATGGGCTGAAGCCGGTCCACAGGCGGGTGCTCTATGCGATGCACGACATCGGCCTGCAGCCGACTCGCTCCTACCGCAAGTGCGCCTTCATCGTCGGCGAGGTGATGGGTAAGTACCACCCGCACGGCGACTCGGCCATCTACGACACGCTGGTGCGAATGGCGCAGGACTTCTCGCTGCGCTACACGCTCGTCGACGGGCAGGGCAACTTCGGCTCGATCGACGACGATCCGGCCGCGGCGATGAGATACACCGAGGCGCGGCTGGGCCGGCTGGCGACTGAGCTGCTGCGCGACATCGACGCCGACACCGTCGACTTCGGGCCCAACTACGACGAAAAGACGAAGGAACCGCTGATCCTGCCGGCACGGTTCCCGAACCTCCTCGTAAACGGGGCCGCCGGGATCGCCGTGGGCATGGCGACCAACATCCCGCCGCACAATCTGCGTGAGGTGGCCGGGGCGGTCAACGCCTACATCGACGATCCCGAGGTCGATCTGGCCGGCCTGATGGAGCATGTCAAGGGCCCCGATTTCCCGGGCGGCGGGATCATGAGCCTGGAGGGAATTCGCGACGCCTACGCCTCGGGCCGCGGCACGGTCAAGGTGCGGGCCCGCGCCCACGTCGAGCCGCTGAAGGGCGGCAAGGACGCGATCGTCGTCACCGAGCTCCCCTTCATGGTCAAGAAGGGCGGCGACAACGGCTTGATCACGAAGATCGCGGACCTCGTCCGCGAAAAGAAGCTGGAGGGGATCTCCGACCTGCGCGACGAGTCCGACCGCTCGGGGATGCGCCTTGTGATCGAGCTGAAGCGCGGTGGCCAGCCGGCCAAGGTGGTGCTCAACAACCTCTACAAGAAAACGACGATGCAGACCAGCTTCGGCATCAACATGGTGGCGCTGGTCGACGGGGTGCCGCGCACCCTGAGCCTACGGGAGCTGGTCAAGTACTACGTCGACCACCAGCGCGAGGTGGTCACCCGCCGCACCCAGTACGAACTGCGCCGCGCCGAGGCCCGCGCCCACATTCTCGAGGGGCTGCTGATCGCGCTCGACAACCTCGATGCGGTGATCAAACTGATCCGCGGCTCGGCTGATCCGGACGCGGCGCGCGACGGCCTGATCTCCAAATTCGAGCTCTCGCGCGAGCAGGCGCAGGCGATCCTCGACATGCGGTTGCAGCGGCTCACCGCCCTGGAGTCGGACAAAGTCAGAGCCGAGCACTCCGACCTGGTCGAGCGGATCGGCGAGCTGCGCGCGATCCTCGGCGACGAGGCGAGAGTGCTGGCGCTGGTCAAGGAGGAGCTGGCCGAGGTCACCGAGTCCTACGGCGACGAGCGGCGCACTGAAATCGCCCACTTCGAGGGGGACGTCGGGATCGAGGACATGATCGCCGACCAGCAGATGGTGATTTCGCTGACCGCATCCGGATACGTGAAGCGGCTGCCGCTTGCCACCTACCGCCAGCAGCGCCGCGGCGGCGTCGGCGTGATGGGCATGAACCTCAAAGAGGACGACTACATCGCCCACCTGCACATCTGCTCGACGCACGACTACCTGCTCTTCTTCACCAACCGGGGCAAGGTCTACCGGCTCAAGGTCTACGAGCTGCCGGAGGGTTCGCGGACCTCGAAAGGAAGTGCCCTGGTCAACCTGCTGCCCCTGCGCGACGACGAGCGGGTGATGGCTGTGATCCCGACGCGCGACTTCAAAGAGAACAAGTACCTGGCCTTCGCCACCGCCAAGGGGCTGATCAAGAAGACCGAGTTCATCGCCTACAACACGCCGATCCGCGCCGACGGGATCATTGCGATCAAGGTCCGCGACGGAGACGAGCTCGTTCAGGTGCGGCTGACCTCGGGGAACGACGACCTGCTGATGGTTTCCAGGTCAGGACACGCGTCGCGCTTCTCGGAGAAGGCGGTGCGGCCGATGGGCCGTGACACCTCGGGGGTCAAAGGGATGAACGTTTCCTCGAAGGTGAACGGCGAGCAGAATCGGGTTCTGGCGATGGACGTCGCGCGCGACGACGCCGAGCTCTTCGTCGTCACCGCGAATGGCTATGGCAAGCGCACCTCGATCGCCGAGTACCCGGTCAAGGGTCGCGGGACGAAAGGCGTGCTCACCGCCAAGCTGACCGAGAAGAAGGGCGGCCTGGCGGGCGCCCTGATCGTGCGCGAGCACCAGGACCTCCTATTCATCTCCCACCAGGGAATGGTGCAGCGGACCTCGGCGAAGGGCATCTCGCGGATGGGCCGTCCGACGCAGGGCGTACGGGTGATGAATATGAAGGAGGACGATCGGGTTAGCGCCGTCGCCCTCGTGGTCGAGTCCGAGGAGTCGGCGGCGCCCGCGCAGGAGCAGGACGAGCTGACCGAGTAGGGGTCAGCCCTCAACCGGCCGATGCGTCGCCTGATCGCCCCGTCCGTCGCCGTCCTGGCCCTGTCCCTGGCGGGTACCGCCGCAGCGCACGGGCCCTGCCCGACCTGCATAGAGCCGAATGCCGCCGCCGTGGGAGAGCGGGTCGATGTCGACTACCAGACCTACCTCGCGGTCTGGAACCCGCGCCGGGCGGTGCTGACACGAGGCCCAAAGCCGTACTGCTACGGCTGCCAGCTCCACCTTTGGCGCTTTCACGTCAACGGCGCTCCATCCCCGGTCGTCTTCCTCCACCGTCCGCGAGTCGGGACGTTCTCCTTCGAGGTGCCGCAGGTGCGGCCCGGTAGGTACCTGGTCGCGCTCTTTGACGGCAGCGAGGGCGGTACCCACTACACGTGGGACTTCGTCACCGTCAGGGCGGCGAGGATCGACTCGAGCGGCGAGGCACCCAAGCTCCTCCTCGCCCTGGCGGCCGCTCTGATGGTCCTGGCGGTGACTGCCTTGCTGGCCGTCCGTCGCCGCAGGCGCACGTAGGCCGCCGCTGAGCGGGGTCAGGCGGCGGCGGGGAGGTACTGCTGCCAGGCAGGCGGGATCGACGGGTTTGCCACCTGAATGAACACGGTGGGCCCGGGCGCCTTCGGGCGCTTCTGGGGATGCATCTGGATCTCACGCGGCAGGCGGTTTCCCTTGCGCCGGTTGCAGCTGGCGCAGGCAGCCACGATGTTCTCCCAGACCGACTTGCCGCCCCTGCTGCGCGGGATCACGTGGTCGACGGTCAGGCTCGATTTCCGCGCCCCGCAGTACTGGCAGGTCCAGGCGTCACGGGCGAGCACGGCGCGCCGTGTGATCTTGCGGCGGTGCGCCTCGCGCGGCACGCTCACGTAGCTGACCAGGCGGATCACATCCGGGCGCTCCAGCGTCATCCGCTCCGAGTGCAGAGCCCCTTCGCGGCGCTCGAGCAGTTCGGCCTTCTCCTTCAGCAGCAGCACAGCGGCTCGTCTCAGCGTGCAGACGTTGATCGGCTCATACGTCGCGTTGAGTACGAGTACTCGTGCCATGTTGGTCCGGAATTCTACGCACGCACACGCTTGGGGCCGCGGGGAACGGCCCCCACCTCGTCTTCAGCCAACGGGGTAGGAGCCCAGGATGCGCACCGATTCGGCCTTCGTCCGAAGCGCCGCGATCGCCGCGGCGACGGTCGGATCGCCCTTACCGCCTTCGAGGTCGCAGAAGAACATGTAGCGACCGAGCCCGCGGCGCAGCGGGCGGGACTCGATGCGGCTGAGGTTGACCTCGCGGCTGGAGAACTCCTGCAGCGCCTCGACCAGTGCGCCGGGATGGTCCTCGCCGAGCTCTGAGAAGACCAGCGAGGTCTTCCACGGCCCCTTGCCCTCCGGGGCCGTTCCGCCGGGCGCGATCCATACGAAGCGCGTTACGTTGCCGGCCTCGTCCTCGATCCTTTCGCGCAGGATCGTGCAGCCGTAGAGATCGGCAGCGGAACGGGCGCCGATCGCCACCCATGGCTCTTCGGTCTCGCCGACTGTTCGCACCGCCTCAGCCGTGCTGCTGACGCTGCGCCGGTCGACCCCGGGGAGCTCCTCGCGCAGAAAGCGAGCGCACTGGGCGAGCGGCTGGGGGTGGGAGAGAACGGCGGTCACGTCGCCCAGCTGGAGGGACTGACGGGCGATCAGGTGGGCCCGCACCTCATAGTCATGCTCGCCGATGATCGTCACCGCCTCGGCGTCGAAGGCGAGTGTGTCCAGGGTGCTGCGCACCGAGCCCTCGATCGAGTTCTCGAACGGCACGAAGGCGCGGTCCGCCTCACCGCGCTCGACGGCGAGGATTGCGTCGTGAACGGTTGGCGTTCGAAGCGGCTCGAAGCCGCCCGCCGGCATCGCGTCGCTTAGGGCGTCTTCGGTGAACGTCCCGCGCGGCCCGAGAAAGGCAGTCCTCACTGGAAGTTGACTGTGTAGCTGGCCTTGTTGTTTTCGGCCACGCGCTCGCCCGGGACGGGCTGTACGTCGACTTCGAGCGTCACCCGTCCCTTCGGGGTGCTGGCCAGCGGGATGGATGCCGTTTCGGTTTCGCCGGCTTCGATGCTGCTGATCGTTCCCTGCAGGGTGTTGCCGCCGTCCACCGTTACCGAGACGGTGATTCCGTTCTCGGTCGATTCGCCCTGGTTCTGGACCTGGACTTCGACTTCCGGCGTGCCTTCCGCGGAGACGCTGGTCACCGAGTCGGGCGTCAGTTCGGTGCCGCTTACGCTGGTCGTGATCAGCCCCAGCCCGTGGACCCCGGGTGTTGCGTTCCCGGTGGCCCCGCTGACCGAGCCCAGCGCCGCGCTGACCGAGCTCTCTTCCAGCCAGCGGTTTTCCTCGGGGACGAAGATGCTCTTCGGCACGTCATGGCCCTCGATCCCGCTGTCGGCGAGCACACCGTCTATTTCGGGCCGCACGACTTCCGTGTAGAGGACGTCGCTTGCCATCAGCGTTCGGATCTGGTCGGCGATCACAGCGGTTGCCTTCTCGGACCCGACGCTGCCGAGCGCCGTGCTCATCCTGTCGGCGATCCTGGCCATCGCGCTCGCGCGCAGCTCGTAGACGAGCTCCAGTGCGCTCTGCGCGCTCTTCATGTCGCCGGGCGTGTCGAGGGCGTTGACCCGCGTCGCGTAGTTGTCCATCGCGCTGCTGTCGGCCTCGACCTCGGTGATGAACTCAGTTACCGTCAGCGGGCCCGGGTTGGAAAGCTTTTTTTCGAAGAAGGATTCGCTCGTCTGCGACGTCTCGTTGACGATCTCGGTGACGTTGTCGGCGTAGTCGGTGAGCGCCCGGTCCTTGCGGGCATCGAGGCAGCCGCGGACCCCGAGCACGATCAGGATCAGCAGAAGCAGGCCGCCGCCGAGCGCAAGGCCGCGCCGCAGCAGTATCTGCTGACGTTCCGGGCGGCGGTGCGGTCGGGAACCGCGTTGTGGCGGGGTTGCGAGGGAGTCCTCCAAGAAATGGCCTTCCAAAGCTCGTTGGGCTGGGCGGCTGGGCGGAGAGTATGCACACTGGCGGGGTCGAAACGTCAAGACCCGCAGCAAACGGTGGGTTTTTTGCGCAATGGCGGGCGCAGGAGTGGGGCCGTGTTCGGCGAAGTCAGGGGAGCTTTGGTTGGCTCTCTGGTTCTCAACCGCTTCCTGATCGAGCGCCGGATCGGCAATGGGGGATTCGGCATCGTCTACGAGGCCTGGGACGGCCGCCTGGAGCGCTCGGTCGCGGTCAAGGCGATCGAGTCGGGTGGCGCCCAGAGCCACCAGCGGGTGCTTCGCGAGGCGCAGGCCGCCGCGCGCCTCAACCATCCCGGAATCGTCACGCTCTACGAGATGGGGGAGGACCATGGAAGCGCCCTGCTCGTCAGTGAGCTGGTGCAGGGCGCGACGCTCGACCGGCTGAGCAGCGACGGGACGCTCAGCGACCGCGAGATCGGCGAGGTCGGTGCCGACCTGTGCGAGGCCCTCGACTACGCCCACGCCAAGGGCGTCGTACACCGGGACATCAAGCCTCAAAACATTCTCGTCACCGATGACGGAGAGCCGCGCGCCAAGCTGATGGACTTCGGTGTCGCCCGACTCACCGACGCCACTGCGCTGACCGCGGCCGGGGACGTCGTCGGGACCCTTGCCTACATGGCCCCCGAGCAAGCCGAGGGCCGTACCGCCGGGCCCGAAGCGGACGTCTACTCGCTGGCCCTGACCCTCTATGAGTGCTGGAGCGGCGAAAACCCGAACCGCCGCGCCACGCCCGCGGCCACCGCGCGGGCAATCGGCCGCCGCCCACGCGCCCTCCGTCGCCTGCGCCCGGACCTCCCGCGCGAGTTGAGCGACACGATCGACGCCTGCCTTGCGCCCCGCCCATCCCGCCGCCCGGGCCTCGAGGAGCTGGGGGCGGTCATCGAGGACTCCCTGGAGCGACTCGCGGACCATCCGCGCCGCGGAGGAGTCGGGTTGCGGCTGCGCCTCGGCGTTGCAGCGGCTGCCGCGGCGTTGGGTGCCTGGCTGGCAATCGGCCATGGCGTCGCTCTACCGTAGGATTTCAGCCGATTTCGCCGCCCCGGCGGATCGAAGCGCGCTTTCAAGAGGAGCCCCCGATTAGCGTTCTACGCAACCTCGAGAGTCGGATCGAAGGCCTCGTCGAGGGGGTCTTCAATCGCGCCTTCAGCTCCGAGGTCCAGCCGGTCGAACTCGCCCGCAAGCTCGCCAAGGAAATGGACGGGCACAAGACGGCCGGGGTGGCCCGCGTCTACGTGCCCAACGAGTACACGGTCTTCCTCTCGACCAAGGACCGGACGAGGCTGGAGGGATACGAGCGCTCGCTCGAGCAGGAGCTGTCCGGCTACCTGCTGGAGCACGCCCGACGCCGCAGCTATGACCTGCTGACCCGCCCCGAGGTCAAGTTCAAGACCGACGAGCGGTTGCGCCTCGGCGAGTTCGGGATCCAGGCGCGGCTGGTCAAGCCCCCGGCCCACGAGGGCGGCAGCGCCAGCCAGGGCGAGGAGGGCCACACGATGGTCTACTCGGCGGTGCGTTCGCGCGGCGAGCCGGCCAAAGCCGCCGCGGCGCCCGCGGTCACGACGCGGGCGGTCGTCGCCCTCGACGATCGCCGCTACCTGCTGGAGGGACCGCGGGCGACCATTGGCCGCTCCAAGGACGCCGACTGCGTTCTGCGCGACCCCAACGTGTCCCGCCACCACGCCGAGCTGCGGTGTTCCCCGGCCGGGGAGTGGACGATCGCCGACCTCGACTCGACCAACGGGGTAAAGGTCAACGGTCGCCGGGTCGGGTCGACCAGGCTCACACCCGGCGACCAGGTGACGCTTGGCACCACAACCTTCCTGTTCGACGTCGAGCAGTAGGCACGTGGACTACGAGCCGATTTCCGTCGCCCTCAAGTTCGGTTTCCTTGCCGTCCTTTACCTGTTCCTGCTCTGGGTTGCCCGCAGCGCCCTGAAGGACCTGCGGCGCACGGTGTCTCCAGCACCGGATGCGACGGGGTTCCACCCCGTTCCCGCCTACGGCGAGGTGCGAGGCGGCGCCGACGCCTGGCTGGTCGTCGAGCGCGGGGGCGGCCTGACGGCGGGGGAGCGCTTCGATCTGATCGGCGGGCTGTCGATCGGCCGCGCCGGCGAAGCGGACGTGCAGATCGAGGACCGTTATGCCTCCGGCCTGCACGCAAGGATCTTCTCTCGCGATGGGCACACCTACATCGAAGACATGAACTCGACCAACGGGACCCTTGTCAACGACGCGACCCTGCACGGGGAGGCCGAGCTGATCGACGGCGACGTCGTGCGGATCGGCGACACGGAGTTCCGCTTCGAGGCCGGCGCATGATCTGGGTGGGCAAGCTGGGCGGTGGCCAATGCTGCGAGTAGACGAGCAGGCGTTCCGCACGGACACCGGCCGGCAGCGAAACGCCAACGAGGATTCCTTCTTCGTCCGCTCCCCGATCTTCGTCGTCGCCGACGGCATGGGTGGGGCGCAGGCCGGCGAGGTCGCCTCGAAGGCCGCCGCGGAGGCATTCGACCGAGACCTTCCCGACGCGCCGCCCGAGCGCGTCCTGCAGGAGACGATCGAGTCGGCAAACCGGGAGATCCACGAACTGGCCCGTGCCGACCCCTCTCGGGCCGGCATGGGGACGACGATCACGGCGGCAATAGTCAATGCCGAGAGCGAAGAGGTCTGCGTCGGCCACGTGGGGGACAGCCGCGCCTACAGGCTGCGCGAGGGCAAGCTCGAGCGCCTCACGCGCGATCACTCGCTGGTCGAGGAGATGCGGCGCAAGGGTCAGATCACCGACGCCCAGGCCGAGGACCACCCGCAACGCTCGATCATCACCCGCGCGCTTGGCCCCGAACCGAGCGTCGAGGTCGACGTGCGGACAGTGCCGGCCGCGCCCGGCGACGTCTTCCTGCTCTGCTCCGACGGGCTGACGACGATGGTCGACGAGGCGCGGATCCAGCAGATCCTGGCGGACGCCGGCTCGATCAGGGAGGCCGTTCGCACCCTGGTCGACGATGCGAACCGGGCCGGCGGGCGCGACAACATCACGGCACTTGCCTTCCGCCTCGGCGACGCCGCGGCCCCGCTGCCGCCGGCTCCGGAGTCGGGGCCCGCGGAGGGGGCCGGAGCGGAGCAGGAGGCGACCGAGAAGCCGACCCTGGTGGGCGACGCGGCCGAGGAGGCCGGCCTCACCTCGACCGAGGTGCGCCGCCGCGCCGCCGCTGCCGCGGCGCAGAAACGGCGTGAGCAGCTCGCCGAGAAGCCGAAACGCCGCTGGCCGCGCCGCGCCGCGAAAGTGCTTGCCGTCGTCGCCGTGCTCGCGGTAGCCGCCTTCGGCGCTTGGTATGCCAACCGGCAGGTCTGGTTCCTGGGCACCGACGACAGCGGCCGCGTCGCCCTCTACCGCGGCCTGCCCTACGAACTACCCCTCGGAATCGATCTCTACCAGCAGCGCTATTCGCTTCCGGTCCAGACCGACTCGCTGTCCGGCAAGCGCCGCGAAGCGGTGACCGGCCACGATCTTCGGTCGCACGCCGACGCCGTCTCGCTGGTCGAAGACATCGAACGCAGCGAGGGGGTTCCTTGACGAGGCGCGGTTCTTGATGTCCGCAAGGAACCGGGAGCTGACCGCTCTTGTCCCCGTCGCCCTGCTGCTCACCGCCGGCTTCGCTGCGGTCTTCGCCCAGGAGAACTCGCGGCTGGACAACATCAGCCTCGTCTACGGGGGCTACTTCCTGGCGATCTGCCTGGCGACGCACATCTACCTGAGGCTGCGCCTTCCCAACGCGGATCCCTACCTCTTCCCGCTGGTGGCGTTGCTCACCGCCTTCGGCCTGGTGATGGTCTACCGGATCGACGCGGACCTGGCCCGCGACCAGGCCAACCTCTTCGTCCTCGGCCTCGTCTTCTTCGCGCTGACGATCCACTTCCTGCGCGACTACTCGATCCTGGAGCGCTACCGCTACACGATCGCCGCAGCCGGCCTGCTGCTGCTGCTGGCACCGCGGCTGCCGGGCATCGGCCAGCAGGTCAACGGCGCCTACCTGGGAGTGAAGATCGGCCCGATCGCATTCCAGCCCGCCGAGCTCTCGAAGATCTGCATCGTCATCTTCCTCGCCGGCTACCTGCGCGACCATCGCGAGGTGCTGATCGTCGGCGCCCGGCGCGTGCTCGGAGTCACCCTGCCGCCCCTCAAGCACCTCGGCCCGCTGCTCGTCGTCTGGGGCGCGTCGATGCTGATGCTGGTCTTCATCCGCGACCTCGGCAGCTCGCTTATGTTCTTCGCAGCGTTCCTGGCGCTGCTCTACGTGGCGACCGGGCGCCTCTCGTTCGTGGTGATAGGGATGGCGCTTTTCCTGCTTGGGGCCTGGTTCTTCTCCTCCACCGTTCCCCACGTCCACGAGCGGGTCGACATCTGGCTCGACCCCTACAGCGACCCGGCGCGGAGCGGATACCAGATCCTGCAGTCGATCTTCGCCCAGGCCGACGGGGGGCTGTTCGGCAAGGGGTTCGGCCAGGCGCTGATCACCATCCCCGGCACCACGACGCCGCTCCTGCCGGCGGCCAAGACCGACACGATCTACTCGCTGATCGTCAACGAGCTGGGTCTCTTCGGCGCCTGCGCGGTGATCATGATCTACCTGTTGATCGCGGCGCGGGGCTTCAAGATCGCTCTGATCGCCGATGACGGCTTTTCGAAGCTGCTGGCGACGGGATTGACGGCGGTCTTCGCGATCCAGGCCTTTGTGATCATCGGCGGCGTCACCCGGGTCATCCCGCTGACCGGTGTCACGCTGCCCTTCATCAGCTATGGCGGCAGCTCGGTTGTCGCCAACCTCGTGCTGCTCGCCCTGCTCCTGCTGATCTCCGACCGCGCCCGTCGCGAGGCGAGCAGTGGGTCGCAGCTGAGCGGCGCCGCGCTGGAGGGGACGTGAACGCCCAGATAGTCAAACTGTTCGGGCTGATCGCCCTGCTCTTCCTGGTGCTGGTCGGCTTCACCTCCTACTGGGCGGTGTTCGACGCCGAGGCGCTGAAGGACAAGACCGTCAACAGGCGCCCGCTGCTCGAGCAGCAGCAGATCAGGCGCGGCAGGATCCTCGCCGCGGACGGCACGGTGATCGCGCGCTCGGTCTCCAAGGGCGGCGGCAACGCCCTGCGGTACGTTCGGCGCTATCCGGAGGGATCTCTGTACGGGCACCCGATCGGCTACAGCTTCGTCCGCTACGGCGACAGCGAGTTCGAGAAGTTTCACAACGACGAACTGGTTGGGGACAGCTCGGAATTCAGCTCGATCCTCGACGAGCTGCGCGGCCACCGGCAGGAGGGGGACGATGTCGTCACGAGCATCGACCCCGAGGCGCAACGGGTGGCGCTCAGCGACCTCGAAGCGGCGGGCTTCGGCGCCGTGGTGGCAATGGAGCCGGCCACCGGCAGGGTCCGGGTACTCGCCTCCAATCCGCCGTTTGACCCGAACCGGGTACCCGAACACTTCTCCGAGCTGAACGTGGACCCCAACTCGCCGCTGTTCGACCGCGCGACGCAGGGCCAGTACCCGCCGGGCTCGACCTTCAAGGTGGTGACGGCCGCGGCCGGGCTTGACAGCGGCGCGATCACGCCGGATACGACGATCGACGCGCCGGGCACGATCAGCGCCCAGGGTCGCCCGCTGCAGAACGACTTCAACCAGAGCTTCGGCCCGATCGCCCTGGACGCCGCGCTCACCTTCTCGGTCAACACCTGGTTCGCCCAGCTCGGCGTCAAAGTCGGGATCGACACGATGTTCGAATACATGGACCGCTTCGGCTTCGGCTCGGTCCCGCCGATTGACCTGCCGGCAAGTCAGGTCTACAAGAGCGGGATCTTCGAGGGCAAGACCCTGGTGGGCCGCGGCGACCCGGTGGACATCGCCCGCGTCGCCTTTGGCCAGGAGCGGCTCGCGGTGACGCCCCTGCAGATGGCCGAGGTGGCGGCAACGGTCGCCAACGGGGGGCGGCTGATGAGGCCGCAGATCTGGCGCCGCGTCGTCGACCGTGACGGCCGCGTCACCAAGCGCATGGATCCATCCCTCTACAGCCAGGTGGTCGACGAGCAGACGGCAGCGGAGCTGACCACAGCGATGGAAGGGGTGGTGAGCGCGGGCACAGGCACCAATGCGGCGATTCCCGGCATCACGGTCGCCGGCAAGACGGGAACCGCGGAAACGCCCTTCAACGACACCTGTGGAGGCGGCAGCGATCAAAACCAGGCATGGTTCATCGGCTTTGCCCCAGCGGATGAACCAAAGATCGCGATCGCGGCGACGGTGGAGTGCACGACGGCGTTCGGGAACGACGTGGCGGCACCCATCTTCCGCGACGTTGCCGAAACAATCCTGAACGAGCCCGAATCCTGAATGGAGACCGAAGCGCAGTGACAGGGGAGACACCGGTAGGGGGGACGAATGCCTGACGTCGGTCCGGGGAGCGTCATCGACGGCCGCTACCGGTTGGAGCGCCGCATCGGGTCGGGCGGGATGTCCGACGTCTGGCTCGCCGAGGACCCGCACCTCCAGCGCTATGTGGCGCTGAAGATCCTTCACCGGCGCTTCGCCCAGGACCGCGAGTTCGTCGAGCGCTTCCGTCGCGAGGCCGAGGCGGCGGCCGCCCTCCAGCACCGAAACATCGTCTCGGTCTTCGATCGCGGCGACGTCGAAGGCACCTACTACATCGCCATGCAGTACCTCGAAGGCCGCCCGCTGAAAGCGCTGATCGACGAAGGCCTCAATCCCAACCAGGCGGCGGCGTTGATTCGCCAGGTGCTCGAGGCGGCCGGCTTCGCCCACCGCCACGGAATCGTCCACCGCGACCTGAAGCCCCAGAACGTGATCGTCGACTCCGAGAACAAGGCCACGGTCACCGACTTCGGGATTGCCCGGGCCGGCGCATCGGAGATCACTCAGGCCGGCTCGGTGATGGGGACCCCGCACTACCTCTCGCCCGAGCAGGCGCAGGGTCTCGAAGTGACGGCCGTCTCCGACCTCTACTCGATCGGGGTGATGCTCTACGAGGCGCTGACCGGCCGGGTGCCGTTCGAGGCCGACAGCGCGATCGCGATCGCGATGAAACAGGTCTCGCATGCACCGCAGCGGCCCAGCTCGATCAACCCCGGGGTCTCACCCGCCCTCGACGCCGTCGTGATGCGGGCACTCGAGAAGGACCCCGGCCGGCGCTTTCAGAGCGCCGACGCCTTCATCGCCGCCCTTGACGCGGCGATTGCGAACCCGGCCTCGCCCGGCGAGGGGACGGTCGCCTTCGCGCTGCCGCCACCGGTCGTCGCGCCCGCCGAGGATGCCCAGGCCGCCGAGGACGAGGAGAAGAAGCGCCACCGACTGTGGCTGATCCTGATCGCGGCGGCCGTGCTGCTCGGCCTTCTGGCGGGCTTCACGCTGACGCGGGACACGACCACCGGCGTGCCCAACGTGACGGGCGAACAGCTCGACGTCGCCATCCGCCTCCTGGAACAGAACGGCTTCAAGGTGGGCGAGGTGAGCCGGGTCCAGCGCGAGTCGCCGCGCAACACTGTCTTCGAGCAGGACCCCGTCGCCTCGCCGCCGGGCAAGCAGGCCTCGCTCAACTGTGCCTTCCTCAACTTCTTCTGCTCCAAGCCGAAGGTGAACCTCAGCGTGAGCGCCGGTCCCGGCAAGGCGCCCATTCCGGGCACAGCCGGGCTGAGCGAAGAAGAAGCGATCGCGACCCTGGAACAGGCCGGCTTCGACGCGAAGGTGAAGAAGGTCGCCTCCGAAGAAGTGGAAGCCGGCCTCGTGATCCACTCCGAACCGTCGGGCGGCACGGTCGCGACGCACGGCTCGACGGTCACGCTGATGGTCTCCAAGGGCCCGAAGCCGGTCACTGTCCCGGTGCTGGTCGGGAGCCAGAGAGGGGTGGCGGTGCAGCAGATCCGCGCCCGCGGCCTCGTGCCGGAAGTCTCCGAAAGGGAGAACCGCGCGCCGACGGGCGAAGTGATCCAGCAGTCGCCCAGCGCAGGCACGACGCTGTCGCGCGGCTCGACCGTCTCGATCGTCGTCTCCAAGGGACAGCAGAACGCGACCGTCCCGGACCTGGTCGGCGAAGAACGCCCCGATGCGGTGCAGGCAGTTCGCGACGCCGGCCTGACGCCCACGGTTCAGGAACAGGAAACCGAGTCTCCGGAAGAGCTGGGCGTCGTCACCACGCAGTTCCCGCCGGCCGGCTCTGAAGTCGAACCCGGGACCTCCGTGACGCTGGTCGTGGGCATACCGGTGAGGGAATGATGAGATCCGCGAGGACCGGGATGGGCGGAGTCATCAGGGTTGCAGTGCTCTCGGGCGGGCGCTCCTCCGAGCATGAGATCTCGCTGCGCTCTGGGGAGTCGGTGGCGCGGGGACTCGAGGAAGCGGGCCACGAGGTCCTGAGGATCACGATTGGCAAGAACGGAATCTGGAGTCACGAGGGATCCGAGCTTTCCCTCGTTCCCGGTGACGGGCCGCTTGGAGCGGACGTCGTCTTCCCGGCGCTGCACGGTCCCTTCGGAGAGGACGGAAGCATCCAGGGACTGCTCGAGTGGCTCGACGTTCCCTACGTGGGCTCCGATGTGCTGGCCTCGGCGATCTGCATGGACAAGGTGACCACGAAGAGGGTCCTCGCCCAGCAGGGACTGCCGCAGGTGGATTTCGTCTGCGTGGGCGAGGAGGGATGGCGCGAGCGCTGCGAGGCGATGGACCGGCCGCTGTGGGTGAAGCCCTCGAGGCTCGGGTCAAGCGTCGGGATCGGCCGGGTCGAGGCGCCGGACGAGGCGCTCGATACGGCGGTCGAGCAGGCTCGCCGGCATGACCCGCGAGTGATCGTCGAGGCCTCCGCGCAGGGGCGCGAGGTCGAGTGCGCGCTGCTCGGCAACGCGCAGGTGGAGACCTCGCTGCCGGGCGAGGTGATCGCCCACGGCGAGTGGTACGCCTACGAGCAAAAGTACACCGAGGGCGGCATGGAGCTGGTCGTTCCCGCCGCGATTCCCGACTCGCAGGCGAGCCGCGTTCGCGAACTCGCCGCCGGCGTCTTCCGGCTCACCGGATGCTCCGGCCTCGCGCGCTGTGACTTCTTCGTGGAGCCCGACGGCGAGGTGCTTGTGAACGAGATCAACACGATGCCGGGCTTCACCGACCTGAGCGTCTACGCGCAGCTGTGGGAGGCCACCGGCCTTGCCTATCCCGACCTCTGCGACCGCCTCATCGAACTCGCTTTCGAGCGCCACAGCTGGGCGCGCTCACACGAATTCTGAGCGGCCGCGCCGTCAGTCGAGCAGCTTGATGTCGCTGATCTCGATCTGGTAGCGGCCCGCCTGGTCACGAGCTTCGGAGGCCTTGGTGAACCAGAGCAGGAAGTAGCGGGAGGGCGCGCTCACGTTGAGGTCGATCTCCTCTGTGCCGGAGGCGTCGGTCGCCGTGCCCACCGGTTCCCCCCAACCCGACAAATCGGACGGCGGCCCCGCCGGGGCGGCGAAGACCTGGGCATCCCAGCCGGGCGTGGGGCTGCGGACGATCATCTTGGCCGGCGTCACCTGCGAGGGGGTCGTCACGTAGACGCCGACGCCGGCATCCGGACCGGTCTTGATGCCGGTGAATGTCTCGGAGTCGTAGTGCTCGGTTTCCCAGGCCGTCCCGGTGGGATCGCCGTCCCAGACGAGCCCCACCTTGCTGCCGACCTCTTCGCCGTCGCCCTGGGGGTCGTAGTCGGTTGCCGAGGCGATCGCCACAGTGCCGCCCTTGCCCTTGTTCGCACCACCACCACCGATGCCGCTGGAGATCAGCTGCACGGCAAGGAGGGTGCCGCCGACGATGAAGAGGAGCGCGACGATCGCCGCCCAGGACCACCGCGCGCGCCCGGAGAGCTTGCGCTTCGGCGGCGGCACGGCGTCGAGCACACTGGTCGCCTCGCCGGTGGTCGAGCCGGCCCGCGCCGCCTCGACCTCCAGCGCGGTCTCCAGGTCATCGATCATTTCGTCGATCTGCTTGTAGCGCTCGGCGGGGTTCTTCGCCGTCGCGCGGTCGACCACCAGCGCCACAGCGGCGGAGATGCCCGGCCGCCGCCGCTGCACGTCGGGCAGTTCCTCGTTGACGTGCTTCATCGCGACGCCGACTTGGCTTTCCGCCTGGAACGGGACCTGGCCGACAAGCATCTCGTAGAGCACCACGCCCAGCGAGTAGATGTCCGAGCGGGGGTCGACCCCGCGACCCATCGCCTGCTCGGGCGCCACGTAGTCGGTGGTGCCGAGGACGCGGCCGGTCGCCGTCATGCCGTCCTGTTCGAGTTGGCGGGAGATGCCGAAGTCGGTCAGCTTGGCGCGCCCCTCGTCGTCGATCAGGACGTTCTGGGGCTTGATGTCGCGGTGGACCATCTGCCGGGCGTGGGCGACGGTGAGCCCGCGCGCGATCTCGATCGCGTAGGCGATCGCCTCCTGGGCGTCGAGCGCCCCGACCCGCGCGATCCGCTGCTTCAGCGTCTCCCCTTTGACGTACTCGAAGACGATGTAGGGGTGGCCGCCGTCCTCACCCGCGTCGATCACAGAGACGACGTTCGGGTGCATGATCTTGGCGACCGCCTTGGCCTCCTGGCGGAAGCGCTCGAGCTGGTCTGCCTGCTCTGACATCTCGCGGTGCATCACCTTGACCGCGACGGGCCGGTCGAGCGTCTCGTCGCGGGCCAGGTAGACGGTGGACATGCCGCCGCTTCCCAGCTTTGCCTCCAGCCGGTATCGGCCGGAGAGCACGGCGCCGATCATCGACCTTGAGGAACGGGTGTCCATCTAGGAGTCCATATTGTCGAGCACGTCCTCCTTCTGGTTCGCCCCGCGCCCGTCCCCGCCTGCATGTGGGCGAGCCATCCCGCCCAACGCCGATCAGTTCGTCGCGGTGCGGCGGTTCTGCAGCCTGCGCTCGCCGATCGCGAGGACGCGCCGCAGGAGGCTGAGGAGCGGCTTCAACCTGCGGGGGATCGCACCGTCGGCGGTGCGCACCGTGTTGTTCCCCGCGGCGATGACGTGGGTGATCGCATCTGGGTATGGCCAGGAGGGGGGAAAATGGTCGCCCGCCAGCGAATGCATGTCGGCTCGCCTCAGCGCCCCTCGCAGCTTTCTCCACATGGAGGCACTGAGGCGAAACCGTGTCCAGTGCCTCGCGGCCGTCGCTCGCCCTCCGGTGACGGTCACCATTGCCCGCCGATGCGCTGAGACGATCAGCGATCCTCTCGGCCCGCCGATGCCGCCCTCTTCCCTGTAGGTCACCAGCGTGCGCGATCGGGTCGCGGAGGTCTGGCTTGCGGCCCAGGTCGGGAGCGCAGCGGTAACCGCCAAGACCGAAACGCAAACGCCCAGCAGCCAGCGGCGATGCCTGCCCCTCTCGCGCAGAGCTCTGCGCATGGATCTCCCTTCCAGGTCGCCTCTTCCGAAGGACGATGCTAGCCGCACGCGCGCCGGGGATCAAAGAGAGCCTGGCCGTTTGGGCGAGTTCGACATGGAAGACTGCGCTTCGATGCCCGCCGGCCGACGCCCCCTCGCCGATCGAATCGAGGTGGGCGTTCCTCGCGTTGCGGCATTTGCTGTGCGGGGTCTCGCCCTCATGCCGATGCCCCTCCGGCGCCGTGCCCTGCAGGGAGCCTTCGACCGCGCCCGCGACGCATTCAACCGGGGAGATCTGGAGGCGGTGTTCGCTCTCTTCGCCCCCGACGTCGATTACGGTCCGCCGCCTCCCCTGCATGACGGAGAGCATCTGAGGGGGCGGGACACCGTGTTCGAGTTCTGGCACACCGTGGCCGCCCGGTACGACAGCACGATCGAGAACCTCGCCCTCGAGGAGACCGCCCCCGGCCGAATCGTGCGTCGAGCTCGCCTGCACCACCGCCCAAGGGGGAACGGCGAGGAGCTGTCCTACGCGATTCTGCAAACCACCGAGCTTGTCGGCGGCTGGGTGGTGCGTCAGGTGAACGCGCTCGACCCAGAGACCTGAGCCCGCCGCTCTCGAAGGTCACCATGTGGCAGCGCAATACGGGTTAGGAGGCTGCTGAGCTCGGCCAGCCGTCTGGACAGACGACCTCGCCCCGGCCGTCAACCGCCCGCCCCATTCGCTTCGCCTCCGGGTAGTGGGCACGCAGCAGCTCCAGCGCCTCCTCCTCGTCGCCCGCCGCCACGACGCAGCAGAAGCCGCAGCCCAGATTGAAGACCTCCCGCATCTCCTCGTCGCTCACGGAGTGCCGCTGTTGGATCAGCTCGAAGATCGGCGGCACGGGAAGGGGATCGTCGATCCGGTAGCCGACGTCGGCGGCGAGTCGGAGCAGGTTGTCGAACCCCTGCGAGGTGATGTGGACGAGGCCGCGCACCTCCACCCCGGAGCGCAGCAGCTCGATCACCGGCTTGACGTAGATCTCGGTCGGCTCGAGCAGCTCATCGCCCAGCGAACGATTGAGCCGGCCGTCGGGATCCTCGCCAAGCGGGATGCCGTCCAGCGCCGCGCGGGCGAGCGTGAAGCCATTGGAGTGGATACCGGAGGAGGGCAGGCCGATGATCGCGTCGCCCGGACGCACCCCTGAGCCGTCGACGATCTCCTCGAGGGCAACCGTGCCGAAGCAGGCGCCGGCGATGTCGAAGCCGCGGACCAGGTCGCCGAGCTGGGCGAGCTCGCCGCCCGGGATCTCGATCCCGGCCAGCTCCGCCCCCCGCGCCAATCCGATGCCGATCTGCGCGCATACCTCGGGGTCGGCTTGCTCGATCGCGATGTAGTCGAGCATCGCCAGCGGCTCGGCCCCGACGCAGATCACGTCGTTGACGTTCATCGCCACGCAGTCGATCCCGACCGTGTCGAAGCGCTTCAGCTGCTCGGCGACCAGGAGCTTCGTCCCCACGCCATCTGTGGAGAGGGCGATGCCGGTTCGGTCGTCGATCCGGATGATGCTCGCGTAGTGCCCGGGAAGCGGCACCTGGCGCGAGGGCCGGCCGATGTCGATCGCCCCCAGCGCCCTGACCAGACCGGCCACGGCATCGTCGGCTGCCCCCTGGTCGACTCCCGCCTTCGCGTACGCGTCGCCGTTCACCGCTCCGATTCAACACCAATGCCCGGTCGCACGCCGCGCCCGCGGTCAGCTCGCCGGCGCAGATCTCCTGCGGCAGCGCACCGACAGATACCTTGCCTGTCGCCAAAGCGATCTATCCAAGGATCTCGGGAGGGAGAGATGCCGGAGGCGAGGCTGTCGGCGGGGACCATCCACTACGAGGACAGCGGCGGGGACGGGCCGCCCCTTGTCCTCCTGCACGGCCTGCCGATGGACGGTCGCCTCTGGCGCGACGTCATCCCGCAGCTGGCACCGGAGCTCCGCTGCATCACGCCGACGCTCCCCTTTGGAGCGCACCGCGAGCCGCTGCGCCCCGATGCCGACCTCTCGTTGCGCGGCCTCTGCCGCCTGATAGCCGAGTTCATCGAGAGCCTCGGCCTCGAGGGCGTCACCCTTTGCTTCAGCGACTGGTCGGGGGCGCAGCCGATGGTCGCCGACGGCCTCCTCGACCGCGTGAGCGCCCTGGTCCTCGTCTCCTGCGAGACGGAGGGCAACTACCCGCCCGGCGTTGCAGGTCGCGCCGCGGTCCTCTCGGCGCGAATGCCAGGCGGCTTTCAGCTGATGCGCCAGATGCTGCTGCGCTCGTGGTCGCGACGGCTGCCCTTCATCTACGGGCAGATGAGCAAGCGCGGCGTTCCGGACGATCTGATGCGCGACTGGCTGGAGCCGCTGCGCAGGGCCGAGATCCGGCGCGACCTGCGCAAGTACGTCACCGACGTGAAGCAGGGCCGGCGCGACATGGCGGCTGCGACGGCCACGCTCGCCGGCTTCGACCGGCCGGTCCTCGTGGTCTGGGACAGCGACGGCCGGATGATGCCCAACGAGCACGGCCGCAAGCTCGCCGCCGACTTCCCGAACGGCCGGCTGGTCGAGATCGACGACAGCTACACGCTGATCTCGATCGACCAGCCCGCCCGACTCGCCACCGCCATTCGAGAGTTCGTGCGGGAGGCCTTTTGAGAGGTTACTTTTCCGCGCTGCGAAGGGCCCGCGAGAGAAGAGCCACGGCCAGCGCGTTCCCGCCGGCTCCACCCAGGTGAACGAAGCGCGGCCGGTTGCGCAGAGCGGCGACGTGGTTTAGGCCAAGCGCGACAGAAAGGATGCGCAGGCTGTGGCCGAGCGTAAGCGCCGCCGGCTCCTCGGGTTCGACGATGGCCCGCACCAGAGCCGCGGAGAGCCCGACGTTCCAAAGGGCGATCTCGCGCTGCCACGCGGAATGTCCCCAAGTCGATCGCCGAGCCGCAAATCGGGGCGCGAAGCCCTGCACAAAGCCCGCACTCACACTGAAGGCAAGCCACCAGATCAGCCCCGGCCGGATCTCGCGGGATTGCGCATCGCCGCCGGTGGGTTCCATGGAGCCGATCCTATTGATCGCACCCTCACGTCACCTGGGTCAACCGGCATGGGCGAGCCCAGAATCAGCGCCGCAGTTTTCTCAGCACAAGAGCCGCGAGCCCGCCGCGGTAGGCGGCGTAGGGCCAGAGTGCGCCGTCGCGCTCGACGAGGCGGATGAGGCGCTGGGAGGCGAGGGTCGAGGCGAAGGAGGCGACGACGCCGATCGCCATCGAGCGCCGTAGGGAGGGGGAGGCCCCGCGCCGGCTCAGTCGCACGCCCTTCAGCATGGTGGCGCCGACGATGATCGGCAGGGCGATCGTGCGCGAGAGAAGGTTTGCCTGGTCGCGCGAGAAGCCCCTCCAGCGAGCCGCGGCGAGGGTGATTCCGTTGCGGGAAACACCAGGCGCCAGCGCGGTTGCCTGAGCAACGCCCAGCACTAGCCCGTCCGCCGCGTTCGCGTCACCGCCGCCCCTCAGCTGAGGTTTGGAATCGCCGGCGAGCATGGCGGCTGCACCTGCAAGCAGGCCGAATGCGGTGGCCCTTGGGCCGCCCAACCGCCGCTCGATCGGCCGCTCCAGGGTGTAGCCGACCACGGCGGCGGGCAGGAAGGAGAGGGTGAGGACCAGGGCGCGCCGCGCGTCGAAGGAGCGCAGCTCCTCGACGATCCTCTGCCGTTGGCCGATCAGCAGCGCTGCCGCTGCGCCGGTGTGCAGGGCGACCTCGAAGCTCTTGCGGACCTCGGGATCGAGCTCGTCCCAGTCCCAGCCCACCAGCCAGGGGATGAGGACGATGTGGGCGGAGCTGGAGACCGGAAGCAGCTCGGTCGGTCCCTGGACCACCCCCAGCGCCAGCGCCCGCCGGTCCGGGATCCTGCCGTCGGCGGAGTGGCTCAAGTGCCGCCGCTCGAGCCCGCCGGCTCGACCTCGACCCGGGTCTCCTCACCAGGCCCCGGCTCTGTGTCCCCGCCGCCCCGCCGCCGTCGGATCAACAGGTAGACGCCGCCGCCGACGATCGCCGCCAGCACCACGTAGTCGAGGTACCCGAGGTTGTGGCGCCACTGCTCCCAGTTGTCGCCGACGCTGCGGCCGACCAGCGCCAGCATCAGGACCCAGGGGACGCAACCGGCGAGGGTGAAGGCGGTGAAGCGCCAGAAGGGCATCTTCGCGATGCCGGCCGGGAGCGAGATGAAGGTGCGGATGATGGGCAGCATGCGCGTGAAGAAGACGGTCGCCTCGCCGTAGCGCGAGAACCAGTCGTCGGCCCACTTCAGGTGCTTGGGCGACAGGTGGATCAGGCGGTTCTTTTCGAGCAGGTCAAGGCGCGCGAAGTAGCCGACGCCGTAGGCGATCCACGATCCCACCAGGTTCCCCAGGACGCCGGCGGCGACGATCCCGAAGAGCGTCATGTCGCCTTCGGAGACGCTGAACCCGGCGAACAGCATGATCGCCTCGCTCGGCACCGGGATGCACGCGGACTCGAGCAGCATCAGCACGAAGACGCCGGCAACACCGGCCGAGCCGATGAAGTCGGTGGCGACGTTGACGATCGGGTCGACGATCTTGTCGGTGAGGCTGGCGAGGACAATCAGCATGCGCGAAGCGCGGATTGTAGGCAGGAAGCTGAGTACCAACTAAACTCGACCCGTCCCAATGCACCGGTTGAACCATCCCGTCTACCGCAATCGGGTTCTACAGATGGTTGGCGACGCGGCGCTCGTGTCGCTGGCCTTCTACCTGGCGTTCCGCCTGCGCTTCCTCGACGAATCGATGCCGGGGCGCTACCAGACGCTCTTCCTGCAGGCGGTTGCCTTCGTCGCCGCCGGCAAGGTCATCGTCTTCGCGGCCTTCGGGCTCTACGAGAAGTGGTGGCGCTACGTCAGCGGCCGCGATTTCCTGACGATCGTGCGCGCCGTCGCCGTCGCCAGCGCGATCCTCGTCGTCCTCTTCACCGTGATCAAGCCCTTCGCAGCGGCGCTGCCTCGCTCGGTTGCGGTCACCGACTTCATGCTGACGCTGTTCCTGATCGCCGGCGCCCGCCTCGCGGTGCGGCTGATCGTCGAGCGCCCGTCCTACGGCAATCGCGTTCCCAGGCACGAGGTGCTGGTGATAGGCGCCGGGTCGGGCGGCCAGATGGTCGTCCGCGAGCTGAACCTCAACCCCAACCTCGGCGCGACGGCGATCGGCTTCGTCGACGACGACCCGCGCAAGCGAGGGATGCGGATGGAGGGCCTGAAGGTCCTGGGATCGACCGACGAGATCGCGCAGATCCTCGACGAGGCCGAGCCCGACGAGGTTGTCATCGCGATCCCGTCCGCGCCGGGCACCCTGCGCGGCAAGGTGGTCGCCGCCTGCCGCGAGCGCGAGATCCGCGTTCGTACGCTGCCAACCGTCTTCGAGCTCCTGCGCGGCGGCGTGCAGCTCAACAAACAGCTGCGCGACGTGCAGGTGGAGGACGTGCTGGGGCGCGACCCGATCGTCGTCGAGCTGGACCGGGTCGGTGCCTACCTGCAGGATCGCATCGTCCTCGTCACCGGCGCCGGCGGCTCAATCGGCTCCGAGCTCTGCCGTCAGATCGCTCGGGTCGGCCCGCGCCTGCTGGTCGTGCTCGACCATGCCGAGGACAACCTCTTCCAGATCGATCGTGAGCTGGTCGAGGAGCGCCACTTCTCGAGCGTCGAGGCGGTGCTGGCCGACTGCAAGGAGCCGCACCGGATGCTGGAGACGATGCAGCGCTTCAAGCCGAGCGTCGTCTTCCACGCCGCCGCTTACAAGCACGTGCCGCTGATGGAGGCCAACCCGCTGGAGGCCGTCCGCAACAACGCGATCGCGACGCGGATCACGGCCGAGACGGCCGCCGCCTCCGACGTCGAGCGCTTCGTTCTCATCTCGACCGACAAGGCGGTCAACCCGAAGACTGTGATGGGCGCCTCCAAGGCGATGGCCGAGTGGATCGTCGAGGCTGCCGGCCTCAAACACCCCGGCACGCGCTTCACCAGCGTCCGCTTCGGCAACGTCCTTGCCTCCTCAGGCAGCGTCGTGCCGATCTTCCGCAGCCAGATCGAGCGTGGCGGCCCGGTCACCGTCACCCATCCCGAAATGGCCCGCTACTTCATGACGATCCCCGAGGCGGTGCAGCTGGTGATCAGGGCCGGGGACATCGGCGCCGGCAAGGGCGAAGTCTTCGTCCTCGACATGGGCGACCCGGTGAAGATCGTCGACCTCGCTCACAACATGATCCGCCTGGCCGGCTATGAGCCCGAAACCGACATCGCGGTCGAGTTCACGAAGCCGCGCCCCGGCGAGAAGCTTTATGAGGAGCTCTTCAGCGTCGGAGAGACGTCGCAGGCGACCGCCGCGAAGCGGATCAGCCGGGCGGTGCGAGAGACCCCGCTCGACCCCGCTTGGATCGAGTCGACCCTCAATTCGCTTGAGCATCTGGTCATGGCGGGCGACGAGGCGAACCTCGCTGAACGGGTCGTCGACCTGATCACCGGCGGCACCTCGGCGGCGGATGCAGACGCGGTCGAGCACCGTCCTCCGTCCCGCTAGCCGCAATCCCCAATATCCTGCGGCGGTTCATGGAGCTGCTGCAGGAAATCGGCGCCTTCGCCGGCCTGATTGCGTTTTTCGGCCTCGCCATTCTGGCGCTGCTGTCCTTCACCCAGGGACGCGACATCCGTCGCCTTCGCGAGTGGGCCGGCTCGGCGCCCGAGCGCGACGCCGAGCGCAAGGACGCGACGTCGGCCGCGGCGGCCGAGCGGGCAGAGGAGCTGCGCAGGCAGGAGCGGGAACGCACCGCCGAACGCGAGGCTGACGACCTTCGCGAGCAACGGCGCAGCCGCCGCCAGGCCGGGCTGCCCGAACTGACCCGCAGCGAGCGGCTCCGCGAGCGCTTCTCCGGGCTCGGGGGACGGCTTGGCGAACCCCGCTACCTCGTGGCAATCTTCGCCATCGCCCTCCTCGTCGGCGGAGGTGTCGCATACGCCGCGCTGCATGGCTTCGGTGGCGACGAAGGCGGCAAGGGGCGCAAGCAGGGCTCGACGAATGTGAAGCGAAGCGAAATCGAGGTCTCCGTGCTCAACGGCACCGCCGTGCCTGGGCTGGCCCAGCTCTACGGCGACAAGGTGGAGAAGAAGGGCTTTCAGCTGGGTGCGGTGACCAACAGCCCCGCCAGCTTCGAAAGCAGCGTCGTGATGTACCGGTTGGGCAGGGCCCCCGAGGCACACCGGGTGGGACGCGCTCTGGGGATATCGAAGGTGCGGTCGATGAGCACGGACATCTCCTCGGTTTCGGCCGGGTCGCCCGTCTCCGTGGTTGTCGGCGAGGACAATGCCTCGTCGACCAGCTAGCGCAGCCACCGTTGTCTTCGCGCTTCTCGTCCTGGCCACGGTTGCGGCCTTCGCCGTCGCCCAACGGCTGAAGCGCGACCCGCTTGTCCTCGATCACGTCACGTTCGGGGTCCCGGAGAGCCGCGCCTTCACCCCCAACGCCGACTGCCGCTTCGATGCCATCCGGATCCGCTTCCGGGTCACCCGATCCGACCGCGCCAACGTGCAGATCGTCAAGCCAGGCGGCAAGCTGGTCGTCACCCTCGCCCGCGACGTCTATCTGAAGCGCTACCGCTTCTTCACCTTCTACTGGGACGGCCGCCAGCGCGGAGAGGGGATTGCCCGCCCCGGCCGCTACAAGCTGCGGGTCAAACTGCTCGGCCAGGACCGTACGCTGGTCCCCGGCGGCGTCATGCGGCTGCACCGCTCACCGCGCCGGCCGCGTCCCAACTGCGATCGGGCGGGAAGAAGCTCGGAATGACCCCCGCCGGCGAGAGGCGCTCCCTTGTCTGACGCCCTGGCGATCGCCGGCATCCTCGTCGCGCCCGCGGCTGCCGCCTCCTCAATCCTGCTTCCCCCCGGCCGTCGCCGCTCTGCCGCGATGCTTCTCGCACTCGTCCTGTTCCCCCTGCTGATCCTCGGCGACCAGTGGCACTCGGCCCAGATCGAAGACCTGCGCCACGAACCGGCCGGGATGATCGCCCTCGCCCTCGTCGCCGCAGTGTCCGCCGTTGTCCTTCTCGCGGCGGTGTTCCGCCGCTGGCCCATCGTCCTGCCGCTGGCAATCGTCTTCGCGCTGCCGTTCCGAGTCCCCCTACATGCGGGCGGCGACACCGCCAACCTTCTTGTCCCCCTCTACCTGGTGATCGCCGCGGCGGTCCTGGCCACTGCGGCTCGGGACTGGGCCGACCCGCCCGTCCCGTCCCGGCTCCCCACCGCGGCTCGTCTCCTGCCCCGGGTCCTGGCGGCGGTTGTCGTCCTCTACGCGCTGCAGTCGCTCTACTCGCCGGACTTCTCCAAGAGCCTGCAGAACCTCTGCTTCTTCTTCGTGCCGTTCTCGCTGGTCTACGCGCTGCTGGGCGACGTCGACTGGAGCCCCAGGCTGCTGGCGGCCGTCCTGTGGGTTGTCGCGTTGGAGGCGATCGTCTTCGTCTTCGTCGGCTCCGTCGAGTACGCGACGCGGACCCTCTTCTGGAACGACCAGGTGATCCGCGCCAATGACTTCCACACCTACTTCCGCGTCAACTCCATCTTCTGGGACCCGAACATCTACGGTCGCTACCTGGCGCTGGTGATCGTGCTCGCTGCGTCGGCTCTGCTCTGGGCACGGGAGCGCCGTACGCTTGCGCTGCTCACCGCTCTCATCGCAATCCTCTGGCTCGGACTCCTCCCGACCTTCTCCCAGTCGAGCTCCGCCGCCCTGCTCGGGGGCCTGGCCGTTCTCGCCGCCCTGCGCTGGCGCTGGCGCTGGGTCTTGGTCGCCGTCGGCATCGCGGTCGTCCTGGCGGCGCTGACGATCAATCCGGGGCGCCTCAACGGGGAGACGGGAGGCCGCGCCAACCTCGTCTCCGGCGGCGCCGAACTCTTCGCCCAGCGTCCGGTCTGGGGCTACGGGGCGGGCTCCTTTCCCGCCGCCTACCGCGAACACGTGGCGACGAAGAAGGCGCCGGTCTCCGTCTCCCACACCGAGCCGATCACGGTCGCCGCCGAGCAGGGCACGATCGGCCTCGTGGCCTACGCAGCGCTCCTCGCCGCCGCCCTGTGGACGATGGGGGCGGGGATGTTCTCGCCCCGCCGCTCCATCGCGGGGCCCATCGGCCGGCTGGTCGGCCGCGCGGCCGTGCTGGCCGCCTTCGCCGCCCTGCTGGTCCACACAATGGCCTATGCGGGCTTCTTCGAGGACCCGATCACCTGGACGCTGCTGGCCGTGGGCGCGTCGCTTGCCGCCGGGCCCGCGGTCCGCGACGCGGCGTAGGCTCGCGCCGTGTCGGGATACCTCCGCCGCCTCGCGACGACTGGTGCCGCCTACACCGCGGCGAGCATCTTCTCGAAGCTGATCGCGGTCGCCCTGCTGCCGCTCTACACGCGCTACCTGACGACGGGCGACTACGGCGCCGCAGAGGTGATGTTCGCGGCGGTCGTCACGGCCAGCATCTTCGTCCGCCTCGGGCTGATCGAGGCGCTGATGCGCTTCTACTACAAGGAGGACGAGAGCCCGGCGGCGGCGGTCTCTACCTCGTTCGCCGCCCTCTTCTGGCTGGTCACCATCGCCGCGCTCGTCGCGCTGCCCTTCGCCGGGTCGCTCGCCGACGCCCTGCTGGGGCACACGGTCGTGGCCGAACTCGCCAGCAAGGGACAGTCGGCGACCGACCTAGTCCGCATCGCGATCGGCGGCCTCTGGGTGCTGACCCTCTACGAGTACCTCCTCACCATCTTTCGCCTCGAGGAGCGCGCCAGGGCCTTCTTCACCACGACGATCCTCAGCGTTCTCGCCGCGATTGCGCTGACCGTGGTCCTCGTCGTCGGGCGCGACGAAGGGGCCCGCGGCCTGCTGCTCGGCAGCTACGCGAGCGGCGCTGTCTTCGTCCTCGGCCTGATCGTGATCCATCGCCATCGCCTCTCGCTGTGGGTCGACCGCGCCCTGCTCCGCCGCCTGATGCGCTTCGGCCTGCCCACGATGCCGGCCGAGCTGACCCTCTACATGCTCAACTTCGTCGACCGGATCATCATCGTGCGCACCATCGGCGTCGCCGAGGCCGGCCTCTACTCGCTTGCCGTCAAGTTCGCGCAGGCGATCAACGTGATCGTCCGCGGCTTCCAGCTCGCCTGGCCGCCGCTTGCCTACTCGATCCGCAACGACGACGAGGCCCGCCGCGTCTACGCCGCGGTCGTCACCTGGTTCATCGCCGGCTGCGGCTTCCTGGTCACCGGCATGTGGCTCTTCTCGCGCTGGATCGTCCGCGCCCTCGCCGCACCGGAATACTTCGCCGCCTACGAAGCGATCGGCCTGATCGCCACCGGCGTGACGCTCTACGCCCTCTACATGGTCCTCGTCGTCATCCTCGGCCGCACCGGCCGCACCGAGCTCAACCTCCCGGCGACCTCCGCGGCCCTCGTCGCCAACATCGTCCTCAACATCCTCCTCGTGCCGCCGCTCGGCATCGTCGGCGCCGGCATCTCCCTCGTCGCCTCCTACCTGATCGTGGTGGGAGTGATGTATGGGTTCACCCAGCGCCTCTTCCCGGTGCCCTACGAATGGGCCCGCCTCGCCCGCGTCGTTCTCATCTCGGCCGCCCTGGTCGGCCTCGCCGAATGGCTCCTGCCCACCGCCGGCGCCGGTGGCTTCCTCGCCAGGGTCGCCATCTGGCTCGTCTACCCGGCCGCCCTTCTCCTCACGGGCTTCTTCACCTCCGAAGAGCGTCGGTGGCTATCGACCCTCCGCCACCCCGCCGCCCAGCTCCGCCGCCTTCGTACCCTCGCTGGTGAACCGACCGTCGTTGATGGGCAAGTCCCAGAGGCCTTTGAGGCCGAGCTCATGGACGAGGACGCCCGAGCCTAAACAGCGCCCGGCGGTCAGGGAATTGTCATCGATGCTGGTGCCGAACCAGGCAAAACCATGCAAGCGTGAGCATTTATCTCATGGTTGAAGGTTCGAGTCCTTCACGGCCCACTCGGAATCGGCTCTACCAAGCCAGAAACGCTGCCTCCGGGGTAGCGTTTTCGCTGATCTCACCTCCAAGGTGGCAAGGGGGTGGCAACCTCAGATCGTCGAGATCTTTTTCGGCGGGGTTGGCAGACATGCCGGGACGCTGCTGGGCCACGCCAAGGTGGCCCGCCGATCGATCCGTCAAGCGGGCGGATTGATCGGGCAAATCGAACGTCCGTCCACCACAGATCCAGCCACCTCCCAGCAAGCAATTTCTCCCCCGACGCGATCGAGACCCGGCTCAGCATGGCCCCCGCGGACGAAAGTCCCAGGGCAGGTCCAATGTCGTCTTTACGGCTACCAGCGGAACAGGCTGAGCTGATCCGCTCTGCTTGAGCTGCGCCGCTTGAATTCGCGCCGCTGTTGCTTACCCTCAAGCTTAGACAGGCGTCTGTCCTCTTCGTGGCGCAGGGCATTGTCCCGAGACCTTTCCTTCTCCTCGACCGTTGCGTTCCAGCTGCCAGCCTGTGTGGCCCCCCGCACGGTCGACATCCCTGAGGAAGGCACCGAGGATCCGGATGAAAGCACCAAGCAAGGTCAATCAAGGACGCCAGCACGAGTATTGCACCAGCCACTCGTGCTGAGCGAGATAAGCACCCGCAGGGGGGAGAACTCTTGACTCAAGCGACTTACGTGGGTGATGGCTCTCGTCCACGTGCTCAAACCCCTCCAGCCAACTGATCTAGCGAGCCACGTGGGTGCGTGCGCCCGGGGAGGGCCGCTCTGTGCTGAGCACCCACCGCTTTGGTTGTCCGGGAATCACAGCTTTACTAGCAGGCGCGCGGCGGAAGTCGCGGCACAGCCCCTTGAGATCAGCAAGGTCGTTGGGTGCATCCATGATCAGGGCACCAATTAGTTCGTGGCGGTAAGCGCTTCCGCCTTTATCCCGAATGGCCCTTACTAGCCCATCAATACGAAGCGTAATTGGGGAGGGCAACTTAAGCGCCAAGGGTCGGGAATGCGCCCGCGGCGGGTGTTGTCGTTCTTGGTGGTTGAATGGCTGCACCTTGTATGCATATAGGCGCTGCTCCAAGTCAACGCGAGTCGGGTCGCAGCCGAGCACAAGCGAACAGATCACTTCTCCCCTGCTCGCCTTGAAGCCACAGGCCGTTAGCTCATCGACCAGACGACCAAGGCGATCGATAACAGGCTGCGGAAGCCACTGCATCGTCGGCCACTTCGGGCAACGCAGAAGGGGGCGCCCGGGGGTTAGGTCAGCAGGGGACGTCATGTCTCCCTAATAGAATCAATATTGAGTCAATATTGTCTAGATCCGCCAGATACTGTGCAGAACGACTGCGCGCAGAGTTCGCGTCGGAGGAAGCGCCGGTTGACGTAATCGCTCTGGCAACCGCCTTGGGCTGCACCGTTTGCAGGCCACAGCGAATCAACAAGGCTCGGACAGTCGAGGGCGACCTTAGGGCCCATAGAGACCGGGATCGCTTCCGCATCCGGGTTGACCCGACACCACGAAGAGGCTGGATCGGAATGTCGCCTGCACTCAAGGCCAAAGTCGCCAGACATCGCTTCCGTTTTCGGGTTTGCCACGAGCTTGGGCATACCTTCTTCTTTGAACGAGGCAGGGGCAAAGGACCTAAGCGGGCCCGACCCTGGCTGGCTTCCGAGGAGCTCTGGTGTGACGAGTTCGCTCGATCTCTTCTCGTCCCCCGAGCGCCAGCTAGTCAGATGCCCTTATCAGCCGACAGTCCATTCGCATTGCAGGCTCGATTTGATGTCTCCCTTGAGGTTGCAGCCCGGGCGTTGTTCGCCGCTTCCAACCAAAAAGCTCATATCGCGATCTGGTTCTGGCCGACTGGCGTAGATGTCGATCCCTCGGCTCTTCTGCGCCAGTGGGTTAGCTTCAATACCTCCTCTCTACGGCACTGGCGAGAGACTGCTCTTGTCGCGGAGGCAATGACCACAGGGCAGGCACAAGGCGAGTTAGCAAGCCTCACGCGATCTCTGCCGCGACTCAGTGCAACTGCCAGATGCGATCGGAGCCGCCGCCAAGTGCTTGTGGTTGCTAAACGCTAAGCGTTCCGCTGCGGCCCTTGGCTCTTCCTGCGTTCACGAATCCTCTTCGCAATAGGGCGGACATCGGATTTCAAATCCTCGAACGTAAGCCCTGAAGAACGGTGGGCCACTCTCTGCGCTGCCTCGTCAGCGAGAAGCTCGCGTAACTCCGCCTCAAGGTCATTCCCGTTGAGCTGGTCAATTGCGGACAACGCCAGCGGCCACTCTTCCGGGCGCTGCACAGTAGGCGGTTTATGCCGATCCCATTCAACACCCATCAGCTCCGCTAAGCGAGCCAGTATTGCGGGCTCAAGACCCTCATCCCGAATCTCACGATGTACGAAAACGGTGACGGTCCATAGGTCTTCATGATCCTGATAGATGTCGCGACCGCGATCCGAGTATTGGTTGAACGGCGCGATTCCCTCTCCAAAGTCAACAAGAACCTCAGCAATCTTCAGCCGCATCTTCGGATCGGGTAGCCAAATAACGACCTTCTCCTCGGGAACGCCTACGAACTCAGCCGCCTTGCGCTCCAGCTCCCTCCGCGCGCCGCGCGTTCCAAAGAGGTCAAAGACGCGTTTCCTCGCTGGTTTACCGGCGACCTCTGCCGCTCGCTTGAAGAGTCGACGGTCCAGAAGCTCACGAGCAAGCGACTGGGCCCTTCTGTCCACTTGCTGGTCGGACAGCTCACCGAGATCACCAGCCAGATACTCGAGCAGGCTGTCATCGCCCAGCTCACGCAACTGGCGCTCGAGGGCGTCGTTGACGTCCTTATCTAGCCGCTTCGCATCTGCGAGTCCACAATCCTCGATAAATGCCCGTCGAATTACGTCCATGTTCTCGCGGCTGGCAACGGCATGCCGGATCTCACCACTGCCACGCTCAAGAGCGAGCTGAGCCCACAGGCCGTCTCTCCAGAACTCAAGTGCCTTTCCCAGCATTGAGTCGGCAGCCAGCTTGCCGTGATGGACAATCGCCCGCTCTTGGAGCTCATAGCGATAGCGAAGATGCTTCAGGAGCTCTGACGAGATGTCCTGGCGCTTGCGTCCTTGATACGCGATTCGAAGCGCCATCCGCTCGTGGTAGTGCCGCTGCTCCTCGCCCTGCGCACGTGGAACAACGTAGAAAGCGGTCATGAAGCGCTGGCCAAGCCCGACAGGCAGACCGGCGAAAGCATGATCGCGAGGAAGATAGTCGAGAAGGTCTGCGCAAATGGTGTTGGTCACCAGATCTGCAACAAACGGGTACTTGTCCATCGTCCGCAGTCGCTCGTCGGCTGAACGACGCTTGTCGCGCTTGGCCAGGATGATTGCCTGAAGGGCCCGCTTTAGCTTGCCCCGGCTCAGGATCCCTTGAATCTCAAGGTGTTCGGCTGGATCTCCCCGATCTCCCAGTTCAACCCAGAAATCGTTGAACCGCCCAAGGTTCTCGTCGTGAGACTCCAGAAGTCTAAGGTCATCCTCGATGGTGTGCCCATATGCCACGTGGCACACGTCGTGTAGTAGAGAGCCAAGACGAGCTAGGACGATGGCCTCAGCCACCCGCCACTTAAACTCCGTAACGCCCTCGAACTTCTTCCGCGGCCGTCCGGGTCGTGGCTGGTTGCTGTACTCATCTTCCCATTGCCCGAAGAGGTCCCGATCCGGATGTCGCCCGTCCCTCTGGCCCAGGATGATGTCCAGCAGATCCTGGACGACACGCAACGCGCCAAGCGCGTGCGAGAAGCGTGTGTGCGTTGCGCCCGGATAGACCAAGTGGACCATTCCGAGCTGCCGTATGCGGCGAAGCCGTTGGAACGGCGGGCTGTCGACGATCGCCTCCTCAAGGCTTGAGAGGTAGATATCGCCGTGAATCGGATCGGTAACGACTTTCGAGGGCTCCAGCCATCGCGCCGGAATATCCCACGGCTCGGCGCGGCGCAAATCTTCGGTTAACCCCCATTGAGGCATCGCTGGCTCCCGCTCCTTAGTGGGGGAGAACTCTAGTCGGCCCCAGCCAGTGCTCTGCAAGATCGGCTGCGGAGCCCTTGCAATCAACCGCGATGTCCTGCCGTAAACGTCGAAAGCGGCTCGCTTCAATGGGATGGGGTATGTCGGCTGCAGCACTCGGTCGGAAAAGTCATCCGAGGGTGGCAAGGGAGTGGCAATGTGCCGCAGGGGAAAAGCCGAAAATCGACCTCGAGCCGATGAATGCTCGTGGTTATCGGAAAGTGTCAATTTCCAGGGGAAATTGCGGATCTGTGGGCCGTTAGCTCAACCGGTAGAGCAGGAGCCTCTTAAGCTCAAGGTTGAAGGTTCGAATCCGTCACAGCCCATCCCGGAGTTGGCTTTCCAAAGCTAACTCACCCGCTCCCCCAAACGCCACGTTCACGCAGTGGGCAACTCATTGGGCAACGTTGCGGCGTTTGGAGATCCCAAGGCGATAGCGAGTGCGTTTGCGTGGGCTGGGCATCGGCTGGTGCTATATCGGCACACGGCCGACGTGCAGCACGAATTGCTGGCGGATCGGGCAAAGCCGTCCGCTGCTCAACCCATGCGTCGACTACCCCCTCCGATCTCGTACACGACAGACTTGGGTAGAAGATCTTGCGGTGAGCCCCTAATGCATGCTTCTCGTGCCTTCGCAGACGTTCCTGCGCCGTCCTCCAGCCGCCTCTGGTCTTCACGCCTCTTCTGTGTCTAGATAGGACGACTAACAGCCAAGACTCGCTCTAAGCTGTCGGCCGGTTCGAGCTCGCTCGAAAGCAGTCGCTCCTGAACGCAGAAGGCCCGCCGCCTCCGCGTCGCGCAATCCAAAGCCACAAGGATCGAAGAAGAGCTGCGAATCAGACTCGGGAGGATCCGAAGGCTGATCGTCATCAAGCAGTTTTTCGAGGCGCTGGGAGGTCTGGTCAAAGACAATCTGGAAATGGACCTTTGACACGCTTCTTCTTTGCGGGCTCGCCTCATTCTTCAGCCAAGCAGCAACCCTCAGGAGAAACAGGAACTCGAGTTCCCCATTACCTCCGTGGAAGGTTCGGTGGATGTTGTCGATAGGCATCTGTGCGAATTGGATGCGATCGCGCTTGATCGCGTCTTTGACCGTCCACAGATCGCTTGCGCTAAGGCGACCGAGGATGGCCTTCCAAAGGAAGGCACTCCCACTCGATTGAGCCTGTTGGCGAGGAACTTGGCAGAGTCGATGATCGGACGGGGATGGGCGATCATCCCCGAGCAGGCTGGCGGAGCGACAGGCCGGGATCCACAATAGGTGGCGGTGATCGGTCTGAATCGAAAACGGGAGGGTGAGATAGAACCTGCACTCAGGACTATCTGCAGAGAGGCTCTCCATGCTCAGCTGGCGTGGATTTGGCGCCTCCAGCTCAAGCAGCGCATTAAGCTCGCCTTGAATGAGTTGCTTAGACTCGGCTTCGGCGTCGGGCCCAAAGAGCGGATGCTCGGAGTCAACGACCAGCTGAGTGAGCTGGTAGGCATCGATCAGCTCGCCTTGGGCGCGCTTGAATCGGGCGAGGCGAAGCGCGGCTTGGGGCGCGAGATCAGGATGATCGCTGGCAATCGCCTGCGCCAGCAACTCGTCCCCGCCGGAACTCCCATCAGGGGCTTGCTCGAGACGCGCTTCTCCAAGGCTGACGAGAAGGTGTACTCGCAGGGCATCCTCTGCATCGCCAAGAGCGATCTCCCACGCGCGAATTGCCCTCAGCAAATGGCCACTTTCCCGCTCGACAGTACCGAGTCGATAGCCGGCGACTGCTCGGAGGCGGTGGTTTGGGCAGTCACGGGCGACGGCGCGGTAGGCGCAAATCGCCTCATCCAACTGGTTCAGTGTCACCCAGCGAGCCGCTAGATCGATGAGCACGTCGCCGCTCTCCGAGGCGGAAGCGCGCTCTGCAGCGTCGTCATAGACGGACCCTGCTGCGACCGGCCCACGGCGACGTTCGACGAGCCGGGCGAGCCTGATCATTGCAGCGGCAGCAATCCGATCGTGATTACTCCTTGCGCATTCGCGCAGGACAGTTTCAGCTTCATCCTCCCGGTCTCGATCCCATAACAGCTCGGCGAGGGCGAAGGCGGCAGCGGCGCTCTCGTCCGCCCTCGCGCAGCGCAGTTGATTCCACCATCTGCGCTCACGTCCGCCGATCGGGTTCATCGTGGGCCCCCTTTCGGAAAGCAGGCCATCTGTGTCGCCTGGAAGGCTGAAAGCAGATACGCGGCGGCCTCCCAGGTCCGGTCATCGTTGGAGCGAAAGTCGGCTACGCGCAGGCGGATGGCAGCATTCGACGGGCTGATCCTGCTGGCCAACGCGCTCAGCTGTTTCGCGCGCTGCCGCGCCCGGGAGCCCTTCAGCGAGCCAGGCGAAACCTCAATCAGTGGCGAAGCAATCGCATAGCCTTGTAGGCCGCCTTGCCTCCGCAAGCCGGTGACGAACTCTTGTCGGTCTCCTACTGTCCTCAGCAATCGCGGTGCTGGCGGAGAGCCGTCCTCGGCAAAGGGCATCTGTTCGAAGAGCATCGGCCGGCTAGTCTGGGAATCGAGGGGGTCGTTAGTCTGGTCGAGCCCGGCGTATTCTCCGCCGACCTCGACGATCAGCTCAAAATCGAGCGCCGCGATCTGTTCGCGCATCAGGTCGTCTTCTCCGCAGCGCCAATCAAGAACTGCGACGGGAACCTTCGGCATCGACAGACTGAGAACTTCGAAGTCCTCCCGAAGCTGGCTCAGCACGCCGACCGCTGACCCGCGTTCCCCCGCAGCGATGTCCGGCCCAGTCCCGTCAAGCTTTTCGGGCAACGCGAAGCGGCTCCAACCGACGGCAACCGAGGATCCGGAACCGAGGAGATGCGCGGAGAGAATGTCGTAAGGCCTTTGTGTGTTCTCGGTCAGGTCATACCCCTCGACCAAGATCGCTTCAACTCCTCCCTCGGCGGCCGCGGCAACCAGTTCGCGCCGCAGATCGACCGGGTCCCAGCCCTCGCATTTGAGAAGATTTCGGAATTGCCTGGTGGTGGCTCGGTGCTGGGGAGGCAGGTAGCGCTGCAGGGCAGGGATCGTTGCAGTTGGTACTTGACTGGGAAAGCCGGCGACGGAGCCGACAAATGTGCCCATCATCGCGGCCCGGTCTGACCTGTGGCCGAGCTCCTCCATCGCCGCGACAAACCGGCCCAGAGCGGCTTCGTCGAGAGCTCGAGACAGGGGTGGCGGCTGATCGGAGCCGATCGTGTTCTGCATCGGCCCGAACCGTAGCGACGGGGCCGGTTTGTGTGGAAAAGTTGCCAGGTGGACGCAGCCCCGACGCCCGTCAGAGCTCGTCCACCTAGCAGATCCACTCAGCTCTTACGCCGGCGGCGAGGAAGCGGGATGTTCTGGACCTCGGCGGTTCGTTTGCGACGCCTCGCCTCAGACACCGGGATGAACTGTCCGGTTCCAGAATCCCGCCCCCTCTGAATGGACTTCCGTTTTCTTGCCATGGATTGAAGGTAGGTGAGATCTCCGGGCGAGGATCAAAGGTGCCAGGTTGATTCCACCGGCAGGAGGCCTAGCCAAATCCGAGATCGGACACCAAACGCTGCAGCGACCTCACGCATCGTTGTACAAGAGGTGGGCAACACGAAAGCTCAAAACAGCCGAAAACCAGTCCCGAGCCGCTGAGGCTCGGGAAAATGAAAAGGCGCCAATTTACAGGGAAGTTGCAGCGCCCCGGGCCGTTAGCTCAACTGGCAGAGCAGGAGACTCTTAATCTCAAGGTGGAAAGTTTGCGCGCGACCCACAGCTCTCGAGGACTTCCGAGCCTATGAGACCTGCCACGTGAACCGTCGGTGGACTTGCAGCAGAGCGCTCTTTAAAAGCTGGTTTGTCGGGGCAGGCGCGGATCAAGCCAAGGGGGGCGGATTCAGGCTGACTTGCGTCTTAAGCGCATAGAGCCACTCGAAACTCCGGTGTCATATGGATCACCCATCTTCATGCACGTTGAGCGCCCGATCGACGTCGCGCGCAGCAGCGCCCAGGGTCGTGTGCCCTCGCCCATCCGAGGGATCCCTAATGGGTGATGCGACCTCCAGGCGGATCGCTTTCCGAGGGTCGGCCAGAGGGTTGCATGCAAACGGTCGCAGCGAACCTGAGGCGCCAGCAGCGGAGAAGGCTCCGGGCGTCGGAAGGAGGTCTTCGACCCGTCGGACGATCCTTGTGGAAAAGGCGCTGCTCGAGGCCATGACACTCCCATGGGTGGGCCAGGTGGTTCACTGCGAGGCCCTTGACGATCGGAGTGGAATCATGATCGTTGTCGAAGGATCGGACTGGTTGGGTCGCGCGACGTTGTCATGGTCGATGACCGACAGGGAGGACGGTCGCATGGAGTTCACCGTTGGCCGCCGCGGCCTTTCGCAGCGTGAGTCCGAGCGAGACGTCCTGTCGCGTCGCGAGTCTCTGAGGCCGCGAGTCGAAGACGAATAGGCGCGGCGACGCCGGTAGGGCCGCCCTATTGCGAGCAACATCCTGGGGGATGCGCGAATATTCGCGGGCGATGGAGGCGGAGGCGAAGACGACGCTCTTCGATGAATTGGAGGCGGGACAGCGTGTGGACGGCGTTGTCCCTGGAGAAGCCGTCCAGCTGGTCAGCGTCGAGCGGCACGGCGAGGACGTTGCGGAGCTGATCTACAAGACCAGTGCCGGGTCTCTCGGCTCACGCGTTCTCAATCGCTCCGAAGCGGGCAGCCTGACCACCGCGATCAGTACAGCACGCCCGTTCGACGCCGATGCGACCCAGTTCAAGCTCGCCGCCGAGGCCCAACGCATCCAGCTCGCGGGGCTCTTCGATCCGATGCTCGCGGTGACGACCAGCGACATTCAGCCGCTGCCGCATCAGCTCCGCGCCGTCTACGGCGAGCTCCTGCCGCGCACCCCGCTTCGCTTCCTCCTCGCCGACGATCCCGGCGCCGGCAAGACGATTATGGCCGGCCTCTACATCAAGGAGCTGATCCTCCGCGAGGACGTGCATCGTTGTCTGATCGTCCCCCCCGGCGGCTTGGTCGAGCAGTGGCAGGACGAACTCTTCCTCAAGTTCGGCCTGCGCTTTGACCTCTTTAGTACCGATCTCGCAGAGAGCGCCTTCGGCGCCTCCGCATTCGAGGACCGCCCGCTGCTGATCGCCCGGATGGACCAGCTGGCCCGCAACGAGGAGTTGCTCGCCGACTTGGAGCAGACCGAGTGGGATCTGGTCGTCGTCGACGAGGCTCACCGCATGGGCGCCCACTATTTCGGCGGCAAGCTGGAAAAGACCAAACGCTTTCTGCTCGGCGAGCTGCTCGGGCGCATCGCCCGCCACCTTCTGCTGATGACCGCCACGCCCCACTCGGGCAAGGAGGAGGACTTCCAGCTATTCCTCACCCTGCTCGACCGCGATCGCTTCGAGGGCAAGCACGTCAAGGGCGCGCACCGTTCCGACACCGAGGGACTGATGCGGCGCATGGTCAAGGAGGACTTGCTCACCTTTGAGGGCAAGAAGCTCTTTCCGGAGCGGATCGCGGAGACCGTGCCCTACGAGTTGACCGAGGCTGAGCGAGATCTCTACGAGGCCGTCACCGCCTACGTGCGCGATGGGATGAACCGCGCCGCCAAACTCGAGGGCAAGCGCAAGAACACCGTCGGCTTTGCGCTTACAGTTCTGCAGCGCCGCCTTGCGTCCAGCCCCGAAGCGATCTACAAGTCTCTGGTTCGCCGCTCTGAACGACTCGATCGCCGCAAGCAGGAACTGATCGAAGGCAAGGGCGTCGTGGACGAACTCGAGGGTCCGGCGGTCGATCCCTCAGACCTCGACGAGGACGAGTTCTCCGCTGAGGAGGTCGAGGATCTCGAGGAGGAACTGGTCGATGCTGCCACCGCCGCCCGCACCGTTGAGGAGCTCGAGATCGAGCTCGCTGACCTCGCCGAGTTGATCGAGCAGGCAAAGGAAGTGCGGGCGGCCGATACCGACCGCAAGTGGTCTGAGCTGCGCAAGATCATCGAAGGGGAGGTTTTGCAGCGCCCCGGTGGGGAGCCGCCGCGGAAGCTGATCATCTTCACCGAGCACCGCGACACGCTCGAGTACCTCAGCCAACGGATTCGCACCGTCCTCGGGCGCCACGAGGCGGTCGGGACGATCCACGGCGGCGTCAGGCGCGGGGAGAGGCGCCAGATCACCGAGGAGTTCACCCACAACAAGAACTGCCATATCCTGCTTGCAACCGACGCGGCGGGCGAGGGCTTGAACCTGCAGGCGGCGCACCTGATGGTCAACTACGACCTCCCCTGGAACCCGAACCGCATCGAGCAGCGCTTCGGACGGATCCACCGCATTGGGCAGGAAGAGGTTTGTCGGCTCTGGAACCTGGTCGCGAGCGACACGCGCGAGGGCGATGTCTTCTTGCTCCTCTTGCGCAAGGTCGAGGAGCAGCGCAAGGCCTATGGCGGCAAGGTCTTCGACGTTCTCGGGGCGGCTTTCGAGGAGAGGCCCCTGCGCGACCTCCTGCTTGAGGCGATTCAGTACGGCGAGCAGCCTGAGGTGAAGGCGAAGATGCAAGAGGTGATCGACGAGCGCATCTCGGACGGGATCGCTGAGCTCCTCGACGAGCGCGCGCTGGCCAGCGGTGCCCTTGTCGAGGCGGATGTCGCCCAACTGCGGGCACAGATGGACGAGGCGCGGGCACGCCGCCTGCAGCCCCACTACATCGAGCGCGCCTTCCGCGAGGCCTTTAAGCGGCTCGGCGGCAGGATGTCGAAGCGGGAGACCGGCACGTTCGAGATCACCAATGTCCCGGCGGCGCTGCGCAAGACGCGGCAGCAGCCGGTGGCGACGAGCTACCAGCGGGTGACCTTCGAGACCGACCAGATGGCGGACGGCCGGTCCGCGCAACTGCTCGCTCCTGGCCACCCACTGCTCGACGAGGTGATGCAGAGGACTACCGAGGACCTTCAGACCGCTCTTGAGCGCGGTGCGGTTCTCATCTCGTCGGTCGTCGAGGCGCCGCGTTTGCTGGTCGGCCTGATTGAAGAGGTGTGTGACGCGACCGACGAGATGATTGGCCGCCGGTTCGGCTACGTGTACGTCGACGAGGAGGGGGCGGTGTCTTCGGCTGGGCCGGCGCCCTACCTCGACTGCGTCGCTGCGCCCGCGTCCGAGTCGGTGGAACGGGCGCGGCAGCTTGCTTGGCTCGCCAGTGCCGAGGACAAGGCGACCAGCTGGTTGATCTCCAACCGCCTTTCCGAGTACCTGGACGAGGTCCGCCCCCGCCGCGAGGCGGAGCTGAGGCGAGTGCGGGACCAGGTGAAATCGCGTTTGGAGCACGAGATCAATCGCCTGATCGGCGAATCCGCCGTGGTCGCCGAAAAGGAACGGCGCGGAGAAAAGGTGCGCGAGGGCCAGGTGAGCCTGATGCAGAAGGCAGCTGACATTGAAGTCCGACTGCGGGATCGTCTTAAGCTCCTCGATCGCCAGGAGCAGATGTCAGCAAAGGCGCCGCGCGTCGTCACCTCGGCTCTCGTGCTGCCGGTCTCAGAGCTCGATGTCGGCGACGAGACCGAGCAGACGGCACCGCTCCACGCTGTCGAGACCAAAGAGGTGGAGCGGCGCGGCGTGGACCTGGTCCTTCTCTCCGAGGATCACCTAGGCCGCCATTCGAGCGAGCAGCCGTTCAACAATCCTGGCTTCGACGTCCTCTCTCAGGTACCCGGTGACGACCCGATCCGGATCGAGGTGAAGGCAAGGGTTGCCGGCGCCAAGGACTTCTTCGTCACCCACAACGAGGCAATGACCGCGATTAACGCGGCTCCTCGCTACCGACTGGCGATGGTCAGCGTCGACCCCCGCGGCCCGGAGCACGATGAGGTGCGCTATCTCGAAAATCCCTTCTCCGGCTATCACACCGGCGGCTTTGACGCGACCGGCATCCGTGGGGACTGGGAGAAGATGTGGGCGAAAGGCAGGGAACCATTTTGAGCGAGCAGCCCCCGAGGCGGAAGCTGATCGAGGTCTCCCTGCCGCTGGAGGCGATCAATCGCGAGTCGGCGCGGGAGAAGTCTGTGCCACGGAAAGGCCACCCTGCCACCCTGCACCTGTGGTGGGCGCGGCGACCACTTGCGGCGGCGCGCGCGGTGCTCTTTGCCCAGCTCGTCGACGATCCCTCGGCTCACCCTGAGCGCTTCCCAACCGAAGCCGCGGTGAAGACGGAGCGTGACCGCCTGCACAAGATGATCGAAGAACTTTCCGTTTGGGAGAACGCGCACAATGAGAAGCTGCTTGCCGCCGCGCGCGAGGAGATCCGTCGTTCCTGCAATGGCGACCCGCCGCCGGTTCTCGACCCCTTTGCCGGCGGTGGCACGATTCCGCTTGAGGCGCAGCGGCTCGGCCTCGAGGTGCATGCCTCGGACCTGAACCCGGTCGCGGTCCTAATCAACAAGGCGCTGATCGAAATCCCGCCGCGCTTCGCCGACCGCCCGCCGGTCTTTCCCGGTCTGGCGGAGAGCGAGCTCGCCAGCTGGAGCGGCGCGGCAGGACTCGCCGCCGATGTTCGCGCTTACGGCGGGTGGATGCGCGACCAGGCCGCACGGCGGATCGGCCACCACTATCCGACGGCGACCCTACCCGACGGCAGCGAAGCCAAGGTGATCGCCTGGATCTGGACTCGAACCGTCACCTGTCCAAACCCGGCATGCGGGATTGAGATGCCGCTCGTCCGCTCCTGGTGGCTGGGCAAGAAGAAGGGCAAGGAGGCCTACGTTGTACCACGGGTAGTTGAGGATCCGCAGCACCCGAGCGGCAAGCGGGTCGAGTTCGGGATCGGGCATGACCCGGACGGACCAACTATGCCGGGCACGAAGCTTAAGCAGAAGCCAGCAGTATGCATCGCGTGCAGGGCATCGATGTCCGAAGATGACTTGAGGCTGGCGTACAAGAGAGGTGATGGGGGCACTAAGCTGATCGCCACCGTTGCTGCTGGTAAAAGACGACGGGAATATTTGCCACCATCGACCTCACAATCTGAGGCAGCCGATGTAGAGAGAGTCGAGGGGGTGGAAGGGGACCTGCCTACTAACCCGAGGTGGTTTTCCCCTCCGGGCTACGGCCTAACCCATTTCTCCGACCTCTTCACCAACCGCCAGCTCCTCTCCCTCACCACCTTCAGCGACTTGGTCGGCGAGGTGCGCGAAC
>Ga0210110_1000021_pt1 | contig 68590 bp, 72 predicted proteins | sample China_Galinas_PW_2_FD_184865 | JGI IMG/M metagenome (GOLD analysis project Ga0210110, IMG submission 184865) | Wetland microbial communities from San Francisco Bay, California, USA, that impact long-term carbon sequestration - China_Galinas_PWB_D1... | ecosystem: Environmental > Aquatic > Marine... | reverse complement strand
GCAACCAGTCCTCTGGGTATGGGAACAAACTCGGAGCCTCCAAACTTTCCATGCAACATCAATGCCGGTTTTAGCTTTGAGACCTTCGTGGAAGGCAAGTCGAACCAGCTCGCTAGGGCGGCGTCGATGCAGATCGGGGAGAACCCTGGCACGGCTTACAACCCCCTGTTTATCTACGGCGGCGTTGGGCTCGGGAAGACCCATCTGATGCATGCAGTGGGCAACGTGATCCTCGACAGAAAACCGGCAGCTCGAGTGCTGTACCTGCACTCCGAGGGTTTCGTGGCCGAGATGGTCAAAGCGTTGCAGCACAACCGAATCGATGATTTCAAACGGCGTATCCGCTCGGTCAACGCGTTGCTGATCGACGATGTGCAGTTCTTCGCCGGGAAAGAGCGGTCTCAGGAAGAGTTCTTTCATACCTTCAATGCCTTGTTTGAATCCCAGCAACAGATCATCTTGACGAGCGAGCGGTTTCCCAAGGAGGTGAGCGGCCTGGAAGAAAGGCTGAAATCTCGCTTCGGATGGGGCCTGGCAGTTCAGATAGAGCCGCCGGATCTCGAGACGCGGGTGGCTATCCTCCACTCCAAGGCGATACAGCTGTTCGGCTTGGAGCTTCCTGAAGACGTGGCCTTCTTCGTGGGCAAGCGAGTGCGCTCGAACATCCGCGAGCTCGAAGGGGCATTGCGGCGAGTGATCGCCAACGCGCAGTTCACCGGACGCCCGATCACCGTGGACTTTGCCAAGGAGGCACTCAAGGACCTGATTGCAGCCCAGGACAAGCAGGTCACCATCGAGAACATACAGAAGACAGTCGCGGAGTACTTCCGGATTCGGTCGTCGGATCTGGTGTCTACGAAACGGACCCGAATGGTGGCGCGACCACGCCAGATTGCGATGGCCCTGGCGAAGGAGCTGACCAACCACAGCCTGCCGGAGATAGGAACCGGTTTCGGTGGTCGAGACCATACGACCGTGCTGTATGCCACCCGAAAGATCAAAGAGCTGTGCGATACGGATCCGCGAGTCGAAGAGGACTATACAAACCTGTTGAGAACCCTGACCAGTTGATGTGGAAAAGGGGTGAAAGGGTTGGTGCGCGGAAGACGAGCCAAATCCATCCACAGGTGTTGCACAGGTCGAACACAAACGACTCAGTGGATTTTGAATCCCAGAATCGTGCTCAACTGACTGAAAAAATGAAGAAAAATCCGGTTGTTCGCAGCTTTCGGGTTAGCTAATAAACATAATTTAGAGTAACTCTTTGACCGATAACTGTTATGAGGGCGCCAAATGAAGATCACAACCGACAGGGACCAATTGCTCAAGCCGTTGACGCGTATCGGGGGAGTGGTCGAGAGGCGACAAACTTTGCCGATTCTTGGCAACATACTGATTAGTGCGGGGGAAGGGGGGCTGGAGCTAACTGCAACGGATCTTGAGGTGCAGCTGCGTACTCGGGCCGCTGCGGAGGTGTCGGAAGACTTTGATCTGACGCTTCCGGCTCGAAAGCTTATGGACATCTGCAAGGCGTTGCCGGAAGGAGGGAAGATAGAAATAGAGGTGAGCGGGGAGAGGGCGGTACTTACGTCAGGAAGGAGTCGGTTTACCTTGGGTTTGCTACCCGCTGCAGACTTTCCCGCCATTGACCCGGGAACGGCGAACGTCCGGATCACGACGGACGCGAATCGGCTAAGAGGTTTGATCGAGAAGACTCAGTTCGCGATGGCACAACAGGACGTGCGCTACTACTTGAATGGGATGTTGCTGGACATAGACGCGCAGCGGATGAGAGCAGTGGCGACAGACGGGCACAGGTTGGCGATGAGTGATTCCCAGTGGGAAGGGAGCGGCGCAGAGAAGGTTCAGGTGATCCTGCCGCGAAAGGCGGTTCTGGAGTTGAGCAGGTTGCTGGCCGGTGAGGAGCTTGCTGTGGTGATAGACGTGAGTTCGAACCACGTGAGCTTCGAGGTGGGAGACAGCCTGTTCATGACGAAAGTCATCGACGGACGGTTTCCGGACTACGAGAGGGTACTTCCGAGTGGTGCGGATAAGACGATGATGGTTGGACGGGAGACGTTTCGGGAGGCGTTGGTTCGAGCGTCGATTCTGTCGAATGAGAAGTACCGAGGCATCAGGTTCAGTCTGGCGCCGGGACTACTGGAGCTCGAGGCGCACAACCCGGAGCAGGAAGAAGCAGAGGAATCGCTCGAGGTGGAGTATGGAGGGGAAGAGCTCGTGATCGGGTTCAACGTGGGGTATTTGCTGGATGTGCTCGCGGTGGTCGATAAAGAGGACGTGGTTCTAGAGCTGAAGGACGGAGGCAGCAGCTGTCTGATCCGGGGCGAAGGGGACCTGGATAGCCGGTATGTGGTCATGCCGATGAGGCTGTAGGAGCGCTTCGGCTGGAAAATGTGTGAGCGGCGTCAGCGCCGATAGCGGGTGCTGGCGGCGTTTGGGATGTTGTTCTTCGCGGGTCGGTTTGGTGGGGATTCTGCATTGGATGCTCCGGGAAAGGGGTAGGCGTCTCTTAAGTCGGCGGTGGCCCGGAGGCTCATCGAAAGAGAGTGGGCTGTCAGTGGTGGGATATGCGCACCCGTAGGGTGTAAGTGAAGAGGGGCCGCCGTTCGAGCTGTGAAAGGTTCTGGATCGCTGTGAAAGGGAGCTGTTGAATTGTAGAGCGCATAGTGTCAGGAGAAATCAGAAATGAGGTTGGCTGAGCTGCGCGTGAGGGATTTCCGGAATCTACAAGGGATTTCGGTCGAGCCAAGTCAAGGACTGAATCTGGTGGTAGGGTCAAATGGCGCTGGGAAGACAGCATTGCTGGAGAGCATCTTCTTTCTGGCCAGAGGTAAGAGCTTCAGGACGAGCCGGTCGAGACCATTGGTTCGGGAAGGGGCGAGAGGAATGTCGGTGTTTGGGAAGGTCATCGGAGCACAAGGGGAAGATCACAGGGTGGGGATTGGATTGGAAGGAAGAGAGAGAAGGGTGCGCGTGGACGAAGTCGAGGTTGGTCGGCTATCGGCCTTGGCAGAGAGGCTGGGCGTGAGTCTTCTCGTACCACAGTCGCATGAGATTCTGGGTCGGGGTCCTGATGTTCGCAGAAGGCTGCTGGACTGGGGTGTGTTTCACGTGGAACCAGGTTTTAGGGAGGAGGCAAGGAGGTACGTTCGGACGCTCCTCCAGCGCAACGCGGCCTTAAGAGAGAAAGGCGGGACCGCGGAAGCTTGGAACAAGTTGCTGGCGCAAGCAGGAGAGGCAGTCCACTTGCGGCGAGCGCAAATCATTGCGGATATGAGGGGCGAGTTGGCGCGTTTGGGCCAGGCAATGGTACAAGCCCCGGTTGAGCTCGTGTTAAACAGAGGCTGGCCGGAGTCCGTTGGGTCGCTAAGCGAAGCATTAATTCGGGTCCGGCAGCAAGATTTGGCGCAGGGATTTACGGGAGTCGGACCACACAGGGCCGAGGTCCGTATCTTGGTCGATGGCAGACCCGCCGCCGAGTTTGCTTCTAGAGGACAGCAAAAATTGGTTGTCGGGTCCGTCTTGATTGCGATGGCGAAGCTTGTCCGAGAGATTCGAGGTGAGACCATGATCTTTCTACTGGACGACTTCTCGTCGGAGTTGGACGTTCGAAGTAGAGGCGCTCTCTGGGAGGAGGTTGCGCGGCTGGGGTGCCAGTCCTTCGTATCAGGATTAGATCTCCGGAGCCTTCCAGAGCATCCCGAATCTCGCTTGTTCCACGTGGAACGTGGCACCTTGGTCGGCCCTTGATCAGCCTGACCCCCAAGATCGATGTATAATGTTGGACCTCGCCTAGGAGCCTAACATGACCTACCAAGCGTCCAGCATCAAGGTCCTGAAAGGACTCGATGCAGTCCGAAAACGTCCGGGAATGTACATCGGTGATACCGATGACGGCACAGGTCTCCATCACATGGTCTTCGAGGTTGTCGACAATTCCATTGACGAGACCTTGGCCGGCTATTGCAATGAGGTGCGTGTGGTTCTGCATGCCGATCAGTCTGTCACCGTCATTGATAACGGACGAGGAATCCCCGTCGATATCCACGAGGAAGAGAATCGGTCTGCCGCCGAGGTCATCATGACAGTCCTCCATGCGGGCGGCAAGTTCGACGACAAATCTTACAAGGTTTCCGGCGGACTCCACGGAGTCGGAGTATCCGTCGTCAACGCCCTGTCGGATAAGCTCACTCTGCAGATCCATCGCGACGGCAAGCTCTATCGCCAGGAGTATCATCTCGGAGAGCCCCAGGCACCTCTTGCGGTGGTTGCCGATACCGATCGCCGGGGCACAGAGATTCGCTTCCATCCCAGCACGACTATCTTCTCCAACATCGAATTCCATTACGAGATACTCGCCAAGCGTCTCCGTGAGCTGTCCTTTCTCAACTCTGGTGTGCGGATCGTCCTGAAGGACGAGACCGACGGCCGAAAAGACGTGTTCGAGTACAAGGGGGGGATCACCGCCTTCGTCCAACACCTCAACCGGAGCAAGACGCCTCTCCACGCAAAGGTCTTCGAGTTCTGCGCAGAGCGCAACGCCGTCAGCGTCAAGTTGGCAATGCAATGGAACGAATCCTACCAGGAGACCATTTTCTGCTACACGAACAACATCCCCCAGCGCGACGGCGGGGCCCACCTGGCCGGCTTTCGCGCCGGTCTCACCCGCACCCTGAACCAGTATATTGACACCGAGGGCTTGGCGAAGAAGCAGAAGATCAACACAACGGGTGACGACGCTCGCGAAGGACTCACCGCTGTGCTGTCGGTCAAGGTCTCGGACCCCAAGTTCTCCTCTCAGACCAAGGACAAGTTGGTGTCATCCGAGGTCAAGCCTGTGGTCGAGGCGCTTCTCGCCGAGCGACTTGCTACCTTCCTGCTCGAGAATCCCACCGACGCAAAGGCGATTGTCGGCAAGATGATCGACGCCGCTCGCGCTCGAGAAGCCGCGCGCAAGGCCCGGGAGATGACTCGACGCAAGGGTGTGCTGGATATCGCAGGACTCCCCGGCAAGCTGGCCGACTGTCAAGAGAAGGACCCCACCCTGTCCGAGCTTTATCTGGTAGAGGGAGACTCCGCGGGCGGCTCTGCCAAGCAGGGCAGAGATCGCCGCACCCAGGCGATACTGCCGTTGAAGGGCAAGATCCTAAACGTCGAGAAGGCCCGTTTCGACAAGATGCTCTCCTCCGCGGAGGTCGGCACCTTGATCACCGCCTTGGGCTGCGGAATCGGCCGCGAGGAGTTCAATCCTGACAAGCTCCGCTATCATCGAATCATCATCATGACCGACGCGGATGTGGACGGCGCGCACATCCGTACTCTGCTCTTGACCTTCTTCTATCGACAGATGCCGGAGCTGGTTGAGCGAGGTCACATCTACATTGCTCAGCCACCTCTGTACAAGCTCAAGAAAGGCAAGCAAGAGCAATACTTGAAGGACGATCTCGAGCTCAACGCCTACCTTCTACAGACGGCCTTGGATCACGCCGAGCTGCATGTCACCGCCGATGCTCCCTCCCTGGCCGATGCCGCACTAGGTCAGCTCGCTCGCGAGTTCCTGGCAGTGATGACCACCGCCCAGCGGTTATCTCGACGCTATCCCGCCGAGCTGATCGAGCAATTTATCTACATGCCGAGTCTCGATCCCCCACACCTGGAAGACAACACACATATGACTGCCTGGATCCATGAGCTGCAGGGCCGTTTGAATGCAGGCCGCAGCCATGCTGACGTGTTTGCGCTCAGCCTCGCCGAACTCCCCGATACCCTTGAGCCAGCCCTCGCCATCGACCGTCGTATTCACGGACTCTCCAACGAGCAGATGATGCCACTGGACTTCTTCGAGACGGCCGAGTATCGACGCATCCGAGAGATCGGAGAAAAGCTCGACGGCCTGATTGGCCAAGACGCCTACGTGAAACGGGGTGAGCGCCAGCGCGAAATCCCCAGCTTCAAGGCAGCGCTTGCGTGGTTGATGGACGAGGCCAAGCGTGGCCAGACGATCCAGCGCTATAAGGGATTGGGAGAGATGAACCCAGAGCAGCTGTGGGATACCACCATGGATCCGGAGACCCGCCGCCTGCTCCGGGTGACCATCGAAGACCTTGTCGCCGCCGATCAGCTGTTCACCACCCTGATGGGCGATCAGGTGGAGCCTCGCCGGGACTTCATCGAACGAAACGCCTTGGCGGTGGAGAACCTGGACGTCTGATCGATCGCGGCAAGGCTCAATTGCTCAGGACGAGTCCCGGCGGTGGGGCATCTGCTCTGTCCGCCCCTTGATCCATTCCTCGACCTTTCGCGTGACGGCGACGGCCTTGAGCCCCTGGGTCAGGATGGGCGGACCGAACACCACATCGATGGTTCCCGGGTATTTCTTCAGACCGCGACGCGCCCAGAAGACCCCGGCATTGTGAGCCACGGGGATCACCGGACAGCCCGAGCTGCCAGCAAGCAAGCCAGCTCCTGCGCCGTATTTTCGCTGCTCCCCGGGCGGGACCCGTGTTCCCTCCGGAAAGATCACCACCAAGCGGCCCTCTTCCAACCGCCTTATTCCTTCTTTCACCAATTTCTTCAATGACTTAGGTCCTGATTTCCGGTCAACGACAATGGCCTTCGACACCCAAAGTGCCCAACCAAAGATCGGAATCATCAACAGCTCTCGCTTCAGCACCCAGGTCTGTCTCGCAGGCAACAGCCCCCGCAACGCAATGGTTTCCCAGGCGGACTGATGGTTAGCGGCGACAACCGCCCCAGTCCCCGGCAGATTCTCCAGCCCCTGAATGTGATAGTCCAGCCCGCACACCGCTTTCAACAGGGAAAGGTTCACCGATCCCCAGAGGTTTCCCAAGCGCCCGCTCCAGCGCGACGGAATCCACCACTCGGTCAGGATGATCGCAACCCCTAGCACCAGAGTGGTGAGGGTTAGCAGCAAATAAAAGACCAGGGACCTCAGCAAGATCATCCCAGAAGCCCCTCAATTGGCGGCTGCAAGCCTGTCGGCCACGGCGGAGAGGTCGTCGAAGATCTCCACCCCTGGCAACTCGTGCACCTGGGAGCAGCTCGCGCGGCCCTTGCCTGTTCTCACCAGCAAAGGCACCGCTCCCACTGCGAGCGCCGCCTGAAGATCCCGCAGACTGTCCCCTACGCACGGCACCCCGACCAGGTCGATGTTGAACCGCCTTCCGATCTCTACCAACAGCCCCGGCCGAGGCTTCCTACATCCACACTCGTCCAAGGGGGAATGGGGACAAAAGAAGATCCCCTCGATCTGACCGCCTTTGCGTGCCAGCTCTCCCAGCATTTTCCCGTGAATCGCATTGAGCGCGCTCATATCGAACAGCCCTCTCCCGATCCCCGATTGATTGCTGGCAACGAGGATGCGCCAGCCCGCGCTGTTCAGTCGGGTAATCGCTTCCAAGCTGCCCGGAATCGCTATCCACTCTTCCGGCGATTTGATGAAGGCAGCGGAGTCCTCGTTGATGACCCCGTCTCTATCGAGGATTACCGCTCGCATCGGCGCGCTGCACCCAGCGTCACTGATCCAGATCCCTGAATTCCGAGACGCGGATTCGGCCGTTTACCATCCGGCCCGTGCGCTTGTTCAGCTTCTCCATCTTGTCCCAAAAGGCCGCCACCAGATCCAAATCCGCGGCTATGGCCGTACCCATGACCAGAATCAGCAGATCCGCCACCTCTTCGGCCAACACTTCCTTCCGCTTGCCCTTGGTGACGCACGCAGAAATCTCTCCCAACTCCTCTGCCATCAACGAGACCCGATAGGTCAGCTCTTCTCCTCCTGTCTCTTTGAAGCGGTGTTTGTCGTGGAAGGCCTGCACCGCCGCCATCATCGCCTCGAACGCGTCGCTCCGCCCGGCCACGACTTCATCCCCACTGCAGCCGAGCGATGTCGGCCACACCCATGAACAAGGCGCCCAGAGAGGCCAGTAGAGAGAGCCGATTGGCTCGCACCGACGGGTCGTCGCACATCACCATGACCTCCTCGAAGAAACGATCTACGGGCTGACTCAGACTGGCCAGCGTGCTCAAAACCTCGTCGTATTTCCCTGCGGCGAGCAACGGCGCCACCCGAGGACGAACAAGCGCGATAGCGCTCGCTAAGCTGATCTCAGCATCCTTCGACAGCAGATCCTTATCCGGGGTGCGAGGGTACGACTCTCCGCTCTTGCGAAGGATGTTGCGGATGCGCTTGTTGGAGGCTGCCAGCCCTTCTGCCTCAGGCAGCGACCGAAAGGCGGTCACCGCCTTGATTCTCTTGTCGATGTCCGCGGGAGAGCCGGGCCTCACCTCTGCCACCGCGTCGAACACATCGGGTGCAACCCCTCGATCGGTGAAATACCCCCGCAGCCGTTCCAGCATGAATTCATAGACCTGAGTCGGCGCATCTGCGTCAGCTCTGTCGCCGAGCGCTACCGACGCCCTTGACAGGAGGCCTTTCAGATCAAGTGCCAGGTCTCGCTCGATCAGGATTCGCAGGGCACCGATTGCAGCCCTGCGCAATGCGAAGGGATCCTTGTCCCCACTGGGCCTTTCCCCTACCCCGAAGATACCCACCAGGGAATCCAACCGATCTGCCAGCGCTATAGCCAGCCCGGTCAAGGTGTGAGGCAGACGATCCCCCGCGAAGCGGGGCATATAGAACTCGTCCATGGCTTGGGCGAGCTCCTCGGCCTCGCCGTCGCGCAATGCCAGATAGCGCCCCATGATGCCCTGCATCTCGGGCAGCTCGTAGACCATCTCGGTCATGAGATCACAGCGTGACAGCATACCGGCGCGCGCGGCCAGGGCCTCGTCGCCGCCGAGCTTGCGTGCGACAAGTCCGGCCAAAGACGCCACCCGGACGCTCTTGTCGTACATGGTCCCCAGCTTGTGCTGAAACACCAGTTTGCGCAGCGCGTCGACTCGCTCCTCCAGACGTTTCCTCCCGTCCTGCCGCCAGAAGAACATGGCATCGGCGAGCCGGGGTCGCACTACCCGCTCATTGCCTTCTCTGATCAGCTCCGGATGGGGACTGTCGATGTTGGCCACCGTGACGAAGTGGCTCATCAATCGTCCATTCCCGTCCAGCACCGGAAAGTACTTTTGATGCTGCTTCATGGTCAAAATAAGCGCCTCGTGCGGGACCTCCAGAAACCGCTCCTCGAAGCTCCCGGCTATGGCCACCGGCCACTCGACCAGCCCGCAGACCTCGTCCAGCAGGGCGTCGTCCAGGTCCGCGCGGCCCCCGAGACTCTCGGCGACCTGCCGAACGTCGGCGACAATCCGCGCCCGTCTGGCCGAGAAATCGGCCACCACCCGACCGCTATCCTTCAGAATGCTCGGATACTCCGAAGGGGCGGGTATCCAGATGCCGCCCGGGTGATGAAAGCGGTGTCCGTGTGTCATGCGTCCGGCCTCGACGTCCATCAGGCGGCAACGAATCACCTCGCCGCCGTGCAGAAACACCAGCCAATGCACGGGGCGCACGAACTGCGACTCCAGATCGCCCCAGCGCATCCGCTTCGGGACAGGCAGCCGGTCCAGGGACTGTGAGGCGATCTCCGGCAATATCTCGCTGGCTGGCCGCCCTCTCTCTCGATCTCGAAACACCAGCCACTCACCCTTTTCGGTGCTGACCCTGTCCAGGATGCTCACCTGGGTCCCGCAAGAGCGGGCGAAGCCCACAGCCGCCTTGGTCGGCAAGCCGTCGGCGTCGAAGGCGGCGGCCACCGCCGGACCGCGCCTCTCAATCTCGAGGTCCGCCTGGCGACGCGCGCAGGCCTCGATCAGGACGCCGAGTCTCCGTGGACTCGCATAGCCATGTGCCGTACCGTGGCCAAGACCCATCTTGTCGAGTCCCTCGACGAACTCACGGGTCAACGCTTCGCCCAAGCTACGGAGCGCCTTGGGCGGCAGCTCTTCCGTGCCTATCTCGAACAGCAGGTCCGCCTGCTCAATCATCGGTCTTGCTCTCCCCGGCGCTCAGCATCGGGAATCCCAGTCGCTCCCGTGCCGCGTAATAGGCCTCCGCCACCGCCCTGGCCATGGTCCTTACCCTCAGGATGAAACGCTGCCGCTCGGTCACCGAGAGGGCGTGACGTGCGTCGAGCAGATTGAACGCATGAGAAGCCTTGAGCACCTGCTCATACGCTGGCAGGGGCAATTCCAGCCCAATGAGCTTTCCGCTCTCCTTCTCGCATTGCTCGAACACACGAAACAGGAAGTCCACGTCGGCGTGCTCGAAGTTGTACGCCGACTGCTCGATCTCGTTCTGCAGAAAGACGTCCCCGTAGGTCACCTTGCCCCGCGGGCCATAGGTCCAGGTCAGATCGAAGACGCTCTCCACCCCCTGCATATACATGGCGATACGCTCCAGTCCATAGGTGATCTCGCCGCTCACCGGACGACAGTCTAAGCCACCCACCTGTTGAAAATACGTGAATTGGGTCACCTCCATGCCGTTGAGCCAGACCTCCCAGCCCAGACCCCAGGCTCCGAGTGTCGGCGACTCCCAGTTGTCCTCTACGAAACGTACGTCATGGACTTCGGTGTCGATGCCCAGCATCCTGAGCGATCCCAGATACAGGTCCTGGATGTCCAATGGGGATGGCTTGAGCAGCACCTGATACTGGTAGTAGTGCTGGAGACGGTTGGGATTCTCGCCATAGCGACCGTCGGTAGGGCGGCGCGAGGGCTGTACATAGGCCACGCTCCAAGGCTCAGGGCCTATCGCCCGAAGGAAGGTTGCGGGGTGGAAGGTCCCTGCTCCCACCTCGGCGTCGAGCGGCTGCAGGATGAGGCAGCCTCGTTGGGCCCAATAATCATGCAATGCCGAGATCAGCCCTTGAAAGCTCAAAGGCCCCTGGCGCCCGGACTCGAGCGACTCGCTCCTGGTCAAAATCGGCTCTCCGAAAAAACCGAGGAAATTCTATGGAGTATACCGTTTGGACGACAGCTTTGGCCAACCGGGCCCGTCCAAACAAGCCGCTCGATGTGCGTTTCTCTTCCTGCCCCCGCTCCTTTACAATAGGCGGCCGGATCTTCACCCGGCCCCGTCACCGCAACCTATGACCCGCCAGCGCAAAGCCGTCGCCCTGATCTCGGGTGGCCTGGATTCCATGCTGGCCGCCCGGGTAATCCAGGACCAGGGCGTCCAGGTCGAGGGGATCAATTTCTACACCGGCTTCTGTGTCGAAGGACACACCCATGCGATCCGCAAGCGCGACCGCGACAAGCCCAAACGGAACAACGCCCTGTGGGTCGCCGAGCAGCTGGGTATCAAGCTGCACATTGTGGACGTTGTCGAGGAGTATAAGGACGTGCTGCTCAATCCTCGTCACGGCTACGGCGCCAACCTCAATCCCTGCCTGGACTGTAAGATATTCATGGTGCGAAAGGCGCACGAGTGGATCCAGGCCCACGGCTTCGATTTCATCGTGACAGGTGAAGTCGTCGGCCAGCGACCCATGTCTCAGAGGCGCGACACCATGCCCGTGATCGCCCGTCAGTCAGGGGCAGAGCGTCTGCTCGTACGGCCTTTGTGTGCCCACAACCTGCCTCAGACTCTGCCTGAGCAAGAAGGCTGGGTGGACCGCGAGCGTCTTCTTGGGCTCAACGGGCGCAGCCGCAAGCCGCAGATGGCGTTGGCGAGCCACCTGGGCATCACCGATTATGCGCAGCCGGCGGGCGGGTGCTGCTTTCTCACCGACGCCCAATACTCGGTCAAGCTCGCCGATTTGTGGCAGGCGCGCGGCGAGCGCCGCTACGAGCTCGACGACATCATCCTCCTCAAGGTTGGTCGCCACATCCGGCCTAGCCCCCAATTCAAGCTCATTGTCGCCCGCGAAGAGGGTGAAGGACGCTTCATGCAGGGCTATCGCGCTCGTTACACCAGCCTCAGCACCCTGAGCCACCCCGGGCCTCTGGCGCTGATCGACGGCCGAGCCAGCCCCGCGGACATCGAGCTGTGCGCCCGGGCGATCGCCCGCTACAGCAAGGGCCGCGACGCCCACCAGGTGTCGGTCGAGGTGCGCGAGCCAGATGGTGCCACCCGCATCCTACAGGTTCGCCCCATGGGTCCTCAGGAGATTCCCGAGCAGTGGATCCTGTAACGCCCGTGATCGTGGACGCGCGCGGTTTGCTTTGTCCCTTGCCGGTCATACGGGTACAGGATCGCGCGGCGGGTCTGGCCTCGGGGACTCGAATCCAGGCCATAGGCACGGACCCGGGCATGCTGAACGACATCCCCGCTTGGTGTCGGGTGAACGGCCATCGCGTTCTGGAGACGAGTAGCCACGATCACTACTATGTGGTCCTGCTGCAGCTGGGCGACGCCTGAGCCATGGACCAGAAACTGACGTCCACCGAGCGTGTGCGAGCCAGTCGCCGAGTTACCCTGGTGGGGGCCCTGGTCAACATCGGGCTCTCCGCGCTCAAGATGTTTCTCGGTGTTATTGCCCATTCGGAGGCGCTTGTCGCGGACGGCATCCACTCCCTGTCCGACCTGCTCTCCGACGCACTGGTCTACCTTGCCCTGCACCACTCCGGACAGGCCCCCGACGAAGAGCATCCCTATGGATACGGCCGATTCGAGACGGTCGCTACCTTCGCCTTGGGCGTGCTCCTGCTGCTGGTCGCTGCCGGCATCGCCTGGGATGCCATGACGAGACTGTTCGATCCCACCAGTCTGCTGAAGCCCACGACCCTCGCGCTTTACGGAGCCTTGATCTCGATCCTTACCAAGGAGGCCCTCTATCACTATACCCTGGTCGTGGGACGGCGGGTCCGCTCGCCGCTCCTGCGCGCTAACGCCTGGCACCATCGCTCCGACGCCGTCTCATCCGTGGTGGTCTTGGTGGGGGTGGTCGGCACCATGGCGGGACTCCCCTACCTGGACGCCATCGCCGCCGTGCTGGTGGGTGTGATGATCGGCAAGATCGGCTGGACGCTCGGCTGGGGCGCGGTGCACGAGCTGGTGGACGCCGGGCTGGATCGGAAGAAGATCGAGCAAATCCGACAGACCATTCTTCGGGTCGGTGGTGTTCGCAGCCTGCACATGCTACGCACCCGGCGCCTTGGGGGGCATGCGACAGCGGACGTGCATGTGCAGGTCGAGCCCAGATTGAGCGTCTCTGAAGGTCACCAGATCGCCGTGTTGGTCGAGGAGCACCTCAAGCAGGACGTCGACGAGATCGAAGACGTTACCGTCCATATCGATCCGGAGGATGACCAGAGCGGCGCCTCCTGCCGAGATCTTCCACCCCGCGGCCAGGCCCTGCAGCTGATCGACCGGGGCTGGCTGGAGGTCGAAGGAGCGGCCGAGAGATTCTGGGTCACGCTGCACTATCTGGGCGGCCGGATCCATGTGGACGTTTATTTTCCGATCGAGCGGGCCCGAGATCCGGAAGAGCGAGCCCGTATGGAGCAGGCCTTGGCCGAGCAGCTGCGGACTTCCGGCGGATGCTTCGGGCGTTTGAGGGCCTACTATGGAAATGCACCATAAATGCTCATACAGGTCCATGGCGCACCTTTTTTGCAGTTTGCCGGCTCCAGGTTCGAGGGTACTGCGCGTACGGAAATCTGCGGCTTTTGCCTCCGGGCGCTCTCAGCTCTATGCTGGGGCCGCGCACGCCGCGAGATCATTCCGCTCCGGAAGATCCTGCTCCGCGGCCCTTTCCACCCTCACCGGCAGACTGGACAGGGATTCTATCCACTTAGTGGCATGGTTTATGCCATCCAAGCACCTCGAGCTATCGGGGCCTGGTTACTCAGGTGAAGGTTCACGGTCACTTACCCATCTCTACCGCAAGCAACGGAGAACTCCGAGATGTCCAAAACGTTTGACATGATCAAAGAAGACGATGTGAAGTTCGTCGACCTTCGTTTCACCGATACCCGGGGCAAGGAGCAGCATGTATCCCTGCCCGCCGGCGCAGTTAAGGAAGACCTGCTGAAAGAGGGAAAGATGTTCGACGGCTCGTCCATCGCGGGCTGGAAAGGGATCGAGGAGTCCGACATGGTCCTCATGCCCGAGGACGACACCGCCGTGATGGACCCCTTCTCGGACGAGCCGACCCTGATCCTCCGCTGCGACATCCTCGAGCCCCTGACCATGCAAGGCTATGAGCGCGATCCCCGCTCCCTGGGCAAGCGCGCCGAGGCCTATCTGAGGTCCACGGGTATCGCCGATTCGGCCTTTTTCGGCCCCGAGCCCGAGTTCTTCATCCTGGATGACGTGCGCTGGGGTTCCGACATCAGTGGCGCCTTCTACAAGGTCGACTCCGAAGAGGCCCAGTGGAACTCCGAGCGGGTCTACGAGGACGGCAACATCGGCCACCGTCCGACGGTCAAGGGTGGCTACTTCCCGGTGCCGCCGGTCGATTCGCTCAACGACATCCGTGCCGCCATGTGTCTGGCCATGGAAGAGATGGGTGTGGTCGCCGAGGTCCATCACCACGAGGTGGCCACCGCCGGCCAGTGCGAGATCGGGACCAAGTTCCAGCCCCTGGTCACCCGCGCAGACCACAACCAGATCCTCAAGTACTGCGTCCAGAACGTGGCCCACGCCTACGGCAAGACTGCGACCTTCATGCCCAAGCCCCTGGTGGGTGACAACGGCTCGGGGATGCATGTACACCAGTCTCTCTCCAAGGACGGACAGAACATCTTCGCGGGCAATAAGTACGGCGGCCTGTCCGAAGAGGCGCTTTACTACATCGGCGGAATCATCAAGCACGCCCGGGCCCTGAATGCCCTGACCAACCCCGGCACCAATTCCTATAAGCGACTCGTGCCTGGCTTCGAGGCTCCGGTGATGTTGGCCTACTCGGCGCGCAACCGCTCCGCCTCCATCCGTATTCCCTGGGATGCCAGCCCGAAGGGCCGGCGGCTCGAGATCCGCTTCCCCGATGCCATCGCCAACCCCTACCTCGCCTTTGCCGCGATGATGATGGCAGGCGTCGACGGTATCCAGAACAAGATCGATCCGGGCGAGGCCATGGACAAGGATCTCTATGATCTGCCAGCGGAAGAGGCCAGAGCCATCCCCACTGTCTGCCATGCCCTGGACCAGGCGCTCGATTGCCTGGACAAGGACCGCGAGTTCCTCACCGCGGGTGGCGTCTTCACCAATGATCTGATCGATGGCTACATAGCCCTCAAGATGGACGAGGTCACTCGCATGCGCATGACTACCCATCCCGTCGAGTTCGACATGTACTATAGCCTCTGATCCCGGGGTCGCTTCCGATCAGCGGACGCTCCCGCAAGGGAGCGTTTCTTTTCGTGCCGACCATGGCACGGCGTCTTTTCTGCGCACTGTATCTCATGATGGGCGAGTTGCCTTCACGACCCATTGTGTGCGGCCGCGCGCTGACCTATGCTCCCACAATGAAGAGACACTCTCTCGCTCTTGCTCTGTGCTTCGTTGTCGCTTTCTCCGCGCAAGGGGCCTTCTTCAAGTGGACCGACGCCGACGGCGTGGTCCACTACTCCGATCACCGGGAAAAAGGTGCAGTCAGGGTTGACTTGCCTGAGCCTACCGTGTACGCCCCCCCACCGCTGCCTTCGCTCCAGGGTCAGGCCAAGTCGCCGCCAGAGGACTCCGAGCCGCCCGTTTCCTACGAGCACTTTGCCATCCTCGCCCCCACCCAAGGGCAATACCTTCGCAATGCGACCGGAGAGGTCGACGTCCGTTTCGATCTGAAGCCTGCCCTTCAGGCAGGGCACCGAATTCAGCTGGCCCTCGACGGCGTGGGTGCCCAGCAGAGCGTGACCTCGACCCATGCCCTGCTCAAGAATGTATATCGCGGCCCGCATAGTCTGTTTGCCGAGGTCATAGACCAGCGAGGGGCGACCGTAGTCAGCGCCGAGCCGGTGCGTTTCTTCCTGTTCGTGGAGACGGTCGACCGCCCGAAGGGGGAGACCGGCGATGAGCCAGGGACCGACGTTACCTCTTCCCCCTACGCTCCGGCTCCCCACCAGAACGACAGCTACACTCCCGGGTCGCCGGGCAGTGGGTCCTCCCAGAACGCGCCGGACTATGTGCCCGCACCGTCACCTCCGGGAGGAGGAGAGACCTTCACCCCGGTCGGTCCCGGTGGTGGCTCGGTCTATGCGCCGAGCTACGGCCCGAGCAACTGACCGACCCCCTGATACTGAAAATTCAGCACCATTTTGGTGCGGACAGCCCCGCCGGCGCGGCCCGATCGCCCCGGGGAACAGGCTTTCCTGTTGCACCATCCATCGCCCTGCACGCCCGGCCACGGCGAACCGTCTTCCCTGTTCCGAGGCGCCGAGACGTTTGCTTCCCGCCCCGACGAGTGCCTTTGCGCATCGGGAATGCATCCTGATCAGATTGGTGCGGATCTTGCGTGGGACCGACGGTGATGAGTGCTGCAGCCGACATGCCGAAGGGGGCCTTTCAGCAGATCCTCGACCACCTTACCGTCGCCGTGATCGTGTTCGACTCCGCGATGTGTCTGGCCTATGTGAATCCCGCGGCGGAGGCACTCTTCTCGATCAGTGCACGCCAATTGCGTGGGCGCCACGCCACCGAACTCTTTCGGTGCTCGGGCACGGATGTGGACGTGCTTTTCAACCGCGCTGTCGGCTCCGCACAGTCGCTCACCGAGCGTGAAAAATCCATGACCCTTCCCGACGGACGGGATGTCACCGTCGACTGCACGATTACCCCCTTGGCGGCGAGCAAGGGGTTCACCGGACTCCTGGTAGAGCTCCAGCAGCTGGACCGCCAGCTGCGAATTAGCCGAGAGGAAGGCCTCTTCGCCCAGCATCAGGCGACGCGCGCCCTGGTCCGCGGCTTGGCCCATGAAATCAAGAATCCCTTGGGTGGTCTGCGCGGCGCGGCCCAGCTGCTCGAGCGGGAGCTGGGCGATCCCGCCCTCGCCGAGTACACCCGGGTGATCATCGACGAGGCAGACCGTCTGCAGGGCTTGGTGGATCGGCTTCTGGGACCCAACCGCCTGCCCCGCTACGCCATGATCAACCTCCACCAAGTGCTCGAGCGAGTCTACGCCTTGGTGAGCGCCGAGGTGGCGGGCCAGCTCCGCATCGAGCGTGACTACGATCCCAGCATCCCCGAGGTCTATGGCGACGCCGATCAGCTGATCCAAGCCCTGCTCAATATCGTGCGCAACGCCGCCCGTGCGGTGGCACCCCAGTCGGGGCGCATCTTGTTGCGCTCTCGCATCCTGCGCCAGTTCATCGTTGGCCACCATTGCTACCGGCTGGTGGCCGAAATCGACGTGGAAGACAACGGCCCGGGCATACCCCCCGAACTCCGGGATCGGATCTTCTACCCCATGTCTTCGTCGAGCCCTGGCGGACAGGGTATAGGCCTGTCCATCGCCCAGGCTCTGGTGCGCCAGCACGGCGGCCTGATCGAGTGTCGCAGCCGACCGGGGGAGACCATATTCAGCGTATTCCTGCCAGTGGAGAAACCCGATGTCCAGGGGTAACAGGGTGTGGGTCGTCGACGACGACCGGTCTATCAGATGGGTCCTGGAACGCGCCCTGGAGCGTGCCGATATGGAAGTAAGGGTCTTCGGCAACGCCCGTGATGCGCTGAGCGCCCTGGAGACCGACAGACCCGACGTTATCGTCTCCGACATCCGAATGCCGGGCATGGATGGGCTGGAGCTGCTCGATGCCATACGCCGGCGCGAGCCGAACCTCCCCGTGCTGATCATGACCGCACATTCCGACCTCGATAGCACCGTCTCCGCCTTCCACGGCGGGGCCTTCGAATACCTCCCCAAGCCCTTCGACGTCCACGAGGCGGTCGATCAGGTGCGCCGCGCCTGCCGCCAGTCCATCACGGCTGGCTCCGACACCGTTCCTGCCTCTCTGGAGGCGCCCGAGATCATCGGCGAGGCCCCGGCCATGCAGGAGGTGTTCCGCGCCATTGGCCGTCTGGCCCGCTCCAATATCACCGTACTCATCAACGGCGAGTCCGGGACGGGTAAGGAGCTGGTCGCTCGGGCCTTGCACCGACACAGCCCGCGGGCCAACGAGCCGTTCATCGCGCTCAACATGGCGGCCATCCCCAAGGACCTACTGGAGTCCGAGCTGTTCGGCCACGAGCGCGGGGCGTTTACGGGCGCCCAGAGCCGTCGCCTCGGACGCTTCGAGCAGGCGGATGGTGGCACCCTGTTCCTGGACGAGATCGGTGACATGCCCGCCGAGCTCCAGACCCGACTCCTGCGCGTGCTGGCCGACGGCCAATTCTACCGGGTGGGGGGCCACGAGCCGGTCAGGGTCGATGTCAGGATCATAGCCGCCACCCACCAGCAGTTGGATCGCCTGGTCAGCGAGGGGCGTTTTCGGGAGGATCTCTTTCACCGTCTGAACGTGATCCGTATCCACCTGCCGGCCCTTCGCGAGCGCCCGGAGGACGTGCCCCTGCTGATGGAGCGCTTCCTGGTGAGCGCCTCCAAGGAGCTGGGCGTTGAGCGCAAGTATTTGACCCAGGAGGCGAAGGAGCGACTCCAGTCCTTCCACTGGCCCGGCAATGTTCGTCAGCTGGAGAATACCGCTCGTTGGCTGACCGTCATGGCTTCGGGGGCAGAGGTGCACGTTGAAGACCTGCCCCCGGACCTGCACGGCCAAAAGGATCGTAGCGCTAGCGGCGGCGACGACTGGCAGGGCCGGCTGCGTAGCTGGGCACGGCACCGATTGTCCGACGGAGAAGTCTCGTTGCTCGACTATGCCCTTCCGGAATTCGAGCGGGTCATGATCGAGGCCGCTCTAGAGCGAACCGGCGGCCGTCGCCAGGAGGCAGCCAAGCTGCTGGGTTGGGGACGGAATACGCTGACCCGCAAGATCAAGGAGCTGGGGATGGACGACGAGGCCGGAGACAGCCCCAACGAGTAACGCAGCACGCCCTTTAATTCCCCTCGATCCTCCCCCATTTCCGGGGCATTCTTCGCGGGGAGTGGTTCAATGGACAGCGCCAGCATCGATCTCGTAGGCACCCGGGTTCAGGCGGTGACCGCCGACGGCGATATCTTGAGGATCCGGCTCGAGCCGGCCTATATCATCAAGACCATGACCGGCTCCACCGAGCGCACGCGCTGGCGCCAGAACGGTGAGCTGGTATTTCGAGGCGCGAGCCTGCAAGCCGATTTGCCCCCTTTGCCCTCGGTCTGCGCCGGGGGCGATGTGGCAGAGAACATCTACACCTACCGGGACATGATTCCGGTTCCCCTGAGCAGCCGAGGTCAGGCCTCATGCGATCTCGCCTTCGAGGGCACCGACCTGCGTCTGCAGGTACAGGCTTTGGGAGTGTACCTCGAGATGGAAGGCCTGCCGAAGTACATCGAGCACCTGCGTCCCGTCTGACCGGGTCTCGATCCCTCATTTCTCGACAGACGCCAAGTGATGCGCCTGTCGCGTGGTCTCGGGAAGTCGGAACCGGGTCGTGCAGGCAAGCACGTAGTGGATGGCGGTTTCCAGGCTGATCCTATGGCCGATGGAGACGAACAAGGGTGATACCCCGGTGCGGGTGCGCAGCACCGCACCCACCCGGCGGCCTTCCAGCATCAGCGGCGTCCATTCGCCCTTGCGCTCGGGGACCGGCCCGAATTCACCCACCAGCCTTGACTTGGCGACGCCGATGCTCGGGGTGTCGATCAGGAGGCCCAGATGACAGGCCAGTCCGAAACGCCGCGGATGCGCCCAGCCGTGGCCGTCGCAGAGGATCAGATCTGGCGGCGGGTCGATCCGGGTCAGCGCCTCCAGGACTCCGGGTAACTCACGAAACGACAACAGGCCGGGCACGTAAGGGAAGCGCGTGGGCAAGCGCACCAGCGCTCGCTCCAGCAGCGTCAAAGATGGGAAGTCCAGCAGCGCCACGGCGGCCCGGGTAACGCGACCGCCGTCTTCAAAGCCGACATCTATGCCCGCCACCCGTCGCACGTGTCCCAGCCGATCCTCTACACAGACCTGCTCCCGGAGCTCCATCTGGAGGGCTCGGGCCTCGGCAGGGGCAAGACTCCAGGCATGCATCGGGAATCTTCTTATCATCCTAGAAAAAGCAGTTAGCCATTAGCCATTAGCCATTAGCCATTAGCTTAGCCAAATTCGCAAGTTAGCTCGCTCGAAGCCCGCTGCAGGTCTCACCCGCGGGGTGAGCGGCCGGGGTCGCCATATTGGCAATTCAATCAATAGCCAATTCCCAGCAGCAAGCTGCGCTTTTCAGGATCATGGCATTCCTCCGTCCGGATGCTCCAGCGATCTTCGTGTCCTTTTGGCCCGGGTGTTACAGTCTCGAGTTCCAAAATCAGGCGGCACCGCTAGACCCGTACTCTCACCCGGGCGATCAGGGCCCGTCTCAATCCCCATCCCGCGGGCCAGCTGGAGCGCAACATCCCGGCTGACGAGGCGGCCAACCCCATCCGACGAGACAGATCCGGTCTGATACGGGTGCCTGAACGCAAAGACCCGGCCGATCGGCCGGGTCTTCGCTTGTCCTGCCGCCCGGGGCCAGGCCCCGGCGACGGGCGCATGACTCAGTTCCGATGCGACCCGACCAGGTCGTGGGCGATTTCCACCACCCGATTCGCCATGTCCATGTAGGTCTGGCGGTAGTCCTTCAGCAGCCCTTCCTGGGATGCCCAGTAGTCCTTGCCGGTGACGCCATGCTCGTGCTCATACGCAATGAACTGCTTCTGCATATCGAGCATTTGCTGGATCAGCTCGCCTTTTTCCTTGATCAGTGCTTCGTTGTCGCTCATGTCAATCTCCGGTTCCGGACATCACTTGACGCCAGGTCATTGAGTGGAAGACAGTCTTCTAATATATCACGCGAAACGCCCGTTCGACCAGTCAATCCCCTATCCAAAAAGGGATAGCCGGGATACCGCAACGGCCTTTCAACGTGGCTTCGCGCCGATGCCCGGCGGGCTGTCTCAGCAGGTGCGGCTGGGCTTGCGCGGGTCGTTCAGGATCAGACTGCCGGTCACCTGCTGGACCGACTCGAGGCAATGGTGCTCCAGGTACGCCAATATCCCTTGGTTGATCTTGGTGCACACCAGGGGGTCGTAGAAGAGAGCGGTCCCGACCCCGACCGCGCTCGCGCCGGCGATGAGAAACTCGAGGGCATCCTCCGCGCTGCGCACTCCCCCCTGTCCGATGATGGGTATGCCGTGGTCACGGCACACCTGGTGGACCTGATGCACCTTGAGCAGCGCGACCGGCTTGATCGCCGGCCCAGACAGCCCCCCCTGGTTATTGCCCAGGAACGGCGAGCGACTCTCCACATCTATGGCCATGCCCATCAGGGTGTTGATGACGGCGAAGGCGTCGGTGCCCGCCTCGATGCAGCGTCGCGCATTCCCGGCGATGTCCGTCTGGTTGGGGGACAGCTTGGTGATCAGCGGTTTTTCGGTGGCGCGCCGACAGGCCGCCACCACTTGCGCCGACATCTCCGGATCATTGCCGAAGGCCACCCCTCCTTCCTTGACGTTGGGACAAGAAATGTTGATCTCGATGGCGTCGATGGGCGAGTCGTCGAAGCGGCGGGTGACGTCGAAGTATTCGTCCACGGTGGACCCGGACACATTCGCGATGAAGCGGGTTTCGGAGAAGTCCAGTGTCGGCAATATCTCACCCACTACGTGGGCGACGCCCGGGTTTTGGAGCCCGATGGCGTTGAGCATCCCTTCGGGGGTCTCATAGACCCGGTGGGGTGGATTGCCCAGGCGTGGCGCCAGGGTGGTGCCCTTGAGGCAGACCGCCCCTGCGTCCCGATTGGAAAAGCCTTCGACCCGCGTGTATTCTTCGCCGAACCCCACGCACCCCGACAGGAGCACCAGCGGTGTACTCAGGCGCAGCCCGCAGAAATCCACGGCCAATGCCGGGTCCCAATTCTTACTCATCGCCATTCGCCCAGCCTGATATCCCCCCGGTGCCAGCTCTATGACCGGAACGGAGTACCAGTGCCTCACGTCCTCCTCTACCAACCCGAGATCCCCCCTAATACGGGCAACATCATACGCCTGTGCGCCAACACCGATACGCCCTTGCATCTGATCCGGCCTCTGGGCTTCGAGCTGGACGACGCCAGACTGCGTCGGGCGGGCCTGGATTACCGGGAGTGGGCGAGGGTGCGCACTCACGACAGCCTGGGCGCCTGCCTTCGAGAGATCCGACCGGCCCGCCTGCTCGCTTTGACCACACGGGGAGGTGTCTGCTACGCGGATGTGCGCTACGACGCGGGCGACGCCCTGTTGTTCGGTCCGGAGACCCGGGGACTGCCCCAGGCGCTGCTCGACGGCCTGTCGCCAGAATGGCGGCTACGCATCCCCATGAGGCCGGGCAACCGCAGCATGAATCTCTCCAACACCGTCGCTGTGGTGGTCTACGAGGCCTGGCGCCAAAGCGGCTTTGCGGGGGGCTGCTGCTAGTCGAGCTCGGGCTTTTGGCGTCGTTCGAGAAGCGCTCGGACCGCGTCGCCAGGCTGTACGCCCCCGTAAAGCACTCGATAGGTCTGCTCGCAGATCGGCATGTCCACGTCCAGACGCCCGGCCAGGGCGTCGATCTCGGCTGCGGTGCCGATCCCCTCGATCTCTTGACCTATCTGGGCCCGGGCCTGCTCTTTGGTCAAGCCGCGGGCGAGCGCCAGGCCCAGGCGGCGATTGCGCGATTGATCGTCGGTGCAGGTCAGTGCCAGGTCTCCCAGCCCCGCCAGCCCCATGAAGGTCTCCTGGCGCCCGCCCAGCGCCTGCCCCAGGCGGATCAGCTCCATCAGGCCCCGGGTGATCAGTGCGGCGCGGGTGTTGGCGCCGAACCCGAGTCCATCGGCGATGCCTGCGGCGATGGCGAGCACGTTCTTGGTGGCACCGCCGACCTGGACCCCGATCAGGTCGTCGCTGGTGTACGCCCGGAAATAGTCGCCATGCAGGTAGCCGGCGACCCGCTCGCCATGCTCACGCGTGGTGGCGGCGACTGTGATCGCGGTGGGCAGTCCCTGGGCAACCTCTCTGGCGAAGGTGGGTCCGGAGATGGCGGCGATTGGCCGGTGCTCCAATTCCTCCTCCGCAATCTGGTGCAGCAGCTTTCCCGTGCCCGGCTCCAGTCCCTTGCTCGCCCAGCTGATGCTCATATCCGGACCGACGACCCGGGCGAGTCGTCGAGCGACCTGCCGAAAGGCATGACTCGGTACGGCAACCAGTACCTCTTCGGCATCTTGCAATGCGTGGTCGAGGTCCGCCGTCGCGCTCAGGCCTCGGGGAAAGGGGTGTCCCGGCAGAAAGCCTCGGTTCTCGCCCGCTCGCGCCATCGCCTCCATGACCTGCGCCTCGTGGCCCCAGAGTTGCACCCGGGCACCGTTTCGACTCAGCAGTATGGCCAGGGCGGTGCCCCAGGAGCCGGCCCCGAGCACGCAGATGGCCGGTCTGACTCTGTGCACCCGATGGTCCGAGCGGGAAATCGATGCCGTCAGGCGCTGCCCTGGCCCGAGCCCGATGCTCAGGTCGCGGACTTGGCCTGCTGCTTGGCGGAAAGCTCACGCACGTGCTGCTCGAACAGGGCGTCGAAGTTGACCGGCGTGAGCAACAGCTGAGGGAAGGAGCCTCTGGTGACCAGGTCGGAGACGGCTTCCCGGGCGTAGGGAAACAGGATATTCGGACAATAGCTCCCCAGAAGGGGACCCATTTCCTGCTCGGGGAAGTCGCGCGCGCCGAAGATGCCGGCCTGCTGGACCTCGACCAGGTAGGCGGTGCTCTCGCCCACCTTGGTCGTCAGGGTCACCGTGAGCACCACCTCGAAGCTGTTCTCGCCGATTTGGGCGGTCTGGGTGCTCAGATTCATCTGTGTCTCGGGCTTCCACTCCTGGGTGAAGATGCCCGGTGAGCTGGGCGTCTCGAAGGACAGGTCCTTGACGTAGACGCGCTGCAGGGAGAAGGCCCGCTTGTACTGCTTCTTTTCGGTTTCTTCGGTCATGAATCCTCTATCCTCTACCGCTCTTTCGATGGTTGCTAACCCTTGCGAGAGACCGGGAGATTGGCGCTCTGCCAGGCCAGTATCCCACCGCGCAGGTTGTAGACTTGCTCAAAACCCAGCTTGCGAAGCTGCTTGACGGCGACACCGGACTGGGCGCCCGAGCGGCAGCTGACGATCAACGGTCGGCTCTTGTACTTCTCCAGCCGGGCGATCTGTCCGGAAAGATCGCTCATCGGGATGTTCAAGGCATTGATGATATGTCCCTGCCGGAAATCCGCTGCAGGCCGCACGTCCACCACCACCGCCTCTCGGTGGTTGATCAGCTCGGTGGCCTTGACCGGGTCGACTGCGTTTCTTCCGCCGCTTCCGGCGAGCAGGTCGTAGATCAACAAGGCACTGACGACCAGGAGGGCGCCAACGAGCAACGGGTGGTTGCCGGCGAACTCGATCAACTGCGCCATCATGCAGCTCTATCCTCGAAAGGTTGGGCGGGCCGGAAATTGTACCCCCCGGAAAAACCAAACGGGAGCCCCGAGGCTCCCGTCAACGAGTCAGGTGCCGAATCAGTGCTGGCTGTGGCTACAGAAGACTTCCCGCATCATTCCGATCAGCTTGAGGGTACGCTGGTCGCTCACCCGGTAGAAGACGCGATTTGCGTCCTTGCGCGATGCCAATATGCCCTTGTCGCGCAGAATCGCCAGGTGCTGCGAGATGTTGCTCTGGGAGGTGCCCACGTGCTCGACGATCTCCTGTACGCTGATCTCCTGGTCTCCCAGGGTGCATAAGATCTTGAGCCTCAAGGGGTGAGACATTGCCTTCAACGACCGCGACGCGCGGTCTATGTCCTCGTCTCCCGTGAACAACGCGTCCAAGCTGGAGTCGAAAGAGGAATGGTCGCCGATCATCGATTCGTCACTGGATTCACTGTTCTGCACCATCAGACGAGGCCTGCCTTCTTCACTAGATATCAATAGAATAATACTGTGTCCTTGCCGATCCTGCATGCTTTTCCAGCCCTCCCGGGGCTCGGCCTGGCCGACCCTGGCAGGCATCACGCCATCAGAAATGATTCAATTGACTGATTTTTCGATAATTACTATTAACCTTCCAGGGCATGTCCCAAGGTGACCCAGGGGCTCCCGGACACATCTCGAGGTTCCTCAGACGATGAGCGATCGACCGAGACCCGTCGACCTGGTCGTATTGGACGGGTGCGGATACAGGGAGAGCGAGGCCGGCAACGCGGTGCAGGCCGCGCGCGCGCCTGAGCTGGGTGGCTTCGTCAGCCTGACCGAGTACAACAAGGGCTTCGACATCCCGGTGGCCTTTCCCGCCGAGCGCCTCAAGAATCTGCTCAGCGAGTACATCGCCAATCTGGGCCTGCGTCTCGTCCCGCTCTGGCTGGTCCTGGTCTGCGGGCTGCTCGGCCAAGCGCGGGCGGCGGATGGGGACGCGGCCTCGGGGGCGTTGGACATAGAGTCCGGAGAGCGCCAGCTTCAGGGGGTCCGAGAGCGTATTCGCCAGGTCCAGGATCTGCTGGATCAGGCCGAGGGCGAGCGCAAGGACCTGAGGGCAGAGCTGCGCGAGACCGAGGAGCGAATCGGCGGCATAGCGCGGCGCCTGAGGGCGCTGGCCGGCCGCCTCCAGCGCCACGGCGTGGAGCTGGATGCCCTAGAGCAGACCCGGGAGGCCCGCAAGCAAGAGCTGGCCGTGTACAGAGAGACCTTGGCACGACAGGTGCGTGCCGCCTACGCCATGGGCCGGCAGGAGCGCCTGAAGATCCTGCTGAATCAGCAGGATCCCGCAATGGTCAGCCGCGTGATGGTGTATTACGATTACTTTAACCGCGCCCGCGTCGATCAGGTGCGCGCGGTCAAGGACAGCCTGGCCAAGCTGGGCGAGGTCGAGACCGAGATAGAGCGCCAGCGCGAGCGGGCGCTCTCCCTTCAGGCGAAGGAGCTGGAGCAGAAGGAGGCATTGGAAGAAGCCCGGGTGGACCGGAATAAGGTGTTGGCAGCGCTCACCCAGGACATTCAGAGCAAGGGCGAGCAGCTGCAGGGTCTCAAGCAGGACGAGAAAGGCCTGCAGGCGGTGGTCGACCAGCTGCAGAAGGCCCTGATGGAGCTCCCACCGGAGACGGTCGGCCGTTCCCCCTTCGTGTCCCGCAAGGGCCAGCTGCCCTGGCCGACCAGCGGGCAGCTGGCCGCCAGCTTCGGCTCACCGCGCCATGTGGGCCGCATGCGTCGGGACGGTGTCTTGATCGCCGCACCCGAAGGGAGCGAGGTCCGAGCCGTCTATCATGGACGGGTGGCCTTCGCCGATTGGCTGCGCGGCTTCGGACTCCTGCTGATCATCGACCATGGAGACGGCTATATGACCCTGTACGGACACAACGAGAGCCTGTTCAAGGAGACCGGAGAGTGGGTGCAGGCCGGGGAGGCGGTCGCGTCGGTCGGCAGCAGTGGCGGTCGCGCCAGGGCTGCCGTGTATTTTGGTATCCGTTATCAGGGCCGACCGGTGAATCCGGCCGCCTGGTGTCTGCCGGTACGCAGCAACCACAGGGTTGGATGAGCGGGCGCTCGCAGCGGGCCCCCAGATCCCGAGATGATCACCATGAAGTCACGTTTTCCCACGCCAGGGGCTCTCTTGCTAGCGACCCTCCTCGGGCTCGGTCTGGCCACCGGGGGTCCCGCGCTGGCAGACAAGGCCGAGCCGGTCACCTCCGAGCCGGTCCCGCTCGAGGGTCTACGGATCTTTGCCGAGATCTTCGGCCGTATCAAGGAGAGCTACGTGGAGCCGGTCGAGGACCGTGTGCTGCTCGAGCATGCCGTACGCGGTATGGTTTCGGGGCTCGATCCCCATTCGGCCTTTCTCGACGAGAAGGAATACGAAGAGCTCCAGGTGGGCACCAGCGGGGAATTCGGGGGCCTTGGCATCGAGGTCGGGATGGAGGACGGATTTGTCCAAGTCATCGCGCCCATCGATGACACCCCGGCCCAGCGGGCCGGCCTGCGCACCGGGGATCTGATCATTCGCCTTGACGCCAAGCCTGTGAAGGGGATGACGCTCAACGAGGCGGTCTCGGCCATGCGCGGCAAGCCGGGCTCCAAGATCACCCTCACCGTCGTGCGAGAGGGCGAAGACGCCCCCTTCAAGGTCACTGTCGAGCGGGCCATCATCAAGGTGGCGAGCGTCAAGTCGCGGATGCTCGACGACGGATTCGGCTACGTGCGCATCTCCAACTTCCAAGCCCGTACCGCACCCGACATGCGCACGGCTATTCAGGAGCTGCGTGGCCAGGCAGGAGGGCGACTCAAGGGTTTGGTCATCGACCTGCGCAGCAACCCCGGGGGCGTGCTCAACAGTGCCGTTTCCGTCAGCGACGCGTTTCTCAAAGAAGGGGTGATCGTCTACACCGAGGGTCGGGTCGAGGACTCCCAGCTCCGATTCACCGCCGCCCCGGACGATGTGCTCGACGGGGCACCCATGGTGGTGTTGGTCAACGGTGGGTCGGCATCGGCTTCCGAGATAGTCGCCGGGGCCCTGCAGGACCACAAGCGCGCGGTGATCATGGGCCAGCAGACATTCGGAAAAGGCTCGGTCCAGACCATCGTGCCGGTCGACGACACCATGGCCCTGAAGCTGACAACGGCGCTTTACTTTACTCCCTCGGGGCGCTCCATTCAGGCCGAAGGCATAGTGCCCGACATCTCCCTGGAGCCGGTCAAGGTAAAGCCGAAAGAGAAGGCGGCGAAAGACCAGATCAAGGAGGCGGACCTGGCCCGGCATCTGTCCAACGGAGGCGGTGCCGGCCACCCCAAGGACGCGGCGGCCGAAGACGGGCAGGAGAAGAAGCCCCTGGTGGAGTCGGATTACGAGCTGAGCGCCGCGCTGAATCTGCTCAAAGGTCTGTCCATCTTGCGCCCAGGGACCTGAGCCGTGTGTTGGCCGGCCGACCTGTACCGGTACTCCCAGTCCCGGCTGGACCGATTGGTCCGCCGGGCCAGGCACCGCGGCAGCGCCTTGGGCATAGCCCATCCCTATCCCGAGACGCTCAGCGTGCTCGCCCGAGAGCTGCCCGTCCGGGCAGCTCGCGGCGGGCGGCTCGTTCCAGTCTCGGAGCTGATCCAACTGCAGACCAGGAGTAGAGACCTATGGCACGCGTCCTCGTCCCCCTCGCTCAAGGTTGTGAAGAGCTCGAAGCCGTAACCGTCGTCGATCTGCTGCGCCGTGCCCGGATCGAAGTGCTCACAGCCGGGCTGGATGAACGGCCAGTCACCGCCAGCCGCGGCATGCGCCTGATCCCAGATACGACTCTGGATCGGGTGATGGACCAGACCTTCGACATGATCGCCCTGCCCGGCGGCCTTCCGGGAGCCGACAACCTCCGGGACGATGCGCGTATCGCCCTGCTGCTCCGCCGGACGGCCGAAGCCGGGGCCTACACCGCCGCGATCTGCGCCGCCCCCAAGGTCCTGGGGGCCGCTGGCCTGCTGGACGGAAAGCGCGCCACCTGCTATCCGGGCACGCTGGACGCCTCCGCACTCACCAGCACCCGGCTGCTGGACCAGCCTGTGGTGGTGGACGGCAAGCTGGTGACGTCGCGCGGCCCGGGCACCGCCATGGACTTCGCCTTGGAGCTGATCGCCCTGCTGGCCGGCGAAGAACGCCGCCAGACCGTCGAGAAGAGCCTGGTCAGGACCTGATCCCCCAATGCTATTACGCGCTGCGCCTGAATAGACACGAAAGAGGGCCATGAACCCAAAAACCGCCGTTGGAATCGCGAAGGCGCCAAGAACACAAAGCGGGACAAGCCCCGAAAGCGAAAGAACCTGTTTCACCCAACGGCTGATGCCGGTTTCTAGGAAATCTCCTTGAAACCCTTGGCGATCTTGGCGCCTCAAATGCTCTTTGCTAAGTCGACGAGAATCGCCTTAGTCGGGTCGACCCATCCAGGGTGCCAGGAGGGTAGCCAGGCCTGTGATACCGAGCCCAGCACCTATGGCGAAGAGCCCGCCGGAGAGGGTGCCTGAGAGCAGCGACGCAGCTGGCCCCAGGGTGACCAGCAGGGCGCCGCTGATCAGCATGGAGCCGCCGCCGATCATCTTGGCGGTACGTCGGTCGCCGCGGCGGACCTCGTTGCGCAGGCGGTCTAGGTCCGCGTCGTTCCAGCTCACCTTCAGGCGCCCGTGGGCGGCGTCGCTGAGCACCCTGTGAGCCAGCTCCGGGATCTCGGGAAGTCGCTCGGAGAGCCGGGGCAGGGTCTTGCGCACCCGTTTGAGGAAGGCCCGCGGGCCCAGCTGCTCGCTGACCCAGCGCTCCATGTAGGGTTTGGCGGTCTTCCACAGGTCCAGCTCCGGGTAGAGCTGGCGGCCCAGGCCCTCGATATTGAGCAGGGTCTTCTGCAGCAGCACCAGCTGCGGCTGGACCTCCATGTCGAAGCGACGAGCGGTCTGGAAAAGCCTCAGCAGGAAATTGCCGAAGGAGATCTCGCTGATCGGGCGCTCAAAGATCGGCTCGCAGACGGTTCGGATCGCTGCCTCCAGCTCGTCCACCCGGGTGGTCTGCCTCGGCACCCAGCCGGACTCTATGTGCAGCTCCGCGACCCGACAGTAGTCCCGGTTGAAGAAGGCCAGCAGGTTCTCGGCGAGATAACGCTGGTCTTCCGGGGTGAGGGTCCCCATGATGCCGAAGTCTACGGCGATGTACTGGCCCTCGGGCGAGACGAAGATGTTGCCCGGGTGCATGTCGGCGTGGAAGAAGTTGTCCCGGAACACCTGGGTGAAGAAGATCTCCACGCCCCGCTCGCCGAGCATCTGCATGCTGATACCCTGGCGCTTCAGGCCCTGGACATCCCCCACGGGAGTGCCCGAGATACGCTCCATAACCAACACGGAGGGGCGGGTGTAGTCCCAGAAGATCTCCGGGACATAGAGCATCGGACTGCCGAGGAAGTTGCGACGCAGCTGGGAGGCGTTGGCCCCTTCGCGCATCAGGTCCAGCTCGTCCAGGATGGTCTTCTCGTACTCTTGGACCACCTCGATCGGGCGCAGGCGCCGCCCTTCCTTCCAATAGCGCTCGGCCAGGCGCGCCAGGGTGAACAGCAGGCCGACATCCCGCCGGATCGTCTTCTCTATGCCCGGACGCAACACCTTGACCACCACGGCGCGGCCGCTCCGCAGGCGCGCGCTGTGGACCTGGGCGATGGAGGCGGAGGCCAGGGGGCTCTCGCTGAACTCGGCGAGCACTTCCTCGATGGGCCGGCCGTAGGCCTTCTCGATGATGGTCCTCGCCTGGGTGCCCGGGAAGGGTGGGACCCGGTCCTGGAGACGTGCCAGCTCATTGGCGATCTCGTCGGGGAGCAGATCCCTGCGGGTGGAGAGGATCTGGCCGAACTTGACGAAGATGGGCCCCAGGTCCTCCAGCGCCTGGCGGATGCGTACCCCATAGGACGCGGGCTCGCGCAACCAGTACCAGGGAGAAAAGTACTTGAGAAAGCGTACCGGGCGAAACAGGTGGGTCGCCAGCACCACCTCGTCCAGCCCGTGGCGCATGAGCACCCAGTTGATGTGGAAGAGGCGAATGGCCTGGGAGGGCCGGATCACGGAGCCCGCTTCCCGGGGAACCCGGACCGGCGCTGCAGACGCTGGACGCGGGCCTCCAGCCGATCCACGTCCTCACGCAGCAGGTCGACGTCTGCCTGGAAGGCCTCGATCTCGGCCGCGCTGGGCAGCAGGCAGGCCTCTTCCTGGAGATACTCTCCAAGGTCCCGCTCCAGGGTGCGCCAGGACGACCTTCCCCAGCGTCCGACGCCGCGCAGCCGGCGACCGATCTGGTGGGCCGCGACATCGCCCATCAGCCGGGCGAGCAGCTCCTCCCAATCCACCTCCAGTCCTGCCAGCAGCTCGCCGAAGGTCTGGCCCAGCTCGGTGTCGCCGTGGACCCGCACCTGTCCGCTGAACAGCTCGTCGGCCTTGTCGCGGCTGGCACCGAGCCTGGCCAGGTCCAGGGGCGTGCCGCTGAGCGTGCAGTCCGGTCCGCCCTCGATCCGGTCGAAGATCTGTATCCCATTGGGGGCCGGAACCAAGTACAGGGTGATGCCGAGGCCTATGATCTCCAGGCCTATGACTCGCCCGTGCAGTCCCGTGAGGTGGGTCCGCGATTCGGGGTCCAGGGCCAGGCAACGGTTGAGCGCCGTCTCCAGCCCGTTGAGCGCGAGGTCCGAGAGGCTCATTTACAGCTTGAACCCCCGATGCACGGCCACTATGCCGCCCGTGAGGTTGAAGTAGTCGCAGCGCTCGAAGCCCGCCGTCTCCATCATTTCTTTGAGCTCCTCCTGGCTCGGGTGCATGCGGATGGATTCGGCCAGATAGCGATAGCTGTCCGCATCGCGGGCGACCAGCCTGCCGAGCGCGGGCAGCACGCGGAAGGAATAGACATCGTACGCGCTCTTCAGGGCGGCATTGGTCGGTCGGGAGAACTCCAGCACCAGGGCCCGGCCACCTGGGCGAATCACTCGGAGCATGTCCTCCAGGGAGCGCTGCTTGTCGGTCACGTTGCGCAGGCCGAAACCGATGGAGACGCAGTCGAAATGGTTGTCGGGAAAAGGCAGCCGTTCGGCATCGGCCTGCACATAGTCCAGATTGCCGACCAGGCCCTCGTCGATCAGCCGGGTGCGACCTCGCACCAGCATGGCGGCGTTGATGTCGGAGACCACTAGGCGGCCCTCGGGCCCGACCAGGCCGGAAAAGCGCGCGGCCAGATCCCCAGTTCCCGCAGCCAGGTCCAGCACCCGCTGGCCCGCCCGCACCCCGGCCAGCTCCACGGCAAAGCGCTTCCACAGACGATGGATGCCGAGCGACATCAGGTCGTTCATCAGGTCGTAGCGCTCGGCCACCGAGTCGAACACCGCCCGTACCCGGCCTACCTTCTCCTCGCTCGAAACCTGCTGGAAGCCGAAGTGAGTCGTGTCTTTTTCGCCCATGCGCTCTTGCCTGCCTTATCCGTCGAGAGTTGGTGCGCTGATTCTACCCGGAAAGACGGGTCCAGGGCGAAACGCGAGGGGCGGGCGGATCGATGGGATAGCCGGTCCCGGGGACCTGCATGCGAGGCGTATGGGGCAGATCTATACCCGCCACCGCCACACACGAGTCTTCTGGAGAAGCGGTACATGGATGCGCCGTTTGCGGAGCAGAGGATGCAAAGACAGGCGTGCATCGCGACCGAAAATCCACGTGCCACGGGTATATCCCTCCTTACCCGCGGCGAGGGAAAGGCTCCACACTTCCGATCGGGCTGCCCCAGGCCAGCTGGAGCCGGGCCTCGCGGCCCCGGCCGTCAGGAAGGCTGCTCCTTGCGTTTGTGGCCTGCGGCCTCCAGGTCGGCCAGATACTGCTTCCAGTTCAGCTTCTGGCTCGTGCCCAGCTTGTAGAGGGTCTCCCAGGAGTAGATCCCGGTGTTGTGGCCGTCGTCGAAGTGCAGCAGCACCGCGTAGTGGCCCACCGGCTCCATGCGATCGATGTTCACTTCCTCCTTGCCGACCTCCAGCTTACGCTCGTCCGGGCTGTGTCCCTGGACCTCGGCGGATGGCGAGAAGACCCGCAGGTACTCGCAGGGCAGGTTGAAGTGCGCCCCGTCGTCGAAGGCGATCTCGAGCACGCGCGACTGACGGTGCAGATTCAGCTCAGTGGGTTGGGGCTTGGACATGGGTCTACCTCGACTGCAGGGTATGGGAGACAGGACAGGCCGGGCGTGGGCGCCCCGCCCGGTTGTGATCAAAGGATGTATCGACTCAGGTCCTCGTTGGCCGCCAGGTCGGAAAGGTGGTGGTCCACATAGACGGCGTCCACGCTCACCTGCTCTCCCTGATGCTCGCTGGCCTCGAAGGAGATGGCCTCCAGCAGCCGCTCCATGACCGTGTGCAGCCGCCTCGCCCCGATGTTCTCGGTACGCTCATTCACCTGCCAGGCGATCTCGGCGATGCGCAGGATGCCGTCCGGCGTGAACCCGAGATAGACCTGCTCGGTCTTGAGTAGGGCACGATACTGGGTCGTCAGGGCCGCATCCGGCTCGGTGAGTATGCGGGTGAAGTCCTCCGTGCTCAGCGGGTCCAGCTCCACGCGTATCGGTAGCCGCCCCTGCAGCTCGGGGATCAGGTCCGAAGGCTTGGATAGATGAAAGGCCCCGGACGCGATGAACAGGATATGGTCGGTCTTGACCATGCCGTGCTTGGTGGACACGGTGCTGCCTTCCACCAGCGGCAGCAAGTCGCGTTGCACGCCCTCCCGGGATACATCCGGTCCCCCGTACTCGGCTCGGCTCGCGATCTTGTCCATCTCGTCGATAAATACGATGCCGTGCTGCTCCACCGCCTCCAGGGCGCGCATCTTGAGGTCCTCCTGGTTGATGCGTTTGCCGGCCTCCTCGTCCGCGAGCAGCTTCAAGGCATCCTTGATCCGCAGCTTGCGCCTGCGGGTGCGCCCGCTTCCCATGTTCTGGAACAGGCTCTGTAGCTGACTGGTCATCTCCTCCATGCCCGGCGGGGCCATGATCTCGACGCCCAACTGGGGCGAGCTGACCTCTACCTCTATCTCCTTGTCATCCAGGTCTCCGGCTCGTAGCCTATCCCGAAACTTCTCCCGGGTGGCGCCCGAGCTGACCGGCTCTGGCCGGCTGTCCTCCACGAAGCTGGTGGGGCGGGGGCTTGGCAAGAGGGCGTCGAGCACCCGCTCCTCGGCCCCGGCGCGGGCGGCGTCGCCCACCTTCTCCATCTCTCCCTCGCGCACCATGGCCACGGCGATGTCCGCGAGATCCCGGATGATGGACTCCACGTCGCGCCCGACGTAGCCGACCTCGGTGAACTTGGTCGCCTCCACCTTGAGGAAGGGGGCCCCGGCCAGCTTGGCCAGCCGACGGGCGATTTCGGTCTTGCCCACCCCGGTGGGCCCGATCATCAGGATGTTCTTGGGGGTGATCTCGTTACGCAGCTCGCCGGCGACCCGGGTGCGGCGCCAGCGGTTACGCAGGGCCACGGCCACCGCGCGCTTGGCCGCATCCTGGCCGATGATGTGCTTGTCCAGCTCGCGGACGATTTCCTGGGGCGTAATCTCAGACATGGGTGTGCCATTCAGGCCTCGGCGTCGAGTTCTTCGATGACGAGGTTGTGGTTGGTATAGATGCAGATGTCGGCGGCGATGCCCAGCGAGCGCTCGACGATCTCCCGGGCGCCCAGCTCGGTCGCTCCGACCAGGGCACGGGCTGCCGCCAAAGCGAACGGACCGCCCGAGCCCACTGCCATGATCGCCTGCTCCGGCTCGATCACGTCGCCGGTGCCGGAGATGATCAGCGACGCCTTGGCGTCGGCCACGCACAGCAGGGCTTCCAGGCGGCGCAGCATGCGGTCCGTGCGCCAGTCCTTGGCCAGCTCCACTGCGGAGCGGGTCAGGTGCCCCTGATGCTTGTCCAGCCTGCCCTCGAAGCGCTCGAACAGGGTGAAGGCGTCAGCGGTCGCCCCGGCGAAGCCGGCGATCACCTGGTCCTTGTACAGACGGCGGACCTTGCGGGCGTTGCCCTTCATCACCGTGTTGCCCATGGACACCTGGCCGTCGCCGCCTATGACCACGCGGCCCTGGCGACGAACCGACAAGATGGTGGTGCCTCGAAAATCTTCCACTGGCCTGTCCCGAAATGTTTGCCGCCGAGGGGCGAAGGACGCTAAAGGTCGAAGCTGTGACGCCGACTGCTGGTGCGCCCGCGGTTTGGTTGCCCGCCCTGCGCGTGGCATTGTATACCCGTCGCCGCGTCGCTCTCTCGGGTACGAGAGACGCCCCCGCCGACGAAAATCCCAAGGGCGAGGGGTAATCCCACGCGTCGTATGCTCCGAACCCCTGTCTTGGGGACGATCCCGGCGTTTTCCAGGGTGGAGGGCCCGACGCGCGCCAAGTCTTCCGCTTATCGGCTTGCGGGGACCGACGATCGACGAGGTCCTCTGGCACCGCCGTGGAACCGCAATCTGCCGAGCACCGTCTGGTGGGGTGGAGCCTGCGGATGCGTCTCTGGGCTTGGCGGTACGATCTCGCCGCCTCAGGTGACCAATATGAGTCTCCGAGAATGATCGCCGCCTCGTCAGGCCCAGAACCTTGCCCAAACCCGCGTGCCACAGTGACCCACGGCCTAGCAGTCCGCGAGCGCCGCCGTTGGGCTCTCGGATGAGGCCACCCACCTCCAGCCCCTCAGCGCCGCGCCAGCATGCATGATCCCAGTTACGCATATCGCCACGATATTGACGGCCTGCGCGCGATCGCGGTCGGAGCGGAATGTTCCCCGCCGGTTGGATCTGCTCCAGGGATGAATGCGCCCGCGCGCGATCGGCTGGCCGGAATGAGCACTTCGAGTTGAGGAATAGAACCGTCCAGCCACGAAGCGCCGCAACACAATAGCGGATGTTCGTGGCAGGGGAATGGTTTCAATGGCTATAGCCAAGCCCGTTTGGTCGGGACTGTACTAACGATCAGTACGGAAACCTGTCCGCTCCGCGTCGAAAACGGGCATTGCAACATCGATGTCGCGGGACGGCGCACCATCTTCGGGGCGCTCGGGAAGGTCAGACGCTATTTGGAAGGCCCCTTGGTGCGGCGCGCCCGCGGATGGGCCTGGTCGTAGACCTGGGCCAGGCGCTGGAAGTCCAGGTGGGTGTAGATCTGGGTGGTGGCTATGTCGGCGTGGCCTAGCAGCTCTTGGACCGCTCGCAGATCGCCCGAGGATTCCAGCAGATGGCTGGCGAAGGAGTGTCTCAACAGGTGGGGATAAATATTGCGGACTGCACTGCCGGCCAGAGAGGCCAATCTGAGTCGCTCCTCCACGGTGCGCCGCGCGATGCGTCCGCCCCGTCGGCTGACGAACACGGCCCGCGTCTCGGCAGAGGCCAGCTCGCCCCGCAGCGCCAGCCAGCGGTCCAGGGCCTCTCGCGCCTTGCGCCCCACCGGGGCCCGCCGGGTCTTGGCCCCCTTGCCCGTTACCACCAGGCTGGCGTCGGCCGGGTCGAGGTCCCCTAGGTCCAGGGAGACCAGCTCGGCCAGCCGCAGTCCGGAGGAGTAGAAGAGTTCCAGGATGGCTCTGTCCCGAACCGCGAGCGGGTCACCCTCCACCGGGCTGTCCAGCAGCCGGTTGAGGTCATCCGCGTCCAAGGTGGCGGGCAGACGTCGCTGCACCTTGGGTCCGCGCACCCCCTGGGCCGGATTGCTGAGTGCCTCGCCCTCGCGCAGCAGATATTGGAAGAGGGTACGCAGAGAGGACAGCTCCCGTTGCAGGGACTTGCCGGAAATGCCCTGGCGGTGTCTGGCCGCCACGTACGCCCGTACTCTGTGGCTGTCCAGCGCGCCCCAGCCATTCACACCCTGGTCCCGACACCAGGCGGTGGTGCGCCCGAGGTCACGGCCGTAGGCCTCGACGGTGCGCGGGGACAGGCGCCTTTCCAGACGCAGGTGGTGGAGAAAACGGGTCATCCAGGGCTCGAAGGGATCGGTGGCCTGGCTCATGGCTCTCAGGCCCCCGGGACCGAGACCACCTGGAGCGTATGGCTGACCACCTCGCCGAGGCGGGCGAGGAAGTGTGTGCCTTTGCCGGGATGGAAACGTTCGGCGTCGCGGCTGCCGATGGCGAGCACCCCGACTATGCCCTCGCCCCGCACGGGGATCAGGGCGGCAGAGCCTATCTCTTCGGCCTGGGGGCCGAATAGGAACACCAGCTGATCGACGCTCAGGTGCCCGCACAGCGGACGCCCCCGATCGAGAAACTCTCGGAACTTGGCGGCCTCGGCGAACTCGCCCCGGTCGGTCTCGAAGGCCAGCTGCTGCTCCAGCTCCAGGGCCGAGAACAGCCGCAGCTCGACCGCGTCCGCCCGGAACTGGTCGTGCAGCTCGTCTTCGAGCACGTCCACCACTTCTTCGAAGGTGCCCGAATCGATCAGGTTGAGGGTCAGGTGGTGCAGCCGCTCGGTGAGCCGCTCATTGTCCCGGGCCACGGCGAGCAGCTCTTCGAGCTGCTGGGTCAGACGCTGGTTTTCTTCGCGCAGCACGGCGACTTGGCGCTCGATCAGGGAGATCGCAGCGCCCGAGTCGGGATGGGGCACGCGCAGGCGAGCGATCAGCTCCTCCCGGGAGCCGAAGAAATCCGGGTGATCGAGCAAATAGGTCTCGACCGCCCGAGCCGCCTCAATGTCTGCCCTCGCGGGGTCGCTCTCGGCATTCATAGCTGGATTGTCCCCTCGAACACGTGCACCGCGGGCCCGGTCATCCAGACCGGCTCCCCTTCCGCTGTCCAGGTTATCACAAGATCCCCGCCCGGCAGTCGGACCCGCACCCGTTCGTCCAGCAGGCCTCGGACGCGTCCGGCCACCACGGCCGCACAGGCCGCGGTGCCGCAGGCGAGCGTCTCGCCTGCCCCGCGCTCGAACACGCGAAGATCAATGTGATCCCGGCCGCGCACCGTCATGAAGCCCACATTGACCCGCTGCGGAAAGCGCGGGTGGGCCTCCAATCTAGGGCCGAGGTCGTCGACCGGCGCCTCGTCCACCGAGTCTACCTGAAGCACGACGTGGGGGTTGCCCATGGATACCGCGGCGACCTCGAGCTGCCGATCGTCCAGCTCGAGAAGGTAAGTGGGTGCTTGCTCTGGAGCCGAGAAGGGGATGAGCGCCGGCTCCAGCACGGGGCGGCCCATGTTCACCCGTACCTGGCCGTCGCTCTCCAGATACAGTCGGATCACCCCCGCTCGGGTGCCTATCTCCAGCATGTCCTTGCCGGTCAGGCCGTGGCTGCGAACGAAGCGTGCGAAACAGCGGGCGCCGTTGCCGCACTGCTCCACCTCGCCACCGTCGGCGTTGAATATGCGGAAGTAGAAATCGGTGCCAGGGCTGCGGGGCGGCTCGACCAGCAGCAGCTGGTCGCAGCCGACGCCGAACCGTCGATTGGCGATGAAGCGAATCTGCTCCGGGCTCAATCGGACGTTCTGGCCAATCGCGTCGAAGACAACGAAATCGTTGCCCAGGCCGTGCATCTTGGTGAAGGAGAGCTGCATGCGGCCAAGGGTACCCAGGGACGCGGGGATTGAAAAGGCGTTTCAGGCTCGCCAGCGCACTTCGTCGAGTGCCCGATCGATCAGCCCCTCGATCGCCTCCCCCGTCTTCCCCATTACCGCCAGACTGCCGTATCCCGTGGGCACAAGCCACCCTTGCAGGCCGGCACCGCGGATCTCCCGGGCCGCCTCCAGGTGCTCTCGGGGCATGAACAGCAGGGTTATCGGCCCCTGTCGGCCCTTGACGACCAGGTGTATCGCTTCGCCCCGTCGGATCAGGCAAAGTCCGGCGAATCGCACCCCGCCCAGGTCTCCCGTCAAGTCCCCGCCCAGCTTTCCGAAGAGCGCCGCCAGCCAGTCGGCAGGGACCCTGTCTTCCGCCTGTAGGGTGACGGCCTCGGCACGGATGTGCTGGATCACCAGCTGGGCGAGATCCGGCTCAGCGGCCTCACGGTCACCTACCCCGTATCCCAGCCAGGCCGCGATGCCGACAGAGAGCACCCAGGCGGCAACCAGGGCGAGGCTCCGACTCGCCTGGGCCCTCCGGGCGGACGTTATCCTGTCCGGAATGTCCGGTGGCGGCGGCACCTCCAGAGTGTGGGCGAGGGTCGCCTCGAAGGCCAGCGCCTCCCGGGCGGCATCGGCGCAGAGCGCGCAGCCGGCCCTGTGGCTTGCCAGCGCGGGGTCGTCGTCATGGGGGTCGATCAGCAGCCGGCGCTCGTGCGCAGGGCAGTCGATCTCGTCGGACGGGTCATGCTCACTCATGGGCAAGGTGACCGGGAGCGACCGCGGACCATTTCACTGGGCCGCGCCTGATCGGGCGCCGAAGCTGGCAGGGATGTCCTCTCCCGGCTATCGCCTAGGGGGCCCGGTCGGGCAGGGCAGCAACCGCTCGCCCGCGAATAGGTCCTCGACGGTCTCACGGCGTCTCACCAGGTGGGCCAGCTCCCCGTCGACCATGACCTCGGCGGCGCGCGGGCGCGAGTTGTAGTTCGAGCTCATGGTGAAGCCGTAGGCCCCGCTGGAGCGCACCGCCAGCAGGTCTCCGGCCTCCAAGCGCATGGGACGGTCCTTGCCGAGGAAGTCCCCGGTCTCGCAGACGGGGCCGACGATGTCGTAGGGGTGCATCTCGCCTTCTTCGCGCGGTGCGACCGGCAGTATCTCCTGCACTGCCTGGTATAGCGCGGGACGCAGCAGGTCGTTCATGCCAGCGTCGACCACGGCGAAGTGCTTGTGGGGGGTATGCTTGAGGTAGTCGACCCGGGTCAGGAGCAAGCCGGCATTGCCGGCGATGGCGCGGCCCGGCTCCACCAGCAGCTCCAGGTCCCGGTCGCCCAGGCACTGGTCGAGCGCGAGAGCGTATTCGCCGGGCAGGGGCGGGCGCTGGTCGGTATAGCGGATACCGAGACCGCCTCCCAAGTCTAGGTGCTGGATGCTTATGCCGTCTTGCTCCAAGCTGTCGGCCAGGGACAGCACCCGCTCGAGCGCATCGAGAAAGGGCGGCAGGCGGGTCAGCTGGGAGCCGATGTGGCAGTCGATCCCGACTATCTCCACATGGGGCAGCAAGACGGCGTGACGGTAGGCGGCCAGCGCCTGATCGATCTCGATACCGAACTTGTTCTCCCGCAGGCCGGTGGCGATATAGGGGTGGGTCTGGGCATCCACGTCCGGATTCACCCGCAGGGACACCGGGACTCTCACCTCCAGCTCCCCCGCCACCCGATTCAGCAGGTCCAGCTCGGGCAGGGATTCGACGTTGAAGCAGCGGATTCCTGCCTCCAGGGCCCGGCGCATCTCCTCGGCGCGCTTGCCGACCCCCGAGAAGACCACCTTGGCGGGATCGCCCCCCGCGGCCAGAACCCTCTCCAGCTCCCCAACCGAAACGATGTCGAAGCCCGAGCCGAGCCGGGCCAGCAGGCCCAGCACCGCCAGATTGGAGTTCGCCTTGACCGCGAAGCACACCAGGTGGCGGCGTCCGGACAGGGCGTCGTCGAAGGCATGCCAGTGGCGCTCCAGGGTGGCGCGGGAATAGACGTAGCAGGGAGTGCCGAAACGCTCGGCGATGGTCTCGCAGCCCACCCTTTCAGCGTACAGACGCCCCTGGCGGTACTCGAAGTGGTCCATGGCTCAGCTTGATCCGGTCTCCGGATGCTGGTGCCTTGCCGGCTCGTCGGGAATATAGAGAGGTCCTTTCTGTCCGCAGGCCGAAAGCAGACTTGCCGTGCCCAGCACGGCGATGGTCAAGTACAGCAGATAACGAGCCCAGCAGTGCATCGGACGCTCCTGATCTCAAAGGGAGCCGAGAAGTATACCCGTCGCACACGGATTTCCGGTCGCGATGCGCGCCTCTCGCACCCGACAGCCGCGTTGCGGCGAAAGGCTGCGCAATCCTGGGGCGCGTTTCGCTCCAGGACGTCTCGTCCCTGGGCGCCCTTTCGACGGAGCAATGGCCCACCGGGCCTTTCCTTCGCCCGACTCTTCGATCCCGAATTCTCGGGCGGGAGGCGAGCTGTTTTTCCAGTACCTAGCGGACCCTCCCCTCCAGACCCGGGCCCGCTACTTGACCGATTCGGGCTCCCTGATCGCGGGAATGATCTTGCCGCTCATCAGCACCACCAGATAACGGGAACGGCTGCCGTGGTCACGCTGGGTCTTCAGCTTGACCATGTAATGCCAGTCCTTTTCCCGATGCGGCACCTGCCTGAGCTCGATCTCGGTCAGTATCGCTCCGGCAAGGCCCTTGTCGGACGTCATGTAGGTGCGAATCGCGGCGGTGACGCCCTCTATGCCCAGCGGCGGGGGGGCTTCGAAAGGGTGCCAGTGGGCGGATTCGTCGAGGTCGCTCTCGTCGATGAAGGCCACTACTCTCGCGCTGTCGACATATTCAAATATCTCGATCGGAAAGTGTGCCGCGCGCGAACTCGCGCTGAGCGCCAGAAGCAGCAGCAGGGACCATTTCGGGGACATGACGTCTTCTCCAGTACGGGCATGACGGTCTTGCAGTCGATCGCGTCGGCATCGGGCGCGAACGCGCCGATAAGGCGCGCGGGAATCATCCGAGCAGGTGGGGGCATGGGCGACCAATAGCGGACCGCAGGGGGCTCGAAGACCGACCTCCGAACGTCTGGGCACGCTAGCACAAGTCTTTCCACGGCGTCCAGCGCGCGCAGTCAGTCGCCCCCCGCTTCGCGAGACCAGCTAAGCTTGACGGAAATGTGTCCGATGTGAGGGCGGCCATGGGCCGGAGAGACCTGAAGCCCGGGCTCTTGATCGAGCCGTGCGAGCCTCTTTGGAAGCGCGTGCCGACCCGCGATGAGGCGGGGAGGGCCGTGAGCGATTTCATGGTCCTCATCCCGCGGCTCAGGCAGGCCTCGGCGCAGCGCATCGACGCTGTCTGTGGGGAACTCCAGCACGTGCTCGAGTATTATGCAGACAGCGTCGTCTTCGCAGACCTCAACCTGAACCTCAATCTCTTGTGGGTCAGCGTGCGCCCGCGCCCCGGGATCTGCCTTGAGATGGCGGCTGCGGTCAAGCACCGGGTTCCCGAGGCCTTGCTGGTGGCCAGCCAGGCCGAGGCCTACCAGGGGCTGCGTGGCCGACGCTGAGCCCGCCGCCAGGGTGTGTCGCCTCAGGGAGTCTCGTCGTACTCGGATGCGCGCCGGGCGTCGCCGTAGACCTTGTCGACGGGATAGCGCTGCTCGTTGATCTCGATCTTCCGCCAAGCCGCCGCCGCGACGTCCAGGTCCAGGCGCTCGGCGCAGCGCAGGACGTAGATCAGGATATCGGCAAGCTCCAGCGCCACCTGCTCGCGCTTGGCCACGTCCAGCCGGTAGCTCTGCTCTTCGCTCAGCCACTGGAAATGTTCAAGAAGCTCCCCGGCCTCCCCGGCCAGCGCCATCGACAGGTTCTTGGGGGAGTGGAATTGCTCCCAGTTGCGGCTGCGGGCGAAATCGCGCAGCCGCAGGCTCAGCGCTTGCAGGCCGTCTTCGGACATCTCGGACTCCCGAAACAGGGCTGACGAAGGGGGGCTGGTGGGTCGGGCTCAGCCGGCCGCCGTGTTCATGCGCTCTGCGAGCGAGAAGTCCAGTGCGGTGAGGCCACCCGCGGAATGGGTGGTCAGCTGCACCCGCACCTTTTTGTACACGTTACACCATTCGGGATGGTGGTCGAGTGCCTGGGCGTGGATTGCTGCCTTGGTCATGAAGCCGAAGGCCTCCACGAAATCCCGGAACACGAACTCTCTGGTCAGCTTGCCGTCCTGCAGGGTCCATGCCTCGGCCGGGCTGTGGGCGTTTAGGCTTTCCAGGCGTGCCGTGATGTCGGCCTCGGCCAATAGATTGCTTGCCATGATGGTCTCCCGTGGAAGTCTACCGGATTGAAGGGCTGCGTCTCGACGCGATTGGCCGTCCGTCTGAATCGCCAATCCCCCCAGCTTACGTGAGCGGGACCGCGCCGATAGTATGGCGTTGCCCCGTCTCGCAACGGATCTGGATAGGAGCCGTCGCCACGCCTGGCTCTCGGCCACGAGAGACGGTCCTCCATTTCCTGCGATCCCAGGTGTGACGGGCGTTCTGTTCCTTCTCACTGCTCGCTCCTCCCGACATTACTAATAGCCCACAAACAGGCGGGGGGACAATCCCGCGCGCCGGAGACGGCCCGCCCGAGGCGTTTCGGCTGGGACCTTGGCGACGGGAGCCGGAGCCGATCCGGGGGGGCAGATGAACGTCTTGCCCTCCGAGTTCGGCCCCGGCGGGTGTAGACTTCCCCGCATGTGATGAATCTCGCCCGTCGAGGGCTCCAATACCCTCGGGCATCGGCTGGCGCGTCGGAGCAGGGTATGCGCAACTGGGGAATGCTGGTCACGGGCTTCTACGCTGCGGTCGTGGTCCTGCTGATGGTGCCGGGCGCGGATTATCTGGCCGACGGCGAGCTGGACCAGGCGCTCTACGGGGAATGGCTGCTCGCGTTGGGCATCCTCGTGTTGGTGGCGGGCGAAGCCTTGTTGCTGTTTCTCTCGGTGGATCGGTCCCGACGGCTGCTCCGGCCGCGCCGCCACCTGCTAGTGTCGGCGGGGACCTCCGCCCTGATGCTCGGGCTGCTCACCTTCGCTGCGGTCTGGTCCCTGGGCGCGGGTTTTCTGGGCGACGACTTTCCTCCCGAGACCTACCGGGGCTGGGTCGACACCCGGGCCAAGCTCATTGCCTGGTGTCTGTTGCTCTGGGTCTTCTGGGGACTGGTATTCGCTTTGTATCTGCAGCGTCGGTCGGTCTCGCTGACACGCTTGCTCTCCTGGCTCCTCGAGGGCAGTGTCCTGGAGCTACTGATCGCCGTGCCGGCCCATGTGGCGACCCGCCACCGAGAGGACTGCTCGGCGCCGGGGGTGACCGCCCTGGGTGTTGCCACGGGCATCGCAATCATGCTGATGTCTTTCGGGCCAGGGGTGCTGCTGCTCTACAAGAAGCGCATCGACGACTACCAGCGTCGGCACGGCGGCTGAGGGCACGGGGCGCACGCGAGCCCGGCCTTGTCTCCGTGGTTCCTTGGCCGGCACCTGGATCGGGCCTTTCCGTCCCTGTTATCCTGCGCCGTCTTGACTCCAAGGGGAAGGGCCGATGAGAAGACGTGCCGCCGGGTCGATCAGGCTGCTGTTCGGATGGGTGATGCTGGTGTCGCTCGCGGGCTGTCAGAGCGTGGGGCCCGAGGCCATCAAGCTCGGGCGAGCCCAGTACAACGCCGCCATCCAGCAGACCAACAAGGAGCAGCTGCTGCTGAACCTGGTGCGCTTGCGCTATCGGGACACCACCTATTTCCTCGAGGTCTCGGCCGTAAACACCCAGCTGGTGGTCAGTGCCGGAGGGGGTGCATCTGCCGGCTGGGGGCGTGTCAGCCCGAGCAGCAGCAGCCTTTCGCTCAGCGGAGAAACCGGCTCGGTGAGCCAGACGCGGGGTCACACCGCGAGCCGAAGCCTCGGTCTCTCGGCGGACATCGGTTACGAGGAGAAGCCCAACATCACCTACCAGCCACTGAGCGGCGAGAAATTCGTGGTCCAGATGATGAGCCCGGTCTCTCTGGACACCATTCTGCTGCTGAACCACAGCGGCTGGTCCATCGAGAGGATCATGCGCGTCACAGTGCAGGCGGCCAACCAGGTTCTCAACGCCCCCGGGGCCTCTGGACCCACTCCCGACTATGTCCCCGAATACCGGGTGTTTCGGCGAGTCGCCGAGCTGATGCGCGGCTTTCAGCGCCAGAGAAAGCTCTGGATCGGGAGGCTTCCCGGGGACCTCCCGGGCCATGTGGTCATGTTCGTCGCCCGCGATGGCAGCCCGGAGCGCGACGAGCTGTGCCAGCTGCTGCATATCGATCCGGATCACGAGCGCTACACCCTGACCACCGGGGTGCTCAACAGCGACCCGAGCGCGATCGCGGTGATCCCTCGATCGGTCATGGGCATGATGTTCTATCTCTCCCAGGCGGTGGATGTGCCCCCCGAGCATGTCGCCGATGGCCGGGTGACCCGGACCCTGCGCCCGGACGGCTCCGAACTCGACTGGCAGGAGGTGGTCGGCAGCCTGATGGACATCAAGGTCAGCTCCGAGCCGCCGCCCGAGGCCTTCGTACGCACCCTGTATCGGGACCATTGGTTCTACATCGATGACCGGGATCGCGACAGCAAGAGCACCTTCTCCCTGCTCCGCCAGCTGATCTCGCTCCAGGGGGGGGCGATCAAAGGCAACGCGCCAGTGCTCACCATTCCCGTAGGCGGCTGACCGTGGGACTCCGGCACGAGGCCTGTTTGGTGCATTCCCCGTCTTCGCTCCGGGGTGTGGCATGGACCGCCGGCGCGGTCTCGCTAAGAGTTCGAGACGTTCCGGTGAGGGAGGTTGGTAGTCTTGGCCCTCGGGGTCCGGAGCGGCGGCAAGCGGTACGACGCCGATCTAGCCGGGCCCCTACTCTACCTGTTCTCGGGCTTCTGATCGGCCCCATTCCTGCCGCCGCTCGATTTCGAGCCCATCGCCAGGGATATCATGCGATTAAACAGATCCATCCCGGACTGGGTACCGCGCAGGTAGGGCTGGAACAGGCTCATGGGGTCGTAGCCTTCGACCCCCGCTTCCATGCGCTCTTGCAGCTTGGCCATCAATCCGTCGTTGAACGCCTGCACGTCCGGTAGGCCGACTAGTCGGCGCATCTCTTCGGGCGTCAAATCCACGTCTATGCTGATCTTCACGGGCAGCTCCTCTTCGACTTCGACTCGACACAGTATAGTGAATCCATGGGTCGATGTGTCTCGGTTTTCGAGCAACCTAGGATCAGGGGTTGCGCGACGGCTCGCATAGGGAAGAAGCGATCCTGGGCGCCGACTCGCAGACTGCCGGGTGGTGTCGCTCGCTTTGGACGTCCCATGCCGAGTTCGGCGGCAACCAACCCATGACACTGGGCCGGGCTCTGGCATACACTCGGCTGCGGATCGACAACCACCCTTGGGAGGAACGAACGTGAAGACTCTCTTGAGCGCGGCGGGTCTTGCGCTGGCACTGGTTTCCAACGTGCAGGCCGCACCCTGGCAATTCGACACCACCCCCACTGCCTACATCTCCATCCCGTTGGGCGCAAAGACCCACAGTCAGGCAGTGCCAAGCTATGGACTCGCCCTAGGGCAGCCCCAGCAGGCGATGCCGATGGCCGGTGCTGCGCCCCTAGTCTCGGCCAGTCGCCCACCGATGCTCGATCTGCGTTTTCGCGATCGCACCTTGCACTCTCTGAGCCTGAATGGGGTCAACACCCTGGCCCGCCGCACGGTCTACGGCGCCGACGGGAGCGCGGAGATGGAGATCAACTGGGAGTACGTCGGTGCTGCCGTCCTGATCGGCGGTGTGGCCGTATTTCTGGCGGTCGATGCGGCCAACGACAGCGACGACGACAACAACGACAGTCCGTTCAGTGGCAGTGGCAGTGGCAGTGGCAGCTCTCTGGCTCTGGGCTCCGCCATCGGTACCGCGCTGTCCGCCGCCATCGCGAATCGAGTCCGCCAGGCGATCTTGGGTCGTTTGACCAATCCTTGACCCCGCCGGCCGGGGCCGGCCGATCCGCCAGCACCACGCTGCGACAGCCGTTGCCTTGGGGGCTCGGTGCCCGGCCGCTCGAGTCGGTCGGGCGGCCTGCCCCGTGAAAGAACGTTCGTATCGGAGCCATCCTCGCCGTCTGAACGTCACCAGCATACCGACGGATCGGTGTGCTCACCCAATACAAGGCCCATTCGGTCATTCGCCATCTGGTGCAGGGCTGGAACTCCTTCCGCTCCGAGCTGGGTGAGTTCATGGAGGTGCTGCCCGCCTCCCAGCGCACCACCGGGAACTGGTACGCCGGGACCGCGGCGGAGGGTCTTTTTGAGTAATGCTCAATAAGCTGAAAGAGCAGGCTGTTCGGTGCCCTTATTGCGGTGAGTCTATCGGCGTGCTGATCGATTGCTCGGTCGCCCAGCAGGACTATGTCGAGGACTGTCAGGTTTGCTGTCGTCCGATTCTCTTCAGTGTCTCGGTCGAGATGGATGGCACTGTCAGCGTCGGCGTGGGCCAGGAGAATGAATGAGCCTTCCCGCGACGAGCTTCTCACCTACACCAGTCATCGAGAGACTGGCTGAGTGCGGTCGAGCGCTGAGGTGGAACTCGAGTTCGGCGACCGACCCTTCAAGCGTTTCTGCCAGAAGCTGGAGCTGCCCAACCTGATGACCAAGGCCGACTACCATCGGCTCGCCGGCCATCTCTCCACGCACGCTATCGACACTGAGATCACTGAGACGCTCGATGCCGTCGTCGCCGTGGCGCAGCGCGCTCAGCCGAGAGAGGAGTGAGCTGCAGGCGTTGAACCGCCAAGCAATTGTGTCGTTTGTCAACTCGAACGCCTTTGTCTCCGATCGGCTCGAGCTGGATCCAGGCGGCATCGCCTGTGAGCAGCCTGATGAGCTGCCGGACAGTCCATCGGGGGTTGGACCTACAGAGATGTCTCAGCTGCTCCCGTCGCCCGCCTTCTTCCCGCTCATGGCCTGGCCGCAGTTGAGCGATGGGGAGTCGGCCATGTGGGCCTTGGGCTCGGCTGAGCCCGCGCCGTCGTAGACCCAGCGCAGGAGGACGTCCTGCACCTCCTTGCCCTGCCAGGTCAACATCCCTTTGTGGTTCATGAGCAGGGCGACCACCCAACGACGGCCGTCTTGGTCCATGACATAGCCTGCCATGGCGTTGACGTTGTTCAGGGAGCCGGTCTTGATATGGGCGCGTCCCTTCACCGCGTCATCGCCGAGGCGCTTGCGCATGGTGCCGTCCACACCTGCGACGGCCATGGAGGAGATGAACTCGGGCATGGTGGGTCCGCGGAAGGCGCTGATCAGCAGCTCGCCCAGGCTGCGGGCGGAGATGCGGGTCTTGCGTGACAAGCCCGAGCCGTTGTCGATCACCAGCTCGGGAAAGTCCAGGCCGCGCTGCTTCAGCGAGGCGTCGATGCCAGCCCGGCCTTTTGCCTCGGTGGCGGGGGCGCCCTGGGTCTCTGCGCCCATGGTGAGCAGCAGGGTACGGGCGATGAGATTGTTGCTCCACTTGTTGACGCCTCGCAGGACCTCGGCCAGCGAGCGCGACTGCTGGCTGTGGAATGTCTTGGCGCGCGATGGGGTGACCCCGCTACGTATCTCTCCGAGCAGATGGCCCCCGGTCTGAGACCAGAGGGCCTCGACCGTGCCCGCCATATGCTCTTGGGGCGTGAGGATCAGGCGGGCGTAGCTGGCCTCGCTGCACTTGGAGGCGAAGGTGCCGCCAATCTCCAGGAGGGGGTGCCCTGCCACATGGGCGATGCGGATCTGGGGGTGGTGATGCCGGCTTGCGCAGCCGCTCTGCACCAGCTTGATGCGTTTTGTGACCTTGAGGTTGGCGAGAGGGGGGTCGGTGAACACCCGCACGCCTCCGGCGACGGTCTTGTCCGCCATCATGTGCACGGTGGTGACCTGAAAGTTCACGGCCAACGCCGAGGGCAGGGCGTTGTAGGCGCGCTGGGCCTGGCCGTCGAAGTCCCCTCGCCGGGCGAGCGGCGCGACAAAGTAGCTGCCGTCCAGCACGATGTTGCCGGAGATGGTCTCCAGCCCCCGGTCGTGTACCCCTTGGAGAAGCCGCCACAGGGCCTCGGGGGTCAGGTAGGGATCGCCGTAGCCGCGGAGGATGAGGTTGCCATCGAGATGACCGGCGATCAGTCGGCCGTCGATCAGCGCCTCGGTACGCCAAGTATAGCCCGGGCCGAGCAGGTCCAGGGCGGCCAGGCTGGTGAGCAGCTTGATGACGGAGGCGGGGTTACGCGGCACCTGCTCATTCAGCACCAGCGCCGGCTGGGGGGCGGAGACCTCCCGCAAATAGAGGCTTACCGCCTCCTCCGGGATCTTGTGCTTGGCCATGGCCTCGGACACGGATGGGGGCAGCCCCGCTCCGAGGGCCGCCACCGAGACCAGCAGTACCGCCGCTCCCCAAGAAACCCTGTACAGCATGGAAAAGGAGTGCGCCACGGCCAGCCCCCCGTCAGTTGCCCTGCGCCTGAGCGTCCTTAGGCTATAGTCCCGCGGGACGCAACTCAATACGGGCGGTTGCGGAGGCGGGTGCGGGCATCGCCAGAAGCATCCATCCGCCGTCTCTGCGCCTCCGCGCCTCTGCGGTTCAGATTATTATTCAGCTGCCAGCTGCCAGCTGCCAGCTGCCAGCCTTCAGCTATCCTTGCTGTCGGCACCCTCGATGCGCGCTCTGGCTCGGGCTATGGCCTGGCGCACCTGCTCGGGGGCGGTGCCGCCGATGTGATTGCGGGCGGCCACCGATCCATCCAGCGTCAGCACCTCGAAGACGTCCTCCTCGATGTCGGGACAAAAGGCGTGCAGCTCGGCCAGCGCCAGCTCGGAGAGGTCCTTGTTGCGCTCGATGCAGTAGGCCACCGCCTTGCCGACCACCTCGTGGGCGTCGCGAAAGGGGATGCCCTTGCGCACCAGGTAGTCGGCCAGGTCGGTGGCGGTGGCAAAGCCGCCCAAGGCCGCCGCTCGCATGCGCTCGCGTCGGCAGCCGATGGCCGGCACCATGTCGGCGAACACCCGCAGCGAGCCCTTGAGGTTATCCACTGTGTCGAACAGGGGCTCTTTGTCCTCCTGATTGTCCTTGTTGTAGGCTAGGGGCTGGCCCTTCATCAGGGTGAGCAGGGCCATCAGGTGTCCGAAGATGCGCCCGGTCTTGCCGCGCACCAGCTCGGGCACGTCCGGATTCTTCTTCTGGGGCATAATGGACGAGCCGGTACAGAAGCTGTCGGAGATGTCCACGAACTGGAACTGGGCGGAGGACCAAAGCACCAGCTCTTCCGAAAAACGCGACAGATGCATCATCAGGATGCTGGCCACCGCGCTAAACTCGATGACAAAGTCTCGATCGCTGACCGCGTCCAGGGAATTCTCGGCCGGCCGCTCGAAGCCGAGCAGCGCGGCCGTGAAGTGCCGATCGATGGGGTAGGTGGTGCCGGCGAGCGCCGCGGCCCCCAGCGGCATGACATTGAGCCGCCGGACGCAGTCGGCCAAGCGATCCCGATCGCGCTCGAGCATCTCCAGCCACGCCATCATGTGATGGCCGAAAGTGACGGGTTGGGCGGTCTGCAGATGGGTGAAACCGGGCATCACCGTGTCGGCCTCGCGCTCGGCGAGATCCAGCAGACCTCGCTCCAGACGAAGGATCTCGGCGTGGATGTGGTGGATCTCGTCGCGCAGGTACAGGCGTACGTCGGTGGCCACCTGGTCGTTGCGGGAGCGCCCCGTATGAAGCCTCTTGCCCGCCTCGCCGATGTCGGCGGTGAGCGCGGACTCGATGTTCATGTGCACGTCTTCCAGGGCCACCGACCAGGTGAATTCACCCCGCTCGATACGATCACGGATCGCCTCCAGCCCCTCGATGATGGTGTCGCGCTCGACAACGGTAAGGATGCGGGCCTCGGCCAGCATACGGGCATGGGCAATGGAGCCCTGGATGTCGGCGTCATACAGTCGCCGGTCGAAACCGACCGAGGCGGTGAAGGCCTCTACGAAGGCGTCGGTGGGCTGGGTGAAGCGCCCGGACCAGGGCTTGGGAGAAACGGCTTTGTCTGTCATGGGAGGAGCCTTGGGGCAAGGGGCCGGCGGGCTGGAATTATATCAATGGTTGTCGATGAGACCGGGGCGAGCGATTGAGCCGCGAGACGGAATCGACCGACGGGGGGAGGAGCGAGTGTCTCCTGCCGAGCTTCTGTACCTTGCGCGCCGCCTTCATGGTGGTGGTGACGGCCGAGCTGCTCGCCATGATCCTGGCGCTCGCCCAGGGCGGTGGCACGCCGGGGTTTTGGGACTCTCTGAGCCGGGGCTCGCTGTTGGTGCAGTGGATCGCCTTGGTCACCGCCGCCTTGCTGTGCGTGCTGCGTCCCTGGCTTGCCCGGCTCGACACCTGGCTGGTGGGACTCATGGCCTGGGGTCTCCTGATGCTGGTTGCGCTGTCGGTCACCGAGCTGGTGGTGCACGGCTGGCCGGGGTTGCACGCGCGCGGGGCGAGCGGCGCTTCCCATTGGCATCTGATGCTCCAGGTCCTTGGCATCAGCGCCATCAGCGGTGCCATGGTGCTGCGCTATTTGTATGTGCAGCATCAATGGCGCCGCCAAGTGGAGGCCGAGTCACGTGCCAGGTTCCAGGCATTGCAGGCCCGTATCCGGCCCCATTTCCTGTTCAACAGCATGAACACCATCGCCAGCCTGACCCGCTCGGATCCCGTGCTGGCCGAAGAGGCGGTGAACGACCTGGCCGATCTCTTCCGGGCAAGCCTGTCGGACAACCGGGGGCTGTCCACCCTGGACCAAGAGCTGGAGCTGTGTCGCGGCTATCTGCGTATCGAGCAGCAACGCCTGGGCGAGCGCTTACGTGTCGAATGGAGCCTGGAGGGGCTCCCGGGTGAGGCCGCGGTCCCCGCCCTGGTGCTCCAGCCGCTGGTGGAGAATGCCGTCTACCACGGCATCGAGCGGCTTGACCAACCTGGGGTGATCCGGATCATCGGTCGCCATCGCCGGGGGCTGGTGAATCTCAGCGTGCGAAACTCCTCTCCGCCGATGGATGTGGAGCCGCGTCCCGGCGGCCATCGACTGGCGGTGGAGAACATCCGCCAGCGCCTGGAGGGACGTTTCGGCGACGCGGCGAGCCTGAGCGCCGGCGAGGTGGAGGGCGAGTATCAGGTGCGTATAGTTTTTCCTGGCCGTGGAGACCTGAATGAACATCCTGATCGTAGACGACGAAGCCCTGGCCCGGAGCCGGCTGCGGCGCCTGGTAGAGGAGCTGGAAGGTGACTGGCAGGTCGTCGGAGAGGCCCGCAACGGGCGAGAGGCACTGGAGCAATGTCGGATCGAAGATGTGGACGTAGTGCTGCTCGATATCCGAATGCCGGTCATGGACGGGCTGCAGGCGGCCGCCGAGCTGGCCCGCGAGGAGACCCCGTCGGCCGTGATCTTCGTCACCGCCTATGGGGAGCACGCCTTGGAGGCCTTCGAGGAGCAGGCCGTGGACTATCTGCTCAAGCCTGTGCGTGCGGATCGCCTGCGCAAGGCCCTCGAGCGGGTACGCGGGCTCACCCGGCCACAGCTTCAGGCGCTCGCCGAGCAGTTCGGAGGCGAGGCTGAATATGTCTGTGCCCACCTGCGAGGGGGCATCCAGCGTCTGGCGGTGGACCAGGTGCTCTATTTCCGGGCGGACCAGAAGTACGTGACCGCCTGCCACCACGAGGGCGAGCTGTTGCTGGAGGATTCGCTCAAGTCGCTGGAGGAGCGCTTCGGGGACCGCTTCTTGCGTATTCATCGCAACGCCCTGGTGGCCGAGCGCCACTTGGTGGGTTTGGAGAAGGACCCGGAGGGCCGCGCATTCGTCAGAATGAAAGGCACGGACGACCTGCTGGAGGTGAGCCGCCGCCATCTGCCTCAGGTACGGCGATGGCTGCGCGAGGGCACCAGCGGCTGAGGGCCATCCCCGTCGCGCGTCCGGCCCTCGTGCAGCATAGCCGCATCTCGTTCGGCCTCCTCGGGGCCGGCACATCCATTTGCCGCTTCTCCTCGAGACATGTGTGCGGCGGCTCTGGTTTGCGACGGGCGGCGGCTGCCGATAGGATGTCCGGCGCTGACCCTTTCAGGAATGCCCATGGCCAATACACTGCGCATCGCCACTCGAAGATCGCCGCTCGCCCTCTGGCAGGCCGAGCATGTCGCCGCGCTCCTGCGCAAGGCCCAACCGGGCGTGTCGGTGGAGATTCGGGGCATGAGCACTCAGGGGGATAAGATCCTGGATACCCCGTTGGCCAAGATCGGCGGCAAGGGGCTGTTCGTCAAGGAGCTGGAGCAGCGGATGCGGGAGGGCCGAGCCGACCTCGCTGTGCATTCCATTAAGGATGTGCCTGCCGTCCTGCCCGACGGCTTCGCCTTGCCTGTGATCGTGGAGCGAGATGACCCGCGCGACGCATTCGTCTCCAACCGATTCCAACGCCTGGAGGAGCTGCCCCAGGGCAGCCGTGTGGGAACCTCTAGCCTGCGTCGCCAATGCCAGCTCCGCGCCCGTCGCCCGGACCTGGAGATTCTCTTCCTGCGCGGCAACGTCAACACCCGCCTGCGCAGGCTCGACGACGGTGACTATGACGCCATTATTCTGGCCTCCGCCGGTCTCAAGCGCCTGGGCTTCGCCGACCGCATTGCTGCCATCCTCGAGCCCGGAGAGAGTCTGCCCGCCGTGGGCCAGGGCGCCCTCGGGATCGAGTGCCGGGCCGACGACCAGCGGGTCATCGACCTGCTCTCGGTCCTGCACGATGAGGACACCGCCGCCTGCGTCCGGGCCGAGCGCGCCATGAATCACCGGTTGGAAGGGGGCTGCCAGGTGCCCATCGCGGGCTACGCGATCCTTGACGGCGACCGGATCCGGCTACGGGGGCTGGTGGGTGAGCCCGACGGTAGCCGCGTTGTCCGGGCCGAGCGCCAGGGCGCCAAAGCCGACGTCGAGGCCTTGGGCGTCGGCCTCGCCGATGAGCTGCTTGCCGGCGGGGCCCGAGAGATCTTACAGCGGCTCTACGCCGAGAGTCCCTGATCCCTTGGCCGCGCCGCTCGACTCGCAGGCCTGCGATCTTCTCGGTCTGGGCGTTCTGGTCACGCGGGCCGCCCAGCAGTCCGGTCCGCTGTGTCGCCTGATCGAGGCCAGGGGCGGGCGCCCCCTGGCCTTTCCCGCCTTGGAGATAGTGCCGACCGACTGCCGGGTCCCTGCCCTGGAAGGCTATCAGCTCGCCATCTTCGTCAGCACCAATGCCGTGGAGCACACCCTTGCACGGCTCCGCGCGCGGGTGCCGCCCGGACTGCGGCTGGCCGCAATAGGCGCGGCCACCGCCAGGGCGCTCGCAGGGCACGGCCTGAGGGTCTCGCTGGTGCCCGGCCAGGAGAGCTACGACAGCGAAGGGCTGCTCGCCCTGCCGGAGCTGGTGGACATGTCCGGGCGGCGGGTGTTGATCCTGCGCGGGGAGGGTGGGCGAGAGCTGCTGGCCGAGGAGCTGCGCGGACGCGGCGCCCAGGTCGACTATGCCGAGGTTTACCGGCGCGCTCTTCCCATGACCGATCCCGGGCCCTTGATCGAGCGCTGGGTGCGCGATGTCCAGGTGGTCCTGGCCAGCAGCGTCGAGGTGCTTGAGAACCTCACCGACTTGCTGGGCGAGCCGGGTCGAGACCTGTTGAGAGCGACACCATTGGTGGTGGTGAGCCAGCGCATGGCGGCGCGGGCACAGGGACTGGGCTGCGCGCGGCTGATCTCGGCCTCGGGCGCCTCGGATGATCAGGTGGTGCAGGCCCTGTGCGGCTGGGTGGCCGAGCGCTCGGGGGCCTGACCCGCCCATCGAGACCGGGCACTCGTTGCCACGGTCCTCCGTGGGAATGCATACCGGAACCTCCCCTCTCCCGCACCCTCTGAGAGGCCCAAAAGTACAGTCCGACCCACCACACCTGCCATTGGGGAAGCCGCGACCGACGTAGGCGTTCCCACGGAGGACCGAGGGAACGAGACGAAACTCCGCCGGCCGAGACCCGCCAGCCGCCGAGTGCCGGAATGGTTTATGATCCCCATGTGGCTAACCAATGCCGATTGCGAGGGCGTTAACGGGCAATGCGTGAGGAGGCAGGGGAGCAGGCCGCTGGGCCTGACAAGGGCGCAAAGGCGCCGGTCGCGCCTCGGCGTCGCCCGGGTGCTGCCGCGGCTCGCTGGGCCCTGGCCCTGGGTCTGATCTCGGTGATCGGTCTGGGGAGCTGCCTGTTCGTCGCCTACGGCTACTGGCTCAAGCACGAGGACTCTCTGCGGCGTCTCGACGGGCTCTTGCAGCGGGAGGCCCAGGACCAGACCCAGCTGGAGGGGCGTATCGAGGCCATTCGATCGAATTTCGCGCAACAGAGCCAGGCCTTGGCGGAGCAGCGCGAGCAGCTAGAGGCGAGCCGCGCCCAGCTCACCCGTCGTGAGAGCGAGATGAGTGCGGCGCTGGCCTCGGTCCATCGGCGACTGGACGGCAGCAGCGTGGAATGGATGGCGGCGGAGGCGGACTACCTGCTGCGCATCGCCGAGGATCGCCTGCGCCTGATGCGTGACGTGGAGACCGCGTTGGTGGCCCTGGCACGGGCCGACGATCGGCTCAGGGAGACGAGAGATCCGGGCTGGAGCCAGGTCCGCGAGGCGATCGCCGCGGATGTGGCCGAGCTGCGCGCCCTGTCTTTGCCTGATCAGGCGGGGCTGACGGCCCGGCTCATGGGCCTGATGGACCAGGTGGACGGTCTGCACGTCCCGGTGGTGCGCCCGGAGCCTGGGAACACCGATTCCCGTGCCCCGGCGGGCCACGACGAGCCCTCCATGAAGAACCTCGTGAGCGACGGCCTGGCCGGACTGCGCTCCTTGCTCGAGATCCGCAGGCACGATCGCCCGGTCTCCCCGATGCTGCCCCCGGAGCAGCAGTATTATCTGCTCCAGAACCTGCGTCTGCAGCTCCAGGCCGCCAGCCTTGCGGTCGTTCGCGCCGACCCCGCGCTCTACCGTTCCAGTCTGGAGACGGCCGGCGGCTGGCTGAAGGATTTCTTCGACGCCAGCGATCCTGGCGTGCATGCCATGGCCGCGGCGCTTGCCGATCTGGCCGCCGTGGACGTCCGTCCGCCCCTGCCCGACTTGTCGGCGACCATCCAGCTGCTGCGCACGCGCCTCGCCCAGCCCGCGGGCAAGTCTCAGGATGAGACTCAGGCCGGGGTCGATAGCCTGTGAGCCTGTTGATCGGCGCGGTAGCTGCCCTGGTCATCGGGGTGTTGGCGGGGCTGTTCATCTACCAGGATACGGGGTTCGTCGTGATCGGTGTCGGCCACTGGACCATCCAGGGCAGCCTGACGCTCTTCCTGCTCCTGGATTCCCTCGTCATCGCCCTGGTCTACCTGTCGGTCAGGGGTTTGGTCAGACTCGGGGGCCTCGGCGAGCGGGTTCGGGTCTGGCAGGGCCGCCGTGCTGCGGCACGCGCCCGCGAAGCCTTGACTCGGGGGTTGCTTCTGCTGGCGGAGGGCGACTGGCGGGGCGCGGAGAAGAGCCTGGTCAGGCTGGCCGTTCACTCCGAGACCCCCTTGCTCAACTACCTGGCTGCGGCACGAGCGGCCCAGGCTCAGGGCGCCCACGAGCGGCGGGATCACTATCTGAACCTCGCCCACGAGAGCATGCCATCGGCGGATGTCGCGGTTTCCTTGACCCAGGCGGAGCTGCAGCTGGCCCACCAGCAGCTCGAGCAGGCACTGGCCACACTCATGCATCTGCGCGGCGTCGCGCCCCAGCACGCCTACGTGCTGAAGCTGCTCGAGACCCTGTACCGGCGACTGGGCGACTGGCAGTCCCTGCGCGACCTTCTTCCCGAGCTTCGACGCCGCAGGGTGGAGCCCGAAGCCCAGCTTCAAGACTTGGAGCTGGATATCCACCGGGCTCTGCTTGCCCAGGCGGCAGGGGACCCGGACCCACAGAGGCTCGGCGCCCTCTGGGAAAGCATGCCCAGGTCGTTGCGCTCGCGCCCCGGCCTGATCCAGGCTTACGTCGGTCACGAAGTGTCGCGCGGACGCGGTCCCTTGGTGGTGCCCATGCTGAGCGACTATTTGCGCAAGTCCTGGAGCGAGGAGCTGATTGCGGTCTTGGGTGCCATCGCCTCCGACGAGCCGGCCCGCCAACTCGCGGTCGCCGAGCCCTGGCTGGCCAGTCATCCGAGCAATCCCGTGCTGCTGCTCGCTCTCGGTCGGCTGTGCATTCAGGCCAGCCTCTGGGGCAAGGCCCGCGGTTACCTGGAAGCGAGCATCGGCGTCTCGCCTCTCCCCGAGACCTACCGGGAGCTGGGTCTGCTGATGGATCGGCTCGGGGAGAAGGACAAGGCCGTCGAGTGCTACCGCGCCGGTCTGGAACTCAAGATCGCGGGGGCGGAAGACCCTGCCGGGAAGAGGCTCCAGGCACAAGGGTACGCGGGGCCCGGTACCAAGGCGATTGCCGCCCCTGTCGAGACCCTCGTGCGACCTGGCTATTCGGCCTGACCCGGCTCAGCCCTCGTCGTGCCGCGCCCCGTACTCGAAGGAGTCGTAGTACATGCGGTCCGCACTCAGCCCGGCTGCACCGAACGCCTCGCGGGCGGCGATGATCATGGGCGGAGGGCCGCTCATGTAGAGGTCGAAGGGGGACATGTCCGGATAGTGTCGGAGCGCCGAGTCGTGCACCCAGCCGGTCTCTCCCTCCCAGTCCGGGTCCGGCTCGGAGAGCACGGGTGTGTAGCCGAATGCCGGGTGGTCTGACATCCATCGGGCCGGCAGATCCGGCAGATAGAGATCCCTCCGGGAGCGCACTCCCCAGAACAGGTGCATGGGTCGTTCCGTGCCGAGATGGAAGGTGTGCTCGATGATGCCCTTGAGCGGGGCGAAACCGGTACCGCCCCCCACCAGGACGATCGGGCGGTCCGATTCCTCGCGCAGATAGAAGCCCCCGAGGGGGGCCTGGATGCGCAGGATCGCCTTCTCCTTCATCTGGTCGAACACATAGTCGGTGAACTCGCCACCCGCCACGTGGCGAATGTGCAGCTCGATCAGCTCATCGTCGTGAGGGGCGTTGGCGATGGAGAAGGCTCGCCGGTGGCCGCTCGTCAGGATGAACTCCAGATACTGACCCGCGAGAAACTGCAGGCGCTGGCCCTCGGGGAGCTTCAGGTACATGCGCAGCACGTCGTGGTTGAGCCGCTCGATCGCGTCGGCGCGGCAAGGCAAGATGCGGACCTCCAGGTCCTTGGCGGCCTCCACCTCCCGCACCTTGATCACCAGATCGCTGCCGGGCACGGCCTGGCAAACCAGGCAGGCATCTTGGGGCTGGCCCGCCAGGGCGTCGGTCTTCCCGCTGGGGTAGTCGACAGCCCCCGAAACCAGGGTGCCGATACAGGCACCGCAGCCGCCGTTGCGACAGCCGTAGGGCAGGCCCAGGCCGTGACGCAATGCCGCGTCCAGTAGGGTCTCGCCCCGGCGTGTGTTAAATTCATGACCGCTGCCGGCCAGCCGTACGTTGAAGCCCATTGGAATCCTTGAACTTACTAATGTCTCAACCACGTATTGTCGCCGATCGGGCGACCGGGTGAAACCTCGTGTTAGACGTGATGATCCTGGGCTGCGGCTATGTGGGCCGTCGCCTCGCCGAGGCCTATCGGGCTCGAGGGGTCTCGCTCCTGTGCCTGGTCCGCAGTGAGGAAAGCCGGGCCGGGCTGGTGGAAGCGGGCTTCGACGCCTTGCAGATGGACCTCGACTTGCCTCCCTTTCCCGGATTGTCGACCGCGAGCGCCGATCTCTTCTACCTGGCACCCCCGCCCGGCGAAGGGGTGCGCGACACCCGTCTGCGGGCCTTGCTGGAGCAGCTCGACCAGGGCGTGGCACCGCGTCGTATCGTCTACATAGGCACGACGGGCGTCTATGGCGATTGTGCGGGCGGATGGGTGGACGAGTCCTCCCCTGTCGCTGCCGAGGCACACCGGGCCGTCAGGCGACTGGATGCCGAGCAGGCCCTCGCCGAGTGGGCGGAGCGAGGTCTCGGAGAATTCGTCATCCTGCGCGTCCCGGGCATCTACGGGCCGGGTCGACTGCCGTTGGAACGCATCCGAAAGGGCCTGCCTCTGCTGCGCCCGGAGGACGCGCCCTATACCAACCGTATCCACGTCGACGACCTGGTGCAGGCCTGCATGCTCGCCATGGAGCGCGGGGTGCCCGCGGAGGTCTACAATGTCGCCGATGGGCACCCGAGCCCCATGGCGGACTATTTCTGCCGCATTGCCGACCTGGCAGGGCTGCCGCGCCCACCGCTGGTCGGTCTTGCCGAAGCGCAACGTGCCCTGACGCCCGGCATGCTGTCCTATCAGCGCGAGTCTCGGAGGATTCGCAACCGCAAGCTGGTCGAAGAGCTGGGGGTTGTGCTGCGCTATCCCAGTCTGGCGGAGGGGCTCCCAGCCAGTCTCGACACCGGAGTGTCACCGCAGCAATGATCGGATCAGTCGAAGCGCAGGGACGCGATGATCTTGTTCAGCTTGCCCTGGGGGCCCTCTTCGCCGCGGAGCCTGTCCACGCGGGCCGCCTCGGCCAGCTGCTCCTGGCGGAGCTGCTCGGTGTAGTGCTGGTTGCAGGCGGCGACCTTGGCCTTGAGCACCTCCAGCCAGGCGGGGATCTCCACCATGTCCCTTACGTAGGTCTCGATGATGTCGCCTTGCAGCTTATTGATCCTGACCGTCGGATTCATTCTCGCCACCAATCTGTCGAATTCATTCAGCCAGACCGAGGGCGGCTCTTCAGAGAGCCGGAAGTACAGATCGATGTAGGGCTCTTTACGCACCATGGGCGGACGCGACTCGTCCATGCCGGCAATCGTGATCTCGCTGAAGGACATAGTGCTATAGCTCCGGCTGCCTTTGGGGGTGCATCAGGGTACCCGCACCTTGCCCATCGCGCACCGCATATTCTCAGGGGGTCGAGGTCTTCCAGGAAGCCCTCGGCACCGTAGGGGCCCGATCAGGCGTCCAGGTCGGGTATCAGTCCGCTTTCCAGCTTGCTCAGGGTATCACGCAGGAACAGCTTGCGCTTCTTGAGACGGCGAATCTGCAGCTGGTCGACATAGGGGCCGTCCTGCAGCCGCTCGATGGCGGCGTCCAGGTCTCGGTGCTCCTGCCGCAGCTGAGCGATACGTTCTCTCAGGCGCCGCTTCTTGTCGTCGCCGAAATACATGGATAGACGCTTGCGCTCAGGGTAGCTTCTGCGGGCGCTGCTCGACGTAGGTATCGAGCTTGAACTCGTCGTTGCCGCGCCAGCCGTAGATGGTGACCCGTGACCCCGGAGGCTTCACGGCGATCAAATTGAGGATCTCGCCGGCTGCATCCGTAGGCTCTTCGCCAATGCGGGTGATGACATCGCCGGGCCGCAGACCGGCCCGAGCCGCCGGGCCGTTCTCCAGCACCCCGGACACCAGCACTCCTTCCGCATCGTGCAGCCCGAAGGACTCGGCCAGCTCGGGGGTCACGTCCTGGGCAGTGACCCCGATCCAGCCGGGCACCATGCGGCCCTGGGCGACGATCTGCTCCAGCACCCCCTTGGCCAGGTCGATGGGGATGGCAAAGCCAATGCCCTGGGAGCCCCCGCTACGGGAGAAGATCGCCGTGTTGATACCGACCAGCTCGCCGTGCGCATTGACCAGCCCCCCTCCCGAGTTGCCCGGGTTGATGGCCGCATCGGTCTGGATGAAGTTCTCCAGGGAGTTGAGCCCTAGCTGCGTGCGCCCGGTGCCGCTCACTATCCCCATGGTCACCGCCTGTCCCACCCCGAAAGGGTTGCCGATGGCGAGCACCACGTCACCCACTTGCAGGTCGCGGGACCGGCCAAGGGTGGCGACCGGCAGGTGGGGCGATTTGGCTCGCAGCACGGCGAGGTCGGTGTCGGCGTCGGTGCCGACCACCTCGGCCTCCAGCTCGGTGCCGTCGGCTAGGAGCACCTGAAACTCGTCGGTGCCTTCGATCATATGGTTGTTGGTCAGGATGTAGCCCTCGGGGCTGATGATTACTCCGGAGCCGAGGCTGGTCTCCAGGTGCTTCCTGGGCTGGGGAGCCTGGTCACCGAAGAACCGCCGGAAGACGGGATCGTCGAGCAGCGAGCTGCGACGCTCCGAGCGGATCTTGGCCGTATAGATGTTGACGACCGAAGGGGCGGCGTGCTCGACCGCCTCAGCGTACGAGACGGGGCCCGTGGTGCGCGGTGGGGCGGGTAAGGTGTGCGGCGGCGGTCGCAGGGAGACACCCACCAGGCCGGGTCTCAGGAACGCCAGCACGATCACCGCCGCAAGACCGGCGGTGAGAGATGTGAGCAGAAAGGAGGCCAGCTTCTGGAATTTCATGGGACGCCTAACCTACCATGGTTCGATTAGTCTCGACAGAGAGAGTCACCCGTGACCGAGCTTCGCCGACTCGAGGCCTATTGCCGTCAGCTGTTGAATGCGGCGGCCTTCACCGATTACTGCCCGAACGGCCTCCAGGTGGAGGCCGGCAGACAGGTACGCAGCCTGGTCACAGGGGTGACCGCCAGCCGCGCCCTGATCGAGGCGGCCATCGAGACCGGGGCGGACGCACTGCTGGTCCATCACGGCTATTTCTGGAAAGGAGAGCCTGCCGCACTGCGCGGCGTGAAGGGCGAGAGGGTGGGTCTGTTGTTCAGGAACGGGATTAGCCTGCTCGCCTACCATCTACCCCTGGACGCCCACCCCGAGCTGGGAAACAACGCCCAGCTGGGCCGCCGCCTGGGGATAGTCGGCGCTCCCCTGGGTGAGGATCCTCTGCTCTGGGGTGCCGAGCTGTCCGATCCCCTCAGCCCCGGCCTGCTCGGCAAGCGTATCGCCGAGGCGCTGGGTCGCACCCCGTTGCATATCGACTCGGGGCCTCAGCGAATCCACCGCCTCGCCTGGTGCACGGGTGCCGCCCAGTCCATGATCGAGCGAGCGGCCGAGCTGGAGGTCGACGCCTTCGTCACGGGCGAGGTATCGGAGGCGACGGTCCATCTGGCCCGGGAGCACCGAGTGCACTTCTTCGGTGCCGGCCACCATGCCACCGAGCGTTACGGCGTCCAGGCGCTGGGAGACCACTTGGCGGAGCGCTTCGGCCTAGAGCATCGCTTCGTCGAGGTGCCGAATCCGGTCTGAAACCGATCGTGCAGGCCCTACCGTTGGCAGCGGCGTGGTAAGCTCCGCGTCTACTCGTTTTGTCAAACCACCTCGATAGATCCCATGCGAGTCCCCTTCAGTGAGCTTCCCGGCGCCCACGAGCGCCACTATCGTCGCAAGCTGGGCAACCCACTGTTCGACGATGCCCCCCAGGAGGTCGATCCCGACCGCCTCTTGGAGGTCCAGCGTCTCGACCACGAGGCCATGGTCGTCTTCATACAAGGGCTCCGGGCCTTGGTTGCAGAGGCGGCGGCACTGCCCCCCAACGTCGAGAGCGATCTGGTGCTCTCCCTGAAGGAACGCCTGGACAAGGCCTACGAGACCGCCTGCGGCATGGCCGACCGCCAGGAGGACAACAAGCAGGCCATACGCCACCTGGTCGGCGCGATCATGGGTGTTGTGCGCCGGGGGGCGGCAGGCGATTCTCTGGCCGCAGCCGAGTTGGACCAGGAGGAGCAGGCCCGCGCGATCCACTTCGAGCTGGTGGAGCATCCGCTGGTCGCTGATCTGCTCTCTCCCGAGTCTCCTATCGGCGAAGAGGAGCTGGTGCCAACCCTGCTCAGCTCGGGTCCCGAGGAGCTGGCGGCCGCCTTGGAGATCTTCGATGCGCGGCAGCTGAAGGAGCTTGCGGAAGAGGGTCGCAGGCTGCTCACGCGACTTGACCCGGGAGCCGGTGCCTTGGGGGAGGGCTGGGGTCGGCTGGCGCGGATCGAGGCACGTCTCGCGGCGATCGAGGGCCGGCGCCCGGACGGGTAGGGACGGTGAGCGGCTTGCCTGAGGGATGCCGTCCATCCGAGCAGTTGGTGGACGCACGCTTGACCGACAACTCTCGGCCAGCTTCCCCGCGGCCTTGCAGTTTGAGCGAACAGAAGAAGTTTGCCCTGTGTAGCACGGTGTGCGGTATAGTTTCCATGCGATGAATAGAGTATATCCAAGAGTTTATACATTGCACGAAACCCGCCAGCGTGTCCTCTCCATTTCATCAAAAGATTGCTCGACAAAAGGCTGGCGCGTGGGATTGCTGATATGAAGCTCATCGTCCAGATCCCCTGCTACAACGAGGAGCAGACCCTTCCGGAGACCGTGCGGGACATCCCGCGCGCGATAGAGGGCGCGGACGTGGTGGAGATCCTGGTGATCGACGACGGCAGCACCGATCGCACCGTCGAGGTTGCTCGCGGGCTCGGAGTCGAGCATATTCTGCGTAACAAGCGCAATATGGGGCTTGCCCGCACCTTCCGACGGGGCATAGACGCCTGCCTCAGGGCAGGGGCGGACATCATCGTCAACACAGATGGCGACAACCAGTACAGGGGGCAGGATATCCCAAAGCTCATCCAACCGATCATGGGCGGTGTGGCGGATATCGTTATCGGCGACCGTCAGACGACCAAGATTCCGCATTTCTCCCCAGCCAAGAAATTCCTCCAATGGTTCGGCAGCGGCGTCGTTCGCCGCCTGGCTGGCATCTGGGTGCCCGACACGGTGAGCGGGTTCCGGGCCTTCTCCCGGGACGCGGCTATCCGGCTCAACATCGTCTCCCAGTTCAGCTACACCATCGAGACAGTGATCCAGGCTGGCAAGCGAGATATGGCCGTCGTGTCCGTTCCCATTGGCACCAACCCAAAGACGCGCGAGTCGCGGCTGTTCAGGAGCATCCCGTCGTTCATCCAGAACTCGCTGGGGACCATGGTCCGCATGTACGCCATGTACCAGCCGCTGCGCTTTTTCTTCTATATCGGGACCGCGCTCAGCATATTCGGTCTGATCCCGATCGTACGCTTTCTGTTTTACTTCTTCACACAAGGGGGCTCTGGTCACGTTCAGTCTCTGCTCCTCGGCGGCGTTCTCTTGCTGATGGGCTTCGTCACCTATCTCTTCGGCTTGGTCGCAGACCTTGTTTCGTTCAACCGCCAGCTGCTTGAAATGGGGGTGGAGCGGTTGAAGAGGCTTGAGTTGGACCGCGGCTTACGCGACGCATGGGGCCGAGATGATGGATAGCGGCTGCGATCCTCCGGGCATGGGGCAGTGTAAGGGGACAGCGTTCGCCTTCAGCGACCAGCTCGATGGGGGCTACTCGGGGGCAGAAGCGGACCGGGACAATGGAATACGGCTATCCGTACCCGCCACGCAGAACGGCGTGTACCTGGCATTGTGCCCGCCGCGAACCGGATATCGAATCCGGGTGGGCGCAACGCGATGAGCTGCTGAGCAGACTAGCGATGGAGCATCCAACGGCCGTCGCCCGCCCGGAAACAACCCGGCCCGTACAGGGCCGCATCCTGTGCGTAACTTCCAATTTCCCGCGCTGGGAGGGGGACAGCACAACACCTTTCGTCCTTCATCTGTCCCGGGATCTCCAGGCATTGGGTTGGCAGGTGGATGTCCTAGCGCCCCATGCGCTGGGCGCCGCGCGCATGGAAGTGTTGGCCGGCGTCCGGACCGAGCGCTTCCCCTACGCCTGGCCGTCGGCTGCCCAGACCGTGTGTTACCAGGGAGGGGCCTTGGTCAATCTACGCAAACGACCTGCCGAAAAGCTCAAGCTGCCCGTTTTGCTGGGTGCAGAGTTTGTGGCAACATTCCGCCGCTTGCTCACCCGACACTACGATGTGCTCCACTCCCACTGGATACTTCCCCAGGGCTTTACCGGGATGGTCGCGAGTTGTCTCTCGGGCGTGCCGCATGTAATCACCGCCCACGGCGGGGACTTGTTCGCACTGCGCGGGCGCGTCATGTCCGCGCTCAAGCGAATGTCTCTCATCCGTTCCGATGCCATCACGGTCAACAGCAGCTTCACCGAGGAGGCCGTGCGTGGGCTGGCACCCGGGCTGGAGGTGCACCGCATCCCCATGGGGGTTGACGTGGCTCCGCTGAACGCCAAGGCGAAGGGGATGGCCAACAGTCTACGGATGCAATACCGGCGGGGACAAGGCCCCTTGCTGGTCAGCGTCGGGCGCATCGTTGAAGAGAAGGGCGTCGAGGATGTCATCCGTGCTGTCGACATACTCCGGCATCGCCACCCCGAAGTCTTTCTTCTGGTGATCGGCGAGGGCCAGGACCGTCCGGCCATGGAGAAGCTCGCAAGGGAGCTGCGCATTGGTAAGTACGTCTCATTTCTCGGATGGGTGCACCCGGAGGAAGTCCGCGCTCACATGGCCGCCGCAGACGTTTTCATCGGCGCTTCCCGAACGGGTCCGGACGGCTGGGTGGAGGCTCAGGGGCTGACATTTCTGGAGGCGATGGCGGTGGGCACCCCGGTCGTGGCCAGCCGACTCGGCGGCATCGTCGACTCGGTGAAGGACAGGGTGACCGGGCTGTTGGTGGACGAGCGCTCGCCGGACCAGATCGCCGGGGCTGTCGCGTGCCTTGCGGACAACCCGGAGTTCGGGCGTCAGCTGGCCGCGGAGGCGGAACGCGAGGTGCACTCTCGCTTCTCGAGGGAGGCGAGTGCTCAGGCCTTTTCGGAGCTTTTCGCCACTCTGATCCGAGAGCGGCAGCCCGCGGAGCGGCCATGACGGTTCCGGTGCAAAAACGCTCCCACGCTTTCCTCGATGTGGAGCACCGGCGCCGAAAGGCACAGAAGATCCTACATATCCTCGGAGGTGCCGGCTCACTCCAGGGCCGCACGGTCCTCGAGATAGGAGTTGGATCCGGCGTCATATCGTCGACCCTCGCCGAGGCGGTGGGACCAAGCGGCCAGATCGTCGCCGTGGACGTGGTGGACGAGCGAGTCGCTACCGACGGGTATGAATTCGTTCGGGTCGCGGGAGCGGAGCTCCCGTTTGAGGACGGGTTCTTCGACGTCGTCGTATCAAATCACGTGATGGAGCATGTGGGCGAGCGTACCGACCAGATTATCCACCTATCCGAGATCGCTCGCGTTCTTTCCTCCGACGGAACGGGGTATCTGGCCGTTCCCAATCGGTGGCGACTGATCGAGCCGCATTTCAACCTTTGGCTGCTATCTTGGCTGCCCCGGGCACTGCGCTCACCGTACGTGCGGATGGCCGGCAAAGGATCCCACTACGATTGCAATCCGCCGGGCCCGCTGGCCTTGCGGGCCATGCTGCGGCGAGCCGGCCTGAGCGGCCGGGATTGCACTGCAGACGCCCTCCGGGCGATCGCCGCAACGGAAGGGTCTCCCGCCGTCCTGCGGGGTCTGGGGCTGCTGCCCCGGGGTCTCATCGGTCTGTTGAGCCCCCTGGTCCCGACCATGATCTTCCTCTTGGAGAAAGGATCTTCGGAGCACCGTTAGTCGAAATGTTGAGCTATTCATGGGTGCTGAGCCCGTGTTAGCTTCGTTATCACCGGCTGCGCCATAACGCCCTGAGGCTCCCGAAGGCGCACGGAAACCATGTGACAACGAGCTCACCCCTGTGAAGATTTTGCTCGAAGCATCACTCGGCATCGGCGACGCCGTCACCTTCTCGCCGATGGTACGCCGGCTCAAGCGCGCGTATCCCGACGCAAAGCTCGGAATCATGAGCCGCCATGGTGGCTTCCTCGCCTCAACGAAGCTCGCCGGAGTCGACGAGGTTTTGGTCGCTCGCCGCCCGCGGGATTATCTCCGTATTGTTGCGGAGTTCTGGGACCTGCTCCTGATGCCGGGCTACCATCGGAGCACGAATGGCATCTCAAATACGCTGGCCTATCGTTTGCTGTACCACGCCTTTCCGGCGCGTCGCCGAATCACTCTGGGCGATCTGGACGCACCTGCGTACCGCGATTACAACCGCGTAGACGTTTATCTGGAGATGGTGCGCCGAATCGGGCTCAGCGTCACGGCCGAGGACCGCACGCTTTTCCTGCCCTTCGACATCGATCACGTTGGCAAGCCGCTAGCGGCCATAGTGTCAGACTCCGGCTTCGTCGGCTACCGCGTTGCTGTCATCCACATCGGCAGCAAGCACGGATACACCACCCGCGACTGGCCGATCCCACGGTGGACGTCCTTGTTGCATCATCTTTGGCGACAGCACGGCCTCCTGCCGGTATTTATCGGAGCCAAGGACGACGAGCAACGTACTACCGCTCTGTTACACGCACTGGATATCCCCAGCGTGGACCGAACAGCCAAGCTTTCGCTGGCAGAAACGGCTGCCGTTATTCGAGACGCCGATCTTTTCATCTCGACCAATTCCGGCCCAATGTGGATCGCCGCGGCGCTCGGCAAGCCTCAGTTGGCCATCTGCGGCCCATCCAAGCCGTCCTGGGACCCGCTCAACGCTGCGGGCGTTATCCTGCGGCAGCGCATCGACCGTCCGCGCTGCGATCCTCCCTGCGACGCACGCAGCTGTTTCTACGGGGATTGTCGTTGCATGGACGAGATAGACGCGGCTGCGGCCATCGATGCTGTGGAACGACTGCTCCAGGCGGGTGATCGCAGCCTGCCGCGCGAAGCGCCCTCTTCGGAGGCCGGCGCCCAAGCCGGACTTTCCGGCGCGTGGGTGCCCGCTCGATGAACGTTCTGCAACGCCTTCTCATGCCCTACAAGTTCAAGCGCATTACTCGCGACTTCGGCACGGATGCAGCCTTACAAATTCTCGACATAGGGTGCGGCAATCACTCGCCCACGAGGACCAAGCATTTCTTCCCCAATTGTCGTTATTTCGGCGTTGATCGCAACACCTACAATAATGACGCCTCCGATTTCGCAGCGATGGAGAAGTTCTATCCGGTCGATCTACAGAGCGACCTCGGAGGCCTCGACGCGTTGCCAGACGGCGGCTTCGACGTGATCATATTCTCCCACGTCATCGAGCACTTGCCGAATGGGTTGGACGTTGTCGAGCGCGTCTCGAGCAAGTTGCGACAAGGAGGGCGCTTTTATATCGAGTTTCCCTGCGAGCGATCGCTGAGCCTTCCGAGCATGTACGGCACACTGAATTTCTGCGACGATCCCACACATGTACGGGTGTATACGGTCAGCGAGATCGCTAACATTTTGTTGTCCCGAGGCTACCGGATTGCGAGCGCCGGAACGCGGCGCGATCGCTTTCGGGTGCTGCTGACTCCATTCAACTTCCTGTTTCACCTATTCCGCGATCGACGCCCCGCTGCGTCGACACTTTGGGACGCGCTTGGATTTGCCTGCTACGTCTATGCCGAGAGGCGGTGAACGGAGCGAAGTTTCCGACTGTGATTTGTGGCGGTGTCACAGGCGATAGATTCTCCCCGCACCACTTGATCTCCCGTTCCACAAGCAGAAACAGCACGATGTCCGGGTCGGATTCGTCAATCACGGACTGATCGAAAAGGCAGCCGCGATGATGCACCCAGACCAAGCGTGACACGTGGCGTGAAAAGAAGGGGCGAAAAAAATTTCGGGAAAAGGAGTCGCCAATAATCAGCACGGTCCCGCCACCACCGTCGCCCTGAACTTTATAATCGCGCTGTGCTTGATCTCCCCATTCAATCGCGCGATCTCGAGGATCATCGATCAACAGACGACGGTCGGAATCGGCCAACAGATCCCTGACTCCCAAGAAGCGCGCGAGGTCGCCCTCCCTGCGGTCGACTGGTGAGCCCAGGACCCGATCGACATCCATGACCCAGTCGGCGCGTCCAATTTCCGTGGCAATGGCGTTGTACGCTGTCAGGGCGCCTACTTTGTTCCAATGCGTGTCCGTCTTGAAATATACCAGCTCCCGGATCGAAAGCGACCGCAAAGGCTGCCTGAGATCCACCGTCTTGAGCCCCGCACGAGCCATGTCGTCGAGAAAGATGTCATACTCGGTGCGTCCGGCAATCTGCGAAGCCCAACCAGGGAGATACTGGGGATAGATCGAATGCTTGTTCGGTATCAGGGCTGCGAAAAAACGACGTCCGTCGCGACTCAGACGTATATCCATTTCTGAGAGATAAGTGACCAGAGCCGACACTTGCTCTGGTTTCACCAAGGTCCCAGCCGACTGCTCGAATGCCCGCATGTCAGTCAAGAACAGCCAACCCTCGCGGCCATAGGCCACGCGCGACGTTATCGGGGAACGCAATGCATACCGCAGTCGGCTTTGCACAGCTAACGCCTGCGGCCTCCCGCCCAACCGATCCTTGAGATAGTCGTCGACCGCCTTCGGAAAGTGTTCCAGGGTCCAGAGTCCGCTCGGAAGCGATGGCGGATCGGCCAGACGGCGTCCCTCCCCGGTGGCGGTGGCGGCGGTTGAGGGCATGGCGCCATTCAGTAGCTGGATTGCGAAGGGCAGGCAAAGTACGCCGAGCACGACAATC
>Ga0210110_1000020_pt1 | contig 69842 bp, 60 predicted proteins | sample China_Galinas_PW_2_FD_184865 | JGI IMG/M metagenome (GOLD analysis project Ga0210110, IMG submission 184865) | Wetland microbial communities from San Francisco Bay, California, USA, that impact long-term carbon sequestration - China_Galinas_PWB_D1... | ecosystem: Environmental > Aquatic > Marine... | reverse complement strand
CGCCCGCCGCGGAGCCCGCCGCGCCGCGCGCGGTCAAGGACGCCGCCCCGGCCGCGCCCGCCATGCCAAGAAACTCACGTCGTGTCGTTCCGCGCATGACTGCCTCCTCACGCCTGGTCGAAGACCGCGTCCATCCGCCGCGCGATCTCGGCGAGCCGTTCCGCCCCACCGCCGCCGACCTCTGCCGCCGCCCACCCGGTGTACCCGATCCGCTTGAGCGCCGCGCGCACCCGCTCCCACCCGGCGTCGCCGTCGCCGATCTTCACGCCGAAACCCTTCCACAGCCCCTCGTCGTCGCGCTTCTTGCGGCTGAAGTCCTTGACGTCGAGCTTGAGGATCCGCGGCCCGAGCACGTCAATCCACTGCTCCGGCCACCCATAGTTCACGATGTTGCCGATGTCGAAATGCCAGCCGACAACGCGACGGTCGGTGTCCGCGGGCTGGAGCTCGTCGCAGTACCGCGCCGCCTCGAGCGGGCTGAGCAGGAAGCTGTTCCACACGTTCTCGAACGCAATCGCGACGCCCAGCTCGCGCGTCAGCGGCACCAGCGAACCGATCTCGCGCTGCGATCGCTCGTACGCCTTGGCGTACGGCATCGACTCGTTGACCACCGCCGGGACGACGAGCACGCTCGTGCCCCCGAACGCCGCGCAGTCTCGCAGCGCGGTCTCCAGACCCGCCCGTGCCTCGGCACGCACCGCCTCGTCCGGATGGTTGAACGGCTTCGACCAGTGCGTGCTCAGCACGACCCCCGGCACCTCGATACCGGCCTTCTCCTTCGCGGCGAGCACCTCGTCGACGGCATACGGGCCGGGGGAGTCGAGTTCGACGCCCTCGAACCCCGCGTCGCGCGCCGCCCCGAACTTCTCGACCAGTGACTCGCCGACGCCGATCATCCCCACCTTGAGCGCCTTGCGGATCCACTTCTGATCGCGCATGTCGCCCCCTTTCGCAAGCGGTGTGACGCTCAACCCCGCGCCCGCCGCCAGGGCCGCTGCCATGAACTCGCGCCGCCCAATCATCACTTCAGCTCCGTCACGCCGGGGACGGCGACCTCGGGCACGGCACGCTTGCCGAAGGCCCAGAACCCGGGGTTGAGGTCCTCCTCGCTGTTCATCGCCTGCTCCCACGTGACGATCTGCCCGGTATACGCCGCCATCCGCCCCATGATCGCCAGCAGCGTCGTGCGCGCCAACAACTCGCCGCTGTTGATAACTTTGCCGGCGCGGATCGCCGCGAACAGCAGATCGTGCTCACGCTGGTACATGTCGTTGCTCGCGGCCGAGCCCGTCCACGGGTGCGCCCCCTCGATCACATGCCGTCCCTGCCACGGCTGCATCGTGCACACCCCGTCGGACCCCATGAAGAACGCCGAGTTGTCCGACGGCGTGTTCGGCCAGTGCCGGCACGTGTGGTACCCGCGCACCCCGTTCTCGTACTCGTAGGTCACCGCGAAGTGGTCGTACACGTTCCCGGTCTCGGGCATCTCGGGGCGCACCTGCCGCCCGCCGACCGCCCAGCAACGCAACGGCGGCACGTCCCCCATCGCCCACGACATCCAGTCGATCGCGTGCACCGCCTGCTCGACGATGTGATCGCCCGAGAGCGGCGCGAAGTACTGCCAGTTGCGGAGCTGGAACTCCGTCTCGCTCCACTCCGGCTGACGCGGGTGCGGACGCACCCACCCCGTCGTGTTGTACGTCGTCTGGATCGCGCGGACCTCGCCGATCCCGCCCTCAGCCAGCTTGTCGAACACCTCGCACACCTGGTCGTGGCAGCGCCAGCAGAACCCGCTCATGATCGACAGCCCGCGGTCGTGGGCGATCTTCGTCGTCTCGATCACCGACCGCACGCCCGGCCCGTCCACCGCCACCGGCTTCTCGCAGAACACGTGCTTCCCCGCCGTGATCGCCGCACGCAGGTGCAGCGGGCGGAACACCGGCGGCGTGGTCAGCAGCACCACGTCTACGCCCGATTCGATCACCAGCCGGTACGCGTCGAACCCCGTGAACCGACGCGACTCGTCCGCCGCAAACTTGTGCGACAGGTCCGCTTCGGGGTTGTCGCCCGCGATCGCCGCTCGTGCATTCTTCTCGCACGACCCGATCCGCTCCCCGAACAGGTCGCCCATCGCCCAGAGCACCGTGCCCTCGTCGGCCTTGAGTGCCTGCACCACCGCGCCCGTCCCGCGCCCGCCGCACCCGACGACGCCGACCTTGATCGTGTCGCGTGCCCCGCCGCCCGCCGCCCGTGCTAGCTCGGGCGCCCCGAGCAGCGCCGCAGCGCCCAGCCCCAGCCCGGCCGCATTGAACTCACGACGCGTCAGCACCCGTTCATTCGCCATCGTCGTCCTCCTTCGCCGGGAGTTCGTCGGTCACGAACCGGAACCCCACCCAGTTGCAATCCGCCAGCCACCACACGCTCTTCGGGATCTGCGGGTCGCTCGCGTTCCACGAGTTGTCTTGCGTCTGCGCCGAAGATGATGTGCAATCCTCGGGCGCGTCGCGGTAGCTCCCGCCCATCGCCGTCGGCGGACGATCCTCCGCCTCCACCCACTCCGCGACGTTCCCGTGCACGTCGAACAGCCCGAACTCGTTCGGCTGCCTGTACCCGGTGCGGTGTGGTGTGTGCCCCGAGTTCCGAGCCGTCCACGCCGCAGTATCGAGTGTCTCCGCCGTCAGCCCGCAACAGTACGGCGCCCCCGTTCCTCCCGACGCCAGGAAACTCCACTCCTCCCGTGTGGGGAGCCGGAACTCGACCCCTGTCGCGGCGCTGAGCCACATGCAGAACTGGATCGTCGCCCCGCGCGTCATGCTGATCGCCGGGAACCCCTCGTGCCCGAACCCGCGGTCGGGCGGCACGTACGGCTTGCTCGGGCGCGTCACCGCGTCGGCATCACCCCCCTCCCCCTCGTCCAGCGCGTACACGAACACGTCGTACAGCTCCCACGGCACCTCGGTCTGGAGCACCCAGAGATCCGCCCCCCCGTCGGGCGCGGGGCAGCGCACAAGGGTGAAATCGACCGTAGTCCCGGGCACTCGGATCGTGCGCGTCACGGGCCCGGTTACGCTGCCGGCTCCTGCAACGACCATGCCGCACAGCACGCCACAGACCACGCCAAGCACCGGACCGAACGCGGTTCCCAACGCGACACGGGGTGTCCTCATGGTGCTCCTCGCGTTGGTCGCGTGCGGGTGCGCCACGCCGGCGCGGGTCCAGACTACATGGGCCCGGCACGAGTACGCAAGAGTTCTGATGGGAAGCCGCTGCCGCATCGTGGTGTACGCGCCGAGCGAGCGTGCGGGCGCCCGGGCTGCGAAAGACGCCTTCGCGAGCATCTCACGCCTCAACAGCATCCTCAGCGACTACGACCCGGACAGCGAGGCCTCTCGCCTCACCGCGCGTGCACCGGGCGTGTGGCACGCGGTCTCGCCCGAACTCGCCGACGTGCTGCGCCGCTCGCGCAAGGTCCACGACGCGTCCGCCGGCGCGTTCGACCCCGCGGTCGGACGCCTCACACGCCTGTGGCGAAAGACAAAGCGGGACGGCACGCTTCCCGCACCCGCCGAACTCGACGCGGCGATGCACGCCTCGGGGCTCGAACACTTCGAGGTCGATCCAAGTGCCGACCTCGTGCGCTTCGACACGTCGGGGCTCGTCCTCGACTTCGGCGGCATCGGCAAGGGGTACGCCGCCGACCAGGCGCTCCGCGTCCTCGAATCGCACGGGCTCGGCACGGCGCTGATCGACTTCGGCGGCGACCTCGTCCTCGGAGACCCGCCGCCCGGCCACACCGACGGGTGGCTCGTTGCCGTCCGGACCGGGCTCGACGAGCCCCGCACACTGCACCTCGGGCGCTGCGCCGTCGCCACGTCGGGCGGGCTCGAACAGTTTGTCGAGATCGACGGGACGCGGTACGCGCACATCATCGACCCGCGCACCGGGCTCGGGGTGACCCGGCGCACAGCCGCGACCGTCATCGCGCCCCACGGGTGGCTCGCCGACGCGCTCGCCAGCGCCGCGTGTGTGCTCGGTCCCGACCGCCTCGACGCGCTGCGGGACGCCTGTCCCGACATAGCGATCGAAGTTGTCTCCGACTGAGTCATTCCACGCGCAGCGCGCACCCGCCCCGCCGTGCGTCGGCCCCGCAGTCGCCCTCGCCGACCGCGTTGACCCCGCCGAAGTACATATTGAGCTCCGGCCAGCGGTTCACGGGCGTGCCCGCGTCGAGCCCCGCCTCGTCGATTCCCGGTTCAAGCTGCGCGACCCCTCCGTCCCAGTGTGCGCGCGGGCGGTCGATCGCCTCCTGGAGCGGGCACCCGAAGTCCACCACCTCGCTGATGACGCGAGCGATCGCCATCGCGATCCTCTTGCTCCCCCCGCTACCCAGCGCCGCGATCACCCGAGGCCCTTCAAGCACAATCGTGGGCGCCATGCCCGAGGCGATCCGCTCGCCGGGCGTATCCACTGGCGCACCCCGCGGGTGCAGATCGTCCTCGCCCAGCATGTTGTTGAGCATGAACCCCGTCCCCGGCACGATGTACCCGCACCCCTCGCCGTTCGAGGTCGTCATCGACGCGGCGTTCCCCTCGGAATCGAGGACGCTGACGTGTGTCGTTCCGCGATCGCACCCGCCGGGGCTCGCCCAGCGATCGTGCGCCGACCGCAACGCCCCGATCATCGCCGCGAGATGCGCCGCCGAGCCCGGCTCGGTCGCGCCGATCCCTGCCTTCTCGAACCGCCCGAGCACATCGCGCACGCGCTCGCCCCCGAAGCTCGGGCGCGGGTTGGTCAGCACCGTCCTCCCGCCGTAGGCAAACGTCAGCGGCTCGCGCTCGACCACGCGGTATCGCGCGAGGTCGTCGCCCCCGAGCAACCCGTCGGCACCGCCCATGTCCGCCTCGATCCTGCGCGCCAGCTCGCCGCGGTAAATCGACTCGCTCGAGCCCGGCAACCCCTCCAGGAAGTCCGCAAGCGCCTCGTTGGCGAACCGCTCTCCCTCGCCGAGCAGCCGCCCGCCCGGCGCGAACAGCCCCGCCGCCTCGGGCGTCAGCATCATGATCGGCCCAAGCAGCCCGAGGACGTACGCCTGGTTGGCGCTCACCGGCACGCCCCCGCGAGCCAATTCGACCGCCGGTGCGACGACCTCGCCCAGCGGCAGCCGCCCCAGACGCTCGTGCACGCGGAGCCACCCCGCGGCACACCCCGGCGTCGCCGCCGAGCCCATCCCCGCGTGGAACACCTGGTCCGCCGGCCCGAACGGCACCGTCACCTCGACCAGGTGCGGCACCCCGACCGCCCGCCCCGGGGCGTCGGTGAAGAAATCGAACAGCGTCGCCTCACCCGAGTTCTGGCGGGCCAGCAGGAACCCGCCCCCGCCCGGGCTGGTGAGGGTCGGCTCGGCAACGCACGCGGCGAACCCGCCCGCCACCGCCGCGTCGAAGGCGTTCCCCCCAGCCCGCAGAACATGCGCCGCGGCATCGCTGGTCCGCCGGTCGCCGCTGGCAACGAACGCCGTGCCCACAGTGGTCCTCCCGCCCCAAGGTACCGCCGGTGCCGGGTTGGGTCCTTCCTCGACTCGGCACGGGCGGTTCGGCGCGCTAGCCTTGCAACCCGGAAAGAGGAGTGGGCCGTGAAGATTGGAGTCCCCAAAGAGATCGTCGCGGGCGAGCACCGCGTCGCCGCCACCCCCAAGTCGGTCGCCAGACTGCGCAAGCTCGGGTTCGAGGTGCAGATCGAGCGCGGCGCCGGCGAGGCCGCCGACATCCCCGACTCGCACTACCTCGAAGCCGGCGCGACCATCCTCGACAACCCCGTCGAGCTCTGGAAGACCAGCGATATCGTGATCAAGGTGCGAGCCCCCGCTCGCCACCCGGGGCTCGGGCGCCACGAGGGCGACCTGATCCACGAGGGCGGCGTGCTGATCTCGTTCATCTGGCCCGCGCAGAACGAGGACCTCGTCGAGAAGCTCGCCGCGCGCAAGGCGACCGTCCTCGCCATGGATTGCATCCCACGCATCACCCGCGCCCAGCGGATGGACGCCCTGAGCGCCATGGCCAACATCGCCGGGTACCGCGCCGTGATCGAGGCCGCAAACCGCTACCCACGCTTCTTCGCCGGGCAGGTCACCGCCGCGGGCAAGATGGACCCGGCCGAGGTACTCGTCGTCGGCGCCGGTGTCGCCGGGCTCGCCGCCATCGGCGCCGCCCGGGGGCTCGGCGCGCAGGTCCGCGCCTTCGACCAGCGCAAGGAGACCCGCGACCAGGTCACCTCCATGGGCGGGCGGTTCATCGAGTTCGACTTCGACGAGTCCGGCGAGGGCGAGGGCGGGTACGCCAAGCAGATGAGCGAGGATTTCCTCAAGGCCGAGGTCGCCCTGCTCGCCAAGAACGCCCACGAGGTGGACATCATCATCACCACCGCCCTCATCCCCGGGCGGCGCGCGCCCGAGCTCGTCACCCGCGGCATGGTCGAGTCGATGCGTGAGGGCTCGGTCATCGTCGATATGGCCGCCCAGCAGGGCGGCAACTGCGCCGTCACCCAGCCCGACCAGGTCATCGTCCACAAGGGCGTCACCGTCATCGGCTACACCAACCTCCCCGGACGCATGGCCTCGCAGTCCAGCGAGCTCTACGCCACCACCATGGCCCACATGCTCGACGAACTCGGTGGTGCCGAGGACTTCGAGCTCGACTACGACAACGAGATCACGCGCGGCGCCCTCATCCTCCACGACGGCGAGAAGCGCTGGCCCCCCCCCACGCCCAAGAGCCCGCAGGTCCCCCATACCACGCCGACCAAACGCTCCGAGACCGCGGCGCCCATGCCCCCGTCCGAGCCCGCCGCCGCCTCGCCGGTGCCCAAGAAAAAGGTCTCGACCCGCTGGGTCTGGCTCGCCCTCATCGCCCTGGCGATGATCGGCATCGGGTGGAAGGCGCCCGAGTCGTTCCTCACCCACTTCACCGTCTTCGTCCTCGCCTGCCTCGTCGGGTGGCAGGTCATCTGGAACGTCACACCCGCCCTGCATACCCCGCTCATGAGCGTCACCAACGCCATCAGCGGCATCATCATCATCGGCGGGATGCTCCAGCTCACCGGGGGGCACGTCAACGCCGCCATGATCCTCGGCGTCGTCGCCATCCTCATCGCCACCGTCAACATCTCCGGCGGGTTCCTCGTCACACGCCGCATGCTCGCCATGTTCCACAGGTAAAGCCATGCACGAGAGCATCCCAAGCCTTGTCACCGTTTCGTACATCGCCGCGAGCGTCCTGTTCATCCTCTCCCTCGGCGGGCTGAGCAACCCGGAGACATCGAAGCGCGGCAACTGGTACGGCATCGCCGGCATGATCATCGCCCTCGTCGCCACCGCCGCCCTCATCGGCTCGCGGGCCGAGAACGACGCCGGCGCCTTCGGCGCGCTCGCCATCGCCATCATCCCCGCCGTCATCATCGGCGCCGTCGTCGCCCAGCGCGTCCAGATGACCTCGATGCCCCAGCTTGTCGCCATCCTGCACAGCTTCGTCGGGATGGCCGCGGTCCTCGTCGGCATCGCCACCGACATGCACCCCGGCGCCGAGTTCGCCGGCGCCGAGGCGATCATCCACGACCTCGAGATCTACATCGGCGTGTGCATCGGCGCCGTCACCTTCACCGGCTCGGTCATCGCCTTCGCCAAGCTCCAGGGGCTCGTTTCCGGCAAGCCCCTCACCCTCCCCGCACGACACCTGTTCAACCTGATCATGCTCGCCGGCACGGTCGCGATCGGCGTGTGGTATATGCGCACCGACGCCGGGCTGACGCCCCTCCTCATCGCCTCGGTCATCACCGGCGTGCTCGGGCTGCACATGGTCGCCGCGATCGGCGGCGCCGACATGCCCGTCGTCGTCTCGATGCTCAACAGCTACTCCGGCTGGGCCGCCGCCGCCGCGGGGTTCATGCTCGGCAACGACCTGCTCATCATCACCGGCGCCCTCGTCGGCTCGAGTGGCGCGATCCTCAGCTTCATCATGTGCAAGGGCATGAACCGCTCGTTCATCAGCGTGATTCTGGGCGGGTTCGGGACCGAGTCGGCCATGCCCGCCAAGGGCGCCGCCGCCGCCGGCGACGTGACCGAGGTCGACGTCGCCGGCGCCGCCGAGTTGCTCAATGAGGCCAAGAGCATCGTCATCGTTCCCGGGTACGGCATGGCCGTCGCCCAGGCCCAGCACGCCCTGGCCGAGGTCGTCTCGATGCTCCGCGAGAGGGGCAAGAAGGTCCGCTTCGCGATCCACCCCGTCGCCGGACGCCTCCCCGGGCACATGAACATCCTGCTCGCCGAGGCCAACGTCCCCTACGACATCGTCCTCGAGATGGACGAGATCAACGACGACCTCCCCAACACCGACGTCGTCATGGTCATCGGCGCCAACGACATCGTGAACCCCTCGGCCCAGGACGACCCGACCAGCCCCATCGCCGGCATGCCCGTCCTCGAGGTCTGGAAGGCCGGCACCTCGATCGTCATGAAGCGCTCGATGGCCAGCGGCTACGCCGGCGTCGACAACCCGCTGTTCTACAAGGAAAACAACCGCATGCTCTTCGGCGACGCCAAGACCAACGTCGACGCCATCCGCGACGCCCTCCGAGGCGTCGCCGCGCCGGCGGGCGTGGCGTGAGTGATCGACTGTCTCGAAGAGGGCAGCGATGAAGTATCGGGAGCTTGTGCCGTTCGAAGACGAGTACGTTCGGCTGCTCCGTCCGAAGGGACTTAAGACCTACAGGCAACAGAATCAACGCATCTTCGAAACACCCAAACGAGATCAGCGATCTGGCATCCTTCAGCAACTCTGCATCGAGTATCCAGTTCCGGAGCACTCCGTTGACTGGGCCAGATCGAACATTCTGCTCGGATACGATAGAGAAGATGATGTCCTGAGGATCGCAACGATTATCGAACCTGATGAGTATTGTGCTTCTGGTTTCTTGCAACGCGTCACGTCGGAGGTTAACAAGCGATTGGGCGAATCCAGTTACACATGGGACGCTTTCTTTACAAGAATGCACGGCCCGATCCGCGTCGAGATGCAAGCGAGCGGCTTCTTTGAGGAAGACGAGCCGGTTTGGCGTGCGGTGCTTGAGAGCATCACAACATTGAGATGATAACTGGGCACCGGGTGCCATAGCCGCCTCTTGGCGGCTATGCACATGAACGAGTCCCGAGAGATAACTCCGTTGCAGGAAGGGTCTCCCCCGCACCCCCTCTTGCGTGCCACCGACTTCGGCTTTGAGAAGTCGGTGCTCCGGATTCCTGCGAGTGCAAGTGAAGACACCAACTTCCCAAAGCTGAAGTTGGTGGCACGAAGACCCGTACCCGGGGACGCCGAGTCTGAGGAGTCCGCGACGAAGGCTCGGATCCGTCCGAACTCCCCTTGTACTTCCCGCGCACGAGGGACCCGCCCCAATCCGAGGCTTCGAAGACTCAGCCTCGGCGTCCACCCACGCTGCCGCCCTCAACCCGAGCCCGCACCCCGATACGTGGATCATCGACGAACACCCCATCCACGCCCAACGCGAACGCCGCCCGCATCTCCGACTCGTCATCGACGTACGTCCACGGAATCACCACAAGCCCTCGCTCGTGTGCCCTTGAGACGAGCAACCCGTCCACCAGCCGCTTCGCCGGCCCGATCCCCCAGCACCACGCCGCCAGTTCGTCCAGTTCGGCATCCACCACCGGCTTGTCCGTCAGCGCCACGAGCCTCAACGACCCACCCACGAGGTCGCGCACGCGCCGCAACGCCGCGTGATCGAAGCTCTGGACCATCACCTCGACCTCAGGCCGCAGCGCCGCCTCAACCAGCGCCCCGACCACGTCGAGCCCGCGCCCCTCGTGCCACGCCGGCTCCTTCGGCTCGGCGATCACGCCGACCGACCGACCCGACTCCGCGTTCAACCGAGCAACCAGCCCGAGCAACTCGTCGAACGTCGGCACCCGCTCGTCGCCGCCGCGGAATCGCCCGTCGCGCCCCCACGCCCGCAGCGAACGGACCTCCTCCAGCGTCAGGTCGGCCGCCCACACATGCCCGTCGCGCACCCGGTCCGCGAACCGCTCGCCCGCGTCGGTCGTCGTCTCGAGCCACAGGTCGTGCAGGCAGATCAGATACCCGTCGCGCGTGAGAACGACATCGGTCTCGATCAGGTCGGCCCCGACCTCGTGCCCCAGCCCGAACGCCGCGAGCGTGTTCTCCGGCGCGTGTGCGCTCGCGCCGCGGTGGGCGATGACGAGGGGTGCCATAGCCGGCTACATCGGTTGGCGCTCGCCCCCGCTCCAGCCCACGCGTGTCCGCCGCCATAGACGCCGAGTCTGAGGAGTCCTCGACGAAGGCTCGGATTCGTTCGTGAACCTGCCCCGTCCTCACGACCCGGGAATCCGAGGCTTCGAACACTCAGCCTCGGCGTCCGGCGGAAGGATCTGTGGACGGAAGCCCGCGAGGTCTGCTATCGGCGCCGGTCCGCCAGCCGCCCGCTCAGGCGGAACGCCAGCTCGAGCGACTGCTGGTAGTTCAGGCGTGGGTCGCACGGCGAGGCGTAGTTGGTGTGCAGGGTGTCCTCGGTCACACCCGACGCACCGCCGACGCACTCGGTGACGTCCTCGCCGGTCAGCTCGATGTGGACCCCGCCCAGCGACGTGCCGGCGGCCTCGTGCGCGTCGAGCGTCTGCCCGAGGTCGTCCATGATCGCGTCGAATGAGCGCGTCTTCACGCCACGGGTGGTCACCATCCCGTTCCCGTGCATGGGATCGCACACCCACAGCACGCGTCGTCCGCCCAACGCCCCGAGCAGCGCCGGCAGCGCCCCGCCCACCTTCCCCGCACCCATCCGCGTGATGAAGATGAGGCGTCCCGGCTCGTCGCCCGGGTTCAGCCGCTCCGCCAGCGCCCGCACCTCGTCCGCCGTCGCCCCCGGACCCAGCTTCACCCCCACCGGGTTCCGAACGCCGCGGAAGAACTCGATGTGCGCCCCCTCGATGTCGCGTGTCCGCTCGCCGATCCACGGCAGGTGCGTCGTCAGGTCGTAGTACCCCTCGCGCCGCGGCACCGTCCGTGTCTGCGCCGACTCGTACAGCAGGTTCAGCCCCTCGTGACTGGTGAAGAACTGCACCGTCGCTAGCTTCTCGATCGACTCCTCCCCGATCGCCTCCATCAGCCGCAGCCCCTCGCCCAGCTCACGCACCATCCGCTCGTAGTCGCCCTTCCGCTGAGGGCTCAAATCGGCGTTGTGGAAGAACGAGAGGTCCCAGTACTCGGGGTGGTGCAGGTCGGCGAACCCGCCACGCGCCAGCGAGCGGATGAAGTTCATCGTCATCGCCGCGTGCTGGTACCCCCGCACCATCATGTGGGGGTCCGGTTCACGCGCCGCCTCGCTGAATTCGGCCGCGTTGACCAGGTCCCCAAAGTAGCTCGGCAGCGTGACCGCCCGCCCTTCCACCTCGCGGGTCTCGGTCGGGCTCGACCGCGGCTTGGCGTACTGACCGGCAAAGCGCCCCACCCGCGTCACCGGGCGGTGCAGCCCGTGCACCAGCACCAGCGACATCTGGAGCAGGATCTTCAGCTTGCTCGTGATCACGTCCGGGCGGCAGTCGTCCAGCGTCTCGGCGCAGTCGCCGCCCCACAAGATGAACCGCTCGCCCCGTTGAGCCGCCGCCACCTGCTCGCGCAGGTCCTCGATCTCCCAGCTCGTTACCAGCGGAGGCAGGCTGCACAGCTTGCCCACCGCCCGGCGCACCGCCGACTCGTCGGGGTAGCGGGTCTGGTGGGCAGCGAGGCGCGAACGCCAGCTCTCGGGGTGCCATGTCACGGGCGCGGTCATCGGCGAAACTGTTGGGCGTCGTCCGGCACCGAGCAGTTCTTGACACGATTTTTTCGTGCAAATACTGATCCGTCTGTGTTCGGGTGACGATGGGCAGGGACGTTCCGCGGTTATCCCGCCGGGTGGCGGGCCGCGGGGCGGTTCCGCCGCCCGGGACGGACCTCACAGGGCGGCACTTCGTACGGAGACGACAAACATGCAGAGGACATCCAACAAGCGGTCCACGACCTCGCACGGCTCCAGGTCGCGCCGCAGCCCGGCCCGCAAACACGCCGGCAAACGTTCCTCCACCAGCAAGCCCAAGGCCCGCAAATCCCCGGCACGCAAGCCGGCCGCCAAGCGCTCCACCACCCGCAAGCCCGCCGCCAAGAAGAGCACGGCCCGCAAGACCACCTCGACCGCCAAGCGCCGCTCAACCACCCGCAAGCCGGCCGCCAAGAAGAGCACGGCCCGCAAGACCACCTCGACGGCCAAGCGCCGCTCAACCACTCGCAAGCCCGCGGCCAAGAAGAGCACGGCCCGCAAGACCACCTCGACGGCCAAGCGCCGCTCCACCACTCGCAAGCCCGCCGCCAAGAAGAGCCCTGCCCGTAAGACCACCTCGACGGCCAAGCGCCGCTCAACCACTCGCAAGCCCGCGGCCCGCAGGACCACCACCGCTCGCAAGAGCACCCCGAAGAAGACCACAGCCCGCAAGACCACGACCACGCCCAAGCGTCGCTCGACGACCCGCAAGCCCGCCGCCAAGCGGACCACTGCTCGGAAGAGCAGCTCGTGGAACAAGAACGCCAAGCGGTCCACCACCCGCAAGCCCGCCGCCAAGCGTTCGACGGCGAAGCGCGCCACGGCACGCAAGCCGTCCGCCAAGCGGACGAGCACCAACCGCTCGCACGCCAAGCGCAGCTACAAGTTCTCCGCCCACAAGTCGGGCGCACGTCGCAAGGCTGCCTGAGGCTTCAAGCCACCCGTCTTTGAGAGCCGCGGCGCGTTCCCACGCCGCGGCTTTTCATTGCGCTCAGAACGGCGTCTTCCGCGGGTTGACAACCAGGTTGTCCCGCCCGAGCACCAGCAGGTCGGCGATCTCCAGCGCCTCCGCCAGGCTCTCGCGCGCCAGCTCCACATCCGCCGCGCCCGTCAGCACCCTGCCCTGCTCCAGGTGCTCGCCCGTCGCGACCGCGTCGCCGCACACCAGCGTCGTATGACGCGGCTCGGCGAGCAGCAGTCCCGTCAGTCCCGGCGTCACCCCCGGCAGCGGGAACAGGTCCACGCCCTCTCCCAGCCGGTCCGGCGCCGCCTTGCACCGGCTCAGCAGCGCCACATCCCCGCGCAACGTCTCGACCAGCTCATCCTGACCACGCTCGCCCGCCAGCTTCAGACCCTCCGCCAGCGGCACCCCCACGCCCTCACGCTCGCGCTCGCTGATCCACCACGACGCGTCCTCGAACAGCTCCAGCCCGCGCCGGCAATCGGGGCGGAAGCACGTCAGGAACACGTCCGTCACCTCGACCGGCTTGATCCCGGCACGCTCACCCAGCCGCGCCGCGAGGATCTGCCCCGGCAGTCCGGGGTCCACCACGATCGTGCGCTCGCCGGTGCGGATCAGCGTCGTCGTCGCGTGCCCGGTGCGCACCGCCTCGCGCTCGCCCCACAGCGGGTGCGCCGCCAACGCACCGATGCTCACCACGCGCAGCTCGGGCATCACTCGTCCGGTCCGAGCTGCTCGCGCAGACGGTCCAGCAGCGGGTGCCCGGCCGCCCGTTTGCCCTTGAGCCGCTCGATCACCAGCGGCGGCACCATCGGCGCCAGCGACTCGAGCTCGTGCTTGGTCGCTGTGATCTGTCGGATCAGGCTGCTCGACGTGTACGCGAACGACCCGCCGGCGACGACGAACGCCGTCTCGAGCCCGCCGACCTCGCGGTTGGTCACCGCCTGCTGCACCTCGTTCTGGAGGTCCGAGAGGTTCCGCACGCCGCGCAGCAGCACCGTCGCCCCCACCGACTCGGCGAACTCGATCGTCAGCCCGGTGAAGGCCTTCACCTCAACCGGCGCCGCCCCCGGCTCGTCACGCACCAGGTCCCCGACCAGGGTCGAGATCATCTCGACCCGCTCCTCCGGCGTGAACAACTCGTCCTTGCCCGGGTTCCGCCCGACCCCAACCACGACCCCATCGAACAGCCGACGCCCGCGCGCGATCACGTCGAGGTGACCGAACGTCGGGGGGTCGAACGAGCCGGGAAATACCGCCAGGTGCTTCACGGGCGGAGTCTAGCGGCCCCTCACGCCGCCCGAGAACACCCCCCCACCCTACAGACCCACCCCCGTCGCCGACCACGCCCCGGTTCGGGCTGGTCGGGTTTCCCCCTCGATCGCAGGTTGTTGGTGTCGGCACAGACCCCCACGCCGTGGCAGGGACGGCAGACGAGCATCCCCTGCAAGGCCCCGCACCGGTCGCCTCTCCGGTGCGGGGCCGCTCCCTTTTGAGTGTGGGTGTCCCGCCGCTCCGGGGCGGGAATGCAGCGACGGCGTCCGGCACCCGAAGACGCGTCCGGACCGCCGTACCCCGCTGTTGCTACGCCGCCATCCGCTTCGCCGAGCGCACGCCGACGCGGAATCCATCGTCGATCGCCTCGCAGCGGACGACCGTGCCGACGTAGGTGGCGGCGTGCCCCTCGGGCCCGTACAGCGCGATGCCCGAGCCCGCCTTGAGCTCCACTGTGCTCGTCAGCCCGATGCCCCCGAACGAGACGTCGCACATCTCCACGCGGGCGAGGCTGGTCACGCCGTCGCCGTCGGTGACCGCGGCCACCACGCTCCCGCGCGCCTCTTCACGCTCGCTCTCACGCCGCTCGAATCGCAGGGTCATGCCCGGGCCTCCGATATCGGACGCCACATCGGCCCGTTCACGACCCGACTTGAGACGACTTACCGGGCCAGAGCCAACAACGCCGCGATCCGCTCGCTGATCGGCGGGTGGCTGCTGAACAGCGAGGTGTGCTCGCCTTTTGTCGCCCTTGCCTTGCGCAGCGGGTTGCAGATGAACATGTGGGCCGTCCCGCGGTTCGCCGCCTCGACCAGCGGCTCGGGGTCGGTCGCGAGGGTCGAGAGGGCCGAGGCAAGCCCCTCCGGGTTGCGGGTCAGCTCGACCGCGCCGGCGTCGGCGAGGTACTCACGCTTCCGGCTGTACGCCATCTGGATCACCTTCGCCAGGAACGGCGCGAGGATCGCGAGGACAATGGCGATCACGAAGATGACAATCATGCCCGCGCCACCACCCTGTTTGTTCGACGCGCGCCGCCCGCCGCCGCCGAACCAGAGCATGCGCAGGAACACGTCGGCCGCGAACACGATCAGCCCCACCATCGTCGCCATCAGCAGGCTGAACCGGATGTCGTAGTGCCGGATGTGCGCCATCTCGTGCGCGACCACGCCCTGCAGCTCGTCACGGCTCAGCTTCTCGCGCAGCCCCCGCGTCACCGCCACCACCCCGTGCTCCGGGTCGCGCCCCGTCGCGAACGCGTTCATCGCCGAGTCCTCGATGAGGAACACCCGCGGCATCGGCACGCCCGCGGCGATCCGCATCTCGTCCACCACGTTGTACAGCTCGGGATCATCCTCGTGGCGAACCTCGCGCGCCCCGCTCATCCGCAGGATCGCCGACGAACCCCCGAACCAGCTCCACGTCGCACCCAGCGCAGCGACGATCATTCCCGCCACCAGCCCCGTCAGCGCCGCGGGCACGAGCGTCTCGGTCCCACCCCCGTACGCCACCGTTGCCGTGACGATCACCGCGAACACCGCCCCCACCATCACGACCATCGCCCCGATGAGCACCGTGCTCGCCCGCTTGTTCTTCCTGATCAGGTCGAGGTAGGTGATCGAGCCGGGGTACGCCGAGACCTCGTCCGCCAGACGCACACGCTGCCGGTCGAGCTTCGACGGCTGGGTGCCACGGCGCTCCTCGCCGGGATCTGCACCGTCACCCGCCCGCGGACCGCCCGGTCCACCCTCCCCGCCCGGCATTCCCGGGATGTCGGGCACGCCCGGTATCCGCCCGCTCGGGTCCATCAGCCGAACGAGACCTTCGGCGCCTCACGCACCGCCGCGTCCTCGATCTCGAAGTACTCGCGCTTCTCGAAGTTGAACATCCCCGCGATCACCGAGTTCGGGAACGTCTGTCTCGCGCCCTCGTACCGCGCCACCGTGTCGTTGAAGTGCTGGCGCGCGAACCCGATCTTGTTCTCCGTGCTCGCCAGCTCCTCCTGGAGCTGCATGAAGTTCTGGTTCGCCTTCAGGTCCGGGTACGCCTCGCTCAACGCGAACAGCCGCCCGAGCGCCTGCGTCAGCTCGCCCTCGGCCCTGCCCTTCTCCGCCGCGTGCGCCGCGTCGCCGGTCACCGAAACCGCCTTGTTCCGCGCCGAGACCACGGCCTCGAACGTCTCACGCTCGTGGCTCGCGTACCCCTTGACCGTCTCGACAACATTGGGGATCAGGTCATGCCGACGTCGGAGCTGGACGTCGATCTGGCTGAACCCGTTGTCGCACTCGATCCGTTTGCGGACAAGCCCGTTGTATGTCGCGATCACCCACATCACAACGATCACGATCAGCCCGAGCACCACAAGCGCCACGATCATCCCTGCACCCACACAGCACCCCCTTTCCGTCCCGAATCCTACCAGACAGTCTCTATTCCTGCGATCGGGCCCGTCTCAGACGCGCTCCGGGCCGATCCCGCCCCGTGGTACATTGATCGGGATGCCGCACGTCAGTTTCACGTCCCACCTCACCCGCCATCTCGACGCCGAACCTGGCGATGCCGAGGGCGCGACCGTCCGCGAGACGCTCGAATCGGTCTTCGCCGCCAACCCGCGTCTGCGATCCTACATCTGCGATGAGCAGGGCGCGCTGCGCAAGCACGTCAACGTCTTCGTCGCCGGGCGCCCCGTCGCCGACCGTGAGGGGCTGACCGACGCCGTCGCGCACACCGACGAGGTCCACGTCATGCAGGCGCTCTCCGGGGGATAACACACGAAAGGCACGCCGATGTCCGATCGCATCCACCTCGGCACACGCAAAGGGCTCATCACCGTCACCCGCGCGAACGGCGCGTGGCGCATCGCCGACACCGACTTCCTCGGCGACCCGGTCACCATGACCCTGCGCGATCCGCGCGATGGCGCGATCTACGCCGCCCTCAACCTCGGGCACTTCGGCCCCAAGCTCCACCGCTCACGCGACGACGGCAGGAGCTGGGACGAGGTCGCCCTGCCCACCTACCCGCCCGAGCCGGGGCCCGAGGGCTTCAACCCCAACCCCAAGACCCCGTGGAAGCTCCAGCAGATCTGGGAGCTCACGCCCGGCGGGGCGAACGAGCCCGGACGCCTCTGGGCCGGCACCATCCCCGGTGGACTGTTCACCTCCACCGACTCCGGCGACTCGTGGACGCTCGTCCGCCCGCTCTGGGACCGACCCGAGCGCGAGCACTGGTTCGGCGGCGGGTACGACTACGCCGGCATCCACTCGGTCATCGTCGATCCGCGCGACAGCGCCCGCGTCACCGTCGGCATCTCATGCGGGGGTGTGTGGGTCTCGACCGACCGAGGGCAGTCCTGGACCTGCAAGACCAGGGGCATGTTCGCCGAGTACATGCCCCCAGAGCGACGCGAAGACCCCAACATCCAGGACCCTCACATCGCCGTCGCCTGCCCGGGCAGCCCCGACCACCTCTGGGTCCAGCACCACAACGGCGTGTTCCGCTCGACCGACGGCGCCGAGAACTGGTCGCACATCGACGCGATCCGCCCCAGCAAGTTCGGCTTCGCCTGCGCCGTCCACCCGCGCGACCCCAACACCGCCTGGTTCGCACCCGCGATCAAGGACGAGTGCCGCGTCCCCGTCGATAACAAGGTCGTCGTGGCGCGCACACGCGACGGCGGCGAGAGCTTTGACGTCCTCCGCGACGGGCTCCCCCAGGACAATGCCTACGACATTGTCTACCGGCACTGCCTCGCGGTTGATGAGTCCGGCGAGGTGCTCGCGATGGGATCGACCACCGGGTCGTGCTGGGTCAGCGACGACGCCGGCGACTCGTGGCGGACCGTCGGCGCCAACCTCCCGCCGATCTACTCGGTCCGGTTCGCATAGAAAAAGGCCCGGGGCCGCAGCCCCGGGCCCTCCGCGAGCGAATCGAGACCGCGATCAGCGCGTGATCACGCAGGTGATCGACACGTTGGCGGTGTTGTCGGGGTCGGACGCGCTCCAAGGCGCCCCGCCGGTGATGCCGGTCACCGTCGAGATGTACGTCGTGCTCGACGCGTCACGGCAGCGCAGGCTGAACGTCACCGTCCCGTCCGAGCCGGTCGAAGCCGAACCGCTCAGCACGTCCCCGCCCTCCTGTCCATCGAGCCGGACCGAGACCGAGGCGCCGGAGACCGCGCTGCCGCAGTCGTCGGTCACACCGACGGTGATGAGCAGACAGTTCGCCCCGTGGGCGGGCACGGAGTACGAGTGCTGGGTGAGCCGCGACTCGGTCGCGGTGCACGGGCCGCCGCTGCTAAAGCCGTCGTTATAGATCGTGTTGATCCCGTTGTGATCGTCGGCGGCGATACGCTTGAAGGTGCACGACGGGATCGACGGGTACATCAGCGCCGAGCCGGACGCCGCGTGGTCGAGCCCGAGGAAGTGCCCGACCTCGTGGGCCTGAACCGCCTGGATGTCGTACTCGCCGTTGCAGTTCCCGATCGCCTCGGTTGTGAACTTGAGCTTCTTCGAGTAGCTCTGGTCCGACTCCTCGATGCGGGCGAAGTCGATGTTGTTGGTCGTCTCGCTCTGCCCGCCGTCGTACCAGCCGGTCAGCGTGACCGCGATCGCGTTGCGCACGATCCGCGCCGGGTCCTCGAACGAGACGGTGTTCAGCCCGTCACGCCCGATCGTGTTCGACCCGATCGTGCCCGGCGTGATGAGGTTGGTGCCGCCGAGTTCGTCCTCCCACCACTCGCTGGCATCCATGACCGCGGTCACGCCGTGGTCGCCGTCGGCCACCGAGCCCTCGCCGCCCGAGTACACCAGCAGCGAGACGGGCAGGTCGCCGCCCGGTCCCTGGAACCACTTGCGCGCCGGGCTGAGCAGCACGAACGCCGAACTGGTGCCCACGATGGTCACGGCGGACAGCGCCGCGATGATCGTCTTTCTGTTCATCGCGCACCTCCGTTGTCCATGTTCCGCAGCACGTCGGCCACGTCGTTCGCGTCAACCACGCCGTCGTTGTTCACGTCGGCGTCCGCCGAGCCGGCGCCCAGCCCGTCGGCCACCTCGACCAGGTCGAGCGCGTCAACCACGCCGTCGCGGTTCATGTCCGAGGGGAGCGCCCCACGTTCGAGCGACCGTGACATCAGCGCCAGATCGCCCGACAGCTGCGATGCACCGCGGATCGGAACCAGCGTCGTGCCGGCGTCATCCCGCCCCGTCGCACGAGCGCTGTCAAGACGCGAGATGAACTCGTCCATCGGGGTTTCCAAGAGCGTCCGCGACGGACCGGTGCCCTGCTGCCCGTTGTCCATCGCCAGCATGACCTCTCCGTCGTGCTCGACGACGCGGTACTTGCCCTGGTAGAACCCGACGACGTCGGGCGCGGGCCACCCCTCCTCATTGCCGAGGAACAGCACCACCTCTTCGCCGTCGCTGATCGTCGCCTCGCCGATCAACGCCTGGTTGTACCCGTCCACGTTCCCGCCGACGGTGCGGACCGTGACGCTCCGCCCGGCGGCACCCTTCAGCGAACTGAACACGTCAACCGTCGAATACGTGAAGATGATGTTGTTCCCGTTGATGTTCTCCCAGTGCGACTCCTGCGACACCACGCGACCGTGAACCACGACGCCCGCATCCCGGTAGACGTCGCCCAGCGACATCTCTGGGATGGTGCTTGCGCCGGCCGATGCAGCGAGCGCGGCAACGCACGCCGCGCCGACCGGCGCGCGACTCTTCAGTTTCATGCGATTCTCCTGTTCCACGTGAACCGGACCACGGCGGGAACCCGCCGACGCAACGACCGCGACAGCCTAACCGCATCGTCCGAATATGCAAGCAAAAACGAAACCGTCAACGGAGTACAGAATCTCGTTTGACTCTATCGCGCGGTGCGCAAACGAAGCAGCGCGCGCAACGCGTTCCCGTCCGGCTTCACACGCACCGGCAGCGCAGGTGCGCGACAGAACAGCCCCGCGCTTGCGCCCCGCAACACCGCAAGATGCCCGTTGATCCGCCACCTCGCTGCGCCGTGCGCACGCGCCAAGCCCATGACGATCGCCGCAACGCGCGACCAGCCGCGCCCGTGCCGTGTGCACAGCCACACCCAGTTCCGGGTGGCGAGGCGCAGCCAGCGCACGCTCTTGCTCGCCGCTGCGGGGCTGTCGTGCCACGCGATCAACGCTGGATCGAACCGCACCCCACGCCCCATCGCGAGCAGCTTCATCGCGAGGTCTGTGTCGTTGCGGTACAGGAAGAAGCCCCGCTCGTATCCACCCGCGGCCAGCCAGTCGCGACGACGCACGAGGTTCGCGCACCCCATCACCGGCCAGTCATCCCGCGGCGTACGCACACGCCCGGCGAACGCCCACTCGCTCGTGTCCGTCCCAGGGTGCCTGGGCTCGAGCGTCACCGCCGCCAGCCGATCATCCGCGTCGAGCGCGGCGATCGCGCGCGCCAGCGCCCCCTCGTCCGGCACGGCGTCGTCGTCGAGGATCAGCAGGTACTCGCCCCGCGCCGCACGCGCGCCGTGGTTGAATCCCTCAACCCCCTCATTCTTGTCGAGCGCGATCACCCGCACGCCCGCGAACCGCTCGCGCACAAAGTCGGGCGATCCATCGGTCGAGGCGTTGTCCACGACGATCAGCTCGGCCCACGCGCACGCCGGATCGGCACGCAGCGCACTCAGCGTGCGCGCCAGGGCGTCCTGGCGGTTGTAGCTCAGGATCACCACCGACAGCTTCACCGCCGCCGGCGCACGCACGCTCTCCGGCAGGTCGGCCGCCGCGACCTCGTCCACACCCGGTAGCCGCGTCGGCGCCGGACCCCGCAGCGCGATCCGCAGCGCCAGAGCGTTGCCGACGAGCCACGTCCATCCGGCACGAAGCAGCACGCCGAAGCGGTCCACACGACGCACCACGAACCCCGATTCGGCGAGCTGGACCATCACGCGCCCGCCCAGCCAGTATTCGGGGCGCCCCTTCGCCGGCGTGATCGCCACGTCAACGCCCGGACCGAAGACCGCCCGGTGCACAAAGCCGAGCAGCCCGCGCCGCACCGGCGTTGTTCTTTGATCGTGCGCGCGAGCGACCTCGACATGCCGCCCCAACTGGTCGAGTTGCTCGATAATCTCACGCTCGGCATCGTCCCCCAGGTTTGCCGGCAGCACCGCCGTCACCGTGCGCGCGCCTCGCACCAGCGCCCTCACCCGCTCGGCAAGCTCGGTGAACGGATGGAACGGCTCGAACACGAGCCGCCCCCGCGGCGAGGGTCCGGACACACGCCCCGCTGCCGCATCCGCCAGCCCGAGCAGGTGCAGCCGCGCAAGGTCATTGCGCCCCATCACCGCCTGGTTGAGCGCGCGCGACGCCTCGACCCACGCCCGTCGCCAACGTACCAGCGCCCCGTACCCCTTCGCCGCGATCGCGCCGTAGGCGTTGCGTGCGAGGAAGTACCTCGCCGCCGTCGGCACGCGGTCGAACCGCGGGTGATACGCACGCGCCTCCGGGTGGCACAGCACCCGCCCACCGGTCTCGCGTACAAGACGGATAAACCACTCCACGTCGTCGCCGTTCAGAAACACCTCGGGGAACAGCCCGACGCGTTCGACCGCAGTGGCACGCACGAGGGCGCAGCACGCGGCCACGTAGTCGCATTCGAACGGTTCGTCCGCGTCGTCCAGTGTGTCGAACGACCTGTAGACCGGCTCGAACCCGCCCCCCCACGGCTCGACGCACCCTCCGATCTCGAAGACCTCGCCGCTCGCCGTGTCGCACAGCGCCGGGCCGACGGCGACGGTGCGTTCGTCGCGATCCAACGCCTCGACGAGCAGCGTCAGCGTGTCGGGGTCGACGCGCGCGTCCGAATCGACCAGCCACAGCAGGTCGGGCTTCGCCCCATCGCGCCGCAGCGCGCGCGCCATCCCGGCGTTGTACCCCCCGCTGCCGCCGAGGTTGGTGTCGAGGCGCAGAAACTCGACATCGATGCCGCCGGGAGCCCCTCCGAGCGGTTGGTCCGACGCGTTGTCAACCACGATCACGTCGAAGCCGATCCCGCCGAGCCGCATCGCCGCGAAGTCGCCGAGCAGCGCCGCGAGGTCGTCGGGGCGGTTGTGGCACGGCACGACCGCGCGCACGCGCTCCGCCGACCGGGGCTCGACCCCGCCCGCCCGACGGACCGAACTGGACGGCACACCGGCCAAACCGGGCCAGTGTATGACCCCCTCCCTACCATCTGCCCGCCGGATGAAGGACGTCTTCTGGACATACGCGCGCGGGATGCTCCGCTACCGCTCGATCATCGTCGCGGCGATGGTCTGCGCCATGCTCTCGGCCGGTGGGCTCGGCGTCGGGCTCGTCGCCATGAAACCCGTCCTCGAACTGATCGTCCGCGACGGGTCGAGCCTGCCCGAGATGGCCCGCGACATGAACGAGCGGGCCCACGGGCGGACGGCGGTGGTCGCCACCCGCTGGCCGCAGCGCCCCCCCGATGAGGTCGCCGAGCAGGTCACCGCGCCGATCGAGGCCCTCGCCCGCTCGCTCGGGGGCGTGCTGCGCGTCGAGCCGGCTTCGGCGCTGACCGACTCGACTGTCAAGATCGTGCTCGCGTCCGACGCGCCGAAGCCGTCCGGTGTGTGGCGAGAACTGCGCGCACAACTCCAGACGCTTCAACTCCCCGACGGCGCCGAGGCGCCGCGCGTGACCGTCCTGAGCGGCCCGCCGTTCACCATCCCCGACTGGCTGATCGCGCGCCTGCCGGGTGGGCAGTACCAGGGCGTGCTGGTGTTCGTGATCGCGTTGGGTGGGCTGACCGTGTTCGGTGCGGTGTTCGCCTTCCTGCACCAGTACCTTGCGCTGACGGTGGTGTGGCGCACGGTGACGAACCTGCGGCGCGAGCTGTTCGGGCGGGCGCTTCGCATGCCGCTCGAGGACGTTGTGACCGACGGGCCGACCAACACGATCAGCCGCATCGTGCTCGACACGACGGCAATCGGTCACGGGCTGTCGAGCCTGCTGAGCAAGGGCGTGCTCCAGGTCGCCAAGGGGATCGCGGGTTTCGCGGCCGCGTTCGCGGTGGACTGGCGCTTGGCGCTGGTCGGCGTGGTGGTCGCGCCACCGCTCTACGTCGTGATCCGCAAGCTCGGCAAGCGCATCCGGCGCGCCTCGCGCGGAGCGCAGGACCACCAGCAGCACCTGTACGCGGCCGCCTCCGAGGCCCTCCAGGGCATGCGTGTCGTCAAGGTCCACACCACCGAGCGCTACGAGATGGGTCGCTTCCACCGCATGAATAAGGAGGCGCTGCGGCAACTCCTCCGCGTGCGGACCGCCCGCGCCCTCGCCTCGCCGCTGGTCGAGGCGATCACCCTGTTCGTCTTCGGCGGGATGGTGCTCGTCGCGGTCAAGGCGATCCTCGACGGCGCCCTTGCGTTCGAGGACTTCATCGTGGTGCTCGTTGCCCTCGGCGCCGCCGGCGCGTCGCTCAAGCCGCTGACGGGGATCATCTCCGACGTGCAGCAGGCGGCCGGCGCGGCCGAGCGCATCGATGAGCTCGCACGGGCCCGCGTCGAGCCCGGGCACGAGCGCGACCTGCCCAAGCTCCCACGCCACGAACGAACGATTGAGTTCGAGAACCTCACCTTCACCTACCCCGGCGCCGACGAGCCGGCGCTGCGCAATGTGACCCTGCGCGTCGGGCACGGCGAGACGGTCGCCGTCGTCGGGCCGAACGGATCGGGCAAGACCACGCTTCTGGCGATGATCCCGCGCCTGTTCGACCCGGACTCGGGGCGCGTGCTCATCGACGGTAACGACGTGGTCGCGCACAACGCCCGCTCCGTGCGCGCGCAGATCGGCGTGGTCACACAGGAGACCGTCATCTTCCGCGGTACCATCGGCTCCAACATCGCCTACGGCGCCACCGGCGCAAGCGACGAGCAGGTCGCCGACGCGGCCCGCCGGGCGCGGGCCGACGACTTCATCGCACGCCTCCCCCGGGGGCTCGACACGCCGGTCGGCGAGCAGGGGCTGACGCTCTCGGGCGGGCAGCGCCAGCGGATCGCGATCGCGCGGGCCATCCTGCGCGACCCGGCGGTCCTCATCCTCGACGAGGCGACGAGCATGATCGACGCCGACTCGGAGGCCCAGATCGCCGAAGCGATCGCCGAGTTCTCGAGCGGTCGGACGTGCCTGATCGTCGCGCACCGACTCAGCACGGTGCTCAACGCCGACCGCATCGTGGTGATGGACCACGGGTCGGTCGTGGACGTCGGGCGGCACGACGAGTTGCTCGAGCGCTGCGCGGTCTACAAGCTGATCGCTCGCTCGCAGCTCATGCCGGCGCCCCCCGCGCGGGCAACGGGGACCACCTGATGCACGACCCCGATGCGCAGGGACAGGCGAAGTTCAGGTGCGACTTCTGCGGGCAGGCGTGGACCGACGAACGCCCGATGGTCGAGGGACACCGCGGCTCGCTGATCTGCGCGAACTGCCTGAGCGTGGCGTACGCCGAGCTGGTCCTGCACAATGCCGGCGCCGACCTACCCGCGGACGAGACCGTGACGTGCCGGCTGTGCCTCGAGCGGCGCGACGAGCCGCACTGGGCGGGGCTGGTCAACACCGACGCGCTGGCGTGCACGCGGTGCGTGCGCCAGTCGTCGGGCGTACTGCACAACGACGACGACATCGCGTGGTCAAAGCCCGTCGTCTGAGAGCAGCAGCTCGAGTATCTCGCGCCACTCGCCGTAGCGGTACGGGATCTCGTACCGCTCGTGGATCGCGCGAACCTCGGCGAGCGAGCGCTCGGTGAGCAGTTCCTGCCACTCGCGCGCGGTCGGGTCGCAGTAGTAGGTACGGCACCCGAGCGGCTTGATCCCGTGGACCGAGCAGAGCATCCCGACCTGGAACGGGCACCCGCCGCGTTCGCGCGCATCGGCGATGTCTCCGACCGAGACCGCCTGTTCTTCGCCAAGCCGCGTCAGCGTGTACGCCGCTTCGAGCCCGGTGACATAGAGCCGGTGCCCCCACCGCTCGAAGTTGCAGCAGCGCCCCGATGCGCGGCAGATCGGCCCGCGCTGGGCGATCGCCCGCGCGACTTGTTCGTACACCGCTTCGAGTTCGCCGGCGATCACCGGGTCACGAGCCGCTTCGATCCAGGCCCCGGCGGTCATATGTCCACTCGCGCACGCTTGATGCGGATGTACTCGGGCGGGTAGAGCTTGCCCTTGCCGAGCCCCGGGCAGACACCCCCCGCCCGGCGCCACGCCTCCTCGCTGCGCACGTTGCTGCGCCAGAACGGCCACGAGACGCACTGCGCCGGGCGGTCCTCGTACACGCCGCACACCGCGTGCCCCGGGACGCTCTCGCGGTCAAGGAACACGCAGTCGTACCCGTGCTCGCTCTGTTTCTCGATCAGCGAGCGCCCCTTGATCGTCTCTTGCGTGTAGCGGGCGACGAACTCGTCGCGACCGAGCCCGAGCCGTGCCGCCAGCGCAACGACCTCGGCGTCCGACACGAGCACGTACCCCGGCGGGCCGGAGCAGCACGCCCCGCACATCGTGCACTTGAAGCGGAGCCCGCGCCGGCTGTCGAACCACTCGCTCACGGGTTGCGCCTCATGACGACGAGCGTCTGGTCGTCGTCGCGCGTGCGCGAGCCGGTGAAGGCGTAGAGCGCATCGTGGACGGAGGCGACGACCGCGTCGGGCTCGCCGTCGGTCCCGCCGACGGCCGAGTCGAGACGCTCGACCCCGAACATCTCGCGTGCCGGGCTGAACGCCTCGGTGACGCCGTCGGTGTACATGGTGAGCGTGTCGCCGTCCTCGATCTGCGCGACGCCCTCGCCGAGGCGCAGGTCCGGGTCGATACCCAGCGGCAGGGCGTCGCCGCCGTCGAGCGGCTCGACGGTGGTTCCGTCGGATCGCAGCAGCCTCGGCGGGTTGTGCCCGCAGCGCGCGTACGAGACGTACCCGGTCCGCGGGTCGTACACCATAAAGAAACCGGTGACGAACATCCCGTTGGTCAGCGTGTCGCACAGCCTCGTGTTGAGGTGCACGATCATGCCCCGCGGGTCGCTTGGGACGAGCGTCGAGTGGCTGGCGACGATCGACTGGAGCATCGCCATCACGGTCGCCGCTGCCGCCCCGTGCCCCGAGACGTCCGCCACCAGAAGCCCCCACCGGTCGTCGCCGAAGCGGTAGAAGTCGTAGTAGTCGCCGCCGGCCTGGTCGCTGGTGAGGTAGCTGGTGGCGAGGCTGACGCCCGGGATCTCGGGCATCCCGTGCGGCAGGAGCGAGCGCTGTACCCGCGCCACCTCGTCGAACTGGCGGCGCAGCTCGCGGTTGACCTCCTCGAACTGGTGTGAGGTGACGATGTTCCGTGTCGCGCTGCCGAACAGGTTGGTCGTCAGCAGCTCGCGCTCCATATCGTCGAGGGTGTACCCGTGTGGGTCGCGCCGGAAGCGGAGCAACCAGTTCAGCGGCTCGCCGCCGTCGTACGCCGGGATCGCCAGGCAGCTGCCCAACCCGGTCAGCGCGTCGCCAAGCACCGGGTCGTCGCGCACGTCGAGTTCGTGGACCACCTGCGGTTCGCCGCGCCCGATCAGCTCGCCGACCAGCCCGCCGCACCGCAACTCGAGCAGGGCCCAGTCGCGCCACGGGTTCGGGAAGTCGCTCGCCTCCGTCCCCGCGATCATCTCGGGGGTCATGACGCGTGTGACCTTGTACTCGCCCGCCCCGAGCCCGCGTCGCGAAACCGTCACCATCAGGTCGTAGGGGTACTTGCGCGAGTACTCCGACCCGAACGCGGCCATGATCTCCGTCGGGTCCGACATCCTGCTGGTCCTGCGCAGCATCTCGTCAAGAGCCCCGATCTCCGGGTTCAGCGCCGTGTCCACCCGCCGCATGGCGCCAGTGTACGGCACGCTAACCGCTTCCCTCCCCGGCTCCACCCCGCTCACGGCGCGTCCCCCGAGTCGAGCACAAACGTCACCGGCCCGTCGTTGACCAGCTCGACGTGCATGTGCGCGCCGAACACGCCGATCTGCACCAAGCACCCCTCGCCCCGCAGCGCGTCTGCCAGCGTCTCGAACGCGGGTTCCGCCTCGTCAGGCGGCATCGCGCGATCGAAGCTCGGACGCCGACCCTTGCGGCAGTCGCCCGCGAGTGTGAAGTTCGGCACGAGCAGCACGGCGCCGCCGACCTCCAGCACCGAGCGGTTCATCTTGCCCTCGTCGTCGCGGAAGATGCGGAGCTGCGCGAGCTTGTGCGCGATCCACGCGATATCCCGTTCGGTGTCGCCCGCTTCGAGCCCCGCGAGTACGACCAGCCCGGCGCCGATGCGCGCCCGCTCGCCCCCCTCGACCGTCAGGACGGCCCCGTTCACGCGCTGGATGACCGCTCGCACGCGGGACGGTAGGTGGGCTCAGGACGCCCCCGCCCGCGTGATCGGACCCTTCCTCCCCTGCCCCAACGGGGGGAGGTGCCGAGTCTTCGAGGCGGAAGGGGGCTCACGCACGTCTGCCGCACGATCGGACTCAAGCATCTCACGCAACTTCTCGATGCACCTACCGATGGTGCGCCGCGGGTACTCCCTCGTCGAGGTGCTGGTCGCCATGTCGATCCTGGCGATCATTTCGACAGCGGTCGCGTCTGCGGTCGTCGTCGCGTCCCGTGCCCTGCCCGACCCCGAGTCGCCGATCGAGGCGCTGCCCGACCAAGCGACCGCCTTCGAGCGGCTCACCGGCGAGTTGGCCGAGGCAACGACCCTGATCGAGCACGCGCCGTCTGCCGTCTCCGTGCTCGTCCCCGACCGCGACGGTGACGGCGCCGACGAGCTGATCCGCTGGTCGTGGTCGGGCACGGTCGGGGACCCTGCTCAACGCGCGTACAACGGCGCGGCAGGGTCCGACGCCCTCGGCTCGGTGCACGACTTCACGTTCGGTTACGAGACCGCCACAACCCCCGAGACCTACCCGGGCCCGTTGTCGGAAAGCGCAGAGCAGGGTTTCGTCAACTACACGAACACCGGGTACAAAGCTGCAGACACGACGATCGACAAGACCCACTACCTCAGCCAATGGATCGAGCCGAGCTTCCCGCCCGGTGCGACCGCCTGGACCATCACGCGCGTCGAGGCCGTCTGCTCGACCGAGGGCAACAACGACGGACAGGTCCGCCTCGAGATCCGCAACGGCGCGTCGGACGGCGTGCCCACGGCCACCGTCCTCCAGAGCATGTACGAGAACGAAACAAGCCTGTCCACCGGGCTCGCGTCGCACTCGTTCGACTTCGCCGCACCGGTTTCGCTCTCACCGGGGGGCGTGTGCGTCGTGTTCGGGTGCTCCGCGGCCGCACCGGGGCATGGCGGGCGCTTCCAGTTCCAGCAGAGTGTGAACCAGGGGCTCGCGTACACAGGCGACGCAGGCTCGTCCTGGAAGACCGACTGGAGCCCCGGCTCGCTCGACATCATCGTGTACGGCACGGTCACCGCATCAGGTCCAGACCAGTCGTTCACCCGCAGTTTCGTCGAGCGGATCACGATCGACTCACAGGTCGGCGACGACACCCGTTCGCGGGCCCGCACCGCGGCCGAGCCGATCAACCACCCCGAGGCGCTCTCGTTCTACGCCCTGGCCGACTTCAGCTCCGACCCGACCGCGACCGATCTCGACGCCGACGGCACACCAGACTGGCAGCGCAGCGACGGCGGGACCTTCGACACCGGAACGCTCTCGGGCGGACGATGGAACAGTGATTGTCTGATCGAGACCTCAAGCAAGGACAGCTTCTCCTCCGCCACGCTTCTCACCGCGCGGTGGCGAACGACCTCTCTTTACGGCACGGGGTCGTCGATCGCGATCAACGCCGACTGGGACGCCTCTCACCACGCCGCGATCGAGGTGAGCCTCGTCAACATCGGCACGCAGCAGTTGCTCCAGCTCAGCCACTGGACCAGCTCAAGCACGAAGGAGGTGCTCGCAACGGTAACGGATCTGCCGACGACCGACGTCGAGGTCGAACTGCTGATCGACCCGGCCTACAGCACGGCGCACCTCGTCGTCAACGGCTCGGAGATCGGCACCTACACGTACGTCCGCATCCCGTCGGCCGATGACAAGCGACGCGTCTTCGCCGGATCCGAGTTCGGCACGGCCGAGTTCGATTCCGTCGAGGTCCGTGTCCCGGAGGTCGGGCCGTGACACGCCGCGGCTTCACCCTGGTCGAGGCGGTGCTGGCGGCGCTGGTGGTGGGTGTGGCGCTGGCGGGCGCGCTCCAGGCAGCCGCCGTCGCCCGCGTCGGGCGACTCAAACTCGCCGAGCGGGCGGAGGGGGTGATGCTCGCGCAGGATCTGCTCACCGAGGTCATGGTCCTGCCCTTCGACGACCCCGACGGCGCGTCCGGCAAGATCGGAGCGGAGACTGGAGAACTCGATCGCACCGACTACGACGACATCGACGACTACAACGGATTGACCGACGACCCTCCCACCGACCGCGGCGGAACGCAACTCACCACCATCGACGGGTTCGTGCGCACCGTCGGCGTCACCTGGGTCGATCTGTCCACACTCGCGACATCGTCGAGCGAGACGCAGACCAAACGCGCCGACGTCGTCGTCACCAGGAACGGACGCGAGGTCGCCCGTCTCGCCGCGTTCGCGGGCAGCGGTGTCCGTGGTTCATCTACCTCTGGCGTCACCCTCCTCGACGGCGCGACGGCGGTGACGATCAAATGAGCCCACGCGCGCAACACGCCGGTGCCCTTGTCTTCGCCCTCTCGGTGACGATGCTCGTGATGGTCATCGGCGTCGCGGGTGTCGTCAGCCTTCGGGCCGCCACCGCGCAGTCCGTCAGAACCGACGACACGATCTCCGCAACCTACCTCGCCCGCTCGGCTGCGGTCCTCGGCGTCCAGTTGCTCACCGAGCAGAGCGCGTGGCGATCGACAATCAGCAACGATGCCTGGTACGGACTCGGCACGGTTAACGGCGCCAAGCTGTACATGAAAGCTGTGGACGACGACGGGGATCTGGCAGACGATGAGTCGGACAGCGTTCGGATCTACGGGCGCGCTGCCACACGCGACGCCACACGCATGATCAGCGCACTCGCCCGCCCCGAAACCGTAACCGGGTCGAACGTGCTCTCGAACGGCGGGTTCGAGTCGGGCACATCGGGCTGGATCTTCGCCAACGGGACCCCCGTGCTCGACACATCGGCTCCACCCGAGGGGCTCCAGAGTCTCTGCCTCACGGACCGTCCGGCGCTCTCGATGGCGCAGGCCGTCGCCGACGTCTCCAGCGTCGTCGAGAACAACACGGAGTACGAACTGGAGTTGTGGGTCAGGTTTGCCTCCGGGACAGGAAGCGTGGACGTCTCGTTCCAGTTGGCCGGCTCCAGTCCCGCGTGGACGCAGTACCAGTCGATCCCCGATGTCGGCACCACCTGGGCCAGGTACACGCTCACGTTCCCCTCCACCGGGTCCTCGTCGTTCACCTCCGCGTGGATCACGATCGCGGCGTCCAGCGGAACGGCCGACTTCTGTCTCGATGGGATCGTGCTTCGGGAGGCTCCGACCTCTCGGCTCGTGCTCGCCGCCGGGTCATGGCGCCGCGAGATCGACTGACGACCAACAATCACCCGCCGCTCGGACCCGGTCAGCCCCGCTTGCGGGCGGCGGCTCAGCGTGGTAGACACCCCTCCGGAGAGCTTCCGGGATGACCGAACCAAGGACGAACCCCATGAGAACCGCCGCACTGATCGTCTGCGCCGCCCTCGCCGCCGGCTGCCAGGCCCCCGAGCCCTACACCGGGCCCGCCACCGGCCCCCGTGCCCAGCCCGCGATCGAGGACGAACTGGCCACCTCCGACCGCGTCGCCCAGGCGCTGGCCGCCGACCTCCAACGCCTCGTGGACGAGGACTTCGGCGGCGCCCGCGTCGTCTTCATGTTCGGCGACATCGAGAACAACACCGGCACCGTGCCCACCAGCGAGTTCGACGTCATCCGGCGTCAGATCCGCAACCAGCTCATGAAGAGCGGAACCTTCCGCGACAACGTCCAGGTCCGCGAGTTCAGCGCACGCATGCGCGACATCTCCGAACGCGAACGTCAGGGCGCCAGCGAGCCCAACCGCACCGGCGGGATGGCCGGCGGCATCTCCGACGTGGCGCCCGATCACGTCTACTTCCTCAACGGCAACGCCAACCGCATGGCACGGCAGCGCGAGACCGCCTTCTACATCGAGTTCACGCTGACCCGGGAGTCCAACAGCGAGATCGTCTTCTCGCAGGACTACCTGGCCCGCTACGGCGGGAGGTAGCCCGTGCGGGCTGTGCCACCGACCGCTCTCCCGGTCGGTGTCTTCTGGAGATGGGTGATAAAGGCGGCACTGACCCGAAGACGGGTGAGTGGCCCGAATCGATTTGGCGCGATCGCGCTGTGCCTTCTGCTCGCCGCGTGCGCCTCGGGCGCACGCCCGGGGTCCACTCGCCTGACCATCGGCGACATGACCGAGATCGCCGACCGCACCGCCCAGGCCCTGGCCGCCAGCCCCTTCCTCGCCGGCCGCACCGCCGACTCGGCGCCGGTCGTCATCGCGATCACCCGCGTCGAGAACAACACCTCCGACGTGATCACCCGCTCCGAGCAGTGGTACCTCATGCAGGCCGTCGCCAACCAGGTCTTCGACCTGTTCCGCGACCGCAACGTCACGATGGTGGTCCCGGCAGAGCGGCTGGCGTTGGCCCGCCGGCGCGGGGCGATCGAGGCGCGCGCCGGGCAGACCCGTGAGCCGACCCACGTCATGACCGCGCGGTTCACGACCGTGACCCGCTCCGACGCCGGAGGGCGCAGGGAGTTGTACCAGGCCGACTACCAGATCACGAAGATCTCGACCGGCGAGGTGGTCTGGGCCGACTCGGTCGAGTTCACACGCGGCGCTCTGGGAAGGTCGTACAACTGATGCGTGCGCGGAGTGTCATCCCGCTGCTCGCCAGCGTGCCAATCGGGTGTGCGCACAGCGGCTCCGACCCGGTGCTCGCCCCGCTCGCCGCCGCGGGGCGCTACCCCGAGGCCCGCGAGCGACTCGAGCAGCGCATCGCCCGCTCGCGCGACGCCGAAGACCGCGACTACGTGCTCGACCGTGTGCGTCTGGGGATGGTGGAGCTGGCCGACGGGCAGGTTGATGCGGCCGAGACGCCGTTCCTCGCCGCGTACGACCTGCTGCGTGTGCAGGGTCTCAACGACGATCGGACGGTGCGCGCGCTGGTGGGGACCGAGAGCGGGGCGATCACGTGGAAGGGCGAGCCGTTCGAACAGGCCGCCGCCTACGCCTACTTCGCCGCCCAGCTCGCGAGCGTCTCCGACTGGGGCAACGTGCACGCGGCCGCTCAGCAGTCGCTGTTCCTGCTCGCCGATTTCGGTACCGGGCCCGACGGCAAGGAACTCTCCTACGAACAGGTCTACCGCGACAACGACGAGGACGAGCTCGACAAGGGATACCAGCCCATCGAGACCAACTTCGCCCCGGGCTACTTCATGGCCGGGCTCGGCGACTGGGGGCGGCGCGGGCTCGACCCCGGGTTCGCCGACTCTGCCCACGACAACTTCCGCAAGGCGGTCAAGTACGCCCCGGCGCTCGAACCCGTCGTCGATGCGCTGACAAGTGGGCGCGCGAACACCGTCTTCTGGGTGGACTTCGGCGAGGGTCCGGAGAAGGTGCGCGAGGGCGAACACGCCGAGATCTCTCGTTACATCGCGCGCACGCCGTCGGATGATGCACCGCTCATCACGATGGTCAACGGCACCGCGCGCACCGAGGTCGCCCTCGCCGCCGACTTCAACGTCTACGCCCACGACCACCGGTGGCGTGCGCGCGAGGACCTGCGCCGCGCCAAGGCCGCCGTCGGCGAGCTGTTGGCCCAGTCCGGCGTGGTCGTCGCCGCCACCTCCGATAACGACACCGGACGCCTCGTCGGACTCGGGATGCTCATCGCCGGGGCGCTGACCAGCTCGGGCGCGGCCGCCGACATCCGGCACAACGAACTGCTCCCGCAGCGCAGCTACTTCGTCGCCCTCGACATCACCAAGCCCGACTCGACGGTGATGTTCCAGGTGGCGAACCACCCCGGGTCGCGCCTGGTGCTCCCCGCGATCGACCCGCCGCGCGCGCCCGAGACCGTCCAGTTCCGCTACACACGCCTCAACGACCTACCGCAGGCGCCGGCGTGGGCCACCTCGGGCGAGGTGCTCTACGCCAACGACTTCTACGACGCCCGGATCCCCGGCGACGGGCTTCCCTACATCATGGGCGGGCGCTGCGTGCGCACGCCGACGCCCGAGACGCTCCAACGCTACCACGCCGCCGGCAACCTGCTCGACCTCACCACCAACGACCTCAGGAACCTGTACCGTGACGAGGGGATCACGCTGGAGGTCGGCGAGCAGGCGGGCGGCGGCGCCAGACACATCCTCGAGGGGGGGACTTCGTTGGTCAGCCCCCTGCCCGGAACGGCGGGGTACGCACGGGTCTTCTGCGCCGAGCACGGGCCTTACATTCCCCGCAGCGACGCACTCAGGCGCGCCATCGCGCACGAACAGGAGGTTTTACGATGATCGGACGAATCCTTGCGACGGTGGCGGCCGCGGGCCTGCTGACCGCGTGCGACACCACCCCCACCAACCCGCCCGGCGTCGGCGGCGACTATGTCACGCTCGGGCAGTACCCCAAGGTCACCGCCACCGGCGGGCTCGCCAACTACCTCGTCGTCAACGACGTGGTCGAGAACCGCGACGGCGATGTGCTGAGCGTCGAGGTCGACGTCCGCTGGACGGGCCGCTACACCACCTTCTTCAACTACCGCTTCATCTTCTTCGATGAGTTCGGGCGCGCGCTCAACCCCGACCCCGCGTGGCAGCGCGGGCGGGCGGCCCCGGGCGTCGTCGATTACCTCACCGGCAACGCCGTCTCGCCCGAGGCGGTGGACTGGCGGCTCGAGATCCGGGCGCAGAACTGACGGCGCGGTCCGGTTCGTGCCCGCTCCTACGCTCCCGACATGGAGCGGGCAGTGGTGTTGGTCTCGGGCGGACTCGACAGCGCAACGGCGCTGGCGGTCGCGCGCCGTGACGGGTTCGAGTGCCACGCGTTGAGCGTCGACTACGGGCAGCGGCATCGGTTCGAACTCAAGGCCGCCGCGGCGGTGGCCGAGCACCTCGGTGCGGCCGAGCACCGCGTCGTTTCCGTTGACCTCCGCGCCATCGGCGGCTCGGCGCTCACCGACGAGATCGACGTGCCCGAATCAGGCCTCGGCGAGGGCATCCCGGTCACCTACGTCCCGGCGCGGAACCTGACGTTCCTGTCGATCGCCCTGGGGTGGGGCGAGGTGCTGCGGGCGCGCGACCTGTACGTCGGCGTCAACGCGGTGGACTACTCGGGCTACCCCGACTGCCGCCCGGAGTTCGTCGGGGCATTCGAGCGCATCGCGAACATCGCCACCAAAGCCGGTGTTGAGGGAGATGTGTTCCGTGTGCGCGCGCCGCTGATCGATCTGACCAAGGCGCAGATCATTCGGCTGGGAACCGACCTCGGCGTGGACTACGCGCTGACCCACTCGTGCTACAACCCGGCGCCCGACGGGGGGGCGTGCGGACGGTGCGACTCGTGCCGCATCCGACGCGCGGGGTTCGACGAGGCCGGTGTGCCCGACCCGACACGGTACGCGTCGTGAGCGCGTCGCTGCCCATCTCGGAGACGTTCACCTCGATCCAGGGCGAGGGGAAGTTGACCGGTGTGCCGTCGTTCTTTGTGCGCGTGAGCGGGTGCAACCTGCGGTGCCGCTGGTGCGACACGCCGTACGCGAGCTGGAATCCGGAGGGGGACCGCGTCGCGGCAGACGAACTCGTCGAGCGTGCGCGCGCGTCGGGCGTGGGCCACGCCGTGCTGACCGGCGGCGAGCCGATGATCTTCGACGAGATCGCGCCGCTGTCGGCGGGGCTGCGGGCGGCGGGGCTGCACGTCACAATCGAGACGGCCGGGACGGTGTGGCGCGAGGTCGGGTGCGACCTGATGAGCCTGAGCCCGAAGCTGGCGAACTCAACACCGACCGATGACCCGCGCGACCAGGACGGGGTGTGGGCCGCGCGGCACGAGGAGCGCCGGATCGACCTCGTTGCGCTCCAGCGGCTGCTCGACGCCGACCGCGACCGGCAACTCAAGTTCGTCGTGACGGGCCCGGACGACCTGGGCGAGGTCGAGGGGTTGCTCGCGCAGCTCCGCGGGTGGAATCCCGGTGACGTCATCCTGATGCCGGAGGGGGTGACCACGCCCGACCCAGCGTCGGTCGCGTGGGTCGTCGAGGCGTGCGCGGCCCGGGGGTGGCGCTACGGGAACCGCCTGCATATCCGGCTCTTCGGGAACCGGCGCGGAACCTAGCGAAGGATGCCCCCGAAACGACCGATCGACGGAGAGAGGTGAGGCATGGACCTTCGCAGCGCAAGCATCGCGATCGTGGGCGCAACCGGGGCGGTCGGGCGCGAGTTCATCGACATCCTGACCGCGCGCGGGTGCGACCCTTCGGCGATGCGGCTGCTGGCGTCGGCGCGGTCGGCGGGAACGACGATCGAGCACGCAGGGCACACACTCAGCATCGGCGAGGCGACTGCGGACGCCTTCGGCGGGATCGACGTGGCGTTCTTCAGCGCGGGTGGCGGGGTCTCGCGCGAGCTTGCGCCAGCGGGCGTGCGCGCGGGGGCGGTCGTCGTCGACAACTCATCGGCGTTCCGCATGGACCCGGCTGTCGCGCTGGTCGTGCCGGAGATCAACCCCGACGACGTGCGCACACAGAGCGGCCCGCGGATCATCGCGAACCCGAACTGCTCGACGATCATCATGATGGTGGCGGTGCACCCGCTGCGTGAGTTGGCCGGGGTCGAGCGGATCGCGGTGAGCACGTACCAGGCGGTGTCGGGGGCGGGGGCGGCCGGGATGACCGAACTGGACCGGCAGACTCGCGGGGTGCTCGCGGGCGAGGCGGTCGAGCGGCGGATGTTCGGTGAGCCGTGCGCGTTCAACGTGTTCAGCCACGACTCGGCAGTCGACCCAGCGACCGGGCGGAACGTCGAGGAGCAGAAGATGATCGACGAGTCGCGGAAGATGTGGCGTGACCCCGAGCTTCGGGTGAGCGCGACGTGCGTGCGGGTTCCGGTGATGCGCGCGCACAGCGAGGCGATCAACGTCGAGCTGTCGCGACCGGCGACCGAGGCCGAGGTGCGCGGGGCGCTTGCGTCGGCGGCGGGGCTGAGCATCATCGACGACCGCGAGGCGAATGCGTTCCCCACTCCTCTGAAGGCGTCCGGGCGGGACGACGTGTACGTCGGGCGCATCCGGGGCGACGAGAGCCTCGGCGTCGAGGACCGCGCCGGCGAGAGGGCGTTCCGCGGGTTCGACCTGTTCGTCTGCGGCGACCAGATCCGCAAGGGCGCAGCCCTCAACGCGGTCCAGATCGCCGAGCTGCTCTGACTGTCTCCGCATGTGGCCTTCGCTCGAAGACTCACTCAGACCACAGCACCCACTCAGGAATCCCCTCGCTCGTGCTCGGGGCTAGTTTGCAATCGCGCGGAGAATGCTGTCGATGTCGGCATCGCACTTGATCGGTGCGTTGGCGCGGGTTGGCTCGATGCCGGGCAGCTCGGCGAGGTGGTACTTGGCCGTCGCGTCGGGGTCTTTGAGGATGTGCCCGGTGAGGATCCCGGTGACGTCGGCGTCGGGGCGGATGATCCCGGCACCGACGAGCTTGCGTGCGCCGGCGAGGGTGGCGCAGCTCGCGGGCTCGGCGCCGATGCCTGCCGCGTCGATGACCGCCTTGGCGTCCATAATCTCCTGGTCGGTGACCTTTTCGACCACGCCGTCGGTGTCGGCGAGGACGCGCATGGTCTTGCGCCACGAGACGGGGTTGCCGATGCGGATCGCCGAGGCGATCGTCTCGGGCTCGGGCTGCGGCACCAACTCGCCGCCGGCGACGAACAGGTCGTAGAGGGGGCTGGCGCCCTCGGCCTGGATGATCGCGACGCGCGGGAGCCGGTCGATCAGCCCGAGTTCGCGCAGCTCGCTGAGCCCCTTGTGGATCGCGGAGTTGTTGCCGAGGTTGCCGCCGGGGAGGACGAGCCAGTCCGGCACGCGCCAGCGGAGGTCCTGGAGCAGTTCGAGCCCGATGGCTTTCTGCCCCTCGAGGCGGAAGGGGTTGAGCGAGTTGAGGAGGTAGACGCCCTCGCGTGCGCACACCTCTTCGACGAGGCGCATCGCGTCGTCGAAGTTGCCGCGGATCTGGATCGTGCGCGCGCCGTACGCGATCGATTGTGAGAGCTTACCGAACGCGATCTCGCCGTCGGGGATAAAGACGATCGCGCGGAGCCCGGCGAGGGCGGCGTAGCTGGCCATGGAGGCGGAGGTGTTGCCGGTGGAGGCGCAGGCGACGGCGGTCATGCCGAGGCGACGTGCCATGGACACGCCGGTGGTCATGCCGCGGTCCTTGAACGAGCCGGTGGGGTTCTCGCCCTCGTGCTTGAGCACGAAGCGGTCGAGCCCGGCGTAATGGGCGGGGACGGGCGTGTCGTAGAGCCCGGTGTTGCCCTCGCCGCGCGGGGTCATGTGGGCGGGGTCGATGGGGAGGACGAGTTCGCGGAAGCGCCAGACGCCGGAGCGGTCGATCGGGTCGCGCGAGCAGAGGCGGGCGTCGAAGGCGTCGAATGAGAACGCGGCGCGGTCGAAGCGGTGCACGACGTCGAGCACATGCCCGTCGTCGGAACGGTAGCGCACCTCGTCGGCGGGATAGGTGGCGCCAGTGACGACACAACGGAGGTGGAAGGGCGCGGTCATGCCCGCCGCGCTCCGGGCGCGTCGGCGGGGCCGGTGAGGGTCGTGGAGTCGAGCCCGGCGCGGGCGAAGGCGTCGGACATCGCGGCGGCGACGCGCCCGGCGCTCTCGGCGCTGCGGCAGAGGGCGAACATCGACGGGCCTGCGCCGGAGATATTGGCGCCGAGGGCGCCGGCGTCGAGCGCCGCCTCGACGACCCAGGGCGAGCCGGGGATGAGGTTGAGGCGTGCGCGGGCGACGCCGTCCAGCTCCGCGAACGAGCGCGCGATCAACGCGAGGTCCCCCGCGTAGCACCCGGCGACAAAGGCTGCGATGGCGGCGGTGCGGGCAACGCACTCGGGCTGCGGGAGTTCGTGCGGCACCGCGAGGCGCGATTCGCGCGTGAGCAACTGGTGGTCGGGCGTCGCGACCGCGACGTGCAGCGCGGCGGGGACGGGCAGGCGGACGAGATCAAGCGGGTCGGTGGAGCGCACGAGCACCAGCCCGCCGAGGATCGCCGCGGCAGCGTTGTCGGCGTGGCGCCCGGAGACCGCGGCCTCGGCGTCGAGGCATGGGCCGATCAGGTCGAGCTTGCGCAGCGGTGCGCCGAGGAGCAGGTTGACGGCGGTGGCGGCGGCGGCGGCGCTGGCGGCCGAGGACCCGAGACCCGAGCCGATCGGTGTCCCCTTGGTCAGCTCAAGCACGACGCCCGCGCCGGGAACGCCGGCGAGCGCGAGCACGCCGGCGGCGGCGATGGCGGCGGTGTTGTTGGCCGAATCGAGCGGGAGATTCGCGCCCTCGATGAGCGTGATGGCGACGCCGGGCGTGTCGCTGGGGCGCGCGGTAACCGTGTCGCCGCGGTGCGGCAGCGCGAGCCCGAGCGTGTCGAAGCCAACGCCGACGTTGCCGCAGGTGGCGGGCGCAAAGGCGGTGGCAGCGTTCATCGTGAAGCCTCCGCGATGCGGACGATGTCGGAGAGAACCGCCCGGGCGGTGTGGTCGGCGCCGGCGCCGGGTCCGCGGATGATGAGCGGGCGGTCGGCGTAGGCATCGGTCGTGATGACGACCATGTTGTCGGTGCCGCGCAGCGACGCGAGCGGGTCGTCGAGGGGCACGTCGCGCAGCCCGAGTTCGGCGCCGTCGGCCGTGACCGAGGCGACGTAGCGCAGGGCGCACCCGTCGTCGCCGGTCTTGGTCGCGCGGGCTGCGAACGGCTTGTCGTGGCGCTCACGCAGTCGGGTCAGCAGTTCGTCGCGGGTAAGCCCGCACAAGGCGTCGTCCTCGACAAACGGCGTGTGGTTTACACTGACCTGCGCGTCGCCGGCCGCGAGCCCGGAGAAACGCGCGAGGATGATCGCCTTCCGTCGTGCGTCATGCCCGAGCAGGTCGATGCCGGGGTCGGGCTCGGTGTACCCGAGGTCGATGCACTCGGCGACGGCGTCGGACAGCGCGACACCGTCCTCAAGGCGCGAGCAAAGCAGGGCGAGCGTGCCGCTGAAGCAGCCCTCGATGCGCCGGACCCTGTCACCCGAATCGATGAGGCGCTCGATCGAGGGGAGGATGGGCAGGTCGGCGCCGACGGTGGCCGAGCCGCGGACGAGCCGGTTTTTCCCACGCGCGGCGTCGAGGATGGCGCGGAAGGCGGAGGCGTCGCCGGCGAGCGGGTTCTTGTTCGCGGTGGCGAAGTGGAGCCCGCCGTCCAGGGCGCGAGCGGCCAGCGTCGCGGTCTCGGCGTCGGTGGTATCAGCAAGGACCGCGCCGGGGAGCGCGGCGTCGAGTAACGCGCCGAGGAAGGCGTCAGCGTCGCCGGGACTGGCGCCGTCGAGGTCGCGAAGCGAGCCGCCGGATTGCTTGTGCTCGACGGCGGCGCGGAGCATGGCTTCGGGGATACCGGAACGGTCGAGCAGGAAACCGGAGCGGTCGGCGACGGCGCAGGCACGCAGCGGCGGGTCGTTCGAGCGGTCGAGGATACGGGTCACCAGCTCGCGCCCGACCCCGCCGAGCCCGAGCACCGCGACCGGGCGCGGCTCGGAGGTCGGGAAGCGCACGAACTCGTCGTGGATCGCCTTGACGGCGGCGTCGGCGTCGGCGCGATCGACCGCGAGTGAGATGTTGAGTTCGCTCGAGCCCTGGGCGATGGCGAGGACGTTGACGCCGGCGCGTCGGACCGCGCCGAAGACGCGGGCCGCGACGCCCGGCGTGTGGACCATGCCGATGCCGACGACAGCGACGATGGAGACCCCGGAGCGGACGGAGATCTCCTCGACGCCGAAGCCGGTGAGCTCGGCGCGGAGCCGGTCCTTGAGGGCGAGCTCGGCGCGCCCCGCGTCGCTCTCCGGGATGGAGAGGCAGATGGAGGATTCGGAGGACGACTGGCTGATCATGGTGGCGCTGACGCCGGCGTCGGCGAGGGCACCGAGGACGCGGGCCGCCACGCCCGGCACCCCGCTCATCCCCGAGCCCTCGATCGAGACGAGGGCCTGGTCGCGGACGGCGGCGACGGCCTTGACCGTCTGGGCGTCGGGTGTGAACGCGCCGTTGATCAGCGTGCCGGGGGCGGCCGGATCGAGCGTCGAACGTACGCGGACGGGGATGCCGAGGCTGGAGACGGGGCTGATCGTGCGTGGGTGGAGCACTTTGGCGCCGTAGAAGGACATCTCGGCCGCCTCGCGGTAGTTGAGGTGGTCGATGACGCGGGCCGCCGTGGCGACGCGGGGATCGGCGCTGAACACGCCGGGCACGTCGGTCCAGATGACGACCTCTTCGGCGCGCATGGCGGCGGCGACGAGGGTGGCGGAGAGGTCGGAGCCGCCGCGCCCGAGGGTCGTGGTCCACCCGCCGGGGGCGCGCCCGACGAAGCCGGTGATGACCGGGACGCGATCCGCATCGAGCACCCGCCCGACGGCGACGCGGATCTCGCGGTCGGCGACGGCACGGACGGGCTCTGCCTCGCCGTGCGCGTCGTCGGTCTCGAGAAAGCTGTCGGCGTCGAGGTGCTCGGCGTCGGTTCCGCGGGCGCGGAGGGCATAGGCGAGCAGGCGGACCGCGAGCTTCTCGCCGGTCGCGAGGATCGTGTCGTGGGCGCGGGGTGTGGGCTCGCCGAGCGTGATCGAGGCGCGGACGACGGATTCGAGCCTGTCGAGGACAGCGGTGAGGGCGGCGCGGGTATCGTCGCGGGAGGCGTGGTCGGGCAGGGCGTCGAGCGTCTCGAGGTGCAGGGTGCGGAGCGCGGCGACGCGGGCGAGCGGGTCGCCCGAAGCGGCGGCGAGCTGGGCGTGGATGTCGACTAGTTCGTTGGTCACGCCCGCCATGGCCGAGCAGACGACCACCGCGCGACCCGCGCCTCGCTCGGCGGCGATGAGGTCGGCCGCGGCGCAGAGGCGTTCGGGCCCCACGACGCTTGTGCCCCCGAATTTGTGCACCCGGATGGCGCTCATGCCGCCCTCAGCGTAGCAGGCGTGGCAAGGGGCCCGCCGCGAGTCTGGGGGAGGGAGGGGCGTAGACTCGCGGCATGAAGACCATCATCGAGCCGTTCCGGATCAAGGTCGTCGAGCCGATCCGGATGACCACGCGCGAGGAGCGCGAGCGGATCCTGCAAAACGCCTCGTTCAACCTGTTTCTGGTGCGGGCCGAGGACGTGGTGATCGACCTGCTGACCGACTCGGGGACGGGTGCGATGAGCAGCGAGCAGTGGGCCGGGGTGATGCGGGCCGACGAGAGCTACGCGGGGGCGAAGTCGTTCTACCGCTTCGAGAGCAAACTCAAGGAGATCACCGGGTTCGACCACATCCTGCCGACGCACCAGGGACGGGCGAGCGAGCGGCTGCTGTTCGAGCTGGTCGGGGGCGCCGGCAAGGTCGTCCCGAACAACGCGCACTTCGACACGACGCGGGCCAATATCGAGCACTCGGGGGCCGAGGCGATCAACCTGCCGATCCCCGAGGCGCGCGAGCCGATGAACCCGCACCCGTTCAAGGGCGACATGGACGTGGCCGCGCTTGAGGCGCTGATCGAGCGGGTGGGAGCCGACCGCATCCCGCTGGTGATGATGACGATCACCAACAACAGCGGCGGCGGGCAACCGGTGAGCATGGGCAACCTGCGGGCGGTGCGGAAGGTGTGCGACACGCACAACCTGCCGTTCTTCCTCGACGCCTGCCGCTTCGCCGAGAACGCGTGGCTGATCAAGCAGCGCGAGCCCGGGCAGCGCGACCGACCCGTCGGCGAGATCGCGCGAGAGATCTTCGACCTGGCCGACGGCGCGACGATCAGCGCCAAGAAGGACGGGATCGTCAACATCGGCGGGGTGCTGCTGCTGCGCAACCCAACGCTGCTCCAGAGAGCCAGCGAACTGCTCATTCTCACCGAGGGGTACGTGACCTATGGCGGCTTGGCGGGGCGCGACCTCGAGGCGATGGCCCAAGGCTTCGAGGAGGTCCTGCACGAGGACTACCTCGAGTACCGCATCCGCAGCACGTGGTACCTCGGGCACGCCCTGCTCGAGGCCGGCATCCAGATCATCGACCCGCCGGGCGGGCACGCGATCTACATCGACGCCGCGGCGTTCTGCCCGCACATCCCGGTCGATCAGTTCCCCGGGCAGGCGGTGGTGTGCGGGCTGTACCGGCACGCGGGGATCCGCGCGTGCGAGATCGGCAGCGTGATGTTCGGCGGCGAGGGGCGCGCGGCGCCGGAGATGGAGCTGGTGCGCCTGGCGATCCCGCGGCGCGTGTACACGCAGAGCCACATCGACTACGTGGCCGAGGCGCTGATCGAGCTGAAGGCCGAGGCGGGGAGCCTGCGCGGGCTTCGGATCGTCGAGGCGCCGGCCGCGCTGCGGCACTTCACGGCCAAGTTCGAGGAGATCTGACTCCCGGCGAACGTATCACGCTCCGCACACACACAAATCACAGTGCCGCCTCGTGTTCGCCCGATCTCCCGAGGGGAAACCCAGGTTCCGCGCGCGAAGATCGCATGAGACAGGCGTGTCACCCTTGACAAGGGGTAGGAGCGTGCCACAATGAAAATTAAGGACGAGATTATGAACAATACAGGGGTGGCGGTGGCTCTGCTGGCGGCGTGTTCTGTGGCTACCTCGGCCCGGGCCCAGAGCGACGGGTTCGACTGGGTCACGATCACGGACGTCGGGAACGACCCCTATGCCGCGCCCGAGCCTTGGCGCTACACCAGCGGGCGCGGGAGCGTGGACTACGAGTACCGCATCTCGCGGCTCGAAGTGACGACCGAGCAGTGGCTGCCGTTTGTCCGGCTGTTCTGGCAGGATCTGAACTCGATCGTCCCGACGCACTGGGGCGCCTACATCGACCCGCCGACGCAGACGTGGAGGCTGCGCCCGGTCGCCGACGCGGGCATGCTCCCCGTGGACGGCATCTCGTGGGAGCACGCGGCGATGTACGTCAACTGGCTGCACAACGGCAGGCGGAGCGACGTCGCGAGCACCCAGTCCGGCGTGTACGACGTGAGCACGTTCACGACCAACCCGGACTTCACGTTCAACCACCAGATCGAGCCGGCGCCGGGCGCGAAGTACTGGATCCCGTCGCTCGACGAGTGGCTCAAGGCGGCGCACTACGACCCCAATCGCTACGGCTCCGGGCAGGGCGGGTGGTGGCAGTACGTGAACAGCTCCGACTCGGCGCCGGTCCCAGGGCTGCCGGGCGAGGGCGACACGACGGCGTTCGTCGATCTGCCCGCCTCGCAGGTGTGGGACATCCCGCTCGGCGCGTACCCGCACGTGCAGTCGCCGTGGGGGCTGCTCGACCTGTCGGGCGGCACCGATGAGCTGATCTCAGAGGACTTCTACGGAGCCCGCTCCAACATCCTGACGGACGGGACGTTTGCCGGGTACTCGCGAGTGTCCGAGAATCTCGACGACATCATCTTCTTCGCGACGCGGGAGCCCGGCGATCGGACGGCAGGATTGAGAATAGCAGCCGCTATTCCAGGCGCACCAACGCTCGGAGCGTTGGTGGGTGCGAGTCCGTTCATCACTCGAAGAAGGAGCAGGAGCAATGAGAGCCAACTGGAGAACAGCTCGTAGTGTGGCGATTGCGATGTTGACGGCCGCCTGCACGGCGCAGCAGGCTGCCGCAGAGGTGTCCGGCATCTACGTCGAGGAGTGGAACGGCAGCTCATGGGTCGCGGTAAGCGGGTTCCCGAATCGTGCGGCGAGCCAGGCAGGCCTTGCCGGAGGGTCGGACATCAACCTGGATACCGAGGGCAGCAAGTACTACCGCATTTACGCGATCAGCGGATCGACCACGAACATCGGGGACATCACGCAGACCGATCACACCGGCACGGGTACACCCAACCATCCTGATCAGCGAGGTTGCAGCGCCCACCTTCTCGACCTCTCAGCAGCTCCTGCCGCGCGGTTGTCGCAACCTGGGCTCGATCAAGGACTCGGAAGAGGACGACTTCAATCGCAGGGTTCAGTTCGAGATCTATGGCAACGTAACCGGCGAGGTCAGCGCCTCGGAACTCGGGCGATGCGGCGCTGGCGGCGTGATCTCAGGCTCGATCATCCACAATGTCCACAACGCACCGTCACCTCCCGATTGCGGCGATCTCTACGTTGAAACGGTCAGTTCGACGGGCCTGATCGAGTCGCGAAAGGCGGACATCCCGTTCTTCGATGTGGACGTTGATCTCGCGGGGACGCTGCGCGCGACGGGAGGTGGGAACATCGACGAGGTCTCGGGTGACGGTGTCATCACCGGCACAATCGAGGCGACCGAGGGGAAGATCACGACAATCGATCTGGACGACACGCAGGACATCGGAACAACCACGACCAACGCCACGATCACGGCCAAGAACGGCATCGACCTGATCGACTGCGCCGCGCTCTACGCCGACGTCACCGCCAACGCCAACTCGGGCTCGGGCGGCGTGCGGCGCATCATCACGTGGGTGGGCCCGTTCCTCGGGTCGCTCGACGCCGAGTACGTGGGCGAGGCGGGCGTCCCAAACTGGCTCAACGTCAGGACCGACCTCGGCGCCGTCATCACGTCCACGGACGCGCTCGAGCAGCGGGCGTTCATCGGGCGCTCGTTCCTCGAAGACGCCGAGATCAACCTGCCGTCGGGCGGGCTCCAGAACGTGATCACGATCAACACGCAGGGGAACGAGGACGCCGTCTGGGAGGGAACGGTGACGGTCGGCACGACAGCGCTGACCGCCCCGGACTACACGACGTCAAACACGTCGCTGGGCAACGGGGGCGTGGCGATGGTCGAATTCGACGATCCGGACCTGTTCCGGACCGGCGTTCAGGGCACGGACTGCGAACCGGTGCACAATTCGATCGTGGTGCTCGCCAGCACCTCACCGAACGACGGGCTGTACGAGGTCACGATGCGGTTCTACGGGTACGTCGACATCGACGGGAGCGAGCCGCTGACGATCGCGATGAGCCCGTTCAACAACCAGTGGATCTCCGACGTGACCGACGAGTACCAGGTTGAATTGGGTGATCCGGTCGTGGTGGCGGATAACCTCGTGCGTGAGCTGGTGATCTCGCGGATCGACGAGGATCCGTTCCCGTACGGGTACAAGTTCACGTTCACGCCGACGACCGACCTCCAGAGCGACGGGACGTCGATCGACTACGACATCGCGTCCGACGCGTACTGGTTCTGGATCTCCCAGCCGTTCGACCTGAATCAGAATATGGTCGTGGATGCGCCCGACATCGACGTCTGGCTGAACGATCCGAGCGACCTCAACGGGGACAACTTCACCGACCAGCAGGACCTTGAGGATCTGGTCGAGGCGGTCGTGAACGGCGGCTAGGTCACGGCGGCGGTCCGGTATCCCGCGGATGGACAAACGCCCCGGCTCGCCGGGGCGTTGTGGTGCGCTGATGCGCTGAGTGAGCGAGGCGGATTCGCCGGTTCGTACGCGTTCGACCGGGCCCTCGGCAACCCGTAACAGGGTCCCGGCGTCGGGGTTCTCGTGCCCCTCTGCGCGGCGGATGTCACCCGCCTCGGCTCACTCCAGCAATGCTGATTGTGCGGATCGCGAGCCCGGCGTCAATCCCCCGCGCGCGGTTTTGAACGTCACAACTCCGGTTACACCGACCCGAACCGGAAACCCAGTACAGGAAGCAACTTACGTTTTCGAATATTCACAATCCGGGACGGATCGGCTACGATGTAGGGTTCTGTGCCCCGCCGGCGGGCGGGGCTCTTCGAAGGGGGTGATCCGTGCTCGACGCGACCCGTGTTCACGAGATCCTGGGGAAGAGCCAGCTCACCGACGGGCTGCCGATCGTCGCCGACCTGGACCGCTCGCACGGGTGCTGGCTGCGCGACGCGCGGACCGGGGTCGAGTACCTCGACGCGTTCACGTGCTTCGCGTCGTGGCCGATCGGATGGAACCACCCCGGGCTGCGCGAGGACGGCTTCCCCGACGAGCTGCTGCGTGCGGCGATGAACAAGATCTCCAACCCGGACCTGTACACGCGCGAGATGGCCGGGTTCGTGCAGGCATTCGACAAGTACCTCACGCCGGAGGGCTTCCCCCACCACTTCTGGGTCTCGGGCGGTTCGCTGGCGGTCGAGAACGCGCTGAAGACCGCGTTCGACTGGAAGGCGCGGATGCTCGGTCGGACCGACTACGCGGCCGACGTCAACGACCTGGTCGTTGTGCACTTCCGGCACGCGTTCCACGGGCGGACCGGGTACACGATGAGCCTGACCAACACGCTCCAGATCAAGGTCGGTCTGTTCCCGCGGTTCGATTGGCCGCGGATCCACAGCCCGGCGTGCAAGTTCGACCTTGACGGCAACATCTGCAACGACATCGAGGCGGAGGAGCGGCGAGCGGTCGAGGAGCTGAAACAGACGTTCACGAAACACAAAGGGAAGATCGCGGTGATCATCATCGAGCCGATGCAGGCCGAGGGCGGCGATCGGCACATCCGCTCCGAGTTCCTCGCGACGTTGCGCGAGTTCGCCGACGCCGAGGAGGCGATGCTGATCTTCGACGAGGTGCAGACGGGGTTCTACGGGTCGGGACGCCCGTGGCTATGGCAGAAGCTCGGCGTGCGCCCGGACATCGTCGCGTTCGGGAAGAAGGCGCAGGTCTGCGGGATCTACGTGAACGATCGGGTCGACGAGGCCGAGGGCAACGTGTTCCGCACGTCGAGCCGGATCAACTCGACGTGGGGAGGGAACCTGGCCGACATGGTGCGGGCGCGCCGGTTCATCGAGATCATCGAGCGTGACAGGCTGTGCGCACGGACCGACCGGGTCGGGGCGCACGTGGTCGATGGGCTGCGCAGGATCGCGCGTGAGAACAACACGATCCGAAACGTGCGTGGGGTTGGCTCGCTGATCGCGTTCACGTGCTCGTCGCCGGAGCACCGCGACCGGCTGCTCAAGGAGCTGTTCGCGGACAAAGTGCTGGCGCTGCCGTGCGGGCCGGACTCGGTGCGCTTCCGCCTGCCGCTGGTGATGGAGGAGGGCGAGGCGGACGAGCTGCTGGCGCGGACGGAAAAAGCCGTCGAGGCGGTCGCGGGCGAAGCGATCGGCGCGGGGTAACGCACCACGACCCACTCGGTCAATTCGGATAGGGTCCACCGGGCCTCCGCTTGGGATTCCCGTCTCCCTCAACCGCCCCGATCTCGAACACGTCGGTCACAGGCAGGTCCAGGATGACGCGGTGCGCTGCTGCCAGATGGTGCGGCACGTGCGAAACGAAGGCGAGGAGCCTCCTCTGAGCTTCGGGCGTATTCCACTCGTGCGTTTCGAATAGTTCGTTGAATTCCCACAGCTCGTGCAGCTAGTCCGTCAGATGGAACGCGGCCTCTTTCGCCGCATCCTTCGGCAGGTACTCCTCAAACTGCAGTGCCTCGGCCATCCGTTCGACGAATGCCCGCTCTTCGCCGCCTTCCGGCCACATGGAATCCCCTCCCGCTGCAGTCAATCTCTGGTGAGGTGCCGGTACATGAGCGCGCACCACCGCGAGTAGAACGCGAATGCGGGATCTTCCCGGTTGACCGCCGCGCCGGGGAGTCGGAGCCTGTGGTACCCGGGCGGGGCGGCCCAGACCGAGTAGTACATGTCGGCGATGGCGTGCGGCGCGATGTGCTGGAACAGCTCGAACATGCGGTCCATGTTCTCGTTGTCGCTGTGCCCCTTCATGTCGCCGAGGATGTTGTAGCCGAACTTGTCGCCGTCGAGTTGGAAGACCGAGCCGTCGGTGGTGTGGATGTCGAGCTTGTCGGACGTCGTGGTCTTGGTGGACCTGGTCGAGGCCACGTCGGTGAGACGGACGGGGAAGCCGAGGCCCATGACACCCGCCGCGCTGACGGGCGGGCGGATCTCGCGCTGCGCGGGCAGGCGGACTCTGGAGGTCTCGGAGAGGTGGGCGCGGACGAGGCAGAACAGGTTCTCCCTCCTGACGCGCGCCGACGGGCCGCGCCAGAGCGCGAGATCGATCTCGCCGTCCACAAGCCCGAGTTCTTTGATCTTGAGCGTGGGCCCGAGGGCCTCGAGGTCGCCCATCGAACAGGCGAAGGCGTCGCCGCCGTGGTCGCGGATGCGTTCGCAGGCTGCTCGCGCCGAGCGCCGGTCGGTGAGTCCGATGATCATCGGCGGGCGGAGCCCCACGCGCAGGCGGACAGTCTCGGGTGTGAGAGCGTGGCGCTCGCCGGGCGCGGGGGTCCCGGGCTGCTCGCCGACCAGGGCGACCATGTCGTCTCGGGTCGCGTCCTGCGGCCACGCGATGACGGAGAGGAAAACGGCGTCGTCCGCGCCCTGCTGCACACAGGACTGTAGTGGCTCACCCGGAACCGGGTTGCGGGCGGCGGTCCGTCGAGGGGATGATCACGTCTGGGCACATGCGAATACGGCGCCCGAGCTGATACGATCAAGCCCCCGGTGGGGTGGCCGAGCGGTTGAAGGCGCCGGTCTTGAAAACCGGTAGGCGCGTCAGCGTCTCGCGGGTTCGAATCCCGCCCCCACCGCTTTCGGAGCGTGCACTCCGGTGGGCTCCCGCCCGGCGCGGTACTCCTCACCGACACCGGACGCTACGATCCTCGCTCATGCCCGACCCGAGCGCCAACCACGAGCCCGCCGTCCTCGCCCGCGGGCTGGTCAAGCGCTACGGCGACCTGACGGCCGTGGACGGGATCGATCTCGAGGTCCGGCGCGGGACGTGCGTCGGCGTGCTCGGTCCGAACGGCGCCGGCAAGACCACCACCATCGAGTGCCTCGAAGGGCTCAAGACCCCCGACGCCGGAGAGATCCGCGTCCTCGGGCGCACCTGGGGCGACGACGCGCGTGAGATCCAGCAGCGGATCGGCGTTCAGCTCCAGGAGACCGAGTTCCAGGACAAACTCAGCGTCTTCGAGCTGCTCCGCCTGTTCCGCAGCTTCTATCGCAACGGCGCCGACCTCGAAGAGGTCATCAAGACCGTCGGGCTCGAGGAGAAGCGCAAGACGTTTGTCAAGCAGCTCAGCGGCGGGCAGAAGCAGCGCCTCAGCGTCGGGTGCGCCCTGCTCAACAACCCCGAGGTGCTGTTCCTCGACGAGCCGACCACCGGGCTCGACCCGCAGGCTCGCCGACGCGTGTGGGAGGTGATCGAGAGCTTCAAGGGCGGCGGCGGGACGGTGCTGCTGACGACGCACTACATGGAGGAGGCCGAGCGGCTCGCCGACGACCTGGTCATCTTCGACCAGGGGCGTGTGATCGCGCAGGGCTCGCCGGGGTCGATCATCGCGTCGCTGCACGCCGAGAGCGTCGTCGAGTTCAGCCTCGGCGACGGGGGCCCGCGGACGCTGCCGGAGGCGGACCTGGCCGCGCTCAACGGCGTGCGGTCCGTCCGCTACGAGGGGTCGAGCGTGGTGCTGAGCGTCGAGCACACCCAACCGGTCATCGCGGCGCTATTCGGGCTGGTCGAGACGCGCGGGCTGGTGCTCGAGGACCTGCGCACGCACCGACCCACGCTCGAGGACGTGTTCGTCTCGCTCACCGGGAGGCACCTGCGCGATGGGTAGACGGGCCGAGATCACCGAACTCACCCGCGTGCGCGTGCTCGGGTTCATCCGCGAGCGAGAGGCGATTTTCTGGGTGTTCATCTTCCCGATGGTGCTGGCCGCGGTACTCGGGTTCGCGTTCCGCTCGGGCAAGGTCAAGCCGAGCAAGATCGCGGTGGTGGACAGCGAGGGGGCCGCGGCGCTGGTCGAGCTGTTCAACGCCGACCCCGAGATCAAGACCGAGCTGTTCGCGACGCGCGACGAGGCACTGGCCAAGGTGCGCAACTCCGCGGTGGACGGGATGGTCGAGCCGGACCCCGCCGGCGGAGCGCCGACGCTCGCCTACGAGCCGGGGCGTGCCGAGGCGGCGACGGCCCGCCTGCGCGTGCAGCGCGCCCTCGACCCGCCGCCCGAGGACGCAACCGAGACCCTCAAGCTCGATCGGCTCACGCAGAAGGGCTCACGCTACATCGACTTCCTCTTCCCGGGGCTGCTCGGGATGAACCTGATGGGCACGGGGATCTGGGGCATCGGCTTCGCGATCGCCGACGTGCGCCGGCGCGGGTTCCTGCGCCGCCTGCTCGTCACGCCGATGCACAAGAGCTCGTTCTTCGCCGCCTTCATGCTCAGCCGCCTGGTCTTCCTCGTCATGGAGATCGGTGTGCTGGCGGCGTTCGGGGCGTGGGTCCTCGGCGTGCCGTTCCACGGCGACGCGTTCAGCTTCAGCGTGATCTGTCTCGTCGGCGCCCTGACCTTCGCCGGGCTGGGCATCCTCATCGCCTCGCGCGTGCGCACCATGGAGGGCGCCTCGGGGCTGATGAACCTGACGATGATGCCGATGTGGCTGCTCTCCGGCGTGTTCTTCAGCTACGAGCGCTACCCCGAGGCGCTGCACCCGCTGATCCGCCTGCTCCCGCTGACCGCGCTCAACGACGCGATGCGGGCCGTGATGATCGACGGCAACTCGATCCTCACCCAGGGCCCGGAACTGCTGGTCATGGCCGCGTGGTGCGTCGTGACATTCGTCGTGGCCCTGCGCGTGTTCAGGTGGGAGTGACGTGCCACTGATCCGTCTTCGGATCGGTATCTTCCTCCACAACCGAGCGGTTTTCGCCCGTGTTGCAACGCTTCACTGATCTGAACATCTCAGGGAAGTGGTAACCCCGGAGCACCATTCTGGCACTTCGGACATTTCCGCAGGTGGATGTCCGAGCCGTTGGCGCCGTACACGTGCCCACAGCCCGGCTCGCAACACCGCAGGACATACACAAACTGACCGTGGTCTGTGCCCGGCTGATCGGTACGGGCCAGATTCTCCTGATTGTGTCGATTGACAAACCCGACCGATGTCGTCCCTTTCGATTCGCTCATGGGCTTCATTATATCATGTGGGCCCCACAGATACTGCTGATGCACAGCCAAAGAGGAACGCCATGACCCGCCCATTGCAACTCAGCATGCTTCAACTCGTCGCCCTTGTTCTGAGCCTGAGCGCTGGGGTGTTCATCGTCGGGTTTCTGGTGGTCACGCACCTCCCGATGCCGGTGACGCTCGGCGGGTTGCGGACCGACTGGATCAGTGTGTCGAGCGGCGCCGGGAGCGGCCGCATTACGATCACGACCAAACCCGACGGCGGGCCGAAGATCGTGCTCTACGACGCGAGCGGCAACAGCATCCTCTCACTCGACGCGGCCGCCAAGGGCGCGCCGGGGACGCAGATCACGTCCGCGAACGGCGATCAACTGATCACGATCAGCACGCTCAACAAACCGGCCATCCGCGTGTTCGATCCCAATACGGGCACGGTCGTGTGGGAGGCTGTCAAGTAGGTCAGTCCGGTACAAGAGGCCGGTCGAACTCCAGAGAAGGTGTGCGGGGGAAACCTCCCCCGCATTCGAGTGCGCAGGTCAGTGCTCGACGAGCAGCATCGGGCGGCGGAGGGTGACGCGGTCCTGGATCGGGCCGTATGCGCCGGGCTCGAGCGTGATGCGCAGGCGCCGGCGCGCCTCGCCCGGGGCGGGCAGTTCGGCGTTGATCCGGGCGACCGGCGAGGCGGCGTTGAGGCGGTGACGGGCCAGCTCGACCTCGCCGCTGCGCGACTCGACCGCGACGACCAGGTCGCAGTCTCCCCACGTGCGCATCCCCTCGGGGAGCTCTCCCGTGGTCGCGAATCGCGTCGCGCCTGCCGGGATGATCCACCTCACCGTCATAGGCCCGGGCAGGTCGATGTCGCTGAGCCCGAGCGCCGCGTCGGCACGCACGCCGAGCGGTTCGGACCAGCGCCGCCCCGGCGCAGGCGCCCAGCTCTCGGGCGTGATCGACCCGAGCGTGCGCAGCGACCCGGGCGCGAACTCGACCCCGCTGAGTCGGTCGAGGGGGACATCCTCAGCGAGCACGTCGGCCGCCTCGGTCTCGTCGGGCGCCTCGCGCGCGTCGAGCAGACGAACGGTCCCGCCGTCGCCCGGGCTGAGCGACGTGACACCAAGCACCGATCCGTCGTCGAGCCACGCGACCATGCCGTCGAACGGCTCGGGCGGGTTGGCGAGGTCGATGATCGCGACGGCGTCGAGCGCGACCTCGCCCGGCGCCGCGCCGGTGTCCACCGAGACGGTCGCGCCGATGCTCTCAACGAACCCGCGCAACGTGTCGCCGTTGCGCAGCAGCACGACGTCGGACGCGGGCTCCGGCTCGAGGTGCGCCGACGGGTCGAGCACGACGCGGTCGATCAGGTCGAGCGGAACACGGACGGGGTCGCGTCCGAGACGTCGCCACCACAGCGCCTCGGAGGTCTGGCCCTCGTCGTCCACGCGCTGGCGCGCCGCGACGCGTCCGAGCAGACGCTCGCCGGTGACGAGTTCGAGCACGCCGTCCTCGACCGGCGGTGCGGGCGGCGGATCCTGATCGATCATCGCGAGGTAGAGGTCGGTCGGCTCGTGCCGGCGCAGCCCCAGCTCGTCGTCATAGACGATCATCCCGTCGCCGAGGCGCAGCACGACCACGTCCTGCTCGTCGAGCCCGCGGTCGATCAGGACGCGGTCCACGCCCTCGCCCCGCGCCAGCGTGGCGACGAGCAGCACGAGCGGGATGGTCACGTGGCGGCTCACTTCTGGAAGATCGGCAGATACCGCTTGGGCATCTGAAGGATGATCAGGGCCATCGCGGTACCGTACTCGGTACCAACGGAACGGTCTTCCCAGGTTCCGTCCTCGTTCTGGTTCTCGATGAGCTGCTCACGGATCGCGGGCCACCAGACCGCCCAGTCGTCACCGCCGGAAAGGTACATCGCCTGGACGGCGTAGTAGTGCCCGTAGAAGTAGTGGGCCCGCTCCATCCGCTCGGGTCGCGGCAGGGCGTTGACCATGAGGTACTCGATGCCGTCGTCGATCGCCTTGTCGTCGTAGACGCCGGCGTAGAAGAGCGAGGCGATGCCGGCGGCCGAGCGGGGCCACGCGCTCGACCCCGAGTCGATCTGGTAGCGGAACCCGCCGTCGGGATTCTGGCAGTTGCGGGCGTACTCGACCGCGTGGTCGATCACGTCCTTCGAGACCTCGATGCCCGCGTTCCGCGCCGAACGCAACGCCATGATCTGGCAGATGGTGACGCTGATGTCGGCGTCGTAAGGGACGGGGTTGTAGCGCCACCCGCCGTGCTGGTTCTGCGTGCGCTCGATGAGGCGGACGCCCTTGACCAGTGCCTCGTGGACGCGCTCAGCGAGCTGGGTGTCGTCGCCGCCGCGCGTCATCCCGTAGACCTCGCCGAGGAACAGCGTGGCGAACCCGTGCCCGTACATCGGACCGTTGGCGGCGTCGGAGGCGATCAGCCCGTTCTCGGCCGTGTTGTCGAGGATGAACCCGAGCCCGCGTTCGACCTGCTCGGCGTAGGGCCCACGCCCGGGGAGGTTGCCGTCGGCCATGAACGCGAGACACGCCAGCGCCGTGACCGCGACGTTCCGCCCGTAGCGCCCCTCACCGAAGGCGCCGTCCTCGTCCTGCGCGTCGGCCAGCGCCGCCAGCCCGCGGGACACCGCATCGTCGAGCGCCGGTGTGATCTCGTTCTCGAGCGCGTCGTTCTCGGCGCCACGCAACTCCTGCGCGCGCACCGACGCCTCCGTGAGCACCAGACACGCGACGAACAGGAGAACGACCCTCATTTGTCCGGCTCCTCCGCAAGGCGTTGGTAGTACGACTCGGTAAGCGAGCGGTACATGGCGCTGAACGGGTCGCTCACGCCCTGCGTCAGCGAGTCTCGCAGGCGTTCGGGCAGGGCGCCCCACGCGGCGCCCGCGGCCGCGACGACCGGGTTCAGCTCGCCGTCCCGGCGCGACGGCGGGATGTTCTCGCTCCGGTTGTCGCCGCGGCTGTTTTGGTGCTGCTGCTGGTTGGGTTGCTGCTCGTCCTGCTGCTGACTCGACGACGAGCTGGAGCTCGACGATTGCTGGCTCTGCTGCTGCGACTGCTCAATGACAACGTCGAGCTTGCGCAGGATGTCCTCCTGCAAACGCTGTGTAACCAGCCCCGTGTCGCGCGACTGCTCGATCCGGTCGGCCGTCTCGTCCATGAGCTGCGCCGCCGACGCGAGCTCCTCGCTCAGTTCCGCGCCGGAGAGGCGCCGGTCGAGCTCGGCCTGGGCAGGGTCCAGATCTCCCGCCTCGAGCCTCTCCTCCTCTTCCGCCGGTTCGTCGGGTTTGATCCCGAGCAGCTCGTCGAGACCCGGCAGCGCCTCGGGTTTTTCCTCGGGCGGTTTGTCCGGCTGTGCCGCGGGCGGCGCCGATTGCTGCGCCAGTGCCGGCGCAGCCAGCAGAAGGATGAGCAGCGCGCGCATCATTGCACCTCCTCGTCCGTGTCCGGGACGACCTGTTCGGGGGTCGGGGGGCCCCCGCCCGCCGACCCGAGCACCTCGCGCGCCCGGGCGCCGAGGTCCCGCTGGAGGGTGCCGAGTTCCTCGACCTGCACGTCGGAGGCGCCGCCCTCGTCGGCCGTCCGCGTGAGCTGCGCGACCTGCTGCTGCATGGCGCGGAGGACGATGACCTGGGCGACATCCGGGATCAACGGTTGTTCCTGCGGCTGCCCGCCCTGCCCGTTCTGCCCGCCCGACTGCCCCTCGCTGAACTCACGGTCGTCGGGACGCGTGTCGCGCAGCGCCTCGACGAGCCCCTGGAGCAGCGCGATCGATGATTCCTGATCGAGGACGATCGGCGGGACCTCGCCGCCCGTGCGCAGCGACTCACCCGCCCGCCCGGTCAGCACGTCGAGCCGGTCGTGGGCGTAGTCGAAGACCTTGTTCTCCCGGAGCTCCTCGGTCTGCTCACGCAGCTCGCCCAGACGCTGGCGCAGCGTGAGCTGACGCTCGCCGATTGCACGCAGGTCGGCCCGCTCGCGCCGCGTCAGCCGGCGTTCCACGTCGAACAGCGACGTCTCGTGACGCAGCACGACCTGCTCCTCGAGGGCCTTCCGGTAGGCGTTGCGCAGCTCGGCGCGTCGGCGCTGGGTCTCACGCTGGTCCGCCTCCTGCTGGAGCCGCTCGGCCACGTTGCGCGCCTCGATCAGCAGGCGCAGGCTCTCGCCCTCGTGTTCACGTACCGCGCCCGGGTCGACCGTGTCGTTGCGCAGCTCCAGGATCGACTGTGTCTGCGCCTCGACCGCACCCTCGAGCGGATCACCAACCGGACCCATCCCGTCCGTCCGCTCCGCCATGTCCAGCAACGCCAGCGTGTTGGTGTGCAGCGCGATCATGCCCGCGTCGAGCCCCTCGTACTCGCCCGACGCCTCGCCCCCGTCGAGCGACGCCAGCTCGGCACGCTGCGCACGGATCAGCCCGTCGAGCGACTCGATCATGTCGGCGAGCTGACGACGGAGAATCTCGTCGCGACGCGCGTCCGCGTTGTCGATCTCCTCGAGCATCTCCTCGAGCGAGTCGAGCGCTTTCTGCTGGCTGCGCCCGGCGTCCGCGGTCTGGTTCTGCTGCGCCTGTTGACCGGCCTGCTGCATCTGCTGGGAGGTCTGGTTCTCGCGACCCCGCCGGGCCGCTTCGCCCATCGCCCGCGACAACGCCTCGTCGTGCTCCTCGAGCTGACGCGCACGTTCGGTCAGCTCGTCGATCGTCTGCCCGGCCTGCTCGGCGAGTTCGAGCTGACGCCGGGTAATCTCCTCCAGCTCGCTACGCTCCCCCTCGTTGAGCTGGTCGAGGCTCTTGCCCATCGTGCGTGCGCCGGTCTGCGCGGTCTGCTCCATCAGCTCGCGCTGCTGCTCGGCCAGACGCTCGATCGCACGCCGAACCACCCAGCCGTCCTCGCCTCGGTCCAGCAGGTCAACCAGTTCCGCCAGTTGGTCGCGGACCTGCTGCTGATCGGCGGCGATCTGCTCTGCCTGCTCATCGGTGGCCTTGAGCGAGTCCTGCTCGGCAAGCTCACCCAGCGTCTGCTCGGCGCGGTCCGAGCCCTCGCCCGCGCCACGCAGCGCACGACCCGCGTCGTCAAGCATCGCGCCGAGCGCCTCATCGTCCATGCGGTTGCGCTCGGCGCGCTGCGCGAGCCTTTCGACGACACCAAGCTGAGCCTCGATCCTGTCGCCGATCTGCGCCTGGCGCCGGTGCGCCTCTTCGCCGACGACGCCTCGCTCGACGAGCCTCGCCAACTCACCCTGGTCGTCGTCGATGCGCATGGCGTTGCGGCGCACGCCGACCAGCTCGCCTCGCATCTGCTTGCCCAGCGTGTCTTCGTCGATGATGCGCAGCACCCGCTTCGCCGACCGCACGGGCTCGTGGACCCGCCCGCCGAAGCTGTAGGCGTCGCCGGCGACGGCGGTCAGCCACACCTCGTCGCCGGGTGTCAGGTCCAGCGTCGCGAGGTCGAGTGTCGCTTCGACAGCGACCCGGGCGGCGCCGTCGTCGGTGTTCCGCACGACCTCTGCCACGCCCCCTTCGGGCTCCGCGGGTGCGCCCTCCGAACCGGCCGGGGGGCGCGCCAACTGACGCTCGATCGACACGAATCGGATCCCCACGTCGTCACGCCCCTCGCCGACCAGGTCCACCACCGCCGTCGCGAGCACCGACTCGTCGCGCGCCGGCTCGAGCATCGCGGCGGTCGGCTCGGCGTCGTCCACCACGTCGAACGCGTATGACGACTCGTCCGGGTTGGTCAGCCCGTATTCGTCCACGAGCGAGAGGCGCAGATCGACCGGCGCCGTCGCGGTCCACTCGAACGACCACCCGTCGTCGCTCAGTTCGGCGTCGAGGTCGTCGCCGAGCGACCCGACACCGAGCGTCCGCGCCAGCCACGCCTCGTCGGGCTCCTCGACCGGGAGTGTCTTGTTCAGCCGCACGTCGAAGTGGACACGCGACCCGCTGAGCACCGGCCCGACCACCGCCCGCTCGTCGTCGCCCGTCCCCATCTCGAACGCGCCCGACGCGAACACACCCGACTGCTCGGCACCGGCATACTCCGGCGGCGTCACCAACGCGCCCGCCCCCACCACCGCCGGCGGCTCGACCAGCTTTACGCGGCGCGTCTCGGTCCGGTCGTCCTCTGTCTCGAAGTAGTACTCGAGCCCGAGCTCGATCTCGCCCTCGTGCGCGACCAGCGACGCCGGCTCGACCAACCTCTCGTATACCTCGCCGTTCCCGTCGTCGCGACCCTGCCCGGTCAGCGGCACGCGCCGCCACGTGTCGCGACCCACGACGCGGTAGCGCGCCCACACCGGTGTCTCGCCCGCGCGGTGGTACGTCCGCGTCACCTCGGCCCGCAGCGGCAACGCCTGACCCAGCGGGTGCACCTCGACGTCCGTCGCGTCGGCGACAAGCGTGCGCTTCGGCCACTGCGCGTCGGTCCACGGCGTGAGGATGCGCTTCGCTCCGATCGACGCGAGCGCCGGCCACGCCGCCGACAGCCCGACGATGACCGCCAACGCGACAACAAGTTTGCCCGCGCCGCGCCACGCGCCGTTCGGATCGAGCACGTGGGTCACGCGCGCGTTCGCAAAGCGCTCCCGCGCCTGCTCGACCACACGCCGTGTCAGTGCTCGTGTCAGGTCGCTCTGGTCGGGGCGATCGTCCGAAGCGAAATCGACCCCCGCGGCGAGGTATCCGCTCAGCCCGGGCTCGTCCGCACCCAACGCCCGCTCGACCCGCAGCGCAACCTCGGTTAGCGCCGGCGCAAAGCGGATCGCGGGGATCACCCGACGGCGCAGCGCCCACACCGCCGCTACCAGCAGCCCGAGCCAGAAGATCCAGCGCAGGGGCGGCGGAAAACGGACCGCGTAGTCCGCCAACCCCGCCGCGACCACGCCCGCCGCCAACGCCGCCAACGCCCCACCGACTCGCTCGGCCACCAGCAGGGCCCGCGCCCGCGAGCGCAACGCCCCCAGGCGGCGTCGGATCGGCGTGATGGTCTCGTCGCGGGCTGCCATCCGGTTCTCTCTACCCCTCCCGCCCCGGTTTGTTCCGCCCCTCTGCTTGTTCGTCCGCATGGTGTCCGCGGGTTTGACCTTCCGCTGCTTGTTACGAGAGACGTACGAGCCTGCGCCCCACCCACTCGACCGCCAGCAGCACCAGCAAGGCCATCAGCACGATCGGGCGGTCCCAGAGCGTTTCGATGTCAGGGGCGGCGGGGGTCACCCGGCTGCGGTTCGGCAACAGGTCGCCCAGGTCCCCTAGCTTGTCGGGGTCGAGGACCTCCCCCCCCGTCGCCTCGACCAGCGATCCCAGCATCGCGTGGTCGGTCTCCGGCGAGGCCAGCTCGTCGCCCGGGGCCCTTACCTCCAGCGTCGCCTCGAGCCCGAGCGAAGCCAGCGAGGGGTCGCTGACCCGGACCGTGTACGTCCCGGGCTCGGACGCCCGCCACGTCGTGTCGAACGTGTCGGCGCGCCCTCCGCCGCGGTCCTGCCCGAGGGTGAGCTTCACCGGGGCGTCGGTGCCGACACCGCGGCGCTGCACCGTTACGCCGATCGAACCCGGCGCCGCATCGAACAAAGCCTGGTCCACCAGACGCACGCTCACCGACACCGGCTGATCGACCGCTGCCTGCGGCGGCGTCACCTCCAGCACCGCGCCGCGTCCGGACAACGCCAGGCTCTCGCGACCGAGGTGCCGGATCAGCGGCACCCAGAACCGCTCGGGCAGCGCCTCGCCGCGTCCATACCGCCAACGCCACACCTCGTCGGTCCCGACGTAGACGATGCGCCCCGCGCCGAAACGCATGGAGAGCACGAGCGGCGTTGCTCCGGGCCCGGGCGCCACACCCTCCGACACCGGCGTCGCGGTCGCCAGCACCTCCGCGGTCGGCTTGACCCACGACGGATCGATCCGCTGCGCCCAGCGCAGCTGCGACCACCCCGTCGCCGGGTCGCTCAGACGCCCGAGCCATCCCGACGAACCCGGGGACAGGTCGGTGCGGAGCAGCCCCTGCCGCGCGGCCGCGGGCGTCGGCGCCATCGTCACCGCCTCGTCCCACGCGGGTACAGGACCCTCGTCGCGGAAGGGGAGCAGATCGCTCAACGGGCTGCCGCGCCAACTGTCGGGCGTCGCGCCGGGCCCGGCGATCCAGAGCAATCCCCCGCCGCGCACCGCGACGTGCTCGCGCAGCTGCTCGAGCCGCTCCTCGCCGAACACCTCGGGGCGCAGGTCCCCGAGCACGACGACATCGAAGTCGGCCCACTCCTCCGGCGAGTGCGGCAGCGACGCCAGGATCGTGTCGCCCTCCTGGATGGAGGTGTGGATCGGGCTGAGCATCAGCGTGGACGAGTCGATGGTGTGCTCGCGCAGCAGCAGGTTCTTGACATAGCGGTACTCCCACCGCGGGTACCCGTCGAAGTACACGACACGCAGCGTGTCGTCCATCAGATCGAGCGAGACCTCGGCCGAGTTGTTCTCCTCGATCAGGTCCGGGCGGTCGGTCGTGACACGCACCGCCCAGCGCACCTCGCCGGGCACGCTCGGGCGCGTCATCAGCGTGAGGTGTGCCGAGCCGGTGCTCAGCTCGTCGGGCCCGACGTGCTGCTCGTCGAGCACCTCGTTGGTGCCGGTGTCGATCAGACGCACCGTCGCGCCGCCGACCTCGCCCGTCCCTGTGCGGCGCAGCTCGACCGACACGGGGACCGAGTCGTCCACGAAGGCGAGTCGCGGCGCCTCTGCCTTGCGGATCGCCACATCGCTCAGCGGCTCGGGGCTGCCGAGGGGAACGGCGAAGACGGGGATCAACTCGTTCTGGAGGCGGCGCAGGGTCGAGCGGGCGACCGTATCGCCCGAGCGTCCGTCGCTGAGGAGGACCACGCCGGAAACCGGGCGGGCCGCGACGCGGCGCAGCGCCTGGTCGATCGCGGTGCCGATGCCGGTGCGCGAGCCGTCCGGCTCACCGATGTCCACGCCGAGTTGCTCACCGCCGTCGCCCACAACGCGCAGGTCGAAAACGCCGGCATCGAACCCGAGCCACAGCACATGCCGGTCGCGCCCGAGGGCCGAGAGCGTCGCCCACCCGTCGCGCAGCGCTTCGCGGAGCTGCTCGTCGCGGCTGGCCCGCTGCCCGCCCGCGGTCTCGACGTCACGCACGCTCATCGATTCGGAGCGATCGACGAGGACAACCACCCAGTCGCGCTCGACGTGCTCGTTGGTGCGCACGAGCTGCGGGCCGCTGATAATCAGCACCAGCAGCACGAGCGTCAGTGTGCGCACGATCGCGAGCGCCGTGCGCCCGATGCGTGAGCCGAGCAGCCGCCAGTAGCTCCACCCGGCAAACCCGCCCGCCGAGACGATCACCAGCGCCCACGCCCACGCGGGCAGCTCGTGCGCGAACCCGAAGCTCACGCCGGCGTCGCCGGGGTGGAGCTGGTCGAGCCCGAAGAGCTGGACGACGAGATCGTTCACGCCCGCCCCCCTTCGCCCCTCGCGTGGCTGGCGAACCGCGCGAACGCCGCTTCGAACAGCGCCAGCGCCGCGGCCGCGAGCAGCAGCGGCAGGCTCGCCGGGCTCCGCTTGTCGGCGTCGGTCCCCGCGAACACCACGCCGTCGCCCGTCCGTTCGGACGACTCTCCCAGCCACTCGACCTCACCCAGCGGCGCGAGCCACGCGGCAACGTCGTCGCGAGGGACCGCGTCGGTGCGGGAGGCCTCGGTGTCGGGCGCGACCACGAGCGTGCCCCGCGTCGCGCCGCCCGCATCGACCGCCCGCCACGCGCCCGCTCTGCGCATCGGGTGCTCGGTCAGCCCCTCGCCGCCCACCCGCTCGCTCGCGCCACCTCCGAATGGGTCGAGCCTCGCCGTGTGCGGAGGCGCCGGCGCCGGCGCACCCGCCACACTCGTCCAGCTCGCCCCACCCACACCCTGACGCACGATCTCCTGCAGCAGCGGCACGACGAGCGGCTTGGCCGGCAGGTCCGTCCACCCAAGGTCGAGCGCACACGCCAGCAAGACCACCCGTCCGCGACCCGTCTCGCCGCCCGTCCCCGGCGGCGACGCAAGCACCAGGGGTGAACCGTCCGAGAGCGTCAGCACCACCGCCTCGCCAGGCGCCTCGACGTGCAGCACCCGCGCGACCGACACCGGACCGGTCAGCTCCGCCAGTTCGCCCGCGAGCTGCGACAGCAGCGCGTGCCCGCTCACATCGGCCACGCTCAGCGGCTTGTCGGGCTCGAACACCTCGCGCGACACGTTCCATCCCAGCCCCATCGCCTCGGTCATCGCGTCGGGCCAGAGGTGCACGTTTACGTTGCCCGGCGGCACGACCACAACCAGCCCGCCGCCGTCCGCGAACGTGCGCAGGTGCGCCCACGCGTCCGCGTCGAGCTGTTCGGGCGTCGCGACGACCACCGCGTCGAGCCCGTTCAGACGCGGGGCGTCCACCGAGCCCGGGTCGATGTCCACCAGGTCGATCTCGTCGCCCCGCCCGGGCGCCTCGCTCGGCGCCAGCGCCAGCCGCACCCAGTCCCCGTTGTCGAACCGATCCACCGGCGGTCGCGCCCCAAAACGCCGCGGCCCGACCACGCCCACGCGCAACTGCTCGCGCAGCGTAATCGCGTGCCGCGCGGTGTTGTCGGCGTCGAGCGCGTCGCGGTCGATCTGTGCCACCAGCACCGCACCCGAGCCCGCCGGCACCCCCGACAGGTCAACCGGAACGTCGATCTTCGCCTCGGTCTGCCCGGGCTCCCAGCGCAGGACGCGCTCGCCGAGCGGCGTCGTGCCGCGCGGTGTCTCGAGCGAGAGGCGCACCTTTGTCGCCGCAGCCGCGCCCACGCCGGGGCCGGTGCGGCGCAGCCCGACGCGCACCTGCTCGGTGCCGACGGCGCCGCCGCGCCCGGAGACCACGACCTCTCGGCGCGGGGAAACCCGGATTACTGTGGTGTTGTCGAGCCCTCTCTCGCGCGGCGGGGTTGCCGCGAACGAGATCGGACGCTCGCCCGGCGAGCCGATCGGCTGGGCAGTCTCGGCCGAGCCCGCGAGCATGTCGCTGAGGAGCACGACGCGCACCGTATCACGCCGCGCGCTCTCGTCTTCGGAATCGAGTTCGGTGCGCAGGCGTTCGACCGCGCCGGGAAGGTCGTTCGCCGCGTCGGTCGGCTCGAGCGAGCGGACGACCTGCGCCACCGCGCCGAGGTCGGGCGAGGGGGGCACGACCCTCGGGTCGGCCGGTGCACCCAGCGCGATGACCGCGCCCCGATCGCCGCGCGACTCGCTCAGCGACCCGAGCAGATCCGACGCCAACGCCTGGTGCCGTTCGAGCGCCGTCGAGCCCTCCGACTCTGCCCCCGAGGCGATGCCGGTGTCGATGAGCAGGTAGAGGGTAGTCGGGCCCGAACCAGCGCCCGCGTCGCCGCCGAGGAGCGGTCGGGCCAGCGCAAAGCCGATCAACGCGATCAGCAGGCACCGCGCCGCGAGCAGGATGATCTGTTCGAGACGCAGGCGCCGACGCTGCTTGCGCCACGCCTCGAGCAGGAACCGCATCGCGGCCCACTGGATCGGACGCCGACGCCGACGCATGAGGAAGTGGATGACGATGGGGATCGCGATCGCCGCCAGCCCAGCCGCCAGAATGCCCGGGTGAAGAAAGCTCATCCGTGAGTTGCGCCGTTCATGAACAGGTCACACCGATCCGTCCGTCCCCCGTCGTCATCTGCTCGCCATCTCGTGGCCTTCGCCCGAAGACTCGTTCAGACCACGTCACCCCCACCCCTACCCGTACTTGCTCCGTTTGATCCGCGCGTTGCGCCTGGCGAGGAACGCCGCCAGCGGCGGGCCCAGCCAGTCGTGCGTGCTCAGCAGGTGGTAGTCGAACCCGAAGCTCAGCGTGATCCGTTCGATCTCGTCGAGGTGACGCCCCACCGCCTCGAGGTACGCCTCGCGGACCGAGCGCGGATCGATCCGCACGCGCGGCTCGCCCTCCAACCCCTCGAACGGCGCCGGCTCGGCGAAGCTGAACTCGCGCTCCGAGCGGTCGAGCACCTGGAACGCGATCACGTCGTGGCGCCGGTGCCGGCAGCGAGCCACCGCCGCGTGGTACACCTCGGGGTCGCAGAAGAAATCGCTGATGATCGCGATCAGGCAGCGGTTGCCGAGCTTCGCCAGCGTCTGATCGACCACGCGCCCGAAGTCCGTCGGGCGGTCCACCGGGTGGGTCGCCAGCGCATTGACGATCTGCCGCCACGTCCCCGTCGCGCTCGACCTCTTGACCATCGTCAGCATTTCGTCGGCGAATACCACCAGCCCGGCACGGTCGCCCTGATGCAGCGTGATGTAGCTCAGGGCCGCGGCCAGCGCCGTCGCGTGGTCGAACTTCGACCAGTAGGTCCGCTCGTCGAGCGAGGTCTTGCGCCCGACGCCCGACGCCTCGGCGAAGTTCCGCGTGCCGAAGTTCATCGAGCCCGAGGCGTCCACCATCACGACCAGGTCGAGGTTCGTCTCCTCCTGGTACTGCTTGAGGTGCAGCTTGTCGGTGCGCCCGTAGACCTTCCAGTCGAGGTGCCGGATGTCGTCGCCGGGCACGTACGGGCGGTGCTGGGCGAACTCGACGCTGAAACCCTCGAACGGCGAGCGGTGGGCGCCGCTGGTCACGCCCTCGACGATCATCTTGGCGCGAAGCTCCATCGACCCGAGGCGCGCGAGCGTCTGGGGGTGCAGGTACAGCGAGGCGTCGAGTTCACCCTGGGGGCTCTCGGGCATCGGTGGATCGTACCGGGAGCCCGCCCCGCCGGTTCACGCGCACGAAAAAGGCCGCCCCGACCCCTGTTGGGGGCGCGGACGGGGCGGCCGGATGAGCGCCCTCGCGCGACGCCTACTTGGGCATCTTCTCGACCAGCTTGACGAGCTCCGCCGCGTCTTCGGGCGTCACCTCGCCGTCGCCGTTGAAGTCGGCGCGGGGGTCGCCCTTGGTCACAAGTGCCAGCCCCGCGGCCAGTTCGTCCTTGTCGATCGAACGGTCGTGGTTGGTGTCCACGACGCCGAGACGCCGGAGCTGACGAAAGCGGGCTCGCATCGCCTCACCCGCGGCCCTGCGCTCGTCGCCGGTCAGCTGCCCGTCGCCGTCTGCGTCGAACTCCTCGAGCACGCGCTGGTGCATCTGTTCACGCCTGGCGTCGCCCGCATCGCGCGCCGCCTGACGCTCGGTCTCGCTCAGCACGCCGTCGCCGTTGGTGTCGAACCGCTCGAGCATCCGCGCTCGCATCTGCTCGCGTCTCTGTTCGAACGCACCACGTGCGGCCTGACGTTCGGTGTCGTTCAGCTGACCGTCACCGTTGGCGTCGAACCGCTCGAGCATCTCGCCGCGGAACCGGTCTCCGCCGGGGCGTCCGCGACGGGCATCCGGCGGACCGAAGCTGCGCGCCTCGCGGTGCGCAGCCTGCCACTCCTCGCGGCTCAACTGCCCGTCGCCGTTCGTATCGAAGCGGTCGAACATCTGGGCATGCATGCGCTGGCGCATCGTCTCGTGCGCCGCCTGGCGTTCGGGCTCGTTCAGCACGCCGTCACCGTCGGCGTCGAACTCCTTGATCACCTCTGCCCGATCGATCGGCGGGCGATCACCGGCCCGGGGGGTGAATCGCCCTTCCGGGACGCCCCTCCGACCGCGGCGCTGGAAGTGCGGACGCTCGCCGGGCCCACCCGGACCCTCCTCCATCCACGGCGCGCGGGCGGGCGGCGGACCGTCAAACTGGGGCGGCGGCGGGGCGTCGAGCCCGGACGCCGGCGGGGGTGCCGGCGGTTCGGGGGGGGCGTCCTGGGCGAAGGCAGACCCGGCGGCCAGCCCGGTGACGAGAACGAGTGTCGTGATCCTCATGGGTATCTCCTTCGGGTTGCCCGGCATAACGAGTAGGCGAGAGCGCGATTGCACCTCCGCCACCCCCCTCACCCCGCACAGACCGCCCGGGGGCCCGTCCTGTTCGCGACCCGGGAGGGCGGATCCGCCCCCGCAACCCATACTGAACCCCACCCACCGCCCGACCGGCGGGCAGATCCTCTGCGCCCCGGCTGAACCCCGGACGGACCAACCCGTATAACTGGCTCGACCCAGGAGGGAGCATGCTCGGACGACGCCGCACCAAGCCCAAGCGAACCCGCCCGAAGAACGCCCGCGAGTGGAACGCCTTCCTGTTCCACGAGTGGCTCAAGCCGTTCCTCATCGTGCTCGCGGTGTTCCTGCCGCTTCGCTCGGTCGTCGCCGACTGGAACGACGTCCCGACCGGCTCGATGAAGCCGACCATCCTCGAGGGCGACCGCATCTTCGTCAACAAGCTCGCCTACGGGCTGCGCGTCCCCTTCACCGACGTGTGGATCTCGCGCTGGAACTCGCCCGGGCGCGGCCAGATCGTCGTCTGCGACTCGCCCGAGGACGGCACGCGCCTCGTCAAACGGGTCATCGGCATCCCCGGCGACACCATCGCCATGCGCCACGGGCAGCTCATCGTCAACGGCACCCAAGCCACATATGGGCCGCTCGACCCCGCCGACCGCGCCGGTGTCGACCCACGCACACGCGAGTTCGCCACCGAGACCGTCGGCGGCGTCTCCCACGCGGTCATGGCTACGCCCGGCGTCCCCGATGAGTACACCCGCCGCACATTCCAGCCCGTCGTCATTCCCGAGGGCAAGTACCTCGTCCTCGGCGACAACCGCGACGAATCGAAGGATTCTCGGTACTTCGGCTTCGTCGATCGCTCGTCGATCGTCGGACGATCCGGACGCGTCGTGCTCAGTGTCGACCCGACGCACTACTACATGCCCCGGTGGAACCGCTTCTTCAAACGCATCCCCTAAACCGCCCGGTGGAATCCGCCTTGCCGCAAACCGAATGATGCACCGATGATGACGGTTGTCGCGGGCATTGTTGTCGGGCTGGCCACACTCGTCGGGCTCGCGCTGACGCTGCTGACGCTCAGCGGTGCATGGCTCATCGTGCTCGCCGCCGCCGGTTCGTGGTGCTTCATCGACGGTCTGTACTCCTGGCCGACGATGCTCATCGCCGTCGGGCTGGCGGCGTGCGGCGACATCGTCGAGATCGCCTCCTCGGCGATCGGCGTCAAAGCCCAGGGCGGCGGGCGGGCCGCCGCGTCCCTCTCCGTCGTCGGCGCCATCCTCGGCGCCGTCCTCGGATCGGTCTTCATCCCCGTCCCCGTGCTCGGGACCGTCACCGGCGCAGTCGTTGGTGCCGCGGGCGGGGCCGTCGCGGGTGAGCGAGGCGTCGCCGAGGCGAACTGGCGCCAGACCGCCCGCGTAGGCACCGGGGCGGCCGCCGGACGCCTCATCTCGGTCATCGCCAAGACTGTCCTGACCGCGTGCTGCGGCGGGCTGCTCACGGTTGCCGCCTTTGTCTGACCCCGCCCCCCGATCCGGCCGATAATCGGGGGGTGTCCGTGCGGCCCGAGGGAGGGCGGATGACGACGATCGACCGGGAGCCACAGCCCCTGACCGAGGCCATCCCCGAATCGACGCCGACGATCAAGCACTTCGTGCTCGACACGAACGTGCTGCTCCACAACCCCGACGCGTTGTTCGTCTTCAAGGAGAACCACGTCGTCATCCCCTACCCGGTGATCGAGGAGCTCGACGGGCTCAAGCGGCGCGACGACGATGTCGGACGCAACGCACGACAGGCCATCCGGCACCTCGACCGTCTCCGCACCCGCGGCAAGCTCACCGAGGGCGTCGCGTGGGGCAACGGCGACGCCGGCACCGTCCGCATCGACCCCAACGACTACGACCGCCCCCCCATCATCTCCGACGAGAAGGCGGACAACAAGATCATCGCGGTGGCGTGGCACCTCCACGAAAACCCCAACAACCACGCCATCTTCGTCTCCAAGGACCTCGGCGCTCGCATCAAGAGCGACGCGCTCGGCATCCGCACCGAGGACTTCGAGAACCAGAAGGTCGACGCCGAGCGGCTCTACTCCGGGTACGTCACCGCGACGGCGCCCGACAAGCTGATCGACGAACTCTACGCGGAGAAGCTGCTCGACCTCGACCGCGTCGAGCCGCTGCTGACCACGACCGACGCCGAGGGCGCCGAGGTCCACCGCGAGCTGCTGCCCAACCAGTTCCTCGTGCTCCAGTCGGCCGAGGACGAGAACCACACCGGGCTCGCCCGACGACCCGCCGACACAGACGCGGTCGTCCCGATCACCGGCCCGCGCCGCCCGGTCTTCGGCATCCTCGCCCGCAACGTCCAGCAGACCATGGCGCTCGACCTGCTGCTCGACGACGACGTCCGCATGGTCACGCTGCTCGGCGCCGCCGGCACGGGCAAGACGCTCCTCGCCGTCGCCGCCGGCATGGCCAAGGTCTTCAACGAGGAACGCTACGAGAAGCTCCTCGTCGCACGCCCCATCATGCCCATGGGGCGCGACATCGGCTACCTCCCCGGCGACAAGGACGAGAAGCTCACCGCCTGGATGCAGCCCATCTTCGACAACCTCACCTACCTGCTCTCCACCCGCGGCTCGCGCGACCAGAACGCCGACTCCCGCACCACCGAACAGCGCGTCGAGAAGCTGATGGCCGACGGCAAGCTCATCCTCGAGCCGCTCACTTACATCCGCGGGCGCTCGATCCCCCACCAGTTCATGATCGTCGACGAGGCGCAGAACCTCACCCCGCACGAGGTCAAGACCATCGCCAGCCGCGTCGGCGAGGGCACCAAGCTCGTCCTCACCGGCGACATCGGGCAGATCGACAACCCCTACCTCGACTCCTCGAGCAACGGGCTGAGCTACGCGGTCGAGAAGATGAAGGGCGTCGGGCTCATCGGGCACGTCATGCTCGCCAAGAGCGAGCGGTCCGAGCTGGCGAGCCTCGCGGCCGAACGCCTGTAGCACGAACACCCCCCCGCGACGCGCAACGAAAAGCCGGCCCGTTCGGGCCGGCGGATGTGTTCGGTCTGTCCGACGCGGTCAGAAGCGCGGACGTTCGCCGCCCTCCGGACCCATCCCGTCCTGCGCGACCGACGCCATGTCGCCGAAGAACTTGATCACGTCCATCGGCAGGAACACGCGGGCGCCAAGCCCACCGCCGTCGGTGGTCGCGCCGATGCCGATCGGCTTGAGGTTCTCGGGCGCCTGGAAGGGCAGCTGCTGCCCGGCCATCGCCATCACGCCCGACACCATGTCCAGGATGTTATCGACGTTCCAGTACATCACGAACGTGCTGTTGGGGTGCAGGTGCGTAGCGACCGCCATGAGCCCGGCGTCGGCGCCGACGCCGTTGCCCGTCGCCGCGGCCTCGAGCGCGCTGGCCATCAGCGGCGTGTCCTGGCTCAGCGTGAAGATCACCCCGTTGTCAACCTGCGCCGTGTACCCGCTCGGGCCCATCTGCGGGCCGAAGATCATCATCAGCCCCTGCTGCTGCTGGAGCGCACCCGGGACACTGGGATCGGCCTTCATCTGAAGTGACCAGCTATCGACCGCCGTGCCGTTGATCTCCGCCGACTCGGGCTGGTAGTTCGTGAGGAAGGTCAGCCCGTTGACCGTCTGGTCGTTCATCTTCGCCTGCGCGTCGCGGTACGCGCCCACGAACCCGGCCGGATCCTCCGTCGCGATGTAGTACGAGAGCTTCGACAGCACGCCACCGAACAGGCTCGGGGGCTGCCCCATCACCGCGGCGAACCCGTCGGAGCGTTCGAGGAACCACCCCGGGTTCATCACGTCCTCCATGCCCTCCGCGGCCGGGTTCAGCTTCATCGAGATCTCGTTCGCCTTGGCCGCCAGCCTGCGCATCCCCGGCGACGAGGTGTCCATGCTGACCGCGAACAGGTACTTCCCGGCGGGGACGCGCCCGAGCAGCGTCGAGGCGTCGCCTTCCGCCTGGAAGTACCCGGCCGCCGGCGATCCCTCCTTGAACTGCGTCCCGAAGTCCAGCGCGATGCCCTCGCCCGAGAAGTCGATCCCGACGAAGCCGACGCTGGCGTCGCGCAGGAACGCGTCGGTCATCTGCTCCATCGCCGCCGCGGTCGTAGCCATCTGCTCGCCCTGCGGGCCCGCCATCTGCGCCATCATCTGCATCGTCTGCTTCATCTCGGCGAACTTGGCGCGGATCATCGGCTCGAACGCGGAGACGTCGGCGACGATGAAGGTGTCGGCCTCGTCGCCGACCCGGGCGCCGGCCGCGCCGCACCGCGTCTCCTGCGCCTTCATGTGCCCGGGCTCGCCGTCGAAGCCCTCAACAAGATCGAGCGAGGGACCGATCGCCGCGTACCCGCCGCCGAGGTCCTTCGCGAACACCGTCTCGCCGTGGACCTGCACCTCGGCCACCCCGGCCGCCGGGTCGCCCCCGAAGCCCGACACCAGCGCGCCGTAGTCGCTGACCGGCACGACCATCACCATCGTGGCGTCGTTCCCCAAATCGAGCCCGCCCTCGCCCCCGAACAGCGCCAGCGCGATCGAGCCGTTCGCGTTCAGTCCGTCGGCACCCATCATCGCCTCGGCGTCGCCCAG
>Ga0210110_1000019_pt1 | contig 71023 bp, 69 predicted proteins | sample China_Galinas_PW_2_FD_184865 | JGI IMG/M metagenome (GOLD analysis project Ga0210110, IMG submission 184865) | Wetland microbial communities from San Francisco Bay, California, USA, that impact long-term carbon sequestration - China_Galinas_PWB_D1... | ecosystem: Environmental > Aquatic > Marine... | reverse complement strand
AATCCTCGTGCGCTACGACAAGAAGCCCGAGAACTACGAGGGCCTGGTCCAGCTCGCCTGCGCCCTGCTGTGGTTCAGACGGCTCAAGCGAGCCTGACCGGAGTCATCGGGTTCTCGGATAGTTACTTAGCCCCGCACCGGGGAACCGCGGTCGACTTCGCACCCTGAACGGACTCGTTCAGGCCGTCCCGGCGGCAGGAATGCGCCGCCGCCGCTTGAACGGGGGCGCATGGTCGAGGCCGCGAGAACGCTGATGAAGTCCGAGCCCGAACTCGCCGAGCTGCTCGCCGAGCTCGAGGGGGTCGAGGTGAGGATGGCCGGGAAGGGCTTCGGCACGCGGGTCGAGATCCGCGCCGAGGAGGCCAGCGGGCTGGAGGAGACGGACCTCGAGCGCTTCCTCGACAGCCTGGCGGAGCCGCGCCGGCAGCCCTTCTCATAGACTCCCGCGCCATGAGCGCGGAGCGAGCAAACGTGCATATCTGGTTCTTCGTGCAGCGAGCGAAGCGCGAACTCTAAGTATGAGAGAGCGGAACCCGGTCAGCCACGAGGAGAAGCTCGCCTACCTGCGCGAGCTGCGCTCCGAAGCGATCCACTCCGCCTCCGAGGAGGCGGTGGAGAAGCAGCACGCGAAGGGCAAGATGACCGCCCGCGAGCGGATCGAGAAGCTGCTCGACCCCGGCTCCTTCGAGGAGCTCGACACCTTCGTCCGCCACCGCACCTACGACTTCGAGATGCAGAAGAAACGGCCCTGGGGCGACGCCGTCGTCACCGGTCACGGCACGGTCGACGGCCGTCCCGTCTTCGTCTTCTCGCAGGACTTCACCGTCTTCGGCGGCAGCCTCGGCGAGGTGATGGCGGAGAAGATGTGCAAGGTGATGGACCAGGCGGCCGCGGTCGGCGCGCCGGTGATCGGGATCAACGACTCGGGCGGCGCGCGGATCCAGGAGGGCGTGGTCAGCCTCGGCGCCTACGGCGACGTCTTCGTGCGCAACGTCAAATGCTCGGGCGTGATCCCGCAGATCAGCCTGATCATGGGGCCCTGCGCCGGCGGCGCCGTCTACTCGCCGGCGATGACCGACTTCATCTTCATGGTCAAGGAGACCTCGCACATGTTCATCACCGGGCCGGAAGTGATCAAGACGGTGACCGGCGAGGAGGTCGAGTTCGAGGAGCTGGGCGGGGCGATGAGCCACAACTCGAAGTCGGGCGTCGCCCACTTCGCCGCCGAGGACGAGGAGAGCTGCCTCGAGGACGTGCGCTACCTGCTCGGCTTCCTGCCCTCCAACAACCTCGAGCCGCCGCCGCGCTTCGCCCCCGAGGACGACCCGGACCGCGAAGACGAGGAGCTGCAGACGATCGTCCCCGACCACCCGTCCAAGCCCTACGACATGCGCGAGGTGATCGCCCGCATCGTCGACGACGAGGAGTTCTTCGAGGTGCACGAGCACTTCGCCAAGAACATCGTCTGCGGCTTCGCCCGGCTCGACGGCTTCCCGGTCGGCGTGGTCGGCAACCAGCCCGCCCACCTGGCCGGCGTGCTCGACATCGAGGCCTCCGAGAAGGCCGCCCGCTTCGTCCGCACCTGCGACGCCTTCAACGTGCCGATCCTGACCTTCACCGACGTGCCCGGCTTCCTGCCCGGCACCGACCAGGAGTGGAACGGGATCATCCGCCACGGGGCGAAGCTGCTCTACGCCTTCACCGAGGCGACCGTGCCGAAGCTGACCGTGGTCACCCGCAAGGCCTACGGCGGCGCCTACGACGTGATGGCCTCCAAGCACATGCTCGCCGACTACAACATCGCCTGGCCGACGGCCGAGGTCGCCGTGATGGGCCCCGAGGGCGCGGTCAACATCATCTACCGTCGCGACATCGCCTCCTCGCCGACCCCCGACGAACGCCGGCAGAAGCTGATCGACGACTACAAAGCCCACTTCGCCAACCCCTACTCGGCGGCCGAGCGCGGCTACATCGACGACGTGATCGAGCCGAAGGAGACCCGCCCGAAGCTGGTCAAGGCGCTGCGCATGCTGCAGTCCAAGCGCGTCGAGCAGCCGAAGCGCAAGCACGGCAACATCCCTCTATAGGGTCCCGCGGCGCGCCCTCCAGCTCACCAGCGGCGCCGCCGTCAGCTCCTCCCAGGCGGCGGACTCGCCGAGGTACTGCATGACGATGAAGTGCAGCAGGCCCGGCAGCATCTCCGGAGCCCGGGCGGCGTCGCCGTCCATCAGCTTCGCCGCCAGCAGCGTGTCGACCGCCCCGACGACGAAGTCGGAGGCGACGGGGGGCGGGGCCTGGCGCGAGGGGAGCTCCTCGCGGGCGCCGTCGAGCGCGCGGGAGACCCGCCCCATCAGCTCGCGCCGCTGGGCGAGCGGGCGCTCGCCCGCCGCGTGGACCTCGACCACGAGCGCCTTCGCGACCGCCGGCTGGTTGGCGCAGAACTCGAGCAGCTCGGCGAGCCCGGCGCGCAGGCCCTCGCGCCAGGAGGGCTGGCGCGCCGCGGTCGAGGCGAGCCGCCGGTAGAGCCACTCGGTGGTCTCCTCGTAGGCCTGCGCGAAGCAGTCCTCGCGGTCCTCGAAGTGCTTGTAGAAGGTCGCGCGGCTGGTGTTCGCGCGCTCGATCACCTCGCGGACGGAGGTCTGCTCGAAGCCGAGCTCGCCGCTGACGGCGAGCATCGCCGCGAGGATCCGCTCGCGCGGCCGGCGCCGGCCGCCGGGGTCCGGGAAGCCGGGAAAGGGGACGACCTGCGGGCTGTCTCCTGGAGCCGAAAACATAAACCTTTTGTCCAGGTATAGCAGCTTTTAGAAACATCGGCGACTAGAACGTCGCGTTTTCTGTAGAAAAGGGGAGTAGACATCAGATGCATGTTTTGGTACCGTCCCGGCATGGCCGACTCCCGCTCGCTCTCGGAACGCCTCTCCAGGCTTCCGCCCGGGCGGCACCTGATCCCCCCCGATTTCGTCTCGCGCAACCAGCGCGAGCGGATGCTCCTGGCGACCGCCGAGCTGGTCGCCGAGCGCGGCTACCAGAAGACGACGATCGAGCTGATCGCGAAGACTGCCCGCGTCGCCCTGGTCACCTTCTACGAGCACTTCGCCAACAAGGAGGAGTGCTTCCTCGCGGCCTTCGACGAGAGCGTCGCCGCGGCGGGGGAGGTCTTCGCCGAGCTGGTCGACGCCGAGCAGCCCTGGGTCGACCAGATCTCCAGCGGGCTCGAGGTCCTGCTCGAGATGGTCGTGCGCGAGCCGGCGCGGGCGAAGCTCTGCATCGTCGAGGCGCAGGCGGCGGGCGCCGAGTCCCTTGCCCGCTACCAGGCGATGCTGGAGAGCGTCGCGCCGAAGCTGCGCGAGGGGCGCGCGCTCAACCCGCGGGCCGAGCGGCTGCCCGACGGGTTGGAGGTGGCGATCGCCGGCGGCGTGATGTGGCTCGTCCACCAGCGCCTGGTCGCCGGCCGCGCGGACGAGCTGAAGGCGCTGCTGCCGGAGGTGCTGCAGGTGACGCTGACGCCGTACGTGGGAGAGGCGGAGGCGGTGCGCGCGGCGGACGCCGCCCAGGCCCGGGTGGCGGCGTAGTGACCGCGGGAGCCATGTCCTCGAGCGCGGGGGGGCGGGCCGGGCCGATGTGAGCGGCCACCGCCGCAGACGACGCGACCCGGCGCGCGAGAGGATCGCCGCCGCGACCGTCGAGATGGTCGCCGAGCACGGCTTCCAGGCGATCGAGACGGCGTCGGTCTGCGCGCGCGCGCAGGTCAGCGGCGCGCACTTCGACCGCTGCTTCGCCGACCTCGAGGACTGCTTCCTGGCGATCCACGACGAGGCGCTGGAGGAGCTGTGCGAGCGCGTGCGGGCGGTCTCCGCGGAGCGCGAGAGCTGGCACGACCGGCTCTGGGCCGCGGGGACGGCGGCGATGCGCTTCCTGCGGGAGAACCCGGTCCGCGCCCGCTTCCTCGTCGTCTCGGTCAGCGGCTCGGGCGACGGCGCCGCCGGCCGCCGCGACCGCGTCGTCGGGCGGATCGCCGACATCCTCGACGGGGGGCGGGGCGAGGGCGCGGGAGAGGGCGAGCGGCGAAGGTCCCGCTGCACCGCCGAAATCGCCGCCGGCGCCGTCTACAACACGCTCTTCTGCAAGATCGAAGGGGGCGCGGTCGAGCGCGGCGAGGAATTCCTGCCGGAGCTGATCTACCTGGCGACGATGCCCTACCTCGGGCAGCGCGTCGCCGAGGACGAGCTCGCGGTCCAGCCGCTGCGTTAGATAATGCTCGCAGCATGGCGGGGGAGAAAGAGAACGCCTCACCGAGACTGCCGGCCGGCCGTCACGGGCTGCCGCGCGAGTTCGTCGTCCAGAACCAGCGCGAGCGGATCGTCACCGCGCTGGTCGACGTCGTCGCCGAGCGCGGCTACAACGCGACCACGGTCGCCAACATCACCAAGGCCGCGTCGGTCTCGCGGCGCACCTTCTACGAGCACTTCGACGACAAGGAAGCCTGCTTCCTCGCCGCCTACGAGATGGTCGCCGAGCACATCGCCGCCTCGATGCGGGCGGCGGCCGAGGCCTTCGAGGACTGGCCGCAGCAGGTGCGGGCGGCGCTGGCGACGATGCTCGCCTTCCTCGCCGGCGAGCCCGAGCTGGCCCGCCTGATGATGGTCGAGCCGGTCGCCGCGGGGGGCGAGATCGCCGCCCGCCACCGCGCCTCGATGCAGGGCCTGATCGCGATCCTCAAGGCCGGCCGTCCCGAGCACGCGGGCGCGCGCCCGCTGCCCGAGGCGACCGAGGAAGCCCTGGTCGGCGGCATTGTCTCGCTCGTGGTCCGCGAGATCAGCGCCGGCCGCAGCCGGGAGCTGGAGCGGCTGCTGCCCGACCTCGTCGAGCTGACGCTCGCCCCCTACATCGGCGCCGAGCAGGCCGAGCGCCTGGCGCGCTCCTGAAAGTCCTGAGGCGATCCAGAGGCCACCGCGCAAGGACACAGGAAGCGCAGTGTGCTCCGCACATAAGCGACCGAGGACGCCGCGCGGTGGCCTCTGGGCGCCTCAGAAGCCGATCGGGTGGCGGGCTATGTAACCGCGGTTGTCGCGCAGGTCTTCGTGCCAGCGGGGGCCGCTGCCGCGACTGTCGCCGGAGGTGTCCCAGCGGTAGCCGGCGATCACCGCGTAGGCGTGGCCGGGGTTGGCGTAGATGGTGATCCAGCGCCCTTCGCCCGCCATGCCCCAGCGCTCCATCGGGCCGGAGGGCAGCGGGCTGTCGAGGAAGTCGCCGCCGTGCAGGGCGTAGCTGACCGAGCCCGAGCAGTCGTAGCCGCGGTCCCACCAGCGGCCGTGGCCGCCGCCCCAGACGTAGGGCTTGGTGCGGATCCGGTTGGCGAACGCGATCACGCGCTTCACCCGGCCCGGGGCCGATTTGGGCGGGATCAGCATCCCGTTCTTCAGCAGCCGCGCCTTCGGCGTCGGCGTGCACATGTCGACTTCGGCCGGGGTGAGGCCGCCGCCGCCGCAGCCGGCGGAGGCGCCGGCCGGAAGCAGGGCGAGGACCGCAAGCGCGGAAATCGCGATCAACCCTGCCTTGAAATGTGAATGGCTCTTCAGCAAACCGATCTCCTTCGTCGGCCTACGGGGTTAGCTGTCGGGCTGGCGCGAAAAGGAGCCTGCGCCCCCGCCCTATGTGGGCGAGTTAGCCCCGAAAACGTGGTTCCCCCGCTCCCGCGTCGCCTCTGGCAAGCGGGATTCGGCGTTTCGGTTGTTCGGAACGGCGGGCAGTGTAGACGATTGCCCGGCGGGATGCTTACAAGACGCAAACATTTAGTGGCCCTTCGCACTTTCATCCCGGATTCCTTTCGACGGGATCGCTGCTAGCTTGCGCGCCGGGATGGAACTTTCAGGCCGCTCAGCCCTGCTCACCGGCGCCACCGGCGGCCTCGGCCGGGCGATCGCCGCGGCGCTGGCGGCTCGCGGCGCGAAGCTGATCCTCAGCGCCCGCAGCCAGGAGGCGCTGGACGCGCTCGCGGCCGAGCTGCCGGGCGAGGGCCACCGCACGCTCGTCTCCGACCTCGCCGAGCCCGGCGCGGCGGAGAGGCTGGCTGCCGAGGCGGGCGAGGTCGACGTCCTGGTCGCCAACGCGGGCCTGCCGGGCGGCGGCCTGCTCACCGAGCTCACCGGCGAAGACATCAGCCGCGCGCTGCGGGTCAACCTCGAGGCCCCGATACAGCTGGCGCGCTCACTGCAGCCCGCGATGGTCGAGCGCGGCTCCGGCCACATGGTCTTCATCTCCTCGCTCTCGGGCAAGGCCGGCAGCCCGCGCACGTCGATCTACAACGCGACCAAGTTCGGCCTGCGCGGCTTCGTCTTCGGCCTGCGGGCCGACCTCGCCCCCAGGGGGGTCGGCGTCTCCGTGGTCACGCCCGGATTCATCCGCGACGCCGGCATGTTCGCCGAGTCCGGCGCAAAGCCCCCGCCGGGGGTCGGCACGAGCAGCCTCCAGCAGCTCGGCGGCGGTGTGACCAAGGCGATCGAGCGCGACAAGGTCGAGGTCGTGGTCGCGCCGGCGCCGATGCGCCTGATGTCTCATTTCGCGCTGGCGGCCCCCGCGATCGCCGTCCGGGTCCAGAGCGGCGCCGCCGGCCAGAAGCTGTCCAAGGACGTGACGGACGGCCAGTCGCACAAGCGCTGAGTCGCGTACTCGGTCTCGCCGTTGATCCTTCGACGACGAGCCTGGGGCCCGCGGTGACTGGCCCCGCTTCGCGGTGAGCAGCAGCGGCGCCGCGGAGCGCCGGAGGAGCGTCATCGCTTCGCTCATTCCAAGGGACCACGCAGGCGCCGTGGATCCGGATTTCCGCGAATCCCCAAACCGCCGCGGCGGCTCGGCTCGTAGGACCCGGCACACCCCCACCTCGTGCCGCTCGGCGCGGGTCATCCGGAAAGGAATCCCAATGGTCAAGCGCACCCTCCTGCTCGTCGCCTCCGTGCTCGCCCTCGCGCTCGGCGTCGCCGCCTGTGGCGGTGGCGACGATGAGACGACCGGCTCCACGGCGGCCACCGAAGAGAAGGCCTCGGCGGCCACCGAAGAGAACGTCGTCGCCGTCGCGCAGCAGACGCCCGACCTCTCGACCCTGGTCAAGGCGGTGAGCGCCGCGGGCCTGGTCGAAACGCTCGAAGAACCCGGCCCCTACACCGTGTTCGCGCCGACCAACAAGGCCTTCGAAGCGCTGGGCGGCACCCTCGACACGCTGCTGGAACCGCAGAACAAGGCCGAACTGGCCGAAATCCTGACCTACCACGTGGTGCCGGGGGAGTTGACGTCCTCCGAACTGAGCGACGGCCAGAAGCTGAAGACCGTCCAGGGCGACACGCTGGAGGTGCGGATCGCCGGCGGCGAGGTGACGGTCAACGGCGCCAAGGTGGCCACCCCCGACGTCGAAGCCTCCAACGGCGTCGTCCACGTGATCGACGAAGTCCTGATCCCACCCCAGGGCTGAGCAGCGAACCGAGCGCGGGGCGGCATCGTCGGCGTAGCTCTTCCTGGGCCTCGCCTGACTCGCCGCCTCGCCTAGGATGGGCCTGTGACCGCGCTCGACTCCTTCGGCGCCCGTTCGACGCTTGACGTCGGCGGCCGCTCCTATGAGGTCTTCAGGCTCGACGCGCTGCAGGAGCGCTTCGACGTCGCGCGGCTGCCCTACTCGATCAAGGTGCTGCTGGAGAACGTGCTGCGGCTCGAGGACGGGGTCTCGGCGACGCGGGGGGACGTCGAGGCGATCGCGAGCTGGGACGCCGGGGCCGCGCCCAGCGCCGAGATCCCCTACCAGCCGGCGCGGGTGCTGATGCAGGACTTCACCGGCGTGCCGGCGGTCGTCGACCTGGCGGCGATGCGCGACGCGATGGCGGAGATCGGCGGCGACCCGGAGAAGATCAACCCGCTGGTCGACGTCGACCTGGTGATCGACCACTCGGTGCAGGTCGACGCCTTCGGCAACGAGCGCGCCTTCGCGGTCAACGCCGAGCGCGAGTTCGAGCGCAACCGCGAGCGCTACTCGTTCCTCAAGTGGGGGCGCGAGGCATTCGACAACTTCAGCGTCGTGCCGCCGGCGACCGGGATCTGCCACCAGGTCAACCTCGAGCACATCTCCCAGGTCGTCTACACCCGTCCCCCCGACCGCGGTCGTCATTCCAACCGGACGGCGGATGAAATGACGACCGCGCAGGCGTACCCGGACACGCTGGTCGGCACCGACTCGCACACGACGATGGTCAACGGCCTCGGCGTGCTCGGCTGGGGGGTCGGCGGGATCGAGGCCGAGGCGGCGATGCTGGGCCAGCCGGTCTCGATGCTGCTGCCGCAGGTGGTCGGCTTCAAGCTCGACGGCGAGCTGCCCGAGGGGGCGACCGCCACCGACCTGGTGCTGACGGTGACCGAGATGCTGCGCGAGCACGGCGTCGTCTCGAAGTTCGTCGAGTTCTTCGGCCCGGGCCTGGCGACGCTCGGTCTCGCCGACCGGGCGACGATCGGCAACATGTCGCCGGAGTTCGGCTCGACCTGCGCGATCTTCCCGATCGACGCCGAGACGCTGCGCTACCTGGAGCTGACCGGGCGCCCGACCGAGACGCTGGAGCTGGTCGACGCCTACGCCCGCGAGCAGGGGATGTTCCACCACGCCTCCAGCCCGGACCCGGTCTTCTCGGCGACGCTGGAGCTCGACCTGCGCGAGGTCGAGCCGAGCATCGCCGGGCCGAAACGCCCGCAGGACCGCGTGCCGCTGCTCGCGGCGAAGGAGGCCTTCCTCGAGGCGATGGACGAGTTCGACCCCGAGGCGGCTGAGCAGATGGGCAACGGCGTCGACGAGGCGAGCGAAGAGTCCTTCCCCGCCTCGGACCCGCCCGCCGAGGACAGCGAAGACGAGCGCGGCCGGCCGCGGCCGGCGCTGAGCGGCGCGCCGGCGGCGACGATCGGGCGCGGCAGCGAGGACGCGACCAGGGTGACGCTCGAGGACGGCACGACGGTGGAGCTCGACCACGGCCGCGTCGTGATCGCCGCGATCACCTCGTGCACCAACACCTCGAACCCCTCGGTGATGATCGGCGCCGGCCTGCTGGCCCGCAACGCGGTGCAGCGCGGGCTCGCGCGCAAGCCCTGGGTGAAGACCTCGCTCGCGCCGGGCTCCACCGTGGTCACCGACTACCTCGAGCGCGCCGGCCTGACCGAGTACCTGGACGCGCTGCAGTTCAACCTGGTCGGCTACGGCTGCACCACCTGCATCGGCAACTCCGGGCCGCTGCCGCCGGAGATCTCCGCCGCGGTCGAGAAGAACGACCTCGCGGTCTGCTCGGTGCTCTCCGGCAACCGCAACTTCGAGGGCCGCATCAACCAGGACGTGAAGGCGAACTACCTGGCCAGCCCGCCGCTGGTCGTCGCCTACGCGCTCGCCGGCCGCATGGACCTCGACCTGACGAGCGAGCCGTTGGGCGAGGGCTCGGATGGCGAGCCGGTCTACCTGCGCGACATCTGGCCCGACCCGGCCGAGGTGAAGGAGCTGATCGGCCGCTCGATCGCCTCGGAGATGTTCACCCGCAACTACGGCGGCGTGCTCGAGGGCGACGAGACCTGGAAGGCGGTCGAGGTGCCGGAGGGCGACCGTTACACCTGGCCCGACTCGACCTACGTGCGACGGCCGTCCTTCTTCGACGGGATGCCGGCCGAGCCGCCGCCGGTCGAGCCGATCGGCGGCGCCCGCGTGCTCGCCCTGCTCGGCGACTCGATCACCACCGACCACATCTCGCCCGCGGGCGCGATCAAGAAGGCGAGCCCGGCCGGCGAGTGGCTGATCGAGCAGGGCGTCGAGCCGCGCGACTTCAACTCCTACGGCTCGCGCCGCGGCAACCACGAGGTGATGATCCGCGGCACCTTCGCCAACATCCGCCTGCGCAACCTGCTGGTCGAGCGCGCCGGCGGCCACACGCGCCACTTCCCCGACGGCGAGGAGACGACGATCTTCGATGCGGCGATGACCTACGCCTCCGAAGGCGTGCCGCTGGTCGTCCTCGCCGGCAAGGAGTACGGATCGGGCTCCTCGCGCGACTGGGCCGCCAAGGGCACCAAGCTGCTCGGCGTGCGCGCCGTGATCGCCGAGTCCTTCGAGCGCATCCACCGCTCGAACCTCATAGGCATGGGCGTCCTCCCCCTCCAGTTCCCCGACGGCGAGTCGATCTCCTCGCTCGGCCTGACCGGCGAGGAGGTCATCGACATCGGCGACCTGAAAGAAGGCAATGCGAAGATCGTCGCCGTAAAGGCCGGCGAGGTCGAATTCGAGGCGACGGTAAGACTGGATACGCCAAATGAGGTCACGTATTTCCAGAACGGCGGCATTCTGCAGACCGTCCTGCGCAAGCTCAAATAGACATGCGGCGCAGGAGGGCCGCGGGAGGCAGGGGGTCCGCGCGACCCTCACTGCACCTATGCGTCGGTAGCCAGGGAGGGATGCCGACGCGCCTGTTCTCTCGAACGGGACTGTTCGAGATGAACAGTCACTGACTACCTATAGCGCCTGCGCGTCCCAGAATCAAGGTGTCTTGAGCGAAACTACGGGGTTTCTGGGAGTTTTTGCGGGGAATCACGGACCCCGATGCCCCATCCGCGCCGCTCGATCAGCTCGATCCCGATCACGCTGCCGACCGGCCCGACCGGCGTCAACGTCGCCGCCAAGAGGGTGTAGGGCGCCTCCCGTTTGCCGCAGGCGACCCAGATCAGGATGCACAGGGCGACAAAGCCAAGCCCATGCGCCCAGCCAAAGATCATCGTCTCGGCTTCGAATCCCGGCAGCAGCCAGAAGGCGATCAGCGCCGCGAAGATCGCCAGCTCGATGTAGGAGATCAGCTTCACGCGGGCGAACAGCGGCCCGGGGACCGGCCTGCGCATCAGGCGCCGGGGGTGAGCGCGGTGAGCACAATTCGCTCCTGCTCTCTGGCGTGGGCGACCGAGTAGCCCTCGCCGGGGCTGGCGCGCGTCGGCCGGCCGACGTAGCCGAGCTCGACGCCGTCCGGCAGCAGGTCGGGCAGGCGCCGCGACATCACCTTCCAGCAGCCCATGTTGCGCGGCTCCTCCTGCGTCCAGACGATCTCCTTCAGGTTCGGGTAGGAGGCGATCAGCTCGCTCAGCTGCTGCTTGGCGAAGGGGTAGAGCAGCTCGACCCGGGCGAGCGCGACGTTCTCGGCCGCCGCGCGCCGCTCGCTGGCGTCGATGTCCCAGTAGACCTTGCCGGTGCAGAGCACCAGGCGCTCGACCTTCTCGCGCCGCTCGCCCGCCGCCGGGTCGTCGAGGATGAAGCGGAACTCGCCCTTCGTCAGCTCCTCGACCGTCGCCGCTGCGCGGTCCAGCCGCAGCAGCCCCTTCGGCGTGAAGACGATCAGCGGCCGCGGCTTGCGGATCAGCGCCTGGCGGCGCAGCAGGTGGAAGTACTGGGCCGCGTTGCTGGGGTTGGCGATGCGGATGTTGCCCTCCGCGGCGAGCGCCAGGAAGCGCTCCATGCGGGCGCTGGAGTGCTCGGGCCCCGAGCCCTCGTAGCCGTGCGGCAGCAGCATCGTCAGCCGGCTCGTCTGCCCCCACTTGGCCTCGCCGGAGGCGATGAAGCTGTCGACGATCACCTGCCCGGCGTTGGCGAAGTCGCCGAACTGCGCCTCCCAGAGGACGAGCGCGCTCGGCGTCGCCGCCGAGTAGCCGTACTCGAAGCCCAGGCAGGCGGTCTCCGAGAGCGGGCTGTTGTAGAGCTCGAACGGCGCCGTGGCGGCGGCGAGGTTCTGGATCGGGCTGTAGGGCAGGCCGGTCTTCTCGTCGTGCAGAACGAGGTGGCGGTGGGAGAAGGTGCCGCGCTCGGTGTCCTGCCCGGTGAGCCGGATGTGCACGCCCTCGGTCAGCAGCGAGGCGAAGGCGAGCGCCTCGGCGTGGCCGAAGTCGATCCCCTCGGGCAGGCCGTCGCCGCGGGCGCCGAGCGGCTTGCGCAGCTTGCGGTGGATCGTGAAGCTCTCCGGCACCTCGAGCAGCGCCTCGTTCAGCTCGCCGAGCCGCTCGGCGGCGACCGCGGTGTCGACCGGGGGGCTGGCGCTGCGGTCGAGTTCGCCGGTGCTCGACGTGGTGACCGTGGGGTCTTCGTATTCGCCCAGCTCCATCTTGCGGCGCAGGTCCTTGAGCGCCGCCGACATCTCCTCGTGGCGCTCGGAGTGCAGCCGCTCGACCTCCTCGCGCTCGACCGTCCCCTCGTCGACCAGCTTCTCGGCGTAGATCTCGGAGACCGGCGGGTGAGCCTTGATCCTCGCCGCGATCGCCGGCTGCGTGTAGGCGGGCTCGTCGGTCTCGTTGTGCCCGTAGCGGCGGTAGCCGATCACGTCGATCACGATGTCGCGCTGCCAGCGCTCGCGGTAGGCCATCGCCAGGCGGATCGCCGCCGAGCAGGCCTCGACGTCGTCGGCGTTGACGTGGACGATCGGGATGTTGAAGCCCTTCGCCATGTCGGCGGCGTAGGGGGTCGAGCGGGCGTCCTCGGGGTCGGTCGTGAAGCCCACCTGGTTGTCCTGGATGATGTGGATCGTGCCGCCGGTCGTGTAGCCGCGCAGCGCCCCCAGGTTGAGCGTCTCGGCGACCACGCCCTGGCCGGGGAAGGCGGCGTCGCCGTGCAGCAGCACGGGCACCGCCTGCCGCGGCCTGTGCTCGAGCTTCGCGCCCTCGATCTCCGACTGCACGAAGCGGGTCGCCCCCTCGACCACGGGGTCGACGAACTCGAGGTGGCTGGGGTTGGGATAGAGGCGCACGGCGACCCGCTCGCCCTCGTGGGTCTCGTAGGTCCCGGCGTGGCCGTAGTGGTACTTGACGTCGCCGGTGCCGCCGTGCGGGATCGCCGCGACGGCCTTGACCAGTTCGATCTGCTTGGCGCCCTCGAACTCGGCGAGGATCGACTCGACCGAGCGGCCGAGGTTGTGGGCGAGCACGCTGAGCCGGCCGCGGTGGGCCATCCCGAAGACGACCTGCTCGGCGCCGGAGCGGCCGGCCAGGGTGACCAGCTCGTCGAGCATCGGCACCACCGTGTCGAGTCCCTCGACCGAGAAGATCTTCTGGCCCAGATACGCCTTCTCGATGAAGCGCTCGAACTCGAAGACGTCGATCAGGCGTCCGAGCAGGCGCCGCTTCTCCTCGTCGGAGAGCGGCTGGCGGTGGGCGCCGGTCTCGACCATCTCCTGCAGCCAGGTGCGCTGCTGGTGGGAGGAGAGGTGCTCGAACTGGTAGGCGATCGTGCCGCAGTAGGCCTCGCGCATCCGCGGCAGCACGTCGAGCAGGGTCTCGCCGGGGACGCCGATGTGCAGGATCGAGGCCGGCACGCGCGCCATCAGCTCCGGCGTCAGGTTGAGGTTCTCGGGCTGGATCGCCGGGTCGCCCTTCGGCTCGGAGCCGAGCGGATCGAGGCGGGCGGCGAGGTGGCCGTGGGTGCGGTAGCCCTTGAGCAGCGAGGTCGCCGCCTGCACGGCGCCCAGCAGCTCCTCGTCGGTGCCGGCGGGACTGGCCGCCTGGGGGGTGGCGCCGAGCGGCGGCGCCGAGGCCGAGGTGGGATGGGCGGCGGCGAGCGGCGCCGCGTCGACGCCGAGGTCGGCGGCGACGCCCTCGTAGAAGCCGTCCTCGCCTTCCAGCAGCTGCTCGATGCGGCGCAGGAAGGAGCCCGACTCGGCGCCCTGGATCACCCGGTGGTCGTAGGTCGAGGTCAGCGTCATGACTTTCGAGACGCCGAGCCGGCGCAGCCGGTCGTCGGTGGCGTGCGACCACTCGGGCGGGTAGGCGATCGCGCCGGCGGCGACGATCGCGCTCTGGCCCTTCATCAGGCGGGGGACCGAGGCGACGGTGCCGATCCCGCCCGGGTTGGTCAGCGAGATGTTGGTGCCCTGGAAGTCGTCCGCGGTCAGCTTGTTCTCGCGCGTCTTCGTGATCAGTTCCTCGTAGTGGGAGTGGAAGGCGGCGAAGTCGAGCCCGTCGGCCCCCTTGATCGCCGGCACCATCAGGCTGCGCGAGCCGTCCTTGCGCTCGACGTCGACCGCGATGCCGAGGTTGACCGGCCCGTTCTCGATCGCGAACGGCTTGCCGTCGCGCTGCTCGAAGCTGCGCGCCATCACCGGCCACTCCTTCGCCGCCCGCACGATCGCCCAGGCGATCAGGTGCGTGAACGAGACCTTCAGCCCCCGTTCCTTCAGCTGCCCGTTGAGCGCCTTGCGCTTCGCGTCCAGCGTGTCGACGGCGATCGTGCGGAACGAGGTCGCCGTCGGCACCTCGCGGCTCTCGCCCATCGCCTGCGCCAGCATCGCGGCGGGCCCCCTGAGCTGCTTGGCCTCGCCGGCGAGGATCGCGCTCGCTCCATTCCCTCCGTCGGCAGCCGCAAGCACATCGTCCTTGGTCACCTTGGCCCCCGGACCGCTGCCGTTCACGGCGGCCAGGTCCACTCCAGCCTCCTCAGCGACGCGGCGGGCGACGGGCGTGGCCCGAACGTCGGCCGCCCCGTTCCCGCCGGCCCCATCCGCGGGTGGCGTGGGGGAGGGGGGGGTCGAGGACGGACCGTGGCCCGCCCGCAGCGCCCCCCCCTCCCCCGCGACAGGACCCGCGGCTGAAACGTCAGAACCCTCGCCCGTCCCTCGACCACCACCGTCGTCCTCGCCGGGCTCCATCTCGGCCAGCGGCGCGCCCACCGGCACCTCGTCGTCCACCTGCGCCACGAGCTTCACGATCACGCCCGAGGCCGGCGCCGGCACCTCCGCGTCGACCTTGTCCGTCGACACCTCGACCACCGTGTCGCCCTCGTTGACGAAGTCGCCCTCGGCGACGTGCCACTCTAGGACGATGCCCTCGGTCACGGACTCGCCCATCTCGGGCATCTCGATCTGGACGGTGGCCGTTTGCGCCATCTGTCGAATGAGTGTATGAAAGAGCGATGAACTACTTCGTCACCGGAGCCACCGGATTCATCGGCCGCAACCTCGTCGCCCGCCTGCTGCAGCGCGAGGGCACCGTCTACGCATTGGTACGCGCCGGATCGCGGGGGCGCCTGGAGGAGCTGCGCACCGCCTGGGGAGCCGACGGGGCGCGGGTCGTGCCGATCGCCGGCGACCTCGCTCAGCCCGGCCTCGGGGTCTCCGAGGAGGACCTGGTCACGCTGCGCGGCGAGGTCGACCACTTCTTCCACCTGGCGGCGATCTACGACATGGCGGCGGGCGCCGAGGCTCAGGAGGTCGCCAACGTCGAGGGCACCCGCCACGCGGTCGAACTGGCCGGGACGATCGAGGCCGGCTGCTTCCACCAGGTCAGCTCGATCGCCGCCGCCGGCCTCTACAGGGGCACCTGGACCGAGGACATGTTCGAGCAGGCCGAGCACCTCGACACCCACCCGTACTTCCGCACCAAGCACGAGTCGGAGCGCATCGTGCGCGAGGAATGCCGCCGGCCCTGGCGCGTCTACCGGCCGGGGATCGTCGTCGGCGACTCGCGCACCGGCGAGATCGACAAGGTCGACGGCCCCTACTACATGTTCAAGCTGCTGCAGCAGCTGCGGCGCGTGCTGCCCGCCTGGCTGCCGACGGTCGGGATCGAGGGGGGCGAGATCAACATCGTCCCGGTCGACTTCGTCGCCGCGGCGATCGACCACATCGCCCACGAGCCGGGGCTCGACGGGCAGGCGTTCAGCCTCACCGACCCGAAGCCGAAGACCGCGGGCGAGGTGCTCAACCTGTTCGCCCGCGCCGCCGACGCGCCGCAGGCCGCCGTGCAGCTCGACTCGGGGCTGACCGACCCGGTGGCCGGCCTCGCCCGCACCGGGCTGCGCTTCTTCCCGCCCGGCAAGCGGGCGATGAAGCTGGCGCTCGACCGCGCCGGCATCCCCGCCGGGGTGCTCAACTACGTCAACTACCCGACCCGCTTCGACTCGACCCGGACGCAGGAGGCGCTCGCCGGGTCGGGGATCGAGGTCCCGCCGCTGGAGACCTACGCCGACCGGGTCTGGGACTACTGGGAGCGCAACCTCGACCCCGACCTGTTCAAGGACCGCACGCTCTCGGCAGCGGTGCGGGGCAAGGTCGTGCTGATCACCGGCGCCTCCTCGGGCATCGGCAAGGCGACCGCGGTCAAGGTGGCGGACGCCGGGGCGACCGTGCTGCTGGTGGCGCGCTCGCTCGACAAGCTCGAGGAGACCAAGGGGGAGATCGAGCGCGCCGGCGGCGTCGCCCACATCCACCGCTGCGACATGTCCGACGCCGAGGACGTCGAACGGATGGCGGAGGAGGTGCTCGCCTACCACGGCCAGGTCGACATCCTGGTCAACAACGCGGGCCGCTCGATCCGCCGCTCGGTCAAGCTCGCCTACGAACGCTTCCACGACTACGAGCGCACCATGCAGATCAACTACTTCGGCGCGCTGAAGCTGATTCTGACGCTGCTGCCCTCGATGCAGACGCGCAAGTCGGGCCACATCATCAACATCAGCTCGATCGGCGCGCAGACCAACCCGCCGCGCTTCTCCGCCTACGTCGCCTCGAAGTCGGCGCTGGACGCGTTCAGCCGCGTGATCGCCTCCGAGGTCATCGACGACGGCGTCGACATCACGACGATCTACATGCCGCTGGTGCGCACGCCGATGATCGCGCCGACGCGGATGTACGACATGTTCCCGGCGATCACGCCCGAGGAGGCGGCGGAGATGATCGCGGGGGCGATGATCGGCAGGCCGAAGAAGGTGGCGACCCGGATGGGCACCTTCGGCGAGGTCCTCTACGCGGTCGCCCCGACCGTCAGCGACAAAATCCTCAACACCGCGTACAAACTGTTCCCGGAGTCGCAGGCGGCCAAGGGGAAGACGGAGGAGGCGCCCGATCGCGCCCCGACCACCGAGGCGGTGGCCTTCGCGCACCTGATGAAAGGCGTGCACTGGTAGCCACGGCGGGCGGGAGTCGCCCCGATGTTGCTGCATTTTCCCCACCATCGCCGGGAAAAGGCAGCAATCGATCCGGCGACCCTACGATGGCGGGCGATGAGCACGCGCAGGCTCAAGCACTGGGGGTGGGGGTATGAGGATCAGGCGCCCTCTCGGAAGGAGCTGGAGGAGGCTGCTGCCGGGCTCCGGGCTCGATTCGGCTTCGGTGGTGAGCTCGAGGAGCCTGTTCCGCTCGATCGGGTGGAGGTGCGCGAGCCGCGGCTGAGGAAGCCGGAGGGGATGGGGGATCTCTTTACGGACGAGAAGTACGAGCGCGTCAGCCGCGCGCTCGGCAAGGCCTACCGGGACGTCGTGCGGGGGTTTCGGGGGGAGTTCGAGAACCCGCCGGATCTGGTCGCTCTGCCGAGGGACGAGTCGGAGATCGAGGCGGTGCTGTCTTGGTGCGAGGCCGAGGGGGCCGCGGTGATCCCGTTCGGCGGCGGGACGAGCGTCGTCGGCGGGGTCGAGGGGCGGCTGGGGGAGCGGCCGTTCGTGACGCTCGACCTGCGGCGGCTCGACCGGGTGCTGGAGGTCGACGCGAAGTCGCTGGCTGCGCGGATCCAGGCCGGGGCGACCGGGCCGGGGCTGGAGGAGCAGCTGCGCGAGCACGGCCTGACCCTGCGCCACTTCCCGCAGTCGTTCGAGTACTCGACCCTGGGCGGCTGGATCGCGACCCGGGCCGGCGGCCACTTCGCCACCCTCCACACGCACATCGACGACCTGGTCGAGTCGGTGCGGGCGCTGACGCCGCGCGGGCTGTGGGAGAGCCGGCGGCTGCCGGGCTCGGGCGCCGGCCCCTCGCCGGACCGGGCGCTGCTCGGCTCCGAGGGGGTCCTCGGGGTGATCGGCGAGGCCTGGATGCGCGTCCGTCCGCGGCCCGAGTTCAAGTCCTCCTGCGGGGTCGAGTTCGACGACTTCCTCGCCGCCGCCGCGGCGGTGCGCGAGATCTCCCAGTCGGGCCTGTACCCGAGCAACTGCCGCCTGCTCGACGCGACCGAGGCCGGCATGACCGGCGCCGGCTCGGGCGAGCGGAGCCTGCTCGTGCTCGGCTTCGAGTCGGCGCATCACCCTGTGGACGGCGCCATGGACACGGCCCTGGCCATCGCCCGAGCGCACGGCGGCCGGCATCAGCCGCCGACGGGCCGAAATGTCCGCCCCGAGCGGACGAATAGGCCCGTCGGCGGGGAGGAGGGGGGTGCCGTGGGAACCTGGCGCGCCGCCTTCCTCCTGGCGCCCTACCTGCGCGACACGTTCGTCGCCTGCGGGGTGCTCTCGGAGACCTTCGAGACGGCGGTCACCTGGGATCGCTTCGAGCGGTTCCACGCGACGACGATGGAGGCGGTGCGCCGCAAGGTGGCCGAGGTCTGCGACGCGCCGGCCGACGGCCCCGGCTCGCCGCGCGTCAGCTGCCGCTTCACCCACGTCTACCCGGACGGCCCGGCGCCCTACTTCACCGTGATGGCGCCGGCGGTGCGCGGCGGCGAGGTCGAGCAGTGGGACGAGATCAAGGCCGCCGCGTCGGAGGCCGTGATCGAGGGCGGCGGCACGATCACCCACCACCACGCGGTCGGCCGCGACCACCGGCCCTGGTACGACCGCCAGCGGCCAGGGCCGTTCGCCGCCGGGCTGCGGGCGGCAAAGAAGGAGTTGGACCCGGCTTCCATCCTCAACCCGGGCGTCTTGATCGACCCGTAGTCAGCGCGAGGGGAGGGGCAGGGGGTGTCCCTCCGTCTTGCTGGATTTTTCGCCCGCTGAGCCCGCGCCACTCGCCGAGTTTGGTGCGCGAAAAATTAACGCCGCTGCGCTGGAGGGACACCCCCTGCCCCTCCTTGATGTTCAGGGCTTACAGGTCCCTTACAAGGGCCTGACGGCAGTCGTACCTCCGGATCCGAGGATCAGCTTGTCCGATTCACTCGAACTGGAGGTTTCAGATGTTCAAGTCAGTAGCGGGACGGGCGCGGGCCGTCGTGACGACGGGGTTGATCGCCGCCCTCGTGGTCGCCGGGCTCGCTGTGGCCCAAGGCGGCAACGGCGGCGGCAAGTCCGGCCATCGAAAGGCCCACAGCGGCAAACGGATGCCGCCGCCCCCGGGGGGTCCGCTGGGCAAAGTCGGCAAGGACCTGACCTACGGCCAGCTGCACGTGCAGCGCGAAGGCAAGGCGGAGACGATCCGGATCGACGCCGGCGAAGTCGTCTCGACCAGCGAGAGCTCGATCACCGTGAAGGAGAACGACGGCAACGAAGTGACGGTCTCGGTCGACGGCGAAACCAAGGTGCTCGCCGGCCCCGGCAAGCGGGGCGCCTCGGTCACCGACCTCGAGGCGGGTCAGCACGTGATCGTCTGCGGGCCCGAAGGGGAGGCCGCGAAGACGGTCGCGGTCCCGCCCAAGCGGGGCGGGATGCCGCGCGGTCAGCACGGATCCCGGCAGGGCGGCCCGCAGGGACAGATGCCGCCTCCGCCCGCCGGTGGGCAGTTCGGCGGGCCGGAAGGTGGACCGGGCCAGATGCAAGGCTAGCCCCGTGAACCAGGGCTCGTCCTCGACCTCGAAGGGCTCGATTCTCGTCGTCGAGGACGAGCAGGCGATCGCCGATCTCGTTCGTGCCTACCTCAGGCGCGACGGGTTCGGCGTCGTCTGGGCCCGCAGCGGCGAGCAGGCGCTGGAGGAGCTGGCCCGCCACCCGGTCCGCCTGGTCGTGCTCGACATCGGCCTGCCGGGCATCGACGGCTTCGAGGTCTGCCGCCGGCTGCGCGCCCGCACGAGCGTGCCGATCCTGATCCTCAGCGCCCGCGACGACGAGGTCGACCGCGTGTCCGGCCTCGAAGCGGGCGCCGACGACTACGTCACCAAGCCGTTCTCGCCGCGCGAGCTGGTCGCCCGGGTGAAGGCGATCCTGCGCCGCGCCGGCAGCGGCGAGGCCGGCGACGGCGACGGCGGGCCGCTGCTCTCCGGCGACGTCGCCCTCGACCGCGCCGCCCGCACGGTCACCGTGGCGGGTGAGCCGGTCGAGCTGACCGGGCGCGAGTTCGACCTGCTCGCGGCGCTGCTCTCCCACCCGGGCGTCGTGCTCAGCCGCGACCGTCTGCTCGAGCTGGTCTGGGGCGGCGAGTTCCCGGGCGGCACGCGCACCGTCGACGTCCACGTCGCGCAGCTGCGCGCCAAGCTCGCCCGGCCGGACCTGGTGCGGACCGTGCGCGGCGCCGGCTACAAGGCCGTGCCGTGACCCGCTCGCTGCGGGCGCGGCTGTTCGTCGCGATCCTCGGCGCCGTGCTGCTGGCGGTCGGCGCCTCGCTGGCGCTCGGCATCGTGCTCACCCGCGAGGCGGTGCAGGAAACGATCGGCAAGGACGCCGAACAGCGCCGCCAGCGCCAGCGCGAATCCCCCCTGCCGCCGCCGCCACGGGCGCAACGGCCACCACCGCCGCCGGCGGTGAACGTGCTCGGCGGCGACTTCCGCCGTTACCTGGGCGCCCTGCTGATCGCGGGCGGGGCGGGGGCGCTGCTCGCCGCCGCGGTCGCGGCGCTGCTGGCGCGGCGGATGACGCGCCCGCTGCGCCAGCTCGGCGCGGCGGCGGGCGAGCTGGCCGAGGGGCGCCGCCCGCAGGCCGTCTCCGGCGACGGCTCGGAGGAGCTCGACGACCTCGCCGACTCCTTCAACCGGATGGCGGGGCAGCTGGCGCTCGCCCGCGACGCCGAGCGCGCCGTGCTGCTCTCGGTCTCGCACGACCTGCGCACGCCGCTGACCTCGATCCGCGGCTACGCCGAGGGGATCGAGGACGGCACCGTGGAGCCGCGCGACGCCGCCGCGGTCGTCGCCCGCGAGGCGGACCGGCTCGAGCGCCTGGTCGGCGACCTGCTCGCGCTCGCCCGCCTGCGCCAGGGGGCGCTCGAGGTGCGCAGCGAGCCGGTCGACCTCGCCGCCGTCGCCCGCGAGGCCGAGGAACGGCTGCGGCCCGGCGCCGCCGAGGCGGGCGTGACGGTGGCGGTGCGGGCGAGCGGGCCGGCGGCGGCGCGGGCCGACCACGGCCGCGCCCTGCAGGTCGTCTCCAACCTGCTCGAGAACGCGATCCGCGTCAGCCCGCCGGGCGGCGCGGTGACGGTCGAGGCGCGGCCCGGCGAGATCCGCGTGGCCGACCAGGGCCCGGGCATCCCCGCGGAGGAGATCCCGCGCGCCTTCGAGCGCTTCCACCTGCGCGCCGTCGCCGGGCGTGGCTCGCCCGAGGGCGCCGGGCTCGGCCTGGCGATCGTGCGCGAGCTGAGCGAGGCGATGGGCGGCTCCGTCGCGGTCGAGAATCTCCCCTCGCAGGGCGCCTGCTTCACCATTCGTCTCCCCACCTGATCGCTACCCTCCCGCGACGACCCAGATGGACACGATCACCTCAGAGCATCCGACGATCCCAGCCGGCGCCGAGCCGGTCGTCCCGCGGCGCTCGCCCGCGCGGGCGGCGCTGAAGACCGCGCGCCCGCAGGAGTGGATCAAGAACCTCTTCGTCTTCGCCGGGCTGCTGTTCTCCGGCAAGTTCAACCAGTCGCACGAGGTGCTCGAGGCGCTGCTCACCTTCGTCGCCTTCTGCGCGATCTCCAGCGCCGGCTACTACGTCAACGACCTGCTCGACGTCGAGCTCGACCGCAAGCACCCGAAGAAGCGCTTCCGGCCGCTGGCGGCGGGCGAGCTCTCGCAGGGCGCCGCGATCGCGATCGCCCCGGCGCTCGCCGCGGCGGCGATCGCGCTCGGCTTCGCCGCGGTCAACTGGCAGGTCGGCCTGATGGTCGTCGGCTACGGGCTCGCCCAGATGGCCTACAGCCTCGGGCTGAAGCAGGTCGTGATCGTCGACGTGATGACCCTCTCCGGCCTCTTCATCCTGCGCGTCGCCGCCGGCGCCAGCGCGGTCGAAGCGCACGCCTCCGAATGGCTGCTGCTGTGCACCGGCATGCTCGCCCTCTTCCTCGGCTTCACCAAGCGCCGCCAGGAGGCGGTCTCCGAGCTGCACGAAGGCGCCAGCAGCCGCCCGGTGCTGGAGCACTACTCGCTGCCCTTCCTCGACCAGATGGTCGCCCTGGTCACCACCGGCACCGTGATCAGCTACTCGATCTACGCCGTCGACTCGCCGATCGTCGGCAACAAGATGATGTGGACGATCCCGCCGGTCGTCTACGTCATCTTCCGCTACCTCTACCTGATCTACGACCGCGCCGACGACCGCTCGATCGCCTCGATGGTCTCGCGGGACAGGGGGATGGTCGCCGGCGGCGCCGCCTGGGTGATCGTCGCCTTCGCCCTGCTCTACGTCTTCAAGTGAGCCGCGTCCACCTGAAGCGGCGCCTGGTCGCCGCCGGCGTCGTGCTCGTGGCGCTGTTCGCGCCGCTGTGGATCATCTCGGCCTCGGCGTCGAAGAAGCTGCGCTCGGCGCGGATGAGCAGCGGCGTGCGCAGCCTGCTGCTCGGCGAGCGCGCGGCGGAAGCGGTGCGGGAGCAGGACCGCGCGGTCGAGCGGCTGCTGAAGACGACGCCCAGCGTGCGCGAGCTGCCGGCGGCGGGGCGCGAGGTGGCGCTGACCTTCGACGACGGCCCGAGCGCCTACAGCGAGGAAGTCATCGACATCCTGGTGGCCCACCGCGCCCCCGCCACCTTCTTCCCGATCGGCCTGGCGATCGAAGAACACCCGGAGACGATCCGCCGCGAGGCGCGCGACGGCTTCGCGATCGGCGACCACACCGTCCACCATCCGCGCATGTCCGAGCTCTCGCCGGCCGACCAGGCGGCCGAAGTCCTCGGCCAGGCGGCGGACCTGCGGCGCAGCGGCGCCCCCGCCCCGAACCTCTTCCGGCCGCCCTTCGGCCTCTACGACGAAGCGACGCTGAAGCTGCTGCGCCGCCAGGGCATGCTGATGGTCCTCTGGACCGTGGAGACCGACGACTACGAGCTGCCGGGCCACGAAGCGATCGAACGCCATGTGCTCGAAGCCGTCCGCCCCGGCGCGATCGTGCTGATGCACGACGGCGGCGGCGACCGCTCCGAGACCGTCGCCGCCCTCCCCGGGATCATCCGCACCCTGCGCGACCGCGGCTACGACCTGGTCACAGTCCCGCAGCTCGTGCTCGACGCCTCGCGCGCCGGCTCGTCTAACTGACCGGCAGGTCGGAGAGCAGCTCGGTCCTGCCGCCGCGCTCGAACTGCAGGTCGATCGTCTCGTTCTTGCGGTAGGTGCCGAAGAGGCCGAGGTACATCGCCAGCCAGCGGCCGGTGCCGACCTTCTCCTTGACGATCTCGCGGGTGAAGACGATCTCGCCCGCGCGCAGCTCGTAGTCGTCGCCCTCGCGCTGCTGCACGCCGTTGACGAAGACGACGTAGGGCGCTTCGGCGCCGGCCGGCAGCTTCACCCGCCGCCCGGCCGCGTAGCTGCCCTTGGGGATCTCTGTCTCGCTCATCGGATCGCGTGGTTCCTTTTTCGCCTATATGGAGAGGAGGGAACCACGCACGTTATTCGAGCGACTCGCGCACCGCGTCGAACGGCGTGTCGTAGTCGGTCGGGTCGAGCTCCTCGCGCCGCACCCCGCCGCGGAACGGCACGAACGTTCCGTCCCCCCGCACGTCGACCCCGGCGACGACCCTGCGCGGCCAGCGCCCCCCGCTGATCTGCAACCGCGCGTGAACCTGATCGGCGGGCGAGAACTCGCGCAGCGCCGAGACCGGCCGAGCCGGCCCCTCCGCCCGGATCGCCAAAGCCCTCTCCCTCATAGCCGCTACGGCCTCATCCAGCTCCCCAAAGCTCTCATGAGACACGTCGGACCCGTGCCGAACCGTGAGCTTCCATTTCATGTCGGGAGCGTAGGCCTGTTAGGAGGCGCCGGGGGTGTGTCCCAGGGCGCGGCGTTAATTTTCCGCTTGACAGTCAGCGAGTGCCGCAGTGTCAGCGGGCGGAAAATCCAGCGCCCTGGGACACACCCCCGGCGCCTCCCCTCGCTACGCCCCGCGCCGCGGCCGTTTCGGCCGCCGCGCCGGCGGCCCGACGATTTTCTCGTCGCCCTCGCGCTGCGCCACCGCCACGTACTCGCGCTCGCGCTCGCCGGTGTAGATCTGGCGCGGGCGGGCGATCTTCTGCTCCGGGTCGTCCTTCATCTCCATCCACTGCGCGACCCAGCCGGCCGTGCGCGGGATCGCGAACAGCAGCGTGAACATCTCGGTCGGGATCTCCAGCGCCTCGTAGATGATCCCCGAGTAGTAGTCGACGTTGGGGTAGAGCTTGCGCGAGGTGAAGTACTCGTCGGCGAGCGCCTGGCGCTCCAGCTCGCGGGCGATCTCGACCACCGGGTTGTACTCGGTCGCCTCGAAGACCTCCCCCATGTGCTGCTGGATGATCCGCGCCCGCGGGTCGTAGTTCTTGTAGACGCGGTGGCCGAAGCCCATCAGTTTCTCTTCGCGGTTCTTCACCCGCTCGAGGAAGCCCGGGACGTTGTCGACCGAGCCGATCCGCCGCAGCATCCGCAGCACCGCCTCGTTGGCGCCGCCGTGCAGCGGCCCGTAGAGCGCCGCCACCCCCGCCGCCACGGCGGAGTAGGGGTCGACGTCGGAGGAGCCGACGCCGCGCACGGCGTTGGTCGAGCAGTTCTGTTCGTGGTCGGCGTGCAGGATGAAGAGCACGTCGAGCGCCTTCGAGAGCGCCGGCTTGGGCACGTGCTTGTCTTCGGTCTTCTTGAACATCATCGAGAGGAAGTTCTCGGCGAAGTTGAGGTCGTTGTCCGGGTAGACGTAGGGCAGCCCCATGTTGTGCCGGAAGGAGAAGGCGGCCAGCGTCGGCACCTTGGCGATCAGCCGCACCGCCGCCATGTAGCGCTCTTCGGGGTCGTCGGTGTGCTTGGCGTCGGGGTAGAAGGTTGAGAGCGCGCCGACCCCGGCGAGCAGCATCCCCATCGGGTGCGCGTCGTAGCGGAAGCCCTCGAAGAAGTGCTTGAGGTCCTCGTGGACGAAGGTGTGGTGGGTGATGTCGTAGACCCAGCGGTCGAGCTGCGGCCCGGTCGGCAGCTCGCCGAAGATCAGCAGGTAGGCGACCTCGAGGAAGCTGGAGCGCTCGCTCAGCTGCTCGATCGAGTAGCCGCGGTGTTCGAGCACCCCCGCCTCGCCGTCGATGAAGGTGATCGCCGAGCGGCACGACGCCGTGTTGGTGAACGCCGGGTCGTAGGACAGCATGCCGAATTCGTCCTCGTCGACCTTGATCTGGCGCAGGTCCATCGCCCGCACCGTGCTGTCCTCGATCGGCAGCTCGTAGGTCCTGCCGGTGCGGTTGTCGGTGACGGTCAGCGTCTGCGGGTCCGCGGCGACGCTGCCGTCGGCCGTTGCCCGGGTCGTCTGCTGGTCGCTCGCCATCAACCCTCCTCGAGGTCCGATTTCGACTGGACGACCAGTATCGCAGCTACCTGGCGGCGGCCGGCAGGGGCTCGAACCGCGTCATCTCGTGCAGCGTCGCGAAGCGCTCGTCGACCTCCTCGCGGGTCAGCCGGGCGACCCGCTCGGTGCCGAACTCCTCGACGTTGAACGAGGCGAGCACCGTGCCGTAGCCCATCGCCCGCCGCAGGCTGGCCTCGTCGAGCTCGCCGTCGTGGCCGTCGAGGTAGCCGAGGAAGCCGCCGGCGAAGCTGTCGCCGGCGCCGGTCGGGTCGCGCACGTCCTCCAGCGGGAAGCCGGGCAGGGCGAAGAAGCGCTCCTCGGTGAACAGCGCCGCGCCGTACTCGCCCTGCTTGGCGACGACCGCGCGCGGGCCGTGCGCCATCGCCGCGCGCGCGGCGCGCGCCAGGTTCGACTCGCCGGTCAGCATGCGCAGCTCGGCGTCGTTCAGCACCAGGCACTCGACCTCGCCGATCGCCGCCAGCAGCGAGTCCTTCGCCGTGTCGATCCAGAGGTTCATCGAGTCCAGCGCGCTGAAGCGGGTGGCCTCGCACTGGCGGGCGACCTGGCGCTGCAGGTCCGGCTGGATGTTGGCGAGGAAGAGCGTGTCGGCCGCCTTCGCCTCCGCCGAGAGCTTCGGCTCGAACTCGCCGAAGACGCCGAGCTGCGTGTCCTCGGTGTGGGCGACGTTGAGGTCGTACTCGTAGCGGCCGCGCCAGAAGAAGGACTCGCCGCCGGGCACCCGCTCGATGTCGCCGGTCCGCACGCCGCGGCCTTCCAGCACCTCGAACTCGGCGGCGCCGAAGTCGTCGCCGACCGGCCCCACCGGGCGCACCTCGGTGAAGAAGCTGGCGGCAAGCGAGAAGTGGACGGCGGCGCCCCCCAGCATCTTCTCGCGCTCTCCGAACGGGGACTTGACGGCATCGAAGGCGATCGATCCGACTACGGTCAGCGACACGACTCTCCTTTGCTTCGGTTTTTCGAGGTTTGGATCATGCTCGGCTGGGGATCGTAACCATGTGATGGCGGCGAATCGCAGGAGGTGGCGCAACATCGGGCCCCTTGCCCTGTTGCGATTCCCCAGTGGCGACTGAGCGACAGCCGCCGGCGGGGGATCGTCCCGTCTCCGGAGCGCGGACCGGCAAGGGGTTCCGCCTCGACATCCAGGGCGTGCGCGGCTTCGCGCTGGTCCTGGTCCTCGCCTGCCATGCCGAGATCCCCGGCTTCGCCGGCGGCTTCGTCGGCCTCGACGTCTTCTACGTCCTCTCCGGCTTCCTGATCACCGGCCTGATCCTCACCGAGCTCGACCGCCGCGGCGACGTCTCGATCAGCCGCTTCTACGCGCGCCGCGCCAAGCGCCTGCTGCCGCTGGCGGTCACCGTGCTCGCCTTCGTCGTCGTCTGCTCGGCGCTGCTCTACTCGCCGCTGGAGAACCAGAAGGTCTCCGGCGACGTGCTGAGCGCCGCGCTCTACGTCGTCAACTGGCACTTCATCGCCGAATCGGTCGACTACTTCGCCTTCCACAACGCGCTGATCAGCCCCGTGCAGCACTACTGGTCGCTCTCGGTCGAGGAGCAGTTCTACCTCGCCTGGCCGCTGACCCTGGGCGTCGGCGCCGGGCTGGCGCGCTGGCGCGGCTGGAGCATGCGGCGGACGATCGCGCTGCTGGTCGTCCCGGTCGGCCTCGCCTCGCTGATCTACAGCATCGGCTTCACGCCCGAACACACCCGCGCCGCCTACTTCTCCACCCTGACGCGGATGTGGGAGCTGGCGATGGGCGGCGTGCTCGCCCTCGTCCTGCCGGTCGGGCTCAACCTGCCGCGGCGCGCCTCGGCGCTGCTCGCCGGCGCCGGCCTGGCGACGCTCCTCGTCACCACGCTGGCGTTCACCGGTGGCACGCCCTATCCGGGCTGGCGGGCGCTGCTGCCGACCCTGGCGACGGTGGCGATCATCGTCGCCGGCACCGCCGCCGCCGTCTCCGGCCCGATCTCGCTGCTCAGCCGCGCGCCGATGCAATATCTTGGCAAGATCTCCTACGCCTGGTACCTCTGGCACTGGCCGATCCTCGTCTTCGCCGGCGTGCTCTGGCAGCTCTCGCGCTTCGACCTGGTGCTCGTGACGCTCGCCTCCGGCGTGCCCGCCGTGGTCACCCACTACGCGATCGAGGAGCGCTTCCGCCGCTCGCGCAGCCTCGGGCGGCGGCCGAAGCGGGCGCTCGCCCTCGGCGCGACCTGCACGCTGGCCGCGGTCTTCCTCGCGATCGGCCTGCAGGAGTCGAATCCGCCGGTGCCGACCGCCTCGCCGGAACTGGCGCGCGGCGCGATGGCGATCGGCCCGCGCAACCCGCACCTGCAGCGGGTCGACGCGCTGCGGCCGAACCCGTCGAGCGCCGCCGCCGACAAGGGCGCCCTCTGGGACGACGGCTGCGTGCTGCTGCACGGCGAAACCGAATCGCCGCCCTGCGTCTACGGGGCGAAGAACTCGCCGAAGACGGTCGTCGCCTTTGGCGACTCGCACACGCTGCAGTGGTTCGCGCCGCTGCTCAAGCTGGCCAAGCAGCGCCACTGGCGGCTGGTCGGCCTGGTGCGCGCCGGCTGCGTGGTCGGCGACGTGCAGTACGAACGCGCCTGCGACGTCTGGCGCAGCAACTCGATGCGGCGCATCATCACCGAAGAGCGCCCCGACATGGTCGTGATCAGCGACTCGACCGGAGGCCGCTACCAGATCGTGCGCAACGGCAGGCGGCTCGACCGGCGCCGCAGCGAGCCCTTCCTGATCGCCGGCTTCGCCCGCACGCTGCGCCGGCTGAAGCGCAACGGCGCCAGGGTCGTGGTGATCCGCGACCAGGCGCTGGCGCCGTTCGAACCGCCGGACTGCGTCTCGCAGAACCTGCACCAGCTGAGCAAGTGCACCTTCGTCGCCCGGCGCAAGCGCTGGCACGCCTACGACTTCTTCGGCGCCAGGAGGGTGCCGGGGGTGAAGCTGATCGACCCGATGCAGATCCTCTGCCCGCGCCACCGCTGCCCGAGCGTGATGGGCCGGGTGCTCGTCTATCGCAACACGTACCACCTGAGCGCGACCTTCGCCCGCACGCTGACCCCGTGGCTGGGCCGCCAACTGCCCGAACCCTGACCGCACAGTAGTGTGGCGGGCGATGCGCGCTGTCCAGATAGAGGAGTTCGGCGGGCCCGAGGTGCTGCGCTACCGCGACGACCTGCCCGACCCCGTGCCCGGGAACGGCGAGGTCGTGGTCGAGGTCGCGCGCAGCGGCGTCAACTTCGCCGACACGCACGCCACCCGCAACGACTACCTGGCCGAGCAGCAGCTGCCGCTGGTCCCGGGCGCCGAGCTCAGCGGGCGCACGCCCGACGGGCAGCGGGTCGCCGCGATCCTCTCCTCCGGCGCCTACGCCGAGCGGGTCGCCGTGCCCGCGGCGATGCTGATCCCGGTCCCCGACGCGGTCGACGACGACCGCGCCGCGGCGCTGCTGCTGCAGGGGATCACCGCGATGGCGCTGGTGCGCCGCTGCGCCCGGATCGAGCCGGGCGAGACCCTGGTCGTCGAGGCGGCGGCCGGCGGCACCGGCTCGCTCGCCGTGCAGCTCGGCAAGCGCGCCGGCGCGCGGGTGATCGGCCTCGCCTCGAGCGAGGAGAAGCGCGCCCTGGTCGAGCGGCTCGGCGCCGACGCGACGGTCGACTCGCGCGCCGAGAAGCTGGGCGAGGCGATCCGCGAGGCCAACGACGGCAGGCGGGTCGACGCGGTCCTGCACATGAGCGGCGGCGAGGCCTTCGACTCCGAGCTCGGCGTGCTGGCGCCGCTCGGGCGCATGGTCGTCTTCGGCATCGCCTCGCGTGAGCAGCGCGACGTCTCTACCGCGGCGCTGCTGCGCGGCTCCAAGGCCGTGATCGGCTTCTGGCTCGTCCACCTCTTGATGCGCCAGGCCGAGGTCGCGCCGATGATCGGCGAGCTGTTCGAGCTGGTCGGCGGCGGCGAGCTCGAGGTCACGGTCGGCGACGTCTACCCGCTCTCGGAGGCGGCGCGCGCGCACGAGGACCTGATCGCCCGCCGCAGCAGCGGCAAGCTCCTCTTGGACCCGGCGAAATGACGGCCTTCAAGGAGCTCGGCCTCTCGCCGCAGATCCAGCAGGCGCTGGACGAGCTCGGCTACGAAGAGCCCAGTCCGATCCAGGAGAAGGCGATCCCGGAGCTGCTCGCCGGCCACGACGTGATCGGCCAGGCGCAGACGGGGACCGGAAAGACCGCCGCCTTCGGCCTGCCGCTGCTCCAGTACATCGACCCGGCCGACGACGAGGTGCAGGCGATCGTGATGACGCCGACGCGCGAGCTCTGCATCCAGGTGACGCAGGCGCTGCGCGCCTACGCCGAGCACCTCGAGGTCGAGATCGTCGCCGTCTTCGGCGGCGCGCCGATCAAGTCGCAGCAGTCGCAGCTGCGCGCCGGCGCCCACGTCGTCGTCGCCACGGTCGGCCGGATGATGGACCTGATGTCGCGCCGCTCGCTGGTCCTCACTGCGGCCCGCTACGTGGTTCTCGACGAGGCCGACGAGATGCTCGACCTGGGCTTCATCGAGGACGTCGAGAAGATCCTGCGGATGTGCCCGAGCGGGCGGCAGACGGCGCTCTTCTCGGCGACCATGCCGCCGCCGATCAAACACCTCGCCGAGAGCTACATGTACGACCCGAAGACGATCAAAATCACGCCGAAGAAGCTCACCGTCGACGCGATCGAGCAGGCCTTCGTCGAGGTCGAGGCGAGGGAGAAGGCGGGCCGCCTGGTCGATCTGCTGAAGGCGGAGGAACCGGAGCAGGCGATCATCTTCTGCCGCACCAAAATCGGCGCCTCGAAGCTGGAGAAGACGCTGAAGGACAAAGGCCTCGACGTGAAGGCGCTGCACGGCGACATGAGCCAGGGCGCCCGCGACGGGGTGATGATCGCCTTCAAGGACCACCGCGTGCGGCTGCTGGTGGCGACCGACATCGCCGCCCGCGGGCTCGACATCGAGCACGTCACGCACGTGATCAACTACGACGTGCCCGCCTCCTCGGAGGTCTACGTGCACCGCATCGGGCGCACCGGGCGGGTCGGGCGCACCGGCCGCGCGATCACCTTCGTCACGCCGGCTCAGCGCGACGAGATCGAGCGGATCGAGCGCGACGTGAAGACCTCGATCGGCGAGTGGGAGAGCCCCGAGGAGCGGATCGAACACGCGCCGCGGCCGCGGCGCCGCGAGCGCGAGCGGAAGCGTGAGCGCGAGGCCGCTCCCGAGCCTCAGCCCGAGCGCGAGCCCGAGCCGCGGGACGGCGGGCGCGAGCAGCCCGAGCCGGCGCCGGCCGCCAACGGCAGGGCGACCAAGCTGTTCGTCAACCGCGGCGAACGCAGCGGCATCGAGGAGGAGGACCTGCGCTGGGCGCTGCGCGAGGGCGCCGTGCTGCCCGAGGAGTCGATCCACGACATCAGCGTCCTGCACCGCTTCTCCTTCGTCCAGGTCGACTCCGACAAGGCCGATCGCACGGTCGAGTTCCTCGACGGGACGAAGCTCAAGGGCAAGGAAATAAGGCTCGAGATCGCCAAGAGCTGAGGTTCTCTATTTTCGGCGTTAGACCCTCTCTGTTTTCCGTTTTCAGGCCCCTCTATTTTCGGCGTTAGACCCTCTCTGTTCTTAGCGCATGACATACTGGGGTCATGGCAAACGATCTTGGAGAGCCCTTTGCACGCCGCCTGAAGCCGGTCGTTGAAGCCCTCATGCTCGACGAGCCGGTGGTGGCTGTACATGGTCCGAGGACCGTAGGGAAGTCCACGATGATGCGCGCCCTGGCAGCCGCGGCTGGGCGCACGGTGGTGGATCTCGACGATCCCGAAACGAGGGCCTCGATAGGGGAGAGCCCGTCGACTTACATTGCGGCCGAGCCCCCGGTCTTCATCGACGAGTATCAGCATCGCCCGCTGGTTCTCGACGCAATCAAGGCCGAGCTCAATCGCAGGCTTGAGCCGGGCCGCTTCGTGCTCACGGGTTCGACCCGCTACTCCAGCCTCCCCGAGGCGGCTCAATCGCTGACTGGCCGCTTGCATGTCGCAACCCTGTGGCCGCTCTCTCAAGGTGAGATCGACGGAACCGAGGAGAGCTTCATCGAGCTGCTGCTGGAGGACCCCTCGAAGCTCGTCCAGTCCCGCCCATCCCAAACCTCTCGGCGGGACTATGTGGCCCGCATTCTTCGTGGTGGCCTGCCGCTTGCCGTGGCGCGACCAGCGGGTGCCCGCCGCGCCCGCTGGTTCGACAACTACGTCAAGCTCGTGGTCGAGCGCGACGTGGCCGACCTGTCGCGCATACGCCAGCGAGAGAAAATGCCCCGTCTCGTCTCTCGCCTTGCCGGCCAGACCGCGCAGGTCTTGAACGTGGCCCGTGCGGCTTCCGACATAGGTATCGAGGGATCGACCGCTGAGCACTATGTGCGCCTGCTCGAAGCCGCCTTTCTGCTTCATCGCCTGCCCGCCTGGGGAACCACACTAAGAGCACGGGCTTCCCTGAAGCCAAAGATTCATTTCGTGGACTCGGGCGTCGCTGGCCGCATGCTGGGCGTCGGTGAGACGCAGCTCTCGGCGGCGCAGCCCCAGGCGATGACCCAGCTCGGATACCTGCTTGAGACGTTTTGCGTCGGTGAGATCCTCAAGCAAATCTCCTGGCTCGACGGCCCGGTGCGAACCGGGCACTGGCGCACCCATGACGGCGACGAGGTCGACCTGATTGTCGAACGCCATGACGGCACGATTGTCGGGATCGAGGTCAAGGCGGGAGAGATCATCTCGGGGTCCGGCTTCCGCGGTCTGCGCAAGCTTCGAGATGCTTTGGGGAAGAGATTCCTGGCCGGTGTCGTGCTGCATCTGGGTCGATACAGTCGCGTACACGACGATCGAATATTCGCCCTGCCCGTGGACGGTCTCTGGGCGTCCGGGTAGGCCCTAAACCTCGCCCGTCAGTTCGGCGATCTCGGCGAAGAGGCGGTCGAAGTCGATCGGCTTGCTCACGTAGGCGGCGATGCCGAGGTCGCCGTGGTCCTCGCCGTTGCCGTCGGTGTGGGCGCTGACGATCAGCGCCGGCGTCTCCAGGCCCTCGGCGCGCAGCTCGCGCAGCGCGTCGATCCCCGATTTGCGGGGCATCATCGCGTCGAGCAGGAGGATGTCGTGGGGCGCCGCGGCGGCGCGCACCGCGTCGACGACCTGCTGCCCGTCGGCGGCGGTCTCGACCTCGTGCCCCTCCATCTCCAGGCGGGTGCGCAGCAGCAGCAGGATCGTCTCCGAGTCGTCGGCGAGCAGGATCCGCGCCATCAGGTCGCCTCCGCCCGCTCGGGGGAGGCGGCCGCCGGCAGGCGCACGCGGAAGGTCGAGCCCTCGCCGGGCGCCGACTCCGCGTCGATCGCGCCGCCGTGCAGCTCGACCAGCGACCTCGAGATCGCCAGGCCGAGGCCGGTGCCGCCGACCCGCTGGGTCTCGCCCGCGTCGCCGCGGCTGAAGCGCTCGAAGATGTGCGCCAGCTGCTCCTCGGGTATGCCCGGTCCGTCGTCGCTCACGTCGATCTCAACATCGGCTTCCCGCCGCCGGACCTTCACCCCGATACCCGCTCCTTCCGGGCAATACTCATTCGCGTTGGTAAGCAGGTTCACCAATACTTGGCGCATGCGGTCGCGATCCGCCTCGATCCGCGGCAGGCCGGGCTCGACCTCCAGCTCGAGCCGCTGGGAGCGGGCGTCGAACTGGGCGCGCATCGTCCGCACGGCGTCCTCGACCAGCGCCCCCGCGTCGGTCGGCACCGGCTTGATCGTCAGCCGACCGGCGTCGCTGCGGGCGAGGTCGAGCAGGTCGTTGAGCAGCCGCACCAGGTGACGGGTGTTGTCGAGGATCACCTCGACCGTCTCCGCCTGCTTGGGGTCGAGCTTCTCGCGCTCCAGCAGCAGCAGCTCGGCGAAGCCCTGCACGGAGGTCAGCGGGCTGCGCAGCTCGTGCGAGGCGGTGAGCACGAACTCGTCTTTCATCCGGTCGAGCTGGTCGCGTTCGCCCGCCCGCCGCTGCAGCTCGCCGGCCATCTCGTTGAAGGCGGCGCCGAGGGTCGCCGTCTCGGAGAGGCCGCCGACCTCGACCCGCGCCTCGAGGTCGCCGCCGGCGAGCCGGCCGGAGGCCTCGACCAGGTCCTCGAGCGGGCGCCGCATCGAGGAGATCAGGCCGGTGAACAGCAGCGCCGCCCCGGTCAGGCCGGCGATCAGCCCGGCGCCGACGAGCAGCGCCGTGTCGCGGGTCTCGCTGGAGATCTCGTCGCGCAGCGCCTGCCGCCTGCTCTGCTGGGTGACGATCGTCGATCGCGCGGCGGCGGGGCGGTCGCCGCGGGCGAGCCGGTTGCGCGCCTCGATCTCGCGCTGGTAGGAGCGCGCGGTCGCGTTCTCGAAGTCCTGGCGCTGCTGCAGGAAGCGGGCGACGCCGATCACCGCCAGCCCGGTGAGGATCGCGAAGGCGATCGCGAACCCGACCGTCAGCCGGTTGGCGAGCGACGGGCTGAGCCGGAATCGTCGACCACGCGCCATCGGTCTCCCCCTTTGTATTCGTCTGTCTCTATACGGCTCAATACTTCGCTATACGGCCGCGCCGCCTTCGAGTCGATGAGCGCGAGGCTACAGGCAGTCCCGTCGGCTGGGCTGTGGTGGGTAACCGTGAATTCTAGCTTCATCTGCGAGTTCTAAGAAAAAAGCTAGATCTGCTAGAAATTCCAAGACAAATGGATCCCTATCGCAACCCCTATACGCCAGGAGCCGGCTCACGGCCGCTTGCCCTCACTGGCAGAGACGAGCAGATCGAGGCATGTCGCGTCATGCTCGGGCGGCTTGAGCGTGGGATGCCCGACCGACCCTTCGCGATCCATGGTCTGCGCGGGGTGGGGAAGACGGTTCTGGTGCGACAACTCGCCGATGAGGCTCGTCAACGGAACTGGTTCGTCGTCCACCGCGAGCTTCGGTCCGGCGTGGAACTGAGACCGAGCTTGGCACTGGCATTGGATGCGGCATTCGCTGAGTTTGAGCGAAAAACCAAGCTCCGCAGATTGATCGCGAAGCTTCGGCGCATGGTCGCGTCATTTTCGGCCTCGGTCGATTCTGATGGCGGCATTCGCCTTGGTATCGAGGCCAAGCCGACGCCTGGTGTGGCCAGCAGCGGCGAGCTCGAGGAAGACACGGTCGAGCTGCTTGCCGAGATCGGCGCGGCGGCGCAAGAGGCCGACACTGGCCTCCTTCTCGCGCTCGACGAGCTGCACGAGCTCGACGAGCAGGGGCTGAAGGCTCTTACGGCGGCCCTTCACGGAACGACCCAAATGGAGTTGCCAGTTGCGTTGATCTGCGCCGGCCTGCCCAGTCTGCCTCTACGACTGATCGAGGCGAAGACCTACGCCGAGCGGCTCTTCACCTTTCCGCGCCTCGGTGCGCTCTCCGAATCGGCGTCACGCGAGGCCCTCCGAGTACCTGCGGAGCGCGAGGGAATCGAGTTCGAGGACGCCGCTTTGGATGCGATCGTCGAGAGATCGGACGGCTACCCCTACTTCCTTCAAGAGTGGGGTAGAGCCGTCTGGAACGTGGCTGAGAAGAGCCCGATCGCGATCGAGGACGTCGAACGCGCTTCTCCCCGCGTACGAGACGAGCTCGACGAGGATTTCTTTGGCATGCGCCTGGCTCGTACGACGGCGAACGAGCGCCGCTACATGGCCGCGATCGCAGGGTTGGGGGATGGCCCGCAGCGGAGTGTCGAGGTCGCACGACTGCTTGGCAAGACCCAGAAGCAGACCTCGCCCCAGCGGGCTTCGTTGATTGAGAAGGGCCTGATTTACGGCCCGGCCCACGGGGAGGTCGACTTCACGGTTCCACGCTATGGCGATTTCATGCGCCGACGCTGGCCGCTATCGCCATCTAACTTGTAAATATGGGCGACGAGGCCATAGGCACCCCCGACGGGATCGATCGCGCGGGAGTCGAGGGTTGGTTCGAGCGGCACGTCGAGGGGGTCGAGCCCCCGCTCGCCTTCGAGCGGATCGCGGGCGGGCACTCGAACCTGACCTACCGTGTGAGCGACGCCGCGGGGCGGCGCTGGGCGCTGCGGCGGCCGCCGCTGGGCAAGCGGCTCGGCTCGGCGCACGACATGGCGCGCGAGCACCGGGTCGTCTCGGCGCTGGGGCCGACCCCGGTGCCGGTCGCGCCGGTGCTCGGGCTGTGCGAGGACGAGAGCGTCAACGGGGCGCCCTTCTACGTGATGGAGTTCGTCGAGGGGCCGATCCTGCGCGGCCTCGCCGAGGTCGAGGCGTTCCCGGAGGAGGACGACCGGCGGGCGATCGGCGAGCGCGTCGCCGACACGCTGGTCGACATCCACGCCGTCGACCCCGACGCGGCCGGGCTGGGCGAGCTGGGGCGCAAGGAGGATTACGTCGCCCGCCAGCTGCGCCGCTGGCAGGGACAGTGGGAGAAGTCGAAGACGCGCGAGCTGGCGGCGATCGACGTCGTGCACGAGCGGCTGTCGGCCCGCATCCCCGCGCAGGGGCCGGCGACGATCGTCCACGGCGACTACCGGCTCGACAACATGATCCTCACCCCCGGCGGCGAGGTCGCCGCGGTGGTCGACTGGGAGCTCTGCACGCTCGGCGACCCGCTCGCCGACGTCGGCCTCCTGATGGTCTACTGGCCCGAACGCGGCGAGGCGGGGGAGGAGGGCCCGATCGCGCTCGGCCAGCCCGCCAACCTGGCGCCCGGCTTCCCCACCCGCGAGGAGCTGCGCGCCCGCTACGCCGAGCGCTCCGGCCGCGACCTCTCCCAGCTCGACTTCTTCGTCGCCCTCGGCTACTGGAAGCTGGCGATCATCCTCGAGGGCGTCTACGCCCGCTACAGGGCCGGCGGCTACGGCAAGGCCGACGCCGGCATCGACTACTTCGCCCGCCTGGTCGAGCGCCTGGCGGAGGCGGCGGAGCAGGCCGAGTCCCGCGCCTGACCCTGATGACGAATCACTCAGCGTGTTGAGTGATTTCACTCAGACAATTGAGTGATTCGTCGGGCAGCCAGGTTCCTGGGCGAGCTGAAGCCAGGTGGAGACCGGTCCAGACCTCTTGACGGAGAACCCCGGACCTGGGAATGTGCAGCCACCACCCCTGCCAACCGGGCCGGGAGGCTCGTCCAACGCCCCTCCCTCCCCACATCTTTCAAGGAGAGGTCTCTTGAAGCACATACACAAGCGACTCACGTATGCGAACGTGATGTCGTCAATCGCAGTCTTTCTCGTAATCGGCGGCGGCGCCGCATTCGCCGCCCTCGGCAAGAACACCGTCGGCACCCGGCAGCTGAAACGCAATGCGGTGAAGACCGGCAAAGTCGGTCCGGAAGCGATCAGGGCCGGCAAGCTGGCGAAAAACGCGATCGCCACGAATCGCCTCCGCGACGGCGTGGTCGCAACCGGCAAGATCGCCGATCTGGCTGTGACGACCGACAAGCTCGTCGACGACGCGGTTACCAGTGACAAGATAGGCACGGAAGCGGTGACCACCGGCAAGATCGCCAAAGAAGCCGTGCTCGCAGACAAGATCGCCAACGGCGCGGTTACCGGCGGCAAGCTCGGCTCGATCACGGTGCAGACGGAGAAATCGGCCGTAGGCGCCAACAGCGGCGGGTCGGCTAACGTCGATTGTCCCGCCGGTCAGCGGGCGATTGCCGGTGGCGGAGCCTGGAACACGTTCAGTAAAGACTTGTCCTTCCTCTCGACGCGACCGATCAGGAACTCCGCGGACACGGGTCAGATGTCCGACGGTCAGGCGCTTGGTGGTTGGCGCGCGAGCGGCTACAACGAATCCGCCTCGGCCGACGCCATCCTCGTCTGGGTTGTCTGCATCGAGTAGTCGGCCGACCTACGAGACCACGTCGGGGCGGGCGGGCAGCCCCCGCCCCGACCTGGTCTGCACATTCGTTCATCGAGCACGCGCTTCCGCTCCTCCCAATTGGGCTTGGCACCGGTGGGTGGAGCCACCTTCGGGAGTGCCCGCCCCGCTCGTTCTCGCTGGCTGGCCTGGCGCATCTGCCGTGCACCGCCACCCTGGCTGCGCCCGGCGACGGATCGCATGCGGACGAGGAGCGCGGCCGACGGGATGACCTTTCCGGTTGCGTAGGTCGAGAGGCGTGACGTGGACGTGCCGATGCGGGAGGCGAACTCGGCGCGGGAGAGGGCGGATTCGTCGATCGGTCGGACCTGTCCTCTGCCTCCCTCCGCCGGCGCAGGGCCTCGCGGGTCGCGTAGAGGGCCGGAAGGGCGGCGGTGTCCTTCGGTCGTCCGGACAGATCGTGAAACTGGCATGGTCAATCTGTGAATAGAAACCTGGTCAAGAAGATCCGAGGTAGACGGCGAGCCCTACCAGAGAACGTCCACTCCGTAGCGATCCATCTCACCGTCGCCGGTTACGAGCGTGAAGCCGTCGACATCTGCCTGGGCGATCAGCATGCGGTCAAAGGGGTCCCGGTGGTGCATAGGCAACGCGCCCGCCCGGTCTGCGTGGCGGGCGGTGATCGGCAGCAGGTCGACCGCCGCGCGTTCGAGCTGCTCCAGTAGGTCGGCGGGCGCGTCGAGCTTTCCCAGCCGGCGCTTGATCGCGACCTCCCAGATCACCACGGCGCTGATCATGACCCGGTCCTCACCGCGGGCCAGCGCCTCCCTTGCGGGTTTGGAGATGCGCTTGACGTCATTCGACAACCACCAGAGCAAGACGTGGGTGTCGAGCAGCAGAGTCAGGGCTTCATGCCGAGCGACTCGGCCAGGTCGTCCGGCAGCTCGTCGAAGTCGTCCGCGATCTTCACCCGACCGCGCCAGGCGCCCTGGAGAGAGGCGAAGCCAGCGCCGCGCCGCTCGGGCACCAACCGCGCCGCCGGCTCGCCGCGCCGCGTGATCACGATCTCCTCGCCGGCCTCCACCCGCTTCACCAGCTTCGAGAGCTGGGTCTTCGCTTCGTGCATTCCGATCTCGGCCACGGACGGCACCTTATCAGGTCCTAGCTAGACTATCTAGCTAGGACCGCCCCTCCGCCGCGACACGGCGCATGCGGACGAGCAGCGCGGCCGATGGAGTCACCCCGCCGGTCGCGTAGGTCGAGAGGCGTGACGTGGACGTGCCGATGCGGGAGGCGAACTCGGCGCGGGAGAGGCCCGATTCGTGGATCAGTCGGACCTGTCCTCTGCCTCCCTCCGCCGGCGCAGGGCCTCGCGGGTCGCGTAGAGGGCCGGAAGGGCGGCGGTGTCCTTCGGTCGTCCGAGCTTCTCCTTCGAGGCGATCACCTCGTCGATCGTGATCGCCCGGATCGCAAGGTCGCCCAGCGACAGCTCGACAGTGGCGACTTCCTCGTAGCCGCCGATCGCGGCGGCGGTCGGGACGACGTCGAGAGGCCCGGCATCGGTGTCGAAGCTGCGGCTTTCCCAGCCGAGGAAGTCGGCGCCTTCGAGCTCGAGCGGCTCGTCGCTTCCCCGCGTCCGCGCGTGGAGCGCTTTGAGCGCCTCCACAAGCCGCTCGGCGTTGTCGAGGTCTCGCCGGGGCATCACGTCGAGGTCCACGGTCGCCGTCGGGTTGCCCTGGAGCCAGGCCGCGGTGGCGCCGATCACGCAGAAGTCGACGTCGCGCTCGACGAGCGTCCGAAGCAGCCGCTCGGGATCCAGCGCGCTCACCCCCGGCCCCTCCGCGCCAGGTCTCCCAGCTGCGCGTAGCGGCCCAGCGCCCGCAGGCGCTCAATGGGCGTCAGGTCGAGCATTCCTTCGGCCAGCTCGACGTCGTGGGGATCGGGCTCGACCGGCCTGACGGCAAAGCCCCGGCCTGCCCCCGACGCGACACGGCGCATGCGCAGGAGCAGGCCGGCGGAGGGAGTCACCTTGCCGGTCGCGTAAGTGGATAGGCGTGACGTGGACGTGCCGATGCGGGAGGCGAACTCGGCGCGGGAGAGGCCGGATTCGTCGATCAGTCGGGTGATCGCGCCGGCGACGGCCTGCCGCTCGCTCGCCTCGGCCGCTTCGCGCGCCCGGGCGACGATCCGTTCCATCGCCTTCGCGACGCCGTAGGGACGGCTGTAGGTGAGCACCTCCTCCACCCGGCGGGCGACCGGTCCCCACGGGTCGGCGCGGATCGCCCCGGCCAGCCGCCGCCAGTGCGAGAGGCTGCCGCGCTCGAGCGCGGCCTGGACCGCCTCCTGCGGCCACTGCTCGACCGGGTCCTCCGGCGAGGCGCTGACATTGCGAAAGGTCAACGCCGTCATCGCTCCGTCATCCCCGCCGCGACGGCGCCGAGAACCTCGGTCACCGCGTCCCAGTCGCTCCAGCGCCTGCGCAGGCGACGGTAGGACGGAAGCTGGTCGATGACCGAGCGGTCGGCGGGGGAGGGCTCGGAGAGCTGGCGCACGAGTTGCGAGGCGACGCCCTCCTCGCTGTCGTCTTGGTCGGCGTAGTAGTCGCCGATGCTCGACAACACCCGGGCTGCGCGCTCGACGCCGACATGGTCGGCCAGCGCGGCAAGGTCGAGGTAGTCGCGGGTCTGGTTGCGGCGCACGATGAGGAAGGCCTTTATCCGCAGGGTCTCCTCGACGGTCGGCACGGTCACCTCGCCACCCGAGGGGACGGCGACCGCGGTGACCTCCAGTGGCGTCTTGCGGAGCATCTGGCGCACCCCGGCTTCGATCCCGTCGAGGTTGCCGAGGATCACCTTCCCGGGCGTCACCCGGTTGGTCGCCCAGCCTTCGTCTTCCTCGACCGCTTCCAGCACCATCTCGAAGCGGTCGGCGAGATCGGAGACGACATGATCGTGGTCGCGCGATTCGCGATGGTCCGCGTAGAGAATCGCCGCCGTGCCCCCGACCAAGACGGCGCCCGGAACAAGCCTCTGCAGATGGGCGGCCGACTCCAGCAGGGCGACGAACTGCGGATCCCTATCGTCTATCGCAGTCACGCAATTATCATATCCGATAATAGGCCCGACAATCTGGGATTTCTCCCTTTGCGGATTGGGATTTCAGATCGGGCGGGGGGCGTGCTTGGGCTCCGGTTGTTCGCCCGCCGCCTCGGCCTCGGCGCGCTTCGACCAGCGGTTGAGCTCGCGGCGGGCGAGGACCATCTTGTGGACCTCGTCGGGGCCGTCGGCGAGGCGCAGCATGCGGGAGAAGCGCCAGAGGGCGGCGAGCGGGGTGTCGTCGGTCATCCCCAGCGAGCCGTGGATCTGGATCGCCCGGTCGAGCACCTCCATCACCATGTTCGCGGCGACGATCTTGATCGCCGAGATCGCCTGGCGGGCGGCGCGCTTGCCCTCGTTGTCCATCTTCCACGCCGCGTACATCGTCAAGAGGCGCGCCTGGTCGATTTCCATGCGCGAGGTCGCGATCGCCTCCTGCACGAACTGCTTGTCGGCGAGCGGGCCGCCGAACGCCTCGCGCTCGTTGGCGCGGCGGCACATCAACTCGTGCGCCCGCTCGGCGGTGCCGATCGCGCGCATGCAGTGGTGGATGCGGCCCGGCCCGAGCCGGTCCTGGGCGATCGTGAAGCCCTGGCCCTCGCCGCCGAGCAGGTTGGCGGCGGGGACGCGGCACTCGGTGTAGCGGATCTCGCAGTGGCCGGGGCCGCCCTCGTGGCCCATCACCGGGATCGCCCGCACCATCTCGTAGCCGGGGTTGTCGGTCGGCACGCAGATCATCGAGGCGCGGTTGTAGGGGGGCGCGTCGGGGTCGGTGACGACCATCGCGATCGCCAGCTCGGCGCCGACCGCGCCGGAGGTGAACCACTTGTGGCCGTCGATCACCCACTCGTCGCCGTCGCGCACCGCCCGCGCCCGCAGCAGCGTCGGGTCCGAGCCGGAGACCTCGGGCTCGGTCATCGAGAAGCAGGAGCGGATCCGCCCCTCCAGCAGCGGCTCCAGCCAGCGCTCGCGCTGCTCCGGCGTGCCGTGCTCGGCGAGGATCTCCATGTTGCCGGTGTCGGGCGCCGCGCAGTTGAAGGCCATCGGCGCCGCCGCCGGGCTGCGCCCCATCTCCTCGCAGAGCAGCCCGTACTCCCAGTTGGTCAGCCCGGGGCCGAAGCGCTCGTCGGGCATGAAGAGGTTCCACAGCCCCTCCGACTTCGCCTTCTCGCGCACCGCGACGAGGATCTCCGGGTAGGGGACGCCGGAGGCGACCTCGCCGTCGAGCGCCTCCATGATCTCCCGCTCCTGCGGGTAGATCTCGGCGTCGATGAAGTCGAGGATCCGCTCGCGCAGGGTCTCGACCTGGGGGCTGGGCTTGAAGTCCATCTGCTGGGTCCTCTCTCCTCGGTTCGGGGTCAGGCAACGGTACCGGTGCGCCACACCTCGGAGCGCCGTAGAGGTTTGCCTCGCTATCCGGCCAAAACCTCTACGGCGCCCGGCGGTGGCGGCGGTAGCGGGCGAACAGCTCGCCGTCCTCCTCCAGCAGCCAGGCGAGCTCGAGCCCGATCGGCTCCCCCAGACCGCCCTCGAGGATCGACGGCGCGCCGGCGCCGGCGAGCTTCGGCGCGATCGTCAGGAACAGCTCGTCGACCAGCCCGGCCGCCTGCAGCGAGCCGTGCAGGGTCGGGCCGCCCTCGCAGAGCACCGCCCTCACCCCTTCGGCGCGCAGCGAGCGCAGCAGCTCGTGCGGGTCGGCCCACGATCCACCGCCGCTCTCGACCACGACCAGCCGCTTGCGCAGCCTTTCGTAGCCCTCCGCCCTCTTCGTCGCGGCGCCGATCATCACCGCGTCGAAGCACCGGCGCAGCCCGCTCAGCATCGCCGTGTCGGTCTTCGACCCGATCGGCCCCGACACCCCTTCGATCGTCGCCCGCCCGTCGACCGTGGCGGCGAAGTTCATCGCCACGAACGGCCGCTCGGCGGGCGCGTTCTCGCCGGGCCGGTAGGAGTCCAGCTGCTCCTCGACCGTGGTCGGTCCGGGGTCGGGCAGGAGGCGCCGCATCGTTTGAGCCTAGCCGTGTGTTCGCTGTTTGTCGGCCGCAGCCCGACAAAAGCCGAACGCGCTCAGCTGTAGTCGTGCCAGCCGGCGAACTCGCGGCCGGCGAACTCCTGCAGGGCGGCGACGTCGGCGCCGAAGCGCCCGCGCAGGGTCTCGAACAGCTCGTCGGGCAGCTCCGGCTTCGGCGCCGGCGGCTTCTCCGGGTCGTGCACGACCTTCTCGACGATCCAGCGCAGCGACTCCGGCAGGCGGTCGAAGTTGCGGTCGAAGGAGCGCAGCCCGGGCAGTTTCACCAGCTTCTCCATCACCTGGTATTTGTCGCCCTGCTTGGCGCTCGACTTCTCCCACTCGCGGTCGAACTGCTCCGAGGTGAAACCCTCGTCGACGCCGGCGAAGCGGAACGCCCGGCGCATCGTCTCTTCGCGTTCGCGCTGCAGCTCCTCCTGCGAGATCACCTCGATCTGCTCGCGCTCGAACGGCTCCAGGTAGGGCTGCAGCTGCATCCAGTACATCGAGCGGTGGATGTAGGAGGAGTCGGGCTGCGAGAGGGTCGGGACGAGCTCGCGCGTCTCGTAGCCGGCGCCGGTCGCGTGCACCCAGTGGGAGAGGATCCGCTTGATCGGGTCGCGCACCATGTAGATCAGGCGGGCGTCGGGGCAGTGGGCGCGGATCCGCTCCGGCACGCCCTGGAAGCGGGGCAGGTTCGTGTAGTGCGGTGAGGACTCGCCGCGCACCGCGAAGCGGTCGTCGAAGCGGCTCGCGTACCAGTCGAGGCCGAGGTCCCAGTTGAGCTCCTCGACGAAGAAGTTGAGCTCCTTCGGCTTCGACATCTGGACCTGCGGGTGCAGCCCGAGGTAGTGGTGGATGCTCGTCGTGCCGCACTTCAGCCCGCCGACGATGATCAGGTTGGGCAGCTTCGCGTGGCGCCTGCGGCGGCGGCGCAGGCGGCTGCCGCGGTCGCCGGCGAAGCGCTCGCGGGCGCGGTCGCACATCGCCGCGTCGGCGGGGTCGTGCGGCGCGGCGGGGGCGGTCTGAGCCGGGTCGGGCGGTGACACGAGCGGGCTAGTGTAACCGCGATGCCGATCGCCGACTTCGCATCGAGCGCCGAATCCTTCGCGGACGCCGCCACGAGCTTCTTCGAGCATCTCTCCGACGTGCGCTGGGCCCCGTTCGCGATCGCCCTCGCCTGCCTGGCGGCGATGCAGCTCGCCCGTGCCTGGGCCTGGCGCAACGTCCTGCGCGCCGCCTATCCGGGCGCGCCGATCTCCTTCCTGCGGCTCAGCGCCGCCTACCTGGCGGGCGCGGGGATCAACGCGATCGTCCCCGCCCACGCCGGCGACGTGACCAAAGTCTTCCTGGTCAAGCGGCAGATTCCCGGCTCCTCCTATCCGGCGGTCACCTCGTCCTTCCTCGTGCAGACGGTCTTCGACACCAGCGCCGGGCTGCTCGTGCTGCTCTACGCGGTGACCCAGGGGCTGCTGCCGCGACCGCCGAGCCTGCCCGACATGCCGGCCTTCGAGCTCTCCTACTGGGCCGGCCACCCGCAGGTCTTCGCGCTAGTCAGCGGCCTGCTGATCCTGGCGATCGCCACCGGCGTCTACCTGCTCGGCCACCGCGTGCGCGCCTTCTGGCAGCGGGTCAGGCAGGGCGTCGCGATCCTCACCACGCCACGCCGCTACCTGCGCGAGGTCGCCGCCTGGCAGGGCGTCGGCTGGCTGCTCCGCTTCGCCGCCTTCTGGTTCTTCCTCGAGGCCTTCGGCATCGGCGGCTCGGTCGGCGCCGTGATGCTGGTGATGAGCGTGCAGGCGATCGCCAACGTCGTCCCCTTCACCCCGGGCGGCGCCGGCGCCCAGCAGGCGCTGCTCGTCGCGACCCTCTCCGGCCCCTCGCGCACCGCGGTCCTCTCCTTCTCCGTCGGCACCCAGATCGCGATGGCGGCCTGGTCGGTCGTGCTCGGCTTCGCCGCGATCCTGCTCGTCTTCAGGACCACGGACTGGCGCGGGCTCATCCGTCAAGCCGAAGCCGACAAGGCCGCCGCCGACCCCGGCTCAGCTTGACCAGCCCGGATAGCGGCTCCTGATCCGCCAGCGCCACGGCGGTTCCTCGCCGGGCGGGAAGTCGTACTGGTCGCGGCCGGGGAGGGTCTCCAGCGGGACCAGGTTCGGGTCGTCCTTCAACAGCACGCGGACGTGGCTCGCGGCCGCAACCTGGGCCCGGCCGGCGCGGCGGACGACGCTTTGCCAGCCGAGCGTCGGCCGGTAGAGCCAGTAGGTCAGCTCGACCCAGCCGAGCGCGCGGCGCCGGTCCTCGAGCTGGGTGAAGACGGTGACGCGGCGGTTCGAGGCGGTGACGTGCGGGCCGGCGGCGACGGCGCAGCTCTCGCGCCGGCAGCGGCGGAAGTCGACCGGCATCAGCGGCAGGCCGTCGGCGGCCGGGCGCGCCGTCGGGGCCGGCGCCAGCGCCCGGGCGAGGCGGGCGAGCGGCCAGCCGTAGGCGGGGACGAGCGGGTGGTGACGGCAGGGGCCCGGGAGGCGCGGCGCGCATGCCAGCCGCCGGGCGATCGCGCCGCCGAGCCCGCGCCGCGGGTCGACCTCGCCGCCCGCCGCCAGCGCCGCGATCGCGACCAGCATGAGCAGCGCGACGAGGGCCGCCAGGCCCGCCTGCTCGACGCTCGCCGATCCGCGCTCGCTTGGAGCCTGTCTCAAAACCAGCGTGTGCGGCTGGCGAGTGCCGGACCGAGCGGGGGTAGGACGCAGGGAGGCCGAATGGCAGCGCCATTCGGCCGACTGAGGACGCCGCCCCGCGAAGTGTGTCCGGCGCCGCCAGGCGTGCGCGAAGGTTTTGAGACAGGCTCTGGGCATCGGGGCGACGCTAGGGGGCGCCGGCGCGCGTGTGGCGCGCGAAATGCAAGGACTTCGCGTAGCGAGGCGCGCGGTCTGCTTACATTCCCCCTGTGGAGGGCTTCAACCTCTTTGGCGACCCCGACGAGTTCCGCGCCCGCATGGAGGAGCTCAGCGAGCAGATGCAGTCGTCCCAGCGCGTCGCCTGGGCCGACAACGCGATCAAGCTCGCGGTCGAGCTGACGGTCGCCTCGATCCGCGAGATGGACCTGACCGGCTCCAGCGACGAGCAGGCGATGCAGGCCCGCGACGCGATCCGCGTGCTCTTCCCCGAGGCCGTCACGCTGGTGCGCGAGGCCAGGGAAGGCTTGTCCTAGAGGAGCTCGAAGCGCAGCGAGAGCGCGCTGCCGCGGCGGAACGCCGCCCCAACGATCTCCAGCGGCAGGGCGACGAGCGCGGCCGGGATCGCCAGGGCGACGACGACGAGCCAGTCGATCCGACGCTGCCAGGGCTTCCTCGCCCTGACCGGCTCGCCGACCGCCACGTCGTGGCCGAAGGTGGCGCTGTTGAGGATCGTCTGCCACATCGTCGCGATGCCCCTGGCGGGCGACCAGCGGGACGAGGCGACCACCTGGTCGCGGCCAGCGACGAGCCGGCGCACCGACTCGGGCGTGAACAGGTAGCGCGCGCCGGGCTGCAGGCCGGACCAGCCGGCGCCGCCGATCCAGGCGGCGAAGCCGGCGCGGTTGAGGATCGTCGCGCCCGCCCCGTCGCCGCGCCGGTCGAGCTCGCGCAGCGCCTCCGCGGCGTCCCCCGCCGGGCCGACGACGGCCAGCCCGCAGCTCTCGCAGCGGCTGACCGGGCCGGCGAGGCCGGGGCGCCGGTCGAGCCAGCCGAAGAGCGGCTCGCCGCAGGCGGGGCAGAGGGCCGGCGCCCGCCTCGAGCGGGACGACGGGGGTGCGCTTCGTCCGAGTCACGCCCGGTAGCGTACGGGGCGTGAAGCTGAGCGAGATCATGACCGCCGGGGTCGTCACCGCCGCGCCCGAGGCGAGCGCGGTGTCGGTCGCCCGCCAGATGCGCGAGAGCCGGGTCGGCTCGGTCGTCGTGGTCGACCCGGGCGGGGCGCCGGTGGCGATGGTCACCGACCGCGACCTCGCGGTGCGCGTCCTCGCCGAGGGGGTCGATCCCGAGGCCGCGGTCGGCGAGCACGCCTCGCGGCCGCTGATCTGCGGGGAGCCGGAGACCGAGCTCGACGAGGCGGCGGCGCTGATGGTCCAGCACCGGGTGCGGCGCCTGCCGGTCGTCGACGGCGGCAGCCTCGTCGGCATCGTCACGCTCGACGACATCGCGGTGCGGACCGGCAACCTCGAGGTCGCGCAGCGGATGACCGCCGAGGTGATCGAGGGCGCCCTGCCCCAGTTCTACTTTCACGAGCGAGGCTGAGCGACCCGGATGCCCGAGAAGGCGGCGATCCTCGGCTGGGAGTCCCGCTGGGCGCGGCCGGTCGCGCTCGCGACCCTCGGCGCGATCCTGCTGATCGTCGCCGCGATCCTCGTCGCCAGCCAGGGGGTCGGCGGCGGCAACGGCGAATCGGAGCTGCTGCGCCACGTGCAGGAGCACCGCGGCGCCCAGCTCCTCTCCAGCATCCTGCAGGCGCTCGGCGTCGGCCTGCTCGCGGCGCCGCTCTACTTCCTCTTCCGCGCCGCCAACTCGCGCAGCGAGAAAATGCGCGGACAGCTCGTCGGCGTGGTCGTCGCGGCGCCGCTGTTCCTCGCCGTGCTGGCGATCCTCAGCGGCCTCTCGACCCTGCACGCCGCCTCGGAATTCGTCAGCCACGAAGTCCCGCGCCTGACGGCCAGGGGCGTCGGCCTCGGCAGCGACCGGGCGAACGAAGTCGCCAACGACGCGATCACCGAAGCGCCGCTGCGTCCGCTCGCCGCCGGCTTCGCGATCGGCGGCCAGATCGGCTTCCTCGTCGCGATGGTCTACACCTCCCTCTACGCGATGCGGACCGGGCTGCTGAACCGCTTCTGGGGCTCGCTCGGCATCGCGCTCGGCGCCGTCTCCTTCATCTTCTTCCAGTTCGCGCTGCTCTGGTTCGTCTACCTCGCGCTGCTCCTGCTCGGCTGGCTGCCCGGCGACAAACCGCCCGCCTGGGCCGCCGGCGAAGCGGTTCCCTGGCCGAGCCCCGGCGAGAGGATGGCCGGCGAGGATGGAACCGGATCTGACGAGTGAGCCCGTCGTCAGCCTTCGCGGGGTCCGCAAGACCTACGGCGAGGGCGAGGTCGCGGTGCACGCGCTGCGCGGCGTCGACCTCGAGATCCGCCCGGAGGAGTTCGTCGTGCTGCTCGGGCCGAGCGGCTCGGGCAAGACGACGCTGCTCAACCTGATCGGCGGGATCGAGCCGGCGAGCGAGGGCGAGATCGCGGTCGGCGGCAGCGACGTCACCGCGCTCGACGAGGAAGGCCGCACCCGCTTCCGCCGCGAGACCGTCGGCTTCGTCTTCCAGTTCTTCAACCTGATCCCGACGCTGACCGCGCTGGAGAACGTCGAGCTGGTCGCCGAGCTGGGCGACGGCGCCGATCGCGCGCCGGAGATGCTGCGGCGGGTCGGCCTCGGCGACCGCATGGACCACTTCCCGGCGCAGATCTCCGGCGGCGAGCAGCAGCGGGTCGCCGTCGCCCGCGCGCTCGCCGGCGGGCCGCGGGTGCTGCTCGGCGACGAGCCGACCGGGGCGCTCGACCTGGAGACCGGGCGCACGGTGCTCGGCCTGCTGCACGAGCTCAGCCACGAGCTGCGCCAGACGGTGCTGCTCGTCACCCACAACGCGGCGATCGGCCGCATGGCCGACCGGGTGCTGCGGATGCGCGACGGCCGCATCGTCGACGACGAGCGCAACGAGGCGCCGGCGGCGGCCGAGCGGCTCGAGTGGTGAGGTGGGCGTGGGCTCGCGTTCGCGGACGCTGCGCACCAAGGCGCGCCGCGACATGCGCCGCCAGCGCGCCTCGTTTGTCGCGATCGCGCTGACGATCTTCCTCGGCGTCGCCCTGTTCGGCGCCAGCTACGACGCCTACCGCAACCTCGACGCCTCCTACCATCGCGCCTTCACCGAGTACCGCTTCGCCAACCTGACCGTGACCGGCGGCCGGATCGGCCGGCTGGCGCGCGCGGCGCGCGAGGCCCCGGGGGTCGGCGCGGTGCAGCTGCGCACCCAGGCCGACCTGCCGCTGCACGTCGGCCGCGACAAGTTCCTCGGCCGGGTCGTCGGCCTGCCGGCGGGCGGGCAGCCGGCGGTCGACCGGGTCGAGGTCGAAGCCGGCGGCTACCTCAAGCCGGGTGAGCCGGACGGCGTGCTGGTCGAGAAGCACATGGCCGAAGCCTTCGACCTCGGGGTGGGCGACGCGGTGACCGCGGTCGGCGCGGGCGGCCCGCTGAAGCTGCGGATCGTCGGCGTCGCCGCCTCGCCGGAGTACTTCTGGCCGGCGCGCAGCCGCCAGGACATCCTGCCGGCGCCGAAGGACTTCGGCGTGCTCTTCGCGCCCGAGGCGCTGGCGCGGCGGCTGGCCGGCGAGCGCGGCCCCGACCAGGCGGCGATCTACTACGCGGGGGGCGAGAAGGACGCGGCGCTGACCGCGAAGCTGGGCGCCGAGGCGCGGCGGCTCGGCGCCGCCGACGTGCTGACCCGCGCCGACCAGCCCTCGAACAGCGCCCTGCAGCAGGACGTGAAGAGCTTCCGCGAGCTCGCCGTGCTCTTCCCGCTTCTCTTCCTCAGCGCGGCGGCGCTGGCGACCGGCGTGCTGATGCGCCGCCTGGTCACCGCCCAGCGGCCGACGATCGGCATGCTGCGCGCCTGCGGGCGCTCGCGCGGCGAAGTCGTCGCCCACTACCTGACCTTCGGCGTCGTCGCCGGGCTCGCCGGCGGGGCGCTCGGGGCGGCGGCGGGGATCGGCCTCGCCGGGGCGGCGACCGACGCCTACACGAGCGAGCTCTCGATCCCGATCACGCTGACCTCGATCTCGCCGCTGACCGCGCTCGTCGGCCTGCTCTTCGGCCTGCTGACCGGGTCGCTCGCGGCGGCGCTGCCGGCCTTCGCCGCGGCGCGCGTGCCGCCGGCCGAGGCGATGCGGCGCTTCGCCCCGAAGGGCGCCGGCGGCCTCAGCCTCGCCGAGCGGCTGCTGCCGCCGCTGCGCCGCCTGCCGGTGCGCTGGCGGATGACGATCCGCGGCGTCGGGCGCAACCCGCGGCGCTCGCTCTCGACGATCCTCGGCGTCGTCCTCGCGCTCACCCTGATCCTCGTCTCCTGGGGGATGATCGACACGACCCAGATCCTGGTCGAACGCCAGTACGGCGAGATCGACCGCCAGGACGCCGAGCTCTACTTTCGCGGCGCGCTCGACCGCGGCGACATGCGGCGCCTGCGCGGGGCCGCCGGGGTGGCGGAAGCCGAAGCCGGCGTCGACGTGCCGGTGACGCTGCGGGCGGACGGCCGCAGCTACCGGACCGCGCTCAAAGGCTTCAACCGCGACACGACGATGCACGGGTTCAGGGCGGAGGGGGGCGGGACCGCCGAGCTGCCGGCGGAAGGGCTGCTGGCGGGTCGGGCGCTGGGCTCGAAGCTGGACGTCGGCGCCGGGGCGGAGATCGAGGTCGGCGCCCCGGGCACCGGCGTCGCCGTGCGGGCGCCGCTGAAGGGCTTCCTCGAAGAGCCGCTGGGGACCTACGTCTACGCCTCGCTGGGTCGGATCCGGCAGCTTGCCGGGCCGCGCGCCGGGCTCGGCAACGTCGCCTACGTGCGCTACGCGCCGGGGGTCGACCGCGAAGCGATGCGGCGCCGGCTCAGCACCCTGCCCGGCGTCGTCGCCTTCGGCGACTCGAAGGCGCTGCGCGACACGGTGGACGAATACCTCGGCCTCTTCTACGCCTTCGTCGGGATCATGCTGCTGTTCGGCGCCGCGATGGCCTTCGCCCTGCTCTACAACTCGATCCAGGCGAACCTCGCCGAACGCGCGGTCGAGGTGGCGACGCTGCGCGCCGCCGGGATCCGCTTCCGCAGCCTCTCGCGGATGATCACGGCGGAGAACGTCATCGTCACCGCGATCGGCATCGTCCCCGGCCTGCTCGTCGGCGTCGAGGTCTCGCGCCTCTTCCTCGCCTCCTTCAACAGCGACTCCTTCAGCTTCGACCTGCAGATCAGGGCGACGACCCTGGTCTTCTCCGCCCTCGCGATCCTCGTCGTCTCGCTGCTCTCCGAGCGCCCGGGCCTGCGCGCGGTGAGGAAGCTCGACATCGCCCAGGTCGTGCGCGAGCGCGCCGCCTGACGGTCTCGGACGCGGCGCGGGGCGGCGTCCTCGGTCGCTCGCGTGCAGAGCGCGCCACGCTCCCTGCGTCCTGGCCCCGCTTGGTCCGAGACCGTCAGGTCAGACGGTTGCCGGTCTCAATGGATTGCTCTCGCCGGCGATCGTCTTGCGGTACGGCCGCCAGCCGTGGAAGTTGCCGCACCACTCGTCGTCCCAGGGCCGGGCGGGGTGCTCGAGCGGCGACATGTGGCCGCCTTCCAGCAGCCGGTCGTGCAGGTCGACGTCGGCGGCGAGGTCGCGCTCGCCGGCGTGGGTGAGGTAGCTGACCCGGGCGCAGCGGCCGGCCGAGACCTTGATCAGCTCCTCGAGCGAGTCGACCTGGGCGCGGTCCTCCGGGCGGACCAGCGGCAGGTGCCATTCCTCCTCGCCGAGCTCGGCCGGCCGCGAGGCCTCGCGAGCGTCGCGCATCAGCGTCGCGATCCGCCTGATCTCGGGCTGCGCGTCGCCGTGGCAGCGCAGGTTGAAGAAGTTGTCCCACTCGGTCGCGGTGACGATCACCGTGTGCCACATGAACGGCTCCAGCAGCCGGTTGGCGACCTGCTTGTGAACGTTGAGCCAGCCCACCGGCCGCTCCTCTCCCTTGTAGACCCGCTCGACCCGCGCCAGCGCCGCCGGCAGGTCCTCGTCCGGTGCGACCTCCTCGGGCCCGGCGACCAGCGCCAGCACGCGCCGCACGGCGTCGTCGCGCGCCCCCAGCCACTCGCCCTCGGCGGCGAGCCGGTCGCCGCCCTCGAGCGGCGCCCCGGCCTGCATGCCCGGCTGGTTGGCGCCGAACTCGATCGGCGTGTAGGGCTGTTCGAGCACCCGCCGCAGCTGTTTGAAGATCGGGATCGCCCGCGAGCTGGCCGAGTTGCGCGAGAACACGCGGTGCGTGTTGAACTCGGCGAGGACGAAGCGCGGGAAGGTCGCCTCGAGCGTCGTCAGCCGCCGCCCCGCGGGCGAGACCGAATCGGCGAGGACCTTGGCGTCGAAGCTCACTGGACGCCCAATCTCTCACTTCCGCCCGACGGAACCGGGGGCCGGAAAGCTCGCGGGAAGTGCAAATTTTCGTCTCCGAAGTGAAGAAATTCGCGCGCAGTCGCTTGACCGGCCGATGGGCGGTCGCTAGGTCTGGGCGAAAGCCGGCGGCAGGGCGCCGGCGCGAGGCGGGGAGGAACCATGTTGATCAAGGTAGCGGCGCTGGCGACCGCGGCGATCGTCGCGATGGGCGACAGCTTCATCTCCGGCGAGGGCGGCGGCGACTACGGCGACTCGGGAAGCTGCCACCGCTCGGCGACGGCGCCGATCCGCGCCGCCGCGGCGAGGATCCCCGGCGCGGCCGGCATCGACCTGGCCTGCTCCGGCGCGCGCACGGTCAACCTGCGGAGGGCGGCCGACGGGGGAGAGCGGCTGCGGGGCGAGCTGCCGCAGGGCGACCTGCTCGCCGGGGCCGCCCGGCAGCACGACGTGCGGCTGGTCGTCGTCACGGCCGGCGCCAACGACGTCGGCTTCGGCGCCGTCGTCGCCCGCTGCGCGCTCGACTGGGCGCGCAGCGACGAGGCCGACCCGCGCTACTGCCGCGCCCGCGCCCAGGCCAGGGTCGCCGCGGCGCTGCCGGCGATGCGGCGGGGGCTCGCCCGCGACCTGCGCGGCGTCCGCGCGACGATGGCGGCCGCCGGGTACCGCCGCGACGACTACCGGCTGCTCGTCATGGGCTACGCCTCGCCGTTTCCCGCGGGCGCGCGGATCCGCTACCCGGAGAGCGGCTGGAGCCGCCTGCGCGGGGGTGGCTGCCCGCTCTGGAACCACGACGCCGACTGGGCGTCGCGGCGGGCGACGCCGGAGATCGACGCGGCGATGAGGCGGGTCGCGAGCGCGGCCGGCGCGGAGTTCCTCGACCTCCGCCACGCGCTCGACGGCCACCTGCTGTGCGAGCGCGGCGCCGTCCAGGGCGCCGCCGACCCGGCGGTTGCCGAGTGGGTGCGGCCACTCGGCTTCGGCCTCAGCGGCCGCACCCGCGAATCGCTGCACCCCAACGCCTTCGGCCAGCGCGCGATCGGCGCCTGCATCGCGCTCCAGTACCGGCGCCCGCCGGGCGACGGTGCCTGCGCCGACACCCCGGGCGCGGGCCCGGAGGCCATGCGCCTGGAGCGCTCGAGGTGAGTTCATGGTCTATCCTCATGGCCATGAAGCGGCTCAAGATCTCAGCTGGAGGACAGGTTTCCGTGCCCGCCGCGGTGCGCAATCGCTGGAAGACGAGGGTCGTCGTCGCCGACGACCGCGGCGACCACCTGATCCTGCGCCCGGCGCCGGAGGACCCGATCGAGGCATTGCGCGGCGCGTTCGAGAACACCTCCGGCCACAACGCGGACGAATGGCGGCAGATCGGCCGCGAAGAGGAGCGAAGGGCCGCGGAACGCAAGTTCGGTCCGGGTCGGGCTTGACGCTTCTCGACACGAACGCGGTGCTCAGCCTCCTCTGGGACGAGCCCGGAGCGGATGAGGTCACCGAGCTCCTGCGGGGCGGCGACTGTGCGCTCTCGCCCGCCTGCCTGAGCGAGGTGGTGGACAAGCTGGTTCGCGGCGCAGGCGACTCACAGGCGAGCGTGGCGGCGAAGCTTCTGCCGCTGATCGACGAGGTCGTCGCGATGCCGCCGATCGAGGCGCCGATCGGATGGCGCGCCGGCGAGCTTCGCGCCCAGCATTATCGGCGCGCGGGAGACGATCTCTCGCAGGTCGACTGTCTCCTCCTGGCGACAGCTCGGTCGGGCGATCGGATTGCGACCTCAGATGGCCCGCTCGCCAAGGTGGCATCTGGAATGGGAATAGAGATCGTGGTTCTGCCGGACAGCAAAGGCCATAGGCCGAGCGTCGATTAGGCCGGCCGGGGCGCCGTGTCCATCAGCTCGACGACGTGGCCGCCGGGCGCGGTCGCCTTCGCCCGCGGGGCGCCCCAGTGCTCGCGTCCCGGAGTCGCCTCGAAGCCGGCGCTGCGCAGGCGCTCGACGGTCGCGTCGAAGTCCTCGACCACGACCGCCGCGTGGCCGTGCGGCGGGACGACCGGCGAGGGATTGCGTTCGAGGTGGATCTGCGTGCCCTCGCGTTCCATCCAGACGAAGGTCTCGGCCAGCGCCGCCGGCGCCACGACCCGCTCGAACCCCAGCAACTCCCAGAACGCGACCGACCGCTCGATCTCGCCCGGATCCACCTCCAGCGTCACATGCTGAAGCACACGCCAGAGGATATTGGCCCCAGGTAGCCACATAAGCGAGCGTCACGATCTGATTCTTCGCGAGCGGGACCGATATGGCTGTTGGCCGCCACCCCCGGACGCGAAGCGGAGGAGGTGGCGGTTGATGGCGAGCGGGACCGATATGGCTGTTGGCCGCCACCCCCGGACGCGAAGCGGAGCAGGCGGCGTTTCATAGAAGTAGCGAGACGAGGGTGGCGGCGACGACGATCGCGGTCGACCAGGTGACGGCCTCGGCGGTTATCTCCATGTCGAGGCCGTAGGCGTGGGCGACGACCATCGAGTTGACCCCGGAGGGCATCGCCGAGAGCAGCCGGTAGGGGGCGGGGAGGTGGATCAGCGGCGCGGCGAGCAGGGTCAGCAGGACCGGCACGAGCAGCAGGCGGCTAACGAGCGACAGCGCCACCGGCCTCGTCAGCGGCGGCGGCATCGGCAGGTCGCCGTGCTCGGCGTTCTCGGCCAGGGTCGCGCCGACGGCGAAGAAGCCGAGCGGCAGGATCGCCACGACCAGCGCCTGGGAGGCGTCGACCAGCACCTGCGGCGCCAGCGCGCTCGGGGCCAGCAGGCCGGCGATCGCCGCGTAGAGCGGCGGGTTGCGGGTGAGGAAGGCGCGCAGCCGCTCGCGCGGGCCTTCTCCCGCCTTCGTCCCCAGCGCCGCGCCGACGGCGAAGGCGCCGAGCATCAGCGAGGGCCCCGTGACCAGCACGTCGTAGAGAACCGCGTTCGGCAGCTGGTCGCGGCCCAGCAGCGCCACGGTCAGCGGGTAGCCGAGGTAGCCCGTGTTGACGCTGAGCACGGTGACGACGACGGCGCCGACGCGCGGCCGCGTGAGGCGCAGGACGCGGCTCGCCAGCAGGTAGGCGGCGAGCGCCCCGAGCGTCGATGCGGTCAACCCCAGCAGCAGGCCGACCCCGTGGCCGACGTCGATGTGGGTCGAGGCGATGTTGAAGAAGATCACCGGCGGCAGCAGCACGTAGAGCATCGCCGTCAGCGAGCGCCGCGCCATCAGCGCCGCCGCCCGCGGCCGCCGCCGCTCGGCCTGCACGCCGATTCCCACAGCGGTGCCGATGACCGCGACTATGAGGACAACGCCCACCCCGGCACCCTCTCAGGTGGCCACATAAGCGAGCGTCACGATCTGACCCTTCGCGAGCGGGGCCGATATGGCTGTTGGCCGCCACCCCCGGACGCGAAGCGGAGGAGGTGGCGGTTGATGGCGAGCGGGACCGATATGGCGCGCAGGCGCCGCCCGCGGACGCGAAGCGGAGCAGGCGGCGTTTTATGTCTAGAAGAGCGAAGCCCCGGCGTGCTGGGCGAAATCCACCAGCGGCTGCGGGATCACGCCGAAGAACACCGCGCCCGCCGCGGCGAGCAGCGCCGGGGCGACGAGGTACCAGCGGCGGCCGGCGTCGGGGTCGATCGGGTCGGCTTCGGGCGAGGCGCCGGCGATCGCGGGGGCGGCGGCTTCGCCGCCGGGCCGCATCCACATCGCCGCGACCACCCGCAGGTAGTAGGCGAGCGAGATCATCGAGCCGACCGCGATGAAGACGGCGAGCCAGGTGTAGTCGCCTTCGACCAGCGCCTCGATCAGGTAGAGCTTGCCGATGAAGCCGACGGTCGCCGGGAACCCGGCCAGCGCCAGCATCGAGATCGTCAGCGGCCAGGCGAGCAGCGGCCGCTCGCGGCCGAGGCCGCGCACCGCGCGGATGTCGTCGCCGTATGGGGTCTCGCGCTCGCGCGCGACGATCACGCCGAAGGCGGCGAGGTTCATCAACAGGTAGCCGGCGAGGTAGAAGACGAGCGCGTCGACGCCGGCCTCGCTGGCGACGACGAGGCCGCCGAGGACGTAGCCGGCCTGGGCGACGCCCGAGTAGCCGAGCAGCCGCTTCAGCGAGTCCTGGCCGAGCGCGCCGACGTTGCCGACCACGATCGTGACGGCGGCGAGCGCCGCCAGCGCCGGCTGCCAGTCGCCCGACTCCGGCGCCAGGGCGACGTCGAAGAAGCGCACGAAGACGGCGAAGGCGGCCGCCTTGGTCGCCACCGCCATGAACGAGGTGATCGGGGTCGGCGCGCCCTCGTAGACGTCCGGCGTCCACTGGTGGAAGGGGGCGATCGAGGTCTTGAAGGCGAGCCCGACGGCGACCATGCCGATGCCGACGAGGACCAGCGGGTCGCCGAGCAGGCCGCCGTGGCCGACACCGGCGGCGATGCCGACGAAGTCGGTCGAGCCCGAGCCGCCGTAGAGGAAGGCCATCCCGTAGAGCAGCGTCGCCGAGCCGAGCGAGCCGACGATCAGGTACTTGAGCCCGGACTCGAGCGAGCGCTCGCGCCGCAGGTCGGTCGCGCAGAGGATGTAGAGGGGGATCGAGAGGGTCTCGATCGCGACGAAGAAGGTGACCAGGTTCTGCGCCTGCGCCAGCAGCGTCATTCCGAGCACCGAGCCCAGCAGCAGCGCGTTGTACTCGCCGCCTCCCGTCCGCTCGGCGGCCGGCTCGCGGATCGAGAGCAGCACGGCGAAGGCCGCCGCGGCGATCGCGATCAGCGAGATCGAGATCGCCAGGTCGTCGAGCCGCAGCGCCCCGGCGACCAGTTCGGCCGGGTCGTCCCAGTGCCAGATCAGCAGCCCCGCGGTCACCGCCAGCCCCAGCAGCGTCAGCCCCGCGGTCGTCATTTCAACCGGCATGCGACTGAAATGGCGACCGCGGCGGGAAGGGGGGATGAAGGCTCCGGAGAGCAGGACGACGCAGATCGCCGTGGTCAGCGCGATCAGCGGCGAGAGCGCGCCGTAGTCCATTGCGGGGGCGTGGAAGGTCATGGCTTTTCGATCGCTTTCGCGGTGACGAGTCGCTTGGCGAGTGAGGGAGAGAGACAGGGCGCTTCGCCGTCCGCGGTTGCCTCTTCGAGCTCCGGCAGGGACGAGGCCGGTTCGGTGGCGCAGCTCGACGCCAGCCTGGCGCCCGGCACCGGCCCGCCCGTCACGGCGGCGACCGAGCGCTGCACCGACGGGTCGGTGCGGTGCAGGATCAGCTGCGGGTAGAGCGCCAGGCCGAGGATGCAGAGCACCAGCGGCACCAGCACGACGCCGTCGCGCAGGCTCAGCTCGCGGCTCTCGATCCCCGCCGGCCTGCGGTTGTGCATCGTCCGCTGGTAGAGGCGCAGGGCGTAGTAGGCCGACATCGCGACGCCGGAGATCGCGACGAGGGCGAAGACGATCTTCGCCTGGAAGAGCCCGTTGAGGATGTAGAACTCGCCGATGAAGTTGGCCGAGCCCGGCATCGCCAGGGTCGCCAGGGTGACGATCAGGAAGAGCGCGGCGAGCACCGGGGCGCGCATCGCCATGCCGCCCATCTCGCGCAGGTCCTCGCTGCCGCTGCGCTCGGCGAGGATCGCGACGATGATGAACAGCGGTGCCACCACGAGACCGTGGTTGACCATCTGCAGCACGGCGCCGTCGCCGCCGTCGGCGCGCAGGGCGAAGATCCCGGCGGTGATGAAGCCGAGCTGGGCGACCGAGGAGTAGCCGCCGACGAGCCGCACGTTGGTCTGGGTGAAGGCCATCACCGAGCCGTAGAGGATCGAGGCGAGCGCGATCACCAGCACGACCTCCTGGAACTGCACCGTGGCGGCCGGGAAGAGCGGCAGCACGACCCGCAGGAAGCCGTAGGCGCCGACCTTGGCGAGCACGCCGGAGAAGACCGCCAGCACCGGCAGCGGCGCCGCGCGGTAGGCGTCCGGCATCCAGCCGTGCAGGAGGAAGGCCGGCATCTTGACCAGGAAGGCGGCGGCGAAGAACCAGAAGATCCAGCGCTGGCTGCCCTCGGCGACCGGGTGCTTGGCCAGCTCGGCGATCGAGAAGGTCAGGTGACCGCCGCCGTCCTGGGCGGCGATGATCGCGGTGGCGATCGCCGCGACCAGCATCAGCAGCGAGCCGATCAGGGTGTAGACGATCATCTTCAGCGTCGCCGCCGCGGCGGTCGGGCCGTCCTCGCGGTCGCTGCCCCAGGCGCCGAAGAGGAAGTAGAACGGGACCAGCATCAGGTCGAAGAAGAGGACGAAGAGCAGCAGGTCCTGGGCGACGAAGGCGCCGAGCGTGGCGGTCTCGCCGAGCAGCATCATCAGGAAGAAGAGGTGCGGGCGCTCCTGCTCGCGGAAGGCGGCAAACGCGGTGCCGCCGAGCCAGAGCAGTGCGGTGAGCAGGACGAGGAAGACGTTGAGCCCGTCGAGGCCGAGGCTGTAGTCGACGCCGAGGCCCGGGATCCAGTTGACGTCGACGGTGTCCTGCAACCCGGCGGCGCTCGAGTCGAAGCCGGCGAGCAGGGCGATCGCGATCCCCAGCGTCGCCGCCGCTCCCAGCGTCGCCCACCAGCCGGCCAGCCGCCGGGGCAGGAAGAGGCCGATCAGGCCGAAGGCGAGCGGGGTCCAGAGCAGCGAGTTGATCATGAGCTCGAGAGCAGGAAGTAGAGGGCGAGTCCGGCGAAGCCGGCGATCAGGAGCAGGGCGTAGCTGCGCACGAAGCCGCTCTGCACGAAGCGGACGACCCCGCCGGCGTCGCCGACCGCCTCCCTGGCGCCGTTGACGAGACCGTCGACGACGAAGCGCTCGAAGACGTCGTTGGCGAAACGGCCGATCGCGAGCGCCGGCCGCACGACCAGCAGATCGATCGCCTCGTCGAAGTACCACTTGTCGAGGCAGAGCAGGTAGACGGGCCGCAGGCGCTCGCGGAAGAGCCGCGGCAGCTCGGGCCGCGCCACCCAGATCAGCCAGGTGAGGGCGATGCCGACGATCGAGACGATGCCGCCGACGACCAGACCGCGCCACTCGGCCCCGACCGACGGGTGGATCGCGGCGAGCGGCGAGTCGGCGAAGGCCGGGTCGAGGAAGCCGAAGAGGACGTTGTCGACGCCGGGCACCTGGATCAGGCCGGCGAAGAGGGCGCCGAAGGCGAGCACGCCCATCGCCACCGCCATCGGCCACGACTGCTCGGCGGTGTGGTGGTGGGCGCCGGGGAAGCCGATGTCGGTGTCCTCTTGCTCGAGCGTCGCCGGGTTGACGGGCGGTCCGTGGTAGAGCTCACCCGTGTCGATCAGGTGCTGGGCCTCCTTGCAGGGCTCGCCCGGCAGCACGCGGAAGACGAGGCGGAAGGTGTAGATCGCGGTGAGGAAGGCGCCGACGTAGCCGCCGATCGCCATCCAGGTGTAGATGCCGCCGCGCGCCTCGGCGTAGGCGAGGATCGAGTCCTTGGAGAAGAAGCCCGAGGTGAGGGGGAAGGCGGCCAGCGCCAGCCCGCCGACGACGAGGCAGATCGAGGTGAAGCGCATCGCCCGCCAGAAGCCGCTCATCCGGTCGATGTCCTGGATGTTCGCCATCGCCGAGATGATCGAGCCGGCGGTCATGAACAGCAGCGCCTTGAACATCGCGTGGGTCATCAGGTGGAAGAGGCCCTGCGCGTAGGCGCCGATCGCGACGCCCATGATCATGTAGCCGATCTGGCTCATCGTCGAGTAGGCGATCGCCCGCTTCAGGTCCGTCTGCGCGATCGCGATCGTGCCGGCGATCAGCAGCGTGCCGAGGCCGACGAAGCCGGCGATGTCCGCCGCGGTCGGCGCCAGGTAGAAGAGCACGTGGGTGCGGGCGATCAGGTAGACGCCGGCGGTGACCATCGTCGCCGCGTGGATCAGCGAGGAGACCGGGGTCGGGCCCTCCATCGCGTCCGGCAGCCAGGTGTGGAAGGGGATCTGCGCCGACTTGGCGAAGGCGCCGACCAGCAGCAGGAGGCAGATCGCCGTCACCGTCCACTCGCCGCGTTCGAAGACCTGCGGCGCCTGGGCGAAGACGGCGGTGTAGTCGAAGGTGCCGAGCTGCTGGAAGATCAGGAAGGCGGCGAGGACGAGGCCGATGTCGCCGACGACGTTGATCACGAAGGCCTTCATCCCGGCTTTGGTCGCCGTCGCGCGCCGGTACCAGAAGCTGATCAGCGCGTAGGAGGCGAAGCCGACGAAGGCCCAGCCGACGATCAGCAGGACGAAGTTGCCGGCGAGGACCAGCAGCAGCATCGAGAAGACGAAGAAGTTGAGGTAGCTGAAGAAGCGGTGGTAGCCCTCGTCGGACTTCATGTAGCCGAACGAGTAGAGGTGGATCAGCGCCGAGACCCCGGTGACGACGAGGATCATGAAGGCCGAGAGCTGGTCGACGTAGATGCCGAGTTCGATGTTGAGCCCGGCGGCGCCGGCGTAGGTCCACAGCGCCGAGGCGTGGTGGCGCGCCTCGGCGTCCTCGCCGAGCAGGTTGAAGAGGACGGCCAGCGCGCAGACGAAGGCGAGCGCGACCGACGCGGTGCCGACGATGCCGGCGACCCGCGCCGGGATCGCGCGGAAGCCGAGCGCGACGGCGATCGAGCCGAGCAGCGGCAGCAGCAGGACCAGCCAGGCCCAGGTGGTGGCGCTCATCCGCGCAGCTCCCTCAGCTCATCGACGTCGAGCGGCAGCTTGCGGCGGAAGATCGCGACGATCAGGCCAAGGCCGACGACGACCTCGCAGGCGGCGACGACCATCACGACCAGGGCGAAGACCTGCCCCTGCTGGTTGCCGACCATGCGGCTGAAGGCGACCAGGGCGAGGTTGCCGGCGTTCAGCATCAGCTCGAGGCAGAGCAGGATCACGATCGGGCTGCGGCGCAGCAGGATCCCCATCGCGCCGGTGGCGAAGAGCAGGGCCGAGAGCACGATGTACCAGTCGATGCTCATGACGGGGCGCCTCCGGGGTGGGCGGTGGCGCCGAGAGGGTCCTCAGAACGCTCGGCGGGAGCCTCGCTGGAGTGTTCTGAGGACCCACTCGCCGCCACCTCGGGGACCTCGCGGCGTGCCGCCAGCACGATCGCGCCGACCGCCGCCAGCATCAGCAGCATCGAGCTTGCCTCGAAGGGGATGAGGAACTTTTCCAGGAGGAGGTAGCCGATCGCGGCGGGGTTGCCGAAGCCCGGGTTGACGTGCGGCCCGTCCTGGCCGAGCGCCAGCAGCGAGGAGGAGAGCACGGCGACGGCCAGCTCGACGAAGAGCGCCGCCCCCAGCAGCGGGGCGAGGAAGCGCTGGCCGGGGATCGGCTCCCAGGCGGACTCGGCGTCGCCGCCGACGTAGGCGACGACGAAGACGTAGAGGACCATCACCGCGCCGGCGTAGACGACGACCTGGGCGGCGGCGACGAAGGCCGCGGTCAGCAGCAGGAAGAGCACCGCGAGCGAGAACAGGTGGACGATCAGCGCCAGCACGCCGTAGAAGGGGTTGCGCAGGGCGATCACGCCGATCGCGCCGCCGAGGGCGCCGATCGCGGCGACGAAGAAGAGAATCACTTCCATTTCCGGCCGCCTCCTCTGCTCTCGTGAGGGGCCAGAGAATCAGATATGGATGGCCCCTCACTCCCGCGTCCGGGGGCGGCCGGGTTGGTAGGGGTCTGCACAGTCACTCTCCCTCCCGGCGTAACGGCGTGCGGTCGAGCGGCTCGGCGAGCAGCATCTCCTTGGTGAAGATCAGGTCCTCGCGGTCGTAGTCGGCCATCTCGTAGTCGTGGCCCATCGTGATCGCGTCGAAGGGGCAGGCGATCTCGCAGTAGCCGCAGAAGATGCAGCGCGAGAGGTTGATCTCGTAGACGGCGGCGTAGCGCTCGCCGGCCGAGACCCGCTCGCCGGGGATGTTCTCGGCGGCGACGACGCGGATGCAGTCGGCCGGGCAGGCGGCGGCGCAGAGCGAGCAGCCGACGCACTTCTCCAGCCCCGTGTCCTCGAACTTGTGCAGCTTGTGGCGGCCGCGGAAGCGCGGGTAGACGGGCGTCTTCTCCTCGGGGTACTGGATCGTCATCGGGCCCTCGATCAGCCGCGCCATCGTCGTCTTCAGCCCGCGCAGGGTCTCGCCGAAGGCGCGGTAGGCGCCGCCGACGCCGCCCGGCTCGGGCCCGCGCTGGACCTCGACGACATCCTGGTCCTTCAGGTAGGGGAACTCAGGCATTGGCGACCCCTCCCTCCAGGGTTGTCCCGGCATGCCCGGACGCGAAGCGGAGGACATGCCGGTTGATGGAAAAACCCAGCCCCCGGCCGTCTCCAGTCGCAATCTGATTCTCCTGGGGGCGGTCGGGGGCCCTGTCGACCACGTTCAAAGTCACGTCACCACCACCAAGACCGCAGTTACGAGCACGTTGAGCGTCGCCAATGGCAGCAGCACCTTCCAGCCGAGGGTCATCAGCTGGTCGTAGCGCAGCCGCGGCAGCGTCGCCCGCACCCAGATGAAGACGAAGACGAGGGCGAAGATCTTCAAGAGCATCCAGATCGGGTCGAGGAAGCTTGGCCCGGGCCCCATCCAGCCGCCGAGGAACATCGCCGCGGCGACGCCGCAGACGACGATGATCTCGATGTACTCGACCATCAGGAAGCTGCCGAAGCGCATGCCGCCGTACTCGGTCATGAAGCCCTGCACCAGTTCGGCGTCGGCCTCGGGCATGTCGAACGGGGTGCGGTTGGTCTCGGCGAAGCCGGCGAGCATGAAGACGAGGAAGCCGACGAACTGGGGGATGACGAACCAGACCGCGCCCTGGGCGTGGACGACGTCGACCAGCGAGAGCGAGCCGCCCATGATGATCGCGCCGAGCAGCGCCAGGCCCATCGAGACCTCGTAGGAGATCAGCTGGGCGGCGCCGCGCATCGCCCCCAGCAGGCTGTACTTGGAGCCCGAGGACCAGCCGCCGAGCAGCAGGCCGTAGAAGGCGATCGAGCCGACGGCGAAGAAGTAGAGGACGCCGATCGGCACGTCGATCCCGTAGAGGCCGACGCCGTCCTGCACGTCGCCCCAGGGGATGATCGCCAGCGCCATCACGCCCGAGAGGACCGGCAGCAGCGGCCCGAGCACGTAGAGAAGCGGGATCGCGCCTTCCGGCCGGAAGCCTTCCTTGCTGATCAGTTTGAACAGGTCGGCGAGCGGCTGCAGGAGGCCGAACGGTCCGACCCTGTTGGGCCCGTAGCGGTGCTGGAAGCGGCCGATCAGCTTGCGCTCGACGACGGTCATGATCGGCACGATGCCGAAGATCACGGCGAAGATGACGATCGACTTGACGACCATGATCCAGGTCGCTTCGACGAACTGCGTGTCGGCGAGAACCATCATCTTCCGCCCGCCTCCTCTGCTCCCGCGCCCGCGCGGGAATCAGACTGTGACGCGCGGTCGCTCCCGCGTCCGGGGGCGGGCGGGTCGACCCTGGAGATCTCCACACTTACCGGCGAGCCGTTGAGCAGCCCGTTGGCGTTGCCCTCCGCGGTGCCCTCGATCAGGAAGCAGACCCCCTGCTCGACCCGCTCGCGGATCTGGACGGACGCCTCGACGGCGGAGTCGTTCTGGCCGACCTGGACGGTGTCTCCGTTGCTCAGGCCGAGCGACTCAGCATCGGCCGGGGACAGCTCGACCCGCTGTCGAGGCGCGAGGAACTTCAGCGGCGGATTCAGCTCCGTGATCGGGCCCGCCCAGAGATCCCGATAGGTCCCGAGGGTGAGGGCGTCGGGCGCAGGGTCCCCAGGCCGGCTTTCGCCGGGAGTTCCTGGGGACCCTGCGCCCCGCGAGAGATTCGAGGCTCCCGGTCCCTCCTGCCAGCGGATGCCTCGGCCGGCGATGTCGGCGTCGGTGATGCCGGCGTAGAAGGGAATCGCCTCGGTCAGAGCCGCGAAGGCCGAGGGTTGCGAGTCGATGCCGGTGTCGTGGCCGAGGGCGAGGGAGATCTCGGCGAGGACGCCCCAGTTGGGGCGGATGTCGCCGGGGCGGCCGGCGCTTGGCCTCACGCGCTGGAGGCGGCCGTCGGGATGGGTGATCGTGCCGTCTTTCTCGGCGTGCGTCTCGAGCGGGAAGACGAGGTCGGCCTTGGCGGTGGTGGCGTTCTCGAAGGTGGAGAAGACGATCAGGTTGTCGGCTGCCGTGAGCGCGGCGTCCCAAGCGGCGGTGTCGGGGAAGTCGCGCAAGGGGTCGACGCCGAAGAGAACAAGGGTCGTCAGCTCCCCGGACTCCAGGGCCGCCCTGATCTCCTCCGTCCCCTTCCCGGCGCGCTTCACGTTTGGCCCCTGCGAGGGGCTCAACGTGAAGCTCGGCTCGGTGAGCCCGGGGCCGGCGTCGGGGAGGCAGCCGGCCTCGCGCAGGCCGCGGGCGTTGGTCAGGTCGGGGATCTCAAGCAGGCCGCTGCCCTCCGTGCCGGCCAGGTCGAGCGCCGCGGCGACGTCGAGCAGGGCCTCGGTGGCGGCATCGCCCTCGCGGCAGATCCGCTCGCCCCAGATGACGACGACCCGCTCGGCGTCCCTCAGCACGTCGGCCGTCTCGGCGGCTCGCTCTCCCGCGGTGGACGTTGTACGTGCTGGGGCACGCTCAAAGTCCACCGCGCCGCCGAGCGCCCCCGCCAGCTCGGCGAGGAAATCGGTCGCGCCGCCCGGTGCGTAGCGCGCCACCGCCGCGGCGCCGCCGTCGAGCGTCGTCGGCCGCTCGGTGGCGACCGCCAGGCGGGCGCCGTTGCGGCGCATCGCCTTGCGGATGCGCAGATCGAGGATCGGCGAGCTGTGCAGCGGGTCGGAGCCGACGAGCAGGATCGCGTCGGCGGCGTCGATCTCGCGCACCTTGGCGGCGAGCTCGGGCTGGGCGAGGCGCAGCAGGGCGCCGCGGCCGGGCCCGCGCGAGGCCCGCGACTCGATGTGCGGGGAGCCGAGCGCCTCGCGCACGATGCGCTGCACCAGATAGCCCTCCTCGTTCGAGGCGTCGCCTACGATCGCCGCCACTCCGCCCGTCGATTGCTCGTTTTTCCCCACCCCCGTGGGGGAAATCGCGCTATCGGCCGCCGCCCTCAGCAGCTCGGCCGCCTCGGCGATCGCCGCGTCCCACTCGACCGCGCCGCCGCGCCCGCGCGGTCCGGTCACCCGCTGCTCGGCGGCGAACATCTCGAAGCCGTAGCGGCCGCGGTCGCAGAGCCAGCCGTCGTCGACGTCGGGGTTGTCGCGGGCGATCACCCGCTTCACCCGCTCGTCGCGGACGGTGAAGCTGACGTTGCACTGGCTCGGGCAGAGCGTGCAGACGGTGCCCGCCTGCTCGATGTCCCAGGGGCGGGCGCGGAAGCGGTAGGTGTAGTTGGTCAGCGCCCCGACCGGGCAGAGGTCGGTGATGTTGCCGTGGAAGGGGTCGACGTAGGGGCGGTCGTCGAAGGTGCCGACGAAGGTGCGGTCGCCGCGCTCCAGCAGCTGCAGCTGCGAGTCCTCGGAGACCTCCTGGCTGAAGCGCACGCAGCGGTAGCAGAGGATGCAGCGCTCGCGGTCGATCGCGACCAGCGGCGAGAGCTCGATCGGCTTCTCGAAGTGGCGCTTTTCATCGGTGAAGCGGCTTTTGCCCGGGCCCCAGCCCTGGGTGATGTCCTGCAGCGGGCACTCGCCGCCTTTGTCGCAGACGGGGCAGTCGAGCGGGTGGTTGACGAGCAGGAACTCGACCACGGCGCTCTGCGCGTGCTTGACCTGCTCGGTGCGGGTGTGGACGACCATGCCGTCGCGTACCGGGGTCGAGCAGGAGGTCTGCAGTTTCGGGATCCCCTCGATCTCGACCAGGCACATGCGGCAGGCGCCGACCGGGTCGCCGAGTTTGGGCTCGTAGCAGAAGACCGGGATCTCGACGTCGCCGCGTTTGGCGGCGTCGTGCAGCATCTCGCCCTCGCTCGCGGCGACCTCGCGGCCGTCGATCACGATCGTCACCTGGCGCGGCTCCGGGCTCACGTCGCCGCCCCCAGGGTCTCCGGCGCGCCCTGCACGGCCTCGATCCGGCTGGCCTCCGCGGCGCTCGCGATGACCTCTTCGAACTCGGCGCGGAACTTGCGCACCATCGCGCTCACCGGCATCGCCATCGAATCGCCGAGCACGCAGAGGCAGTGGCCCATGATGTTCTCCTGGACCGAGCTGATGATGTCGAGGTCCATCGGCGTCGCCTCGCCGCGCACCACCCGTTCGAGCATCTTCACCGTCCAGTTCGTGCCCTCGCGGCAAGGGGTGCACTTGCCGCAGGACTCGTGGTGGTAGAAGCGCGCCGTGCGCAGCGCCATCAGCGGGATCGAGACGCTGTCGTCGGCGACGATGATCGAGCCCGAGCCGAGCATCGAGCCGGCTTCGGCCATCGCCTCGAAGGAGTAGGGGAGGTCCATGCCCTCGTCGGCGGTCAGCACCGGAGCGGAGGAGCCGCCGGGGTAGAAGGCCTTGATCTCCCGGCCCGGCAGCGGCCCGCCGGCGAGGTCGCAGATCAGCTCGCGGGTCGGCACGCCGAGCTCGACCTCGTAGTTGCCGGGCCGCCGCACGCAGCCGGAGACCGAGACGACCTTGGTCCCTGGCGACTGCTCGGTGCCGTAGCCGCGGAACCACTCGGCGCCGTGGGCGACGATCCGCGGCACGTTGGAGAGCGTCTCGACGTTGTTGATCAGCGTCGGCCCGCCGTAGAGGCCCTGCACGGCGGGGAACGGCGGCTTCAGCCGCGGGTTGCCGCGCTTGCCCTCGAGCGCGTCGAGCAGCGCCGTCTCCTCGCCGCAGATGTAGGCGCCGGCGCCGCGGTGGACGACCAGCTCGAGGTCGCGGTGGGAGCCGAGGATGTCCTTGCCGAGGTAGCCCGCCTCGTAGGCTTCGGCGACCGCGGCGTCGAGGACGTCGGCCTGGGAGTCGTACTCGCCGCGGATGAAGATGAAGGCGTGGCCGGCGTCGGCGGCGATCGCCGCGATCCCGATCCCCTCGATCAGCTGGTGCGGGTTGCGCTGCATCAGCTCGCGGTCCTTGAAGGCGCCCGGCTCGGACTCGTCCGCGTTGCAGCAGAGGTACTTCCGCATCTCCCCGCGCGGCAGGAAGGAGGCCTTTTTCCCCATCGAGAAGCCGGCGCCGCCGCGGCCGCGCAGGCCGGAGTCCTCGAGCTGCTTGAGGATCGCGTCGGCCTCCATCTCGCGGTAGGCCTTCTCCAGCGTCGCGTAGCCGCCGTAGGAGCGGTAGCCCGCGAGCGTGCGCAGCTTCGGGTCCTCGGCGTGCTCGAGCAGGACGCGCGTCTCAGGCATCGCCGCCCCCGTTCGCCCTCGCCGCGTCGCCGGCCAGCGGTCGCTTCGCCAGCGCCTTGCCGGAGAGCACGTCCTCGCCGGCCAGAAGCTGGTCGATCGCGGTCGCCGCCTCGTCCGGCTCCAGCGGCCCGAAGTAACGCTCGTCGATCGAGGCCATCGGCGCGATGTCGCAGGCGCCGAGGCACTCGAACCCGGTGACGAAGACGTCGTCCTCCCTGCCCGCGGCGGCGCGGCGGAAGGCATCGAGCAGCTCGTCGCCGCCCCGCATCCAGCAGCTGATGTTGGTGCAGACCGCCACTTTGTGCGAGCCGACCGGCTCCGTGTGCAGCAGGTCATAGAAGCTCGCCACCGACTCCAGGTAGGCGGGAGTGACACGCATAACCGCAGCGGCCTGCCGGATCCCCTCCGGCGTGCACCAGCCATACAGCTTCTGCACGGCCCACAACGCCGGTATCGAAACCGAGTGGCGGTCGGGGTACTTCCCGATCAGGGTTTCGATCTGTTCGCGCAGCTCGCCCGGGCAGTCGACTTCATGAAGCTCGGGGATCGCCTCCGGCGAGCGCTCGGGCACGCGCCCTTCGCTGACCGCGCGGTCGACCGGGAACTCGCTCACCGGTCGACCCCCCCGAGGATCGGGTCGAGCATCCCGAGGCTGGCGATCATGTCGGCTACATAGCCGTCCTTCGACATGTCCCGGAAGGCCTGCAGATTGACGAACGAGGCGTCGCGGAAGTGCACGCGGGCCGGCTTCGCGGAGCCGTCGGAGAGGACGAAGCAGCCGAGCTCGCCGCGCGGCGACTCGACCGCGTAGTAGACCTCGCCGGGGCCGACCCGGTAGCCCTCGGTGACCAGCTTGAAGTGGTGGATCAGCGACTCCATCGAGGTCGAGAGCTCCGAGCGCGGCGGCAGCACGTACTTGCGGTCGTCGGCGATGTACGGGCCCTCGGGCAGGCCGTCCAGCGCCTGCTCGACGATCCGCGTCGACTCGACCATCTCGGCGACCCGCACCCGGTAGCGGTCGTAGTTGTCGCCGACCGTGCCGACCGGGACCTTGAAGTCGACCTCGGGGTAGGCGAGGTAGTCGAAGGCCTTGCGCAGGTCCCAGGGCTCGCCGGCGGCGCGCAGCAGCGGCCCGGTGACGCCGAGCTCGAGCAGCCGCTCGCGCGGGACGACGCCGGTGCCCTTGGTGCGCGAGAGGAAGACCTCGTTGCGGTCGAGCAGCGCCTGGTACTGGCCGACCCGGACCGGCATGTCGGCGACGAACTCGCGCAGCTTCGCCTCGAAGCCGAGCGGGATGTCCTCGATCACGCCGCCGACCTGGAAGTAGCGCGTGTGCATGCGCTGGCCGGTCGCCATCTCGAACAGGTCGAGGATCCGGTCGCGCTCACGGAAGCAGTACCAGAGCATCGAGACCGCGCCCAGGTCGAGCGCCGTCGTCCCCAGCCAGACGAGGTGCGAGTGGATGCGGCAGAGCTCGAGGAAGATCGTCCGCAGGTACCTGGCGCGCGGCGGGATCTCGAGCCCGGTCAGCCGCTCGACCGCGCCGCAGTAGGCCTCCATCTGGAAGAAGTAGGAGACGTAGTCCATCCGCTCGACGAAGGGGATGACCTTCCAGTAGCTCTTGTCCTCGCAGGACTTTTCGATCCCCGTGTGGACGTAGCCGATCACCGGCTTGAGGTCCTTGACCACCTCGCCGTCCAGATCGACGACGAGCCGCAGTACGCCGTGCGTGGCGGGGTGGTGCGGACCGATGTTGATCGTCATTAACTCCGAACGCGCCTGCGAAGAGTCAGATATGGACGCAGTCGCGTTCGGAGTTGAATCAATTCCGCCCATGTCCTCCGCTTCGCGTCCGGGCATGGGCGGGATCTGGCGTTGCTCAGCCATAGTTGCGCTCGTTGTAGGTGAACGTCACCGGCTCGCCGCCGACCGGGAAGTCGCGCCGTTGCGGCCAGCCGACGTAGTCCTCGGGCAGCAGGATGCGCGTGAGGTCGGGGTGCCCCTTGAAGACCACTCCGAAGAAGTCGTATGCCTCGCGCTCCTGGAACTCGGCGGTGGGGAAGAGCGAAACACAGGAATCGATCGACGGGAGGTCGCCGACCGCGGGTCCTGTCGTGGGGGATGGGGGGGTGCTGCGGGCGGGGTCGTCCTCGACCCCCCCATCCCCCACGCCACCCGCGGGTGCTACGTCTTCCAGCATCGCTTTGACCCTGATCCGCTCTACTCGGTCGCGGTTGAGGAGCTCGTAGTGCACTCCGAAGCGGGGTTGAGCCGGCAGGTAGTCGGCCACGTGGAGCGAGGAGAGGAAGCGGTAGCCCTGGCCGGGGGCGTCGCGCAGCCAGGCGAGCACGGCGAGGATCCGCGCCGGGTCGACGACGAGCGCCGCCTGGCCGCGGTCGAAGCTCGTGTCGAGGATCGCGCCGGGGTGGTCCTGCTCGATCTCGCCCCGGATCAGCTCCAGCCCGGGGGCGTCAGGCACGGATCAGCCCTCGCGCCCGCTCGTAGGCCTCGGCGGCCTCCGGGCTCGGCTCGCTGCGCGGGCCGCCCCGCGCCCACTCCTCGGTGCCGGTCGCGGAGTAGCGCTGGCGCCAGCCCTGGTCCGGGTTGCCCATGATCTTGCGCTGCAGTTTGTTGAACCCGTACATGACCGCCTCCGGGCGCGGCGGGCAGCCGGGGATGTGCAGGTCGATCGGCATGAACTTGTCGGCCCCCTGGACGACCGCGTAGTTGGCGAACATGCCGCCGCTGGAGGAGCAGGCGCCCATCGAGATCGCCCACTTCGGCTCCAGCATCTGGTCGTAGAGGCGGCGCACGACCGGCGCCATCTTGATCGAGACGCGGCCCGAGAGGATGATCAGGTCCGCCTGGCGCGGCGAGGCCCGCAGCGCCTCGGCGCCGAAGCGGGCGAGGTCGTAGCGCGGGCTGCCGACGAGCGCGATCGGCGCCTCGATCGCGCAGCAGGCGAGGCCGAAGGTGAGCGGGAAGCAGGAGTTGGCGCGGCCCCAGTTGAGCAGCCGCTCGAAGCTCGTCATCACGACCTTCTCCTCGACGTGGCGCTCCAGCTCCTCGCCCTCGAGGTCGCCGCGCAGCATGTCGCGGGCGCGCAGCTGGCGCTCGCGCATCGTCTGCCGCTCTACCTCCAATTCAACGCCCCCCTGCGCCACACGTAGGCGAAGGCGACCAGCAGCAGGACGACGAAGGTGAGCAGCTCGCCGAGCACGAAGACGCTGTCGGCGCCCTTGAGGATGACGCCGATCGGGTAGAGGAAGACCACCTCTATGTCGAAGAGGATGAACAGCATCGCGATCAGGTAGAAGCTGACCCCGAAGCGCAGTCCGTGGGCGGACTCGACCGGGATCCCGGACTCGTAGGGCTCGGTCTTGCGCAGGCTGGCGGCGGTCCCGCGCGCCGGCCGCTTCGGGCCGATCAGGTGGTTGAGCATCACGAGGGCGCCGCCGACCCCGAGGCCGAGGAAGGCGAAGACGAGTATCGGCAGGTAGCTCTTCAGCACGGGCGAGACCCGTTATACAACCACATTGTGACAAGTTGCCACATAGTGCTTTTCCGCATCAGCAAGCGAAACCCCGACCCTTTTTGGCGGATTTAGACCCGTGCCCGAGGTCCATCTCGTCGTCGGCTGCGCGCTGATCGCGCTCAACCTCGCGGCCTTCGGCTTCGGCGGGGTGGCCTGGCTGCGCCGGCGGCCCTCGATCCCCTTCTGGTACCTGCTGCGAGGCGCCCAGGCGGCGGTCTTCCTGCAGGCCCTGCTCGGCGGCCTGCTGGTGCTCGCGGGCCACGAACCCGACAGCGACCTGCACTACCTCTACGGCATCCTGCCGCTCGTCGTCTCCTTCCTCGCCGAGGGCGCCCGCGCCGGCGCCGCCCAGCGCGAGCTCGGCGACGTCGACTTCGAAGCCCTCCCCGCCGGCGACCAGGAGAGCCTGGCGCTGGCGATCGTCCGCCGCGAGATGGGCATCATGGCGGTCAGCTGCGGCGTGATCTTCTTCCTCGCCCTGCGCGCGGCGAGCACCAGCGGCGCCTTCTGACCTAGATCGGTGAGTAACGCCGAAATCGCGCTCGAACCGGCGCCAGCGCCCCGGTGACGGTGAGCGTGGAAGAGGTTGGGTGTCGATCGGGCCGCAGTTGTTGTCGGCGATGGCGTTCCTCGGAGT